>Ga0207097_1002_pt3 | contig 85960 bp, 83 predicted proteins | sample Alteio_BWMinHeat_87_FD_153541 | JGI IMG/M metagenome (GOLD analysis project Ga0207097, IMG submission 153541) | Enriched cells from forest soil in Barre Woods Harvard Forest LTER site, Petersham, Massachusetts, United States -... | ecosystem: Environmental > Terrestrial > Soil > Temperate forest >...
TTCAGTAAGAAGGCACTTGTCTATTTCGGTAAGTGCCTCTTTTTTCCCTTGTTCATCATTGCCTTGAATTTTGGATGTTAAAGAGGGATTTTCTTCTAAAAAGTTGTAAGTTTTAAGAGAGTCTCTATGCACTCTGCGCGCTAAGCGAAAAACGCTAGAAGCAAGTTTTCTATCTTCATCGGTTTCTAGTTCTGGTGCTCTTCTAGTAAGGGATTTCAAAATCCTTTTGCTGAATCTTTTGTTTTTTAAACAAAAAGGACTTTGATCAACGCATAGGGAAGGCTTCGTTAGGCACATTATATCGTCAAGTTCGTCTTCAAATAACGATTGCACAAGCGATATGAGCAGCCCATGAATATCGAGTAAGGGGGTTTTGGTGTTGTTTTTAGCCATTAGATCCCAGTATATATAAGGCGCATAATTCTCATAATGAGGGGGGCCTGTATGTTTGCCCATAACTTCCAATACATCGAAATCTATAAGAAGTCCTTCTAGTTTTTCATTTATTAAAGCATTTAAACATTTTACATCGCCATGCACAGACCCTTCTTCATAAAAAACAATTTTGATCGTTTGAAGAATATTGATTGCCATTGGAAGGATCTGTTTTATTGAGATAGGGCTTTTATCATTTTTATTATGGAAATTTAAAGGAATAGATCTATCAACGATTACTTCTGTTAAGCAAGGGTACCAAGGTTGGGCCCATTCTAGAGGTTGAGATCCATCTTCTGCAGAAGGTTTTTTTCTTTTTGGGCAAGGAGGGATTTTTACTTCTTTATTTCCCTCGAATTTTTTTTGCAAACGTTCATGCTCGCGGGTACACCTGAGAACTATTTGCTTTGTTTCTGTTAGATTTCCTATTCTTGAAAGTTTTCCCCTTGAATCTATATAAAATGGGTTAATTGTTTTTAGTACATAAGGCGCATGTTTATAAGGTCGTATTCCTTCTTTATTTAAAATAAGAGGAATTTCAATAAAGAAGGCGTTATATACTTGTTGGTAAGAGCCCCCTCTAGGGTTGCTTAATGGAACAAAAAGTAAATCAATTCTTCTTCCATAAGGAGACATCTCAATCCAAAGCGTTTTTAATCCCAAATAATTTATTGTTATTTCAGAAATAGAATGACTTTTACCCTTAAATTTTTGAGGATTTGAAGCGACTTCTTGTATTGCTTTATAGAGCTTTTCCTTAGCATCGAAGGGTAGAACAAAGCACCCCCTATTGGCCCTATAGCCTTTCCCAATCAAGGTGTTAAGTTCTCCATAAGAAAATTTTCTTCCTATAGCGCGCGTATGCGCAACACTTCGCCACCTTTGGCCCATCGCAAGGAGTTTGTCATCTGATAGAGTGTTATTTGTTATAGAGGCTGCCATAAGCCTCAAGATTTTAAGCTCTTTTCTTGTTTTTTCCCATTGATTTCATAAGAAAACAACTATCTCTATAAGGTAAAGGGCTAGGATTAGGCATGTTCCAAGAGCTGTTTTTGTGCGCTTATTGCCTTGAGGCGATAGCCACCATCCTAAAAACCAAATGGCAATAGGCATCATAGGCCATGCAATTAAAGACACGCTGATGGCGTTCCCAATAAACATGGATAAGGAAGTGCCAAGTCTTGAGGTAAGAGGAGAGAGGAATTTAAGCTCAAGCATGACAATCGGAAAAAGAACTAAAAGAACAAGCATCGTCTGTTTCCAAGCAGGAGAGACTTCTCCTTTTCTTGCAATAGATGAGAACCAACCCGCAAAAGGGGAGATCATCCGGTGGCTTTCAATGGCTGCTATTAGGGGTTTTGATTCTTTTAAAACTTGCTCTCTTTCTTTAGAAGATAGCCACTTGTCTAGATTTTCCTGTGTATCGAATTGCAAAAGGGTGATCCAGTTTTTTCCTTGTCCTGTAGTGGGCGATTGGACATAGACGCCTCGAAATCCCGGGCATTTGGCTTCTGCCTGATGGATTTTTGCTATCCATTTTCTAAAACGCGCATCTTCATTGGGATTAACTTCTGTAATAAATACTTCCGTCACGCCTCCTTGCAGATTATGCGTTCCAAGCTCCGATTCTTGGACGGCGCTTTCGCCCTCATCTTTAAGAAGCGTTCTTAATTCATCGATAAGGTTTTTGTATTCTCTTGATGTGCGCCAAGCTAAGACCTGCTCGTTATTGTAAAATCTTTGGATGATTTCCCAGTCTAATTGAGAAGGGTCTCTTGGCGATAAAATTTCTAAACTGACAAAACCTGGAAAAGCTGCGATCACTGCATTTAATTTGGCTTGCCAATCGGCAAAAGCATTTTGAAAATGGGGCTCAACGCGTACTTTAGTCGTTAAGATGGTTGGTACTTGCATAAAACCCCTTTCTTTTCCTTTAGTAGCGTGCTCTATCGGGCATTTTAGCAAATTCTTGCCAAACTTTAACCGCGTCAGGACGCAATAGTTCAGTGAATTTAATACGTCTATCTTTAGGGTCTTTACGGATTTCGTCTAGAATATCGATATCTTGGAAATCGCCATATTTTAAGGCATCCCCAGTTGTTGCTCCATAATATATTTTATCGATATGCGCCCAGTAGGCAGTAGCTAAACACATAGGGCAGCATTCAGCGCTGCTATAAAGTACACAGCCTGTAAGATGAGGGGTTCCAAGTTTTTTGCAAGCTTCTCTAATGGCGTGCATCTCTGCGTGCCAAGTAGGGTCGTTATTTTTTATCACTTGGTTATAGCCTTCACCGATGATTTCGCCATCTTTTACAACAACGGCTCCAAAAACTCCGCCCGTTTTTTCTATAATAGAAGCGCGTCTGCTAAGCTCTATTGCTTTATGCATGAAAAATTCGTTATCTTTCTTCTCCATAAACCCTCTTTTAAAGTTTGGTGATATAAACCACATTTAATCCAAATTTTTTTTAGGCACAAGAGAATTCAACGAACAGAGAGTAAGGTTTTTTTTCTCTCTCTTTCTTCCTCTGTGGTTTCTTGTCTCTGTGGTTAAAAAAAATGCAAGTCTTTCGGATCTCTAGTCTTAGCTAAGATATAAACCACAGAGACAAGAAACCACAGAGAAGAGAGAGAGAGGGGGGAAAGAAAATTTGCCCTCTTTGTTTATTGTTTTCAGAGCAGCTGCATTTTGGCTATGTTTCTTAGGGCTGCTGGCAGGTTAATTCCTTTGCCGAGGATGGGGGCAAAAAGGTCTCCCATTTTTTTTAGGCGAGGGAGGATGGTTTTGATTGTATAGTCTTTAGGATCAAGGCCCTTTTTCACTTCCTCCCATTTTAAGGGAGTTGAAACAGAAGCTCCTTTTCTAGCCCTCACACTATAAACAGAAGCAAGCGTTTGGCCAAAGTTATTCTGGTAGCAATCGATATAGACTTTGCCTTTTCTTTTTGCAATAGAGCGCTCTAAGGTAGAGATTTTGGGAAGGCGGCTCTGAACAATTGCAGCTACAATCTCTGCAAATTGTTTAGCTTGGTCGTAGGTATATTTAGCTCCTAGGGGGATGGCAATATGTAGGCCTGTAGCTCCTGAGGTTTTACAAAAGTTTGGAACCTCAATTTCTTCAAGAAACTCATGGAGTGCTTGTGCTATTTGAATGACTTTAAGAAAGGATGCTCCTTTAGGATCTAAGTCAAAAACTAAGAAATCCGGGTTGTGCAATTTTTTTACCCGCGAAAAAAAGGGATGGATTTCAATACACCCTAAATTAGCTGCATAAAGTAGACTTTCTTCGTTTTGAATAAGAAGATAATTAACCTTCTTATTGGAGTGAGTAATTTCTACAGTTTCAATCCAATCTGGGTGGTCTTTCAGATTTTTCTGAAAAAAAGTCTCTCCTTCAATTCCATGGGGAAACCGTCTTAACGATTCTGGCCGATCTTTAAGATAGGGCAGAATCCATGGCGAAATTTTATCGTAATAGTTAAGTAAATCGCCTTTAGTGATTTTGTCTTCAGGCCAAAAGATTTTATCTAGATGGGTGAGAAGTGCCTTAGATTCCTTTGTTTCTTCTGCCTTTTTGATGAATAACCACTGATTTTTTTCTTTATCTAAACGCACAAGGCTAAATGTTCCCTTTAATTTTTCCCCATGAAGAGAAAAATGAAAGGAGCCTTTTTTTAATCCTTTAAGAACAATTTTTTCTGATTCTTTCGCGTCCTCTTCATCTATGCTATAAGTGCCTTGATCCCAAATGCTCACTCTTCCAGCTCCATACCCAGAGGGAATTGTCCCTTCAAAATCCTTATAGCTGTAAGGGTGATCTTCTACCATAATGGCAAGCCTTTTAACAGAAGGATCCATAGAAGGTATTTTGGGAACAGCCCAGCTTTTTAATACGCCTTCGGCTTCAAGACGCAGATCATAATGTAAATTCCTTGCATGGTGCTCTTGAATAACAAAGGCAAGCTCTTTGCTTTTTTTGGATTTTATTTTGGCAGAAGGTTCTTTAGAAGTTTTCAGATTTCGTTTGGCTTTATATTTAAAAAGTCCCATCTGGTGCCCCCTTTTTCGGTGCTTGGGAAGAATTGGATCGTGCTTTTAGAGAAGGAGTTTTTTTAAGAAGCCCATTTAAGAGCTAGGTTATCAGGGCCTTGCTTTTCATCTTTCTTTTCTCTGTGTGCTCTGTGATCTCTGTGGTAAAAAAATTATCGAAGACTGATTGCATCCGATATGTTAGCGCTTTTTTTAACCACAGAGATCACAGAGCACACAGAGAAAAGAGAGATGGTCCAATTTCCTTCTTAATACAAACTTGCTCCCAATTTTTCCAAAGAACCTCTTTTTCTTAATGTAGTAAATGGGTTTTTAAATTTCAACTATGATTAAAATAAATTTTATAATATTTTGAAGATAATATGTGAGGTTTTTATGCGTTCCATATGGAGAGGGGCTTTAAGTTTTGGATTAGTGCATATTCCGGTGCGCATGTATAGCGCAAGTTCTCAAAGAGAGCTTAAATTCAAGTTGCTCCATAAAAAAGACCTTTCTGAAATTCGCTATGCGCGCATCTGCAAAGCCGATGAAAAAGAGATCCCTTGGGAAGATATTGTAAAGGGATATGAGGACGACAAGGGTAACTACATTATTCTGACAGAAGAGGATTTTGAAAAAGCCAATCTTAAAAAGACCCGCTCTATTGAGATTTTAGATTTTACTGATGAAAATCAAATCGATACGATTTATTACGAGAACCCTTATTATTTAGAGCCCGAAAAAAATGCGGGCAAGGCTTATGCTCTTCTTTACGAAGCTCTTAAGCGTTCTAAAAAAGTGGCTGTTGGGCGTTTTGTTTTCCATCACCACGAGCATATTGGGGTGATTCGCGTTCACAAAAACATCCTTGTTTTGCATCAATTGCGTTATCATAAAGAGCTAACTTCTTTTAAGGAATTGAATATCCCAGATGTCTCTGTTTCAAAAACAGAGCTTGATATGGCCCTTAAATTGATCGATGAACTAAGCAAACCCTTCAAGCCAGAAAAATACTCTGATACCTACACAGAAGAGATAAAAGCGATCATCAAGAAAAAAGGTAAGGGGAAAAAGATTCTTGTTACTGAGCCTAAAGAAAAATCTCCCAAAGTTCATGATATCCTCTCTCTTTTAAAAGCAAGTTTGCCTAAGGAAGGCAAAAAACCTTCTAAAAAGCGAAAGGCTGCATGATTAAACCCATGCTAGCAACTCTTGTTAAGGAGCCTTTCGATGATGAAGATTGGGTATTTGAAGTTAAATGGGATGGATACCGCGCCCTTGCTCATAAAACGAAAAAAGTCGCTCTTCTTTCTCGGAATGGAATCTCTTTTAATGCGCGCTTTTCTCTTATTGCTAAGGAACTAGAGAAAATTCCAGGGAAATTTATTTTCGATGGCGAAATTGTGGTGATCGATAAAAAAGGGCGCTCTCAGTTTCAGCTTTTACAAAATTATGAAGAAGGCCAGAAAGAGAGGGCTTACTACTACATCTTTGATATTCTTTCTTATCAGGGTAAAGATTTAAGCTCCCGGCCTTTACTAGAGCGCAAAGAACTCCTTCGTCATCTACTTGCTTCTCGCTCTTTCTTGTTTTTACGCTTTAGCGAGCATGTGGAAAAATTTGGTAAACGCCTTTTTACCCAAGCTAAAAAGAAGGGATTAGAAGGCATTATTGCAAAAAGAAAGCAAAGCCCTTATCGCTCTACAAGAAGCAGAGATTGGCTGAAAATTAAAACGAAAATGCGGCAAGAGGTTGTTATTGGAGGCTTTACAGAGCCGAGAGGAGCTAGAAAATATTTCGGATCTCTTTTAATTGGCGTTTATAGCGAAGGAAAATTGCTTTACGCAGGACATGTAGGAGGCGGTTTTAATGAAGCTTTATTAAAAACGCTTTATCATCAAATGATTAAACTTAAACGCAAAAAGTGCCCTTTCCAAAATGAACCTAAACCCAACGCCCCTGTTACGTGGATTCGACCAAAGCTTGTTTGTGAAGTGGCTTTTGCTGAATGGACAAAAGAGGGAGTGCTGCGCCAGCCCATCTTTCAAGGGATAAGGGTGGACAAATCGCCTCAAGAAGTCTTAAGAGAGTTGTAATCAATAGGCATTTGCGCCAGGAGTTCCTCCAAAGAAGTGTGTGGTAGCTTCTGGCTGGAAACAGGGCGCTAGGAAAAAGTTATTTGGATTTCGATCCCCGTTGATTTTAAAAAAATGATAGCCTCCCGAGTATATTAATCTTTCTAAGCTGGCGTAGAGTTTTTTCCCGTTAGGAGGACTAAAAGTCATTCCATATAACGACGCAAAAATCATGCCTAATAAAATTAGAGGAGTAGCTATAACAAGAAAGAGGTCTTTTACCCAATCGACGATACGGGCTTTAAAAGAGTACTTTTCCTTTGAAGGATTCCAAAGATGAGCAAACGTTGCTATTTTAGCAACCTTGTTTAAAAGGTTTAGCGTTAAACCAATGGGTTGCATAGATAAAGAACCGAAGAAAAGCCCTGAGCATTTAAGTCTTAAAGTGGAGTGTGAATCATTCCAATATATATCCTTTGTACTTTCATCAATGAGATCGTATTTCCTTTCGATCCATTTAGAAAAAGGATTGAAATGATTTAATTGAGTCCCAATCTGAGCGGTTCTGCTTTTTTCGGATAAATCAGAGGCAAAACCATTTAAAAGGATATTCCCAAATCCTTTAAGTGTATTAACCCCAGCTGTTTCAAATAACTCTTTAATTGCTTTAATCATATTTTATCCCATCTATTATATTTATAATGAATATTATATATAATAATGATGTTTTTTGTAATAATTAAAATTATTTATACTATGATGCAACTTCAAAAGCTGGATAAAACTCATGATTTTGGCTAAGATTTTGAGGAATTGCCGGCAAGGAAACGATAAGAATGATACAATGATAAGAATGATATTTTTTTCTTCATCATTCATATCATTATATCATTTATTAAGATTATGCAACAATGCCGCCCTGGCCTCAACTTTAACCTGAGTGCGTTTGGTCGTTTAGTAAAAGTTCTACAGTATCGGTATCTGTTGTTGTAAGATTTGAAAGATCAAGTTCTACTGTTTGCTCTTCTTTGGATGGTTCAAATGTAGTCATAGGGATAGAAATAACAGCAGGAGTAGGCGTCGTTCTGATGTTGGGTATATAAGAGGCGATGTAATTAAGGCTTTTGCCTATTATAGTTGGGCTATCTTTGCCACCGTTTTCAACTCTTTGGCAGAAAAGGGTAAGTGCGGTAGTGGGGGCTTTAATAGCTTCTATTACAGATTTATGCATTCTTTCAAGATTATCTAATTTGGTTTGGAGATGTTTAGCATTCTCTTTTACACTAGCATAGGCCCTTTCAATTTTTCTTCCAGCGAGTTTAAGATCTTCTACAATGCAATTAAAACTATGCGTTGATTTTTTAACTGTTTCTTCGACCTCATTTGAAAGGGTATTATTTAAAGTGCCTGTTGCTAAAAGCTTATCTAGAGCATTTTGAAAAGTTTCTGCAAGTGTTTCTTGATATTTAGAATTTAAGAAAGGCGTGTCTTGGATGGCTTTTTCTTTGAGAGTCTCTTTCTGAAGAAGCGCTATAACATGCTTTGTTTTTTCAATAGCGCCGGGAACTTCTTTAAGATCGGTATTGGCTAACTCGAATATACCTGTAAGGCGATTTTTTTCAGTTTGAAGCTCAGCTAAAGTTTTGTCATTCGTTAGATTAACAATGCTCTCGTTAAGAACGGTGATGTCTTGATTTGCTTGTAAAAGATGATTGTTGTGCACATTTAGAGCAGTTGTTATTTCTGCAATTCTTGCGTTAGTCTCTTGATAAAGTGTTTCATGCGTTGGTATTGACGATGCCATAGGTGAACTCCATTTTTTAAGAACAGATTAAGAATTATCTAAACTTAAATATTTTGTCCATCTAAAAAATTCGGTCATTTTTTCTACCAAAATGCCTCTTATAGAAAATTACCTATCTCTGTTAGAATGGTTTGAAAAAATGAGGTCCCTATGGATTTAAATTATCATTATGATACAAATCATGTGCGCTACGAACTTGTTTCCTCTCATGAGGGGAAACAATATAACTGGCTTTTCTTCCCGGGCGGCCCGGGGCTTGATTCCCGTTACTTGCACTCTTTAGTTGATTTACTGGAACTGCCAGGCAATGTTTGGCTCGTTGATTTCCCTGGAAACGGAGATAATCTTGTTGAAGAAGATTACGATTATAACAAGTGGCTGGGTCTTTTTATTCCTGCGATTTTAAAATTTGAAAATCCCATTGCCGTTGGGCATTCTTTTGGAGGAATGCTTCCTTTGCTTTATCCAGAATTAGAAACGCATTTATCAGGTCTTGTTATTCTAAATTCAACACCTTCTCTTTGGTTAGAAGAGGCTGTGAATTATAGCAGACAGTTCGATTTGCCCGATCTTTCAGCTGATATGGCAGATTTTGTCACAAATCCAAGCCAACTCACTTTTCAAAAAGCACTTGATGCTTGCACCCCTTATTATTTCCATCCAAGTTTTATGGAGGGGGGCAAAGCTGTTTTCAAGGACATTCCTTTTCCTTACAAAGCAGCTGTCTGGGGACAAAAAATTATGGCAGAGCTAAATTACTCTGCAAAATGGGCGCCTCAAAATGTGCCGACTCTTATTATGGGCGGAACTTATGATTGCATCACCCCTTTTACCCTTTTCCAAAAAAATCTTGCCTTTCATCGTCCGAATATTGAAATGGTTTTGATTGAGAAGGGAGGGCATTTTCCTTGGATCGAAGATCCTGAAAGCGTTAAAGAGGCATTCTCTTCTTTTGTTAAGACGTTAAACTAGGTTCTATGTTTTTTTTCAATAGAGGCTGATGAAGTTATTTCTGTATTTATTTGTCTTTAGCTTTTGGACTATTTCTTTAGCAGCGCACAATACATGCGTTCTTCGTGCAGCAATTGATGTAGGGGCCGCTGGTCCCAAGTTGCGCATTGCAGAAGTTGATCGGACCACAAATAAAATCACCAAAATCTTATATACAAAGCAATGGTCTGTTTTTTTTCAGGACCATCTTTCAAAGAACTCTGATAAAAAACTTAGTCCCGAGATTATGTTTGAGGGACTTAGGGCTATTAAAGAGGCCTTAGCTTTAGCAAAGTCTTTTGAAATACAAGGGGTTGTAATTGTTGGGGCTTCTCCATTCCGCAAGGCTCTTAATGCTGATGAATTTGCTAAAAACATCTATTTAGAAAGTGGTTTGCCCATTCACATTTTAGATCAGGAATTAGAAGCTAAACTCGCTTTTCAGGCTGCTTTAGCTAAGAGCAGCAGTCATTTGGAAAACCTTGTTGCATGGGATATAGGGGGCGGTAGTACGCAGTTTATTACACTTGGCTTAGAAGGGGAGTACCTTTTTGAGGGAAGCTCTGAAGGATCTGGACCATTTAGAGATCTTATTGTGGAATCTATTCAGAAGCGGAGCCTTAAAGAATATAAGAGTCCGAATCCTCTATCCGATGAAGAGGTATGTCTAGCAAAGGTTCATGCAGAGCTTCTTGCATCAAATGTCACCCAAGTTTTTAAAGACAAGTTGTGCCATTCCGAAACGAGAGTTGTGGGTGTGGGCAGTGTCTTTGGCCGAGGCATTGCTTCTTTAGTGAGAGGTAAAAATCCGTTTACCACTGAGGATCTTGAGGGAGTTATTCACGATCTTATAGGAAAAACAGATTGTGATTTAGGCGGTGGGGATTTTGCCTGTGTTGAGGTTTCTAATGCCATCCTCGTCTATGGATTTATGAAAGAGCTTGGCATTCAAAAGATGCATATCATGGATGTGAACAATGCCGATGGGGCAATAGTCTACAACCCTTTCTGGACAGATAAACAAAGAGAATAATTTCTCTCCCTCTTCCTCTGTGGTTTCAAGTCTTCTGTGGTTTATATCTTGGCTAAGCCTGAAGCTTCCAACAGTCTTGCATTTTTTTAAACCACAGAGGGAAGAAACCACAGAGGAAGAGGGAGCGAGAAGAGAGAGATTATCCTCTTTGTTTTTTTTCTTCTTAGAGTTACGCGTAGGCCTTGGCTACAACCTTTGTGGTTTTATTTCGGTGATCTCACTTTGGAAAAGTGTTTTTCTTCTTTTTCCTTCAAAGCTCAATGTGTCGCAAATAGCCATAATTTCTTTTTTTGCTTGGGCTTCCTCTTCATCTAATTCTTTTGCCGGCTGAGCTTTTTCTTTTATATAGAGGTTGGAAAGATTGATCTGGATGGGTGTAAAGGAATTGAAATGAGGAGCGTTATACATAAAATTGTCTCCGCTCGCTAGTATAGTATAGGTTGTATTGAAAATTTTTGTTATTCTTTCAATACCTTGTTCTTCAAGAAGGCGTTTTTTGAATAAAACGAGTAAATTCTTGAAGCTAAGGTCAACTTTGTATCCGGAGTTAGATGGACCTGGACTGACTACAAGACATTTTCCAAGTGTTACTTTATCAGAAGAGAGGAGGGGGGCAGAAGCTGCTTCAGATTTATTTAAAAAATTTGATCTTTTTTCCCATTGATATAGCACGTTAGAGGAGTGCATTTTTTGTTCGTAACCCACTTCTGAAAAATCAATAACGAAAGAAGAAGATTCTAAAATTGTATAGATTATTTTGATATTCTCTACATAGCATTTTTCTTCTTTGGGTATTTGTCTGCGGCCATCTTCTATGCAAGTCAGTTCATGTTTGAGGTTGATTTCTTGAGTCTCGGCACCTTCATTGTGCGGTAGCTTTACTTTGTAAGTTTTGGAGAAAATGGCTCTAAGCTGATCTGCTACGCGGTTAATGTCTTCACGGGCAATATAATCGGAGGTTTTGCTTGGAGCAGAATGAAAAACTTCGGATGTATCGTTAGATGATGTGCCATTTGGAGAATTGACATTGCCTGCATCTATTATTGACTTAAATAAAATCCACAGGTTTTTGTAGTTGAATTCAAGGTTAAAATTATCAGTGGAATTATACCATGTTCGTGTAAGGCGCAAGGTAACAGCTTCTGTCATGGGAATGTTTGCTGCTAAGTGTGTGGGGGTTATTGCGGCTGTTGCTGATGGAACTGACATGAATTACCTCATTTACATGATTTAAATGGATGCAGATTGTGTATTTATTATCCGATAAATTTTGTAAAAAAGCATAGGTTCTTTATATATTCTTTGCAAGTAAGGAATAGAGGGTTAAGAGGATTGCTGTGAACGCTCAGGACAATCTTTTACTTAAGTAGCTTGGCTCTTCAGGTTTTTGTACAGCATGCGAGATAGTCTTCTATAGAGGCTTTGAAGGCTTGCTCCAGTTCTTCGATGCTTTTTCCTTGGAACGTGATAGTGTCATTCAAGCCAATGACTTCTCCATGGAAAATTTTGGCTTCATCGTCATATGCGATTTGACTAAGGTAGTCCTTGTATTCCATCCGATTGATTTTCTTGCCAAGGATCTTAGTTTTTTCTGCATAAAGAGTTGCCTCTGCCTCAATTTCTTCGATGGTTGGTAAAGAGGATTTGAGGTCGGCTGGAAGCGACTCCGCAAGTGCTGTTTCGTAGCTGGCAACTCCAATGGGAGAAAGGATTCCTTCTAAGGCATATTTCACAGTTACTGCGTTTTTACTTTTACAAAGGATTAATCCTATAGTGGGATTGTCCTCGGGTCTTTTCATTTTATCATCCATTACAGCAAGATAAAAATTCATCTGCCCGGTGAATTCTGGTTTGAAGGGAACGGCCTTTAACTCAATGACAAAATAGCAGCGAAGCTTAATGTGGTAGAAAAGAAGATCGAGGTAAAAATCTTGATCCCCGACCCGTAGAGGAACTTGCCTGCCAACAAAAGCAAAGCCATGACCGAGTTCCAAGAGAAATTTTTGGATGTGTATCATAAGACCATCCTCGATTTCTTTTTCATGAGCTTCTTTAATGATAGTCATGAAGTCAAAATTGTAAGGGTCTCGAAGCGTTTGTTCTGCAAGATCTGATTGGGGGGAAGGAAGTGTTTTTTGAAAGTTATTGGGAGCTTGTCCTTTTCTTTGATACAGTCCCGATTCAATCCAGAGCTCAAGCATGGATCGGCTCCAACCGCATTCAATGGCTTTGTGTGCATACCATTCTCTTTCGGTTAAATTTTTTACTTTTTCAATGAGGATGACGTTATGCCACCAAGGGATGTTAAGGCAGAAGTCCGGAGGGGTGTCTAATTGTCCAGCAGCTTGCTGGACAATTTTATATGTTTTGTAAAACGTTCTCATATAGAATACGTTAGATCTAGAGAATCCTTTGAGACCGGGGAATCCTGATTGGATGTCTTTGCAGAATCTTTCAATGACCTGACTTCCCCACTTTTCAGCTTCTTGACGATTTACAATTTCTTTGCCAAGCCACCAATGAAGTTTGATTAGCTCTTGATTCACAGCTATAGCTGCTTTAATTTGTGACTGTTGAATACGCGTTTTGACGTCTTCTAAAAAAGAGGGATAGCTTTTGGGAAGAGCAGCGATAGCTTTAGGATTCATAAAGAATCTCCTTACTGGATGATGCGGGCTTTGATTGCTTGTAGGTCGTTTTATAAAAATCTTAGCAAATAACTTAAACTTTAACTTGATATTTCATCAAGATTATTATTGAAAAACTTTCAATAAAAACCTTTCTTCTAAAGGTTTTTTCTGTATAATGGTTTCTTTGATAACGGGGGGATTTCTTATGCGAAGAGCTTTAAAAAGTCTGGTTGTTTTATTTGTTTTTGTCATTCCAGCTTTTGTTAGCGCGGCTTTGCATGTGGGGGTGGGCAAAAAAGATCTTACGCCTCTATTAGGCACTCCTTCTGCTTGGTATTCTGAGCGTAAGGGAGAGGGAATGGAAGGCGTGCACGATCCTCTTTTAGCGCTTACTCTTTTCATTGATAATGAAGAGAAGAAACTCGCTTTATGCAGCGTTGATCACTTGGGCTTCACCTATGAAATGGTCCAAGAAATTATTGAAAGAGTGCATAAAGAACCGGGGCTAGAAGAATGCGAGGTTTATATTGCTTCTTCTCATACACATTCGGGTGGAGGCGCTTACTTAAATATTCCTGTTCTAGGACCTATTCTTGCAGGTCCATATAATGCGGAAACTACGCAATTTTATGTAAAGCAGACAGCTGATGCAATTATTGAGGCAAGTAGGCATGTAGTTCCTGGAAAAATAGGCATTGGTTATGGAAAGGCAGAGGATTTAAGCAAATATCGAGGGCTTTGGCCAAGAGATGTTTTGCCTCTTTCCGATGTTGCCGTGATTAAAGTCATAACGCTTGATGATGCTCCTTTAGCAGCTCTTTTTAATTATGCTGTTCATCCTACAGTGTTAAATGCTCAAAACAGGGAATTTTCTGCAGACTTCGTAGGGTATGCAAGAGATCATTTGCAAACGCTTCTAGGCTCTTCTATGCAGCCCATCTATTTTAATGGCGCGCAAGGAGATATTATCCCGAAGATCTTTAATGAAGAAGACCGTTTTGAGTCGTGTGAACATTTAGGACAATCTTTAGCGGAAACAGTTGAGCAGATTTGGAATGAAATAGAAGTGAATGATTGCTTAACGATTAGCACGCAAAAAGAATCCTATGCCTTTAAACCAGAGGCAACGCCTTTTGGACTTACTTTTCCCATAGAGAGTTATAAAACAGAAATGAATATCATCGTTCTTAATGGGGTACATGCCTTTATTACGGTGCCAGGAGAGCTCAGCACTCTTTATGATAAGCATTTAAAAGAAACAGGAAGGGAGATGGGCTACAAAGCTGTCTCTATCTTTGGTCTCACAAATGATGCCCATGGGTATATTATTTTACCTGAATCTTGGAAACATAAGACCTTTGAATCAGGCCTTTCTTTTGGCGGAGAAAATTACGGAGACGTAACTAAAAACCGTGCAGAAGCCCTTCTAAAAAACCAAAGGAAAAACAAAGAGGGATAATTTCTCTCTCTTTCTCTCTTTCTCTTTCTTCCTCTGTGGTTTCTTCCCTCTGTGGTTAAAAAAAATGCAAGCCCTTGGAATCTCTCGTCTTAGCCAAGATATAAACCACAGAGACAAGAAACCACAGAGGAAGAAAAGAGAGAGAGAGAGAGAAATTATTCCTCTTTGTTTCCAGGCTTGTCTCCAATGCACTGGTGCTCAATGATTTACATGCCACTTCATGCTTAACTTGTAAGTAAATTATTTAAAAATGATATAATATTATTCTTTATTATGTATTAATATATTTGTTTTATAATAGTTAAAAATTAAAACAAAAAGGAGGTAATTATGTCGTCAATGAATGGTGTTGATTATGGAAGTCTTGGGTATGCAAGAAATGGTTGGCAAGATGTAGCGGTTGAAGGGAAAAATGGGGAAATGAAGACGCTTGGTTATCAGACCTTCCTTGATAAGCATAATAGGGACCAAAAAGTGCGTATGCTTCTGATTGTAGGGATCGTTGTACTGATAGGTGGGCTTGTTCTTGCTGCTGTAATTTGTGGAACAAAAGCGCATAATTTGCAGCCTCAGATTGATTCATTACACAATCAAATCCCATGGGATATGCCTCGTGGTAATTGGTCTAATGAGATCTGGAAGATATTTAATGAGCGAGCAGGTTTAAGAAGTGCAGTATTTGGTTACGGCATGGCAATTGTGGGAACAGGTATTGCAACGGGTCTTTTAGCTATTCCTGTTATTATGCTATCAGTGAAAATATATAAAGCGAAGAAGGGTAACCTTGAGAAAGACACGCGTCAGATTACAGATATTATTAGTACATGGGGAGCTTCGCGGCTTTCGTTACAAACACTCATTGCTAAAAACACGCGGGATGAATTTTTTGACAAGTGCGAAAATATCTCTACTCTTAGGATTACAGAAGAAGAGAAAGCCTTTTTAGAAGCAAACAAACCCTAAACCGAACAGCTTGCATAAATCCTCTTCAAGAGGATTTATGCAACAAGGCTGTTCGGAGTCGTAGCTATACCCAAGATGACTCAAAAATCGGCAAAGTTGCCAAGGCTTTTATCCAGCTTTTTAATCTGCCGAAGTCACCCCTATAAGAATAGGGGCAACTTCAGCACCGGCTAAAGCCTGATTAAAATTCTGGATAAAATCCATGCCAACTTTGCCGATTTTTGAATCATCTTCGGTATAATTCGTATATTTGGGCCTGGTTTTTTAACAACGAATCTATTATATTGCATCCAGTGTTATTTTGGAATGGTGCATGAATAATAAAATCTCTCTTTTTCCCCTTATTCTCCTTATTGTAGCTGCAATTGACAGCATTCGCACTCTTCCTGTAACGGCATTTTTCGGTAGCTCTCTTGTATTCCTCTATCTCTTGGCCTCTACCATCTTTCTGATTCCCATTGCATTTGTTTCTGCAGAATTTTCATCGCGCTACCCTAATGAGGGAGGAGTGTTTCACTGGGTGCGTCACGCTTTTGGTGAACGCGCGGGGGTGCTTTCCGTGTGGCTTCAATGGATTAATACTATGGTTTGGTACCCAACAATGCTTGTTTTTATTGCAGGCACAGCGACTTATCTCATTCATCCTTCTCTTGCATACAATAAACCTTTTCTATTGTTAGCGTCTTTAATCACCTTTTGGGGACTTACTTTTTTAAATATGAAGGGAATTAAGGTTTCTATTCGAATGAATTCTATTTGCGGAGCAGTTGGCACTCTATTGCCTATGTCTTTCTTAATTATATTGGGGATGTGCTGGTTTTTTTCATCTAATTCGCCTGCCATTGCCTTTTCTTGGAGAGATATTCTCCCTTCCTTTAATCTCATAGATAATAGTAGCGCTTTAGTTACTATTATGGCGTCTTTTTTGGGTATGGAGCTGGCGGGAGTGCATGTAGGTGATATTGAGAATCCACAGAAAAACTTTCCTAAGGCGATTGGCTATTCTGTATTAATTCTTTTGGGGACCTTGATCTTGGGTGCCCTAGCTGTTGCGGTTGTAATTCCTAAGCAGGACATTCACTTTGTTGATGGGGTCATGCAAACCTTTACAACATTTTTGACGGCCTTTGATATGCCTTATTTAATTCCTGTGCTTGCTCTATTGATTGTTATTGGCGCCACCGGAGGATCAGTAAATTGGCTTGTTTCTCCTGCAAAAGGTCTTTTGCAGCTCGCAGAATTTAAATTTCTTCCTCCTTTCTTTTCTGTTAAAAATAAGCATGGAGTGCCCTTTAGGATTTTGATTTTACAAGCCTTATTAGTATCAACTTTCTGTTGCTTCTTGCAGCTAATACCAAATGTTAATGCTTTCTACTGGTTTCTAATGTCTCTTAGTACTGGACTCTATATGCTCATGTACATTTTTCTATTTCTTGCAGCCTTGAAACTAAAGAGACCAGAAAAAAGCTATCAAATTCCCAAGGGAATACGCACGATTTCCTGCTTTGCTGGTCTTTTTGCATGCGCAATAACGATAATTATTGGGCTCCAACCCCCATCTGATATGGTTATTGCAAGCAAAATAAATTATGCGCTAATGGTTATTGGAGGCTTTAGTATTTTGCTCTTGCCCGCGATGCTTCTTTGTTTCTACCAAAAAAAGCGCAAATCTTTAGAAGCAATTACGTCTTTATCTGATCCACAGCCATAAAAGACCTCTTCTAAACCTAAAACAAGAGGTCTTCGTAGTGTGTTTTTATCTTTTACATTTACATAACTGTACAGGGTAATTGCAGTTTGGACATGTATTTGGACCTCTTTCAGGTTTATCTGAAGGCAGCGAAGCCTCATAAGCAGAAATAGATAAAAAACAAAGAGCGCTAATTGTTAAAAATGCTTTTTTCATAGAATTCACCTCTTGGTAATTAGATGGTTTGACTCAAAAGTAAGCTGAACTTATCAGTCATCCCTTTGTTCAAATTGCAGGGCAGCCTATTCCATTTTTAAAATTGATGCAAGCTCATTTTCTTCTAATGGATTTTCAAGATTTTAATTACGCAAGATCTCTTGTTTCAGGACTTCATTCTTAATGAAGGCAAAGAGAAGGTGAGGGTTTAGTTAAAATGATATGAGCCCGTTTAGCTTCATATTCGGAGAGCATGTTATGGACATGTACAAAATGATGAGGGAATCTTTTTGATATTCCCTCATCTACATCATCTAAAATCACAAAACTCTTAATATTATAATTATGCGCGTTTTCTCTTAGCCAAAAGTCAATTAGTTGCCCTCTTTGTTCTAGAGGAAATCCGTACTTTTGCAGAGATATGGGGGAAAGTTCAACCTCCTTGTGTCTTCTTCGCCAAAAATCGTGATCTGGAATTTTGTCAATAATCAATTTACCGAATGAGGTTACAGCAAACATGAGGTTTTTTAACTCTAAGGCTGTTCCATCTAATCTCCATTCGGATATGATAACAATGACAATACGGTATACCTCATTGGTTTTTTCAATAAGATTTTCTAGATTGCTGACGGCATCTTTTGACAAGAAATAGCTTGCTGCAATTCTCCATTCAAGCTCGGTAAACCCTCCATTAAGCCCTTCTTTTTTTTCGAACAGCTCATGTACTTTCTCTATAATTTTTCCAGAAAGATAGGGGGAAGCGCGATCTCCTATTAAAACCCCATCCATATCTAAAAAAATAACCGCCACGGGTTCTTGCTCTGAATAATAGAAGCTAACGATGTCATGGGGCCTATTTAATTTTCTGGAAATTATAGAAAGGTTCCCTCTTTTTTTCTACTGTTAAATATGAATTTGGAGATCTTCTTGCTTTTAAAAACAGGTGAGGCTTATTGTATTTCTGGTAAATAATATAAGGGGAATTAGATCATGAATGTAAATAAAAATGTGGCTGAATTACTAAAAGCTCTTGAGCGCGCAAAAGGCTTTGTCCCGCAAGATTGGGATTATATTGCGAATGATGAAGATGTCATGACCCAAGTGATGGAGCTTGAGTATATGCTAAAGCCTCTTGGTGAGCATCTAGGTGTTAGCAAAGAACTATTTCCTTCTTCTACAGAATTAGAAAATGATGAAATCAAAATAATTGTCGAGAAAATTTTAGAGCTATGGGCAGCTTACCATTATTTGGCTGATTTGCCAGAGGGGCTTCCTGTTCGTATTGCCTATGAAACCTTATTAAGTGTTTGGGATGAAGTTGTTCCTTGCTGCCCTGAAGGAAATTTTCACTTCGATTTTTATGAGAGAGACTTGGCCCAATATGTCAACCCCAAACGCGATTATTGAGCCGATGGCAAGAGACTTAACTATAGATTTTAGGGTACCTGGATTTTCAGTCCGAAATTTAAAATATATACGGAAATTTGCAGAGGTTTACCCTGATCCGCAATTTATGCAGGCACTGCTTGCACAATTGCCTTGGTGGCACAACGTGCTCTTATTAGAGAAGTTAAAGGACTTCTCAATGAGAGAAATGGTATGCTCAAGAGGTAATAAGAACATAGGTGCATTACCGAAAGAACTTCGTGGTACCTTGCCTACTGCTGCTGAGATTGAAGCAAAATTGACCAAACATAAAACTGAGGATACATTAGACAGAGATGAATTATAACAGAAGATGCAAAAAACAAAAAAATAAGGATCTTATGGGTTATAAAATCTTAATCTTTACATTGCTAATGAGCTCTTTTACCCATAGAGGTTTTTCTGAAGATATGAAAATTGTCACAATAGATAGTCCTCTTCGAGATGTCTTAAAGAAGAAAACAGAAGAGATCAGGGAAAATGAGCTTGGGCTTGCTCGGGAAATTACTGAAAAATTATTCTTGGCATTAAAGCCTTATTTGCCTGCTGCCGGACTTGCAGCTCCCCAAATCGGAATTAGTAAATCTGTATTTATTTTTAGTTTTGATCGCGATCCCAAAAATCTGGAAGCAGTGATTAATCCAAGCTTTATACCAGTAAGAGACACAAAAATAGAAGGATGGGAAGGCTGTTTTTCTGTCATGTTAAGCAATGGTCTTTGGAAACTTGCAAAAATTCCCCGTTACGAAGCCATTCAAGTGACATACCTCAATCTAGAAGGAGAGAAAATTGAGAAGATATTAGAAGGATTTGGAGCTAAAGTTTTTCAGCATGAATATGATCATTTGGAAGGCATTGAAAACATTGATAGAGAAGATGCCATTATTGAGACTTTCGATACAAAAGAAGCCATGTTCCATTTTATGCAGCAAGTCAAAAAAGAGGATTCAACGCATTATACAAAACCGAGCGCATCTCTTTGAGACTGAGAATCAGTGTCTTAAGATTTCATTATGCTCGAAACTGACAAATGTCGATTTTGAGCATAATAGATTGACATAAACATCATGCTCATTTTTAAGTCAGGGCATGAAAGACCGAACTACTCTGCAAAAGACAATGGCTTATTCGCCAAGCGGCACACTCAGCCATCATCTTAAAGCTCTTGAAATTTGTGGGTTTATCAGTAAACATCCAGACTGGTCTTTAAAAACAGGTAAGCCAGGAAAACTGACCCTTTATCGGCTTTCCGACAATTATCTTCGCTTCTACATCCATTATATCGAACCCAATCTTACGAAAATTGAACAGGGGCCCTTTAGAAGTCCCTCTTTCTAGTTTACCTGGATGGGAACCCATGCTCGGCTTCCAACTCGAAAACCTTTTGCTGAAAAATAGATCTCTTCTTTTCTAAGGGATTTTCTCTTAGAGGGAATTTCTTGCTTTTAAAAATGGATGAGGCTTATTGTGTTTATGTAAAACTTTTAGCCTAAGGATTATAAATGTTCAAATCTTTATTTCTTATTTTCTTTGCATTAAGTGGTCTTCTTGAATCAAAAACAATTATGGTAGTGGGAACTCAATTTGGCGATGAGGGGAAAGGTAAATTTACCGATTTACTCAGTCAAAAAGCTGATGCTGTAGTTAGAGGTCAAGGGGGCAGTAATGCCGGGCATACAATCCTTGTCAATGATGTTGAGCTTAAACTTCATCTTATTCCTTCAGGAATTATTCACGATGGTGTGAAGTGCTACATTGGAGGAGATTGTGTTATTAATCCTCAAAAGTTTTTCGAAGAACTTGAAGATCTTTCTTCCAAAGGAATTTCGTTTGATAATCGCCTCTGGATTTCTCCTTTTGCCCATGTTTTGTTGCCTTATCATGTTCTTTTGGATGAACTTGAAGAAGAGCGAAGAGGGGACGACAAAATTGGAACGACGGGCCAAGGCATAGGCCCTTGCTACCAAGATAAAGCTTCTAGAAATGGGATTCGTGTTATTGATCTATTAGATGCGGAAAGGTTTAAAAAATTAGTCAATAGGCGCCTTAATGATATCAATAATCAGCTTGTTAACTTGTATGGAAGATTGCCTCTTGAAAAAGAGCAAATGATCAGCTTATTTCTTGGCTTTGGAGAAAGGCTAAGGCCTTTTGTGAATAAGGTTGAAGAAATGGTTGAATTGCATACTCAGAAAGGGGATTTTGTGGTTATTGAGGGGGCTCAGGCAAGCCTTTTAGACAACACTTATGGATTTTACCCAAAAGTCACCTCTTCTTTTACTTCTGCTTCCGGTATTTTGCATGGAACCGGGCTTAGCCCAAGGTCTGTTGGCCACATCTTGGGTGTTGTCAAAGCCTATATGACGATGTGTGGAAATGGGGTTTTCCCGACTGAAACCAAGTGCGAGGAGCAATTTCTCAACAACCAAATTGGCAGAGAAGTTGGGGTAACAGATGGTAAAAATAGAAGAATTGGGTGGTTTGATGTTCCTTTAACAAGACTCGGAATCCGTCTTGCTGGAGCAGACTCTTTAGCTTTAACGAAGCTAGATATTTTTGATAGCTTAGATGAGATTAAAGTTTGTACGCATTACCTTGATAAGAAGGGGAATAGATATAGCGATCTTTCTGAATTAGATTTTTTGCTTAAAGATATTGAGCCTGTATATGTGACATTTCCTGGCTGGAAGCTCGATATTACAAAAGCAAAAACATTTGATGAGCTCCCAGAAGAAGCTAGGAACTATGTGCGAAGCTTAGAAGTTTACTTAGGAAAGCCCATTTCTTTTGTTTCGGTTGGCCCTGATAGAAATCAAACCATTACTTTAAAAAATATCCTATGAGAAAGCTGTTTTTAGTGGCGCTTTTTTTTATCGCTCAAGCTTTGAATGCGGCCCAAACGCTTTATCCTGAGATAGGCTTATACGGAGATAACGTTCTAGAAAAGGAAGATAGCGAGCACCATTACGGACCGGATTTGGCTAAAGCTTATGAACAGTTTCTAAAAGAATATCCGGGAAAAGAGAAAGCAGAATTCTTTTCTTTTGTCAGCCAAAATATGCAAGGGATGCGAAAGGTTAAATATTTGGAAGCTGCTCACGAAAGAGAAGACCACCTTATAGAGATCAATGCAGAAGGCGCTTTCTATAAGCCATTGCCCATAGGAACTGCGTTAATGTTTGTCATGGATATTGAGGGCAACTTTTACGCTCATCAAAAAGTGAGAGGTGATGGAAAAACTCTTGGATTTCACCATACGACTTTTACAGGCGCAAGGGGTGTTGCTTTTGCAGGAACAATCCAAATTGATCAGCAGGGGAGACTTGAGTGGATAAGCGATGATAGCGGTCATTATAGGCCGCTATCAGGTGCATTAGCTTCTCTTTTAAGTCATTTGGAAAGCAAAGGCATTCCTCTTGAGAAAATCCATTTAGCGTTAAGAAGAACAACGCAGCTTGTAACTGCCAAGGAATGGCTAATAGCCTATGCCATCAAGAAAGACCCAATTCCCGGGGAAAACCTTTTACATTAGGGGAATAGTGGGTATCACGACTTGCATGAAATATTCTCTCCGATCACGTACCCGAACGTCTCGTTCTTTTTTGTGTTGTATTCTGAGCTGAGCTTTCTCGGCCTCGATTAAGTAATTCATGCTAAAAATCAAATAACTGTTTAAATACTTGGCCGAGGGTCCCCTTTGGATTCACGGTTAAAGCTATAGAGCGCCAGGCTATAAATCCATCGGGGCGGACAAGAACTGCACCGTTTGGACTGATTTCATATTTTTCAGGCCAATTATTAGGAATCCTAAGGACCTTTAACGGAATGGGGAGCGTTAAGTCTATGCAAGCTTTCTGCCATGCTGACCCGCTCTCTCCAATCAAGAGAACATATTCTTTTTCAAAAAGATCTGCCTCTTCCATTCCTGGAATATAGAAAGCTCGAATTCCAGGCAAAGTAGTTGGTACATACGTAGATGCAGATTTGCTTAGAGTTTGGTCATTTTCGGAAATCACAGCTTTAGAGTGATAAATATAACCTAAATCCAACCCTTCAAAATTGAGATTTTTATGTTGTTCTTGAATTTCATTTGTCACTTCCTCTAGATTACCCGATTTTAAAGCAGCGGCAATCTTGACATATCGCTTTGCATTTTCAATGCTCCATAAGATATTTCGAAGCGCTACTGGTGATCGCTCTTCAAAGTAGGTATCAAGCAATGAATCAGATACTTGATAATTAAGGACAAAGGCTAGCTTCCAAGCAAGATTGTGCGCGTCTTGAATGCCTGTATTCATTCCAAGGCCTCCTGTAGGAGGAATTCGATGCGCCGCATCACCCACAAGAAAAACCCTATCTTTTCTATACTCTTTTGCTACCTGAGCTCCCATTGTCCAGAAGCTTTTATGCATAATGTGAATGGGAAGATGGTAGGCATTTATGACTCGTTTTACCTCACTCATACAATAGTCATCTGTGAAAGTTTCTTGCGATTCTGTGGGCTTAAATTGCATAAATACAATCCACCGATTGGGACCATCTCCTGAAAGCAACAAACGCCCTGCTAGATGTGGATCTGTAAAAAAGTAGCCAAAACAAGGTCGATGTTGAGTCCATTTTGAGATATCAAGCTCACAATAAACGCTACAATACCGCCCCAGATCACTAGACCCATCCATCTCTATCCCTAATTGTTGCCTGATGCGACTTTGGGCTCCATCTGCAGCAATTAAATATTTTGCTTGGATCAACTCAGGTTGATTGGTTACCCGATTTACAACAGAAGCCGTGACCCCATTTTCGTCTTGCTTAAAAGAAATCAGCTCTTTTGAAAATTCGACACTGTTGTTTGGGCAGTGCATAAGAGTATGATAAAGAGATTCTTCTACTTTATTTTGCGTAACAAAACTGGATTGAGCAGTACAAAATGCTTGAAGGTGTTCATCCTCAATAAAGGTTCTGGTAACTTCTGGGCCTTGAAGTGATTCTGCCCAAATAAAACGCCTAGCTTCTTTTGGCTGTTCTTCTCTCAGCAATTCATCTGCATTTCCCCATTGTCGGAAGAGTTCCATTGTCCTCATGCTTACGCCCCGAGTACGAGGGTACAAAACAGTCCCTGAATTGCGCTCAATAAGTAATGAAGAAATGTTTTGTCGAGCCAATGCTAATGCCATGCTCAATCCAACAGGCCCGCCTCCGACTATGAGGACTGGTATAGTTCTAGTTTCCAATTAATCCCTCACGTAATTTGGACAACAGCATATCATTTTGATGCAATCTTGGTCATCGATTTTCTTTCAAGAAGATGCGGGCATTGCATGAGAAAGGGATTGTTGGTGTTCGAGGAGTACCTGGTTATAAAGTAAAATACGAACAATTCATCAATGCAGCTAGAAGATTTAGTGCTCTTCCTGAAGCGGTAAAAGAGAGCTATAAGCCAAACAGAGCCCTTGGAGAGACTTTTCTCGGATATGAAATGGGGAAAGAAAAATTTAAGAGACCAGATGGCACTTGGGTGGTTGACGACCTAAAGACTTCCTACTATGCATATATTCCTGATAGCACTAAAAACAAATGGCCTTTGGAAGTTAATTTGAAAGAGCCATTTGAAGCTTTAGGGCAATTAATGGCAGATACTGGCGAGCTAGTTATGCACAAAATTGGACTTTTGGGAAGTGCTACAGGTTTTGAACTAGAAGAAGAATCTCGATTAGGCCGTATGCTCTATTATCGTAAGAGTGACAATAATGAAAATCCTTATTGGTGTGGAGCTCATTTTGATCATGGCTTATTTACAGTCATTCTTCCTGCAGTTTATTTTGTACAAGGAGAACAAACCCCTGAGCCCTCGGAAGCAGGCCTTTTTGTACGAACATCAGAAGAAGCTTCCTTTAAAAAGGTGCCAGCCGAAGATTTTGATGTGATGATGTTTCAAGTAGGTGAATTTGGACAGTTGGCAACTAATGACGGTGTTCGGGCTACAGAGCATCGTGTGCACAAAGCGATCGGTGCTATCGAACGATATACGCTTGCTGTATTTTATAATGCGCCGATGGATATCTCAATTCGCTCGGAATCTGTATTAACAAATGACGCTAGATATGGAGCCAAGATAGGAGAGTCATGCACGTATCGTCATTGGCATGAGGCTAGTTTTCAACGTTATGTGGTGAAAGAAAATAAATAACATCAGTTCAGCTGAAATAGTCTATAGCTCCTGAATCCTTCATTGTATGTCGCTAAAAACAAAAGCTTTAATTTCATCAAAAAAGCGATTTGGCAGATGAGCATGAATTAATTCTTCAAAGTCTCGAAAAGCAAGGAATAGTGTCCCTTCTCCAGCCAGAGAAATCTTTGAATATTTATCGGCTTCTTTATTCTCATGTTTACATAGGTTTAGGAGGGGAAACAAAGGCGTGAAAACGCCATCTAGTCTTGTAACCAAGCTTAGAGCAAATGCCAAAGGCTAATCCTTCTGACATAAGATAGGAGCTGCCTAAGCGGGCACCATTTGCCGTAGCATGTTGCAGAGAAAAACGGCAAAGAGCTGTGCTTAATCCCTGCTTGCGCAGCTCAGGTTTTGAAGCTAAATTCCAAAGGCTAACAACACCATCCTGGATCATTGTCGAGGCCGCAGAAACAACTTTACCTTGTTTGCGAGCTACCCAGTGGTACCACTGGCAGCTTTTTTCCTGTGCTAAATCCCACATGATCTCTTTGTAGGCTTCTTTTGTAGGGCTCTCTATGCCGAACACTTGACATATAAGGTCATTAAACTCTTCCATGGCCTTCTCGTCCTGGACCATCTCTAGAACACAGTCCTCAGGAATTGGCGTAGAGACAACAGGTATATCGAGGAGTCCTATCACACCGCGGAAGATCCCTGCATCGACGAAGTCATGTTTTTTTAGTGCTTCTTTAAACTCGGAGCTGGAGTCTTCTTCGACATACCAGAAAAATGGGGTGTTGCCAAAGAATTTGAGTTCTTCTTCAATACGCGCGTCATATTCTTTAGGATCTTTTAGCCAGCCCATAACGGCATTAAAGTTAATTGTGGGAAGACCTGAGAAATATCTTTCGAGCGTGCCAATTTTTTGATAGTTTGCATTCGGGACGTACTGATAGTCGATGACTAAATGATACATCTCATTGAAGTGTTTCTTAATCAGTTGTAGTTGCTGCTCATCAGAAATTTGATAAACATGCTCAGTGTGTGGAGTTGAATCAGCCATTTTGATCATCCTATCATTGATGTGATACCTAATTACGGTATCTCATTTTCAAAATTCGGTAAATTAAAAAAAGTGGTAAATTCTTAATATTAGTTATTTTTTATTTTCTTATTCATCATTCATATCATTTATATCGTGTTTTTTTTCGCTTGGCTTCCAACGCTTTGACCTGTAGGCCTTTGGTTTAAGTTAACATGGGAATTTAGTCGAAGGCCCATTTTCTTTTAGCTTGCATGCAAAGCGCCCCTGAATGCAAAATCGAAAAAATTATCATCTTGTTAAAGGGGTCTATTATGTTACAAAAGCCTCACGTAAGGCAGCTCCAAAGTTATATGAGATTGTTTTTATTGCTATGTGCTCTTTTTATTTCTCCTTGCCACCTTGAAGCATCAAAAAATAAAGAAGTTACCTTAGCGCAGCTTAATAGACAGCCAGTAGTGTATTATCTGTATGTTGCAGATTTTATAGATAGTTTTATTCAAATAACAACAACTCCTTTAGGTGGATCCACAACAAGTTCAACATACCTTGCAGGAAGAGCTCCAATTTATAATTTCAATAATGAGAAGGTCGGGACATGTTCTGCCTCTTTTTTATGCATGCAAAATGCGGATGGAATTTATACAGATATAGCCAACTTTTTATCTGTTGATAATGGATTAATCGTATCGTGGTTTACTCCCACAAAATTAAGGGGTTTAGAATTAGATACTATCGTTAATTCCATGGTTACTGAGTGCATGGTGGTGGCCTCGACCAAGATTGTTGTTAATCCTTTTTATGGACAGAGTTTTAACTTAATTGTTTCATCGAGTGGCGGAAAAATCTATTTTCAATTTACAAGAACAGGGACGATTTTCTGATCTGAGGTCTAATTAACTAAAGGAACTTTATGAAACGCATCTTTACTTCACTTTCTTTGCTAGCAAGCACGATTTCAGGTGCTGTTAATGCTGAATGCTGCTCTGAACCTCTGGATTATTCTTTCTATATTAAGGTGGGCTCAGGGATCTCGTTTTCAGAGTCTGCTCATGTTGTTGCGCCTCCTCCAACATGGAATGAAGCCGTTCAAGGGTATAATGCAACACTTGGAAGCCCGGCAATTGGGGCTTTTAGCATTGGCTGTGAGCTCATGCATTTAATGGATTTGGAAGTGAGTATTTCCAATCGCTCGACGTTTAAATATAGAAAATTTCAAACTCCTACTGATGGGGGAGACTCTTACACAAGACAATTTGATCTTGATGTTACACCTATTCTCTTTTCGCTAAATCTTCTTGGAGCAGATATTCCTTATTTACATTGGGATATCGGCTGCAGCAAGATCTATCCGATGATAGGAGCCGGTGTTGGTGTTAGCCGTCTTTTAATCACAAATTTCAGAACAACGGGGCTGCCCCCTTCTGGGGATTCCTCTCCATTTGCAAGTTTTTCTGCCGAAAATGAGTACACACTGCGCAAAAATTTTACTTATACACTTCTTGCCGGCCTTGAGTACAATTACAGTGATTATTGGGCCCTTGGAACAGGTTACCGCTTTTTTGATGCCGGTAATTTTAAGGGACCTCGATTTCAAAGAGTTGCTACAGGAGCTGCCGTTGATGTAGAGGGACAGGAATGGAGAATGCGTTTTAGAGCAAACGAATGGTTTATTGAATTTAAAATTTTCCTATAGGATATTGAATGACGGAGGAATCAATGGCATTATTGCATAATCTTAGCACAAGAATACATAGAGAGATAAAATTTTCCTCTCCTCTCTTTTTCTTCTCTGTGGTTTCTTTCCTCTGTGGTTTTATCTTTGGCTAACACTTGAGCTCACAAGAACTTGCATTTTTTTAAACCACAGAGGAAAGAAACCACAGAGAAGAAAAAGAGAGGAGAGATTTTATTCTCTCTGTTATTTTTCTTATTACGCAACAACACCGGAATCATCTATGAAAATTAAATTTATTAGTCTTTTTTTGGTAACTTCTATAGTCAACCTTTTTGGCGATTCATCTCCTTATCGCTGCAAAATGTCTGGAAACGAGTTAGAGGCAGACATCATAGTAATAGGTGCTGGGGCGGCAGGCGGCATATTGATGAGCGAGCTCTCGGAAAATGGTCTCTTTTCCGTATTAGGAATAGAGGGAGGCCTAAATCTAACAAGTGATCCAGCAATAGAGGCAGTGGGGCTTCCAGCGTTTTTGCTAGCAGGAACAGGAAAGGCCAAGTATTTTTGGCCAGGGTGGAACCAAACCCTACCGATGGCAGGGCTTAATGGACGAACAAGTGACTGGACAACAGGAATGATTCTTGGTGGTGGTTCATCAATTAACGGATTATATTATGGTCGTGGCTCGAACGCTGTGTACTCGCGTTGGGAACAAGTTTCAGGCAGCAGCAATTGGAGTTTGGATAATATTCTGGAAACCTTCGAGGCTCTTGAGAGCTACCAAGGATTGACAATTACACCAGGAGCAAGGGGAGATAGCGGTGCTGTTAACGTGCTACAGACACCCACGATATCGGAGGTAACAGCGGCAGTACTATTGCCCGCAACGCAGGCAGCGTTTCCTGGAATTCCAATAGTGACGGACTATAATGACCCGAGTGTGGAGAATTGCATAGACCCTCGCTCTCAGTGGTTTATTGACCCTACGGGCACTAAACGGGTGAGCAGTGCAACAGCCTATTTAAATAGTTCGGTTATGACACCGGAGGGGCAAGGAGTTAACGGACACAAACTGTTTATGCTTTTTGATTCGGTAGCTGTAAAAATAATATTTGATAAGCACGGGTGCGCCAAAAAAGTAAGATATATGAAAGATGGCCAGCTTTTCGAAGCGAAAGCTCGGAAAGCCGTTGTTTTGGCAAGCGGCATCAATAGCAGTAAGTTGTTACAGCTTTCGGGTATAGGACCGTCAGAAGCGCTAAAGAAGGCCGGGATCAAGCCTGTTTTTATTAATGAGAATGTAGGAAAACATCTCCAAAACCATCCGCTCATTTTTATTACAATGCTAGCAGATCCCGCACTTAGTGGTATCCCACCTGGAGCTCCGTATGCATTTACTATCCATAATGCCTACTTACCAGTACCGGGTGGTAGTGCTAGCGATCCACGCATGCTACAGATTTTATTCGAATACATACCGACTAACCCTCCGTTAGTAACGATGGGATTTGATCTTTTGAATCCGGTTAGTGAGGGTAGTGTCACAATCCAAAGCGATAATTCCTTTCAGATAGCCGCAGCGGACGACGGCTTTTACCAAAATCCTGTAGATCTCGCGAATATGAAAAGTGCCGTCTCGGTCTATATCCGTGCTCTTTTAGATCAACTATTCATGATGTATCCATCCTTTCCGTTTTATTTTAGTCCTGTTTTAACTGATCCGATCAACTTAGTCAGGGCTGCTGGTTGGAGCGATGGAGCGGTTGAGCAGTACGTGAAAAATAATAGTAATCTTTCACTTGATATACACCACTTTGTATCGCACTGTAAAATGGCTCCTCTAAGCGCTGGAGGTGTGGTAGATGGCGACACACGTGTTTATGGCACAAAGAACGTCTTTGTAGCGGATAACTCAATCTGTCCGGTGATTCCTGATATTAATACTACAGCACCGGCTATGATGATTGGATTGCGAACTAGCGAAATTCTAAAACGTATTTTGCGTAAATGAAAAATAACAATGAGGTCATCAAATGAAAAAAAATATTCTGCTACTTTTAATGTCGCTCTTATTTTTCAAGGTCGCTGATGCAGAGGCTCAAGAATGCTATGCTGAAGAGGTCTGCTGTGATAACGAGACCAATATTTACGCTAAGGTTTTTAGCGGTGCAAATTTTTTGGAAAGTACTAAAATTAATGGAAATAAGGCCTCATATCAAACAGGGTATATTATTTCAGGCGCGATTGGTGTTGGCTCGTGTTATGGCCTTTCTTTAGAAGCTGAATATGCTTTTAGAAGAAATGGGATAAAAAACATCGATTTCTTTGGAGAAGGATCTTCTAATCATGGACACTTCCAAAGTTCCTCGTATATGGCGAGCTTATTATGGGATTTATCTTCGTGGGGACGTTTATTTTGGAATATCGAGCCTTTTATTGGATGGGGGATAGGCTATGATTTTGAGCAAATGCATTCCTCAAATTCCCGTGTTATTTTTAGCCAAAAGTGGCACCATTTTTCTTGGCAGGCGATGGCTGGGTTAGCCTATCCGATCTTTTGCAATACAGAGATTACTTTGGAGTACAAATTCCATCAGGGAGGCCATTTCTATAGTAACTCCGTTGGAGCAGGTCTCGTATATAAAATTGCCTTCTGAAAGTACATGGCCGGACGTGGAAATTAGGGAGTATCTCCTCATTATTTAAGCCAGAGTCAACTTCTTAAGGCTCAAAGAGCCGTAATATTACAGCTAGAGGTCGCAGCGTTAGCGGAGGCCTGGGTAGAAGACAAAATCAAAATTGAGCCCTGCAAGGGCATACGCGTAAACCTAAAAAGAAAAATAACAGGAGGACAGATGAAAAAGAATTTTTTTTCTTTCTTCTCTCTGTGTGCTCTGTGATCTCTGTGGTAAAAAATTATCGAGAGAACCTTGCATCTAACGTGTTAGCATATTTTTTTACCACAGAGATCACAGAGCACACAGAGAGAAGAAAGAACCCTTCTTTTCTTTTATCCTGTCCATCTTAATCCTGTTATTTTTCTTTTCTTGATCCGGATCGAGGAAGGAGTTGCATTGAAAATAGTATTTTTATTTATTCATTTAATCATTACATGCGCCTGCTGCGCAGAAGAAATTACTCCGTATAAGTTTACAGATAGCTTGCCATATTACGAGGTACCGGCATCGGCGCGATTTACTGTCAATCGCTCCCTTATGCTCGCGCCCGATGTGATCAGCTATTTTAGTGCATCTAAATCAGATAACTATCCTATTGCCATTCTATGCGGTGGGTCATCTTCAGTAGAAGATGTTCAAAGCATCATTCATTTTCACCGCTATCTCTTGGAGGAATTTTTAGATTTGAATGTGGGTGTCATCACAATTGAGCAGCGCGGTATTGATGGCAATGAGGTGGATGTTAAGGAATTTATGGAGCACTACACAAGATCAAATCGATTAAGGGACCATCAAGTTGTTATCAAATACTTGCAAGACAATCCGCCTACGGGATGGAATGGGAAATTTCTATTTTTAGGCGTGTCTGAAGGAGGTCCTCTTGTAACATCACTGACTACAGAGTATGCTGATAGTACAATAGCTACCATAAATTGGTCAGGAGCAGCAGGCTTTTCATGGCGCGAAGAGCTTTGGCTTTTCCTGCAAAAATTACTTATCGACAATCCGGAGTGTCCGCATCAAGTTAAACTTGGAGACTGCTGTGTTTGTTTAGGGCATATTCGCTCGCAAGATCGATATGATGCATTTATGGATTCCCTTATTCTTGACCCCACTCCGATTCGTAACTTTTTAGGCATGACCTACAAATATCACGCGGATGCGATGCTCTATCCAAAGATAGATTATAAAAAAATACGAACACCATTTTTAGTAGTTAATGGAACTGAAGACCCCATCATTCAATCTAGCGATGCCTTTGTTGAAAAAGCGACACATTCAGGAGCAAACATCACATACTTGCGTATTGAAGGCATGGATCACTATGTGCGTAAAAGGCCTGATATTGTTCATCAATCCTTTGAATGGCTTAGGAGTCTTCTTACGGAAAATGTTCTATAGTCTTATGCTAGCTTAAGGGCGTCTTTTATAAAATCTAGATGGTTTTCAAAAGCATCTTTTGATTCGCTTAATGGGGTCGAATGATCCATATAAATTTCCATTGAGTTAAATACAGTGTTTTTATTTTTTAATGCCTTATAAAGGCTTGCCTGAAAGGGAATGATTTCATCAATTTCGCTGTAAATGACCATTTTTTTGCCTTCAATTTTTTGGAAGTTTTTTACACTATTAAATTTCCATCCTGCAAGCCAAGCTATTATGCCTAAAACAGTACCGATTACAGGCACATACGCATTTACGAGATCTATTAGGGTTCCAAACGAGCGCTCATTACAATGATGAACTTTCGGGTAGTTGGAAGCTACTTCTGTAGCTACGCCGCCACCGATTGAGTTTCCATAAATTAAGATATTCTCTTCCGGAACACCTTCTGATAGCAGTTTTTCAACCATCGCTTTCCCATCATAAACCATGTCTTGAGTAGATTGGATTTTCTCCTTACTGCGCATTACACCCCGATAGTTGCCTGTATATATGTTTGCTCCTGTTTTTAGAGAGATTGTTTTTAAATCCTCAAGATGATACTCATAACAATCTGAATTCCCCCAGAAGTAAATAATCCATTTATCCGATTTGTCATTTTTAATTTTGACTGTATCAATCTCAACGTTATCAATTGTTTTTATAGTAATCTGTTCTGTGGTATTATTGTTTATTAGAAATTCATTTCTGCCATCATGGATTCTATTAATTTCAGAAATTTGTCGATTTAATTCATCTTTTTTGTCTTTTTGATCTTCTGATAATTTCTCTAATTTACGCTTTCTCCATTCAATGTCAAACATTGTAGTAGCTGGAAGCACAAACATGGGAGCAATGGTTCGAACAGCTAATCGAATAAGCCCAATAGGAAAAATAATAATAGAGAGGATATTCCATGCTATTTGGCAAACTTTCTTGATCAGATCAGAGCAGCCCTCAGTCAAATGGATGATAAAAGTTTTTTCATCAATATAATTTTTTGCAACGCAAAATGTCGCTGGGGGTAAAGCATTTAAGGTTATCGTTGCCATTCTGGCCCTATTTTTTATGTTATCCTGGCATTATAGCATTTTATTGTTAAGATTCAATAAACAGGAGAAGGGGTCTAATGTATTGCGATGTAAATTTTTACTTCTGGATTTTGCTCTGGATTAAAATCACTGCGATATACTTCAAAATCGCTTGTGTAGGATCGGGGTAAATTCGACTTCCATATGTTTTGCCATGCAGCAATTAATCCTTGTGGAAACTCTCCTTGAGTTGTGAAAACAGCGTACCTGGATTCAGGGATTACTTTGCCTACAAGTCCTTCAGGCACCTGCTCCAAACTAGAAACTTCGCACCCAAGAATCCATGAATAGGGCTTTGTATAATCTCCTTCGTAGTCGGTATAAAGTGCGAGAATATCTCCATTGATCTTGTTTGGAATTTTCGAGAGAATGTTCTCTTTGAAAAATCTATCCTTGTGAGTGGGCATTGCCAAGGAGCATTCTTCATTATTAGTTCGCAATGCGAGTCCAATAAAAAACTTCTCTTTTTGATGTTCTATGATGTGGTTCATGTCTACTCCTCGAATTTGAGTCTTTTGGTTTGCTCCCTCATCGCAATAACCCCATGAAAAAGCAAGGCCAAGAGCGAGAAGAAACAGGTTCTTGATTTTTTTTGCTACTTCGGCTGCTTCATATCCACCGATTTCGGTTTCTAGCTGAAAATGGGCATTTACAGCTTCAATGACGGGATGAGGAATTAGAGCAGCACCAGCATTGTTGAAATGTAGAACCTTAGTACAACCAGGAGTCTCTTTTCTAGCTCGAATAATATCTAGTGGCATAGGTCAGCTCCATAGAGAATTGAAAAGTGGGGCAAGCTGGACTGGGGAACCCTTAGCGGGGTTATAAGTCCCTTTTCCTTCCACAAACCAGTATAATTCACTTAGGTATACTTCGACAGGGTTTAAATATGAACCGAAATTTAGACGACATCATATTTCCCTGAGTTTCTTGTATAAATATACCATTTTAAAATCGGGTCCATAGGTATTTAACTCGAATAAAGGTTCAAACCCATTTCTCTGATAGAAAGCGTAGGTCTTTATGTAATGGGGGTCCTTTTCAGCAGGGCTTAGTGTCTCAACAGTCATGGATGCACACTGCTTCTTTGAGCAGTAAGCCTCAGCATACTTCAAAAGAGAGCAACCTATTCCTTGACCCTGGTATTCTTTTTTGACTGCCATCCAGTAAATATTAGCATTGTTAGGAAAAGGCATTTCTAAGGAGATCAATCCTACGTAAATCCCGTTGAGCTTCGCACCAAAAGTAAGTAGCTCCCTTACACCTTTTGCATAGCGTTCATTAGCCTGTTGAATGCCAAAATATTCAGGAAGAGAGAGTGTGAGCTCTCGGCATGCTTTTTCAGATTCGCTAGCAGCTAGCGGGTGAATGGTTAAATCCATTTGTCCGCCTCTATCACACGGACTTCCTTGAGAGGTGAATTTTAAAATAATCATGGGATGCGGTTTGGGTTTTGGGACCGTCTTAAGCGTTTTCTCAAATTGACCATGTGAATATCGGCTGACAATTCTATCCCAAAATTCTATTGCTGCTGTATTTTCTGGCATTTGAGAAGTTTCCCATACGCCAGGAAACAGGTTGAAGACTTGCTCTGCCACATAGCGCCCAACGCCTTTTCCTTGAAATTTAGAAACAATGAAAAATTCTCCAATGTTCCAATCTACATCTGGCGTGCTTCCTACTTTGTTGATTAATACAAAGCCCGCTAATTCGTCGTCCACTTTGATTAAAAATGCATGCCTGTCTGGGTTCTCACAATAGGAGCTTAGATCTATACATTCAAATAGGCCATTGGATGGGGTTTCCCAAGTAGGTAAAAAGCCACAATATCTTGACATTTCATAAACGTAAAAGCGGCCGAGATTTTGGATGGTAGTCTTGTCTTCTTTAGTTGCTTTGGATAAGGTAATCTTCATTTTCTTCCTGGAAAGTTCTTTGCAATTAAAGCTATTAGTCAGCGGTCTGATCTTCTCAAACATAGGCTCCTTTAGTTTCCGATATCGGTCGCCTTCATGATTATACCCAAACAACCTCAAAAGTGATTCTAAACTAACAATGAATAAGAACCGATTGCAAAATTTAGCGCATATGAATCCAATTACGTCCGTCTCTTCTTCATGTAGATGTAATAGGTTATCACCAACAATTTGCGATAAGCAAGGTAGAACTGATATCCAGCTTCGAGCTCAATTGTTAGATTCTTCAAAAATTAATTGGAAACAGCCGAGAAAACTTACGAAGAATACAGGAAAATCGAAGATAGGCTAGAGAGCTTGGGAGACTGTCCTCGAAAAGCGATCCGTCTTAAATCATTGAGATATGGGATGGCTCAACTTACATTAGAAATCACATGGTTAAAAGAAGGAATTTTAGAATATGTTCATTGTTAAACACACTGTAGAGACAAAAGCTACTCCCACACAGATTTGGAGCATTTGGCAAGACGTTGAAAATTGGAAAACCTGGGATGAGCAAATTGAATTAAGTCAAATTGATGGCCCATTTCAGACAGGCACTCACGGTTCTACCAAATTTATAGGAACCCCTCTTTTCAAGACCTTACTAACACAGGTTGAGCCCTTAAAATTGGTGGTTCAAGAAGCCTATCTTTCTTTTGCAAAAGTTGTCAGTTATCAATCTATGAGGCAAGTGGATGATAAAACAGAGGTCACTTTTCAAGTGGAGATTCGGGGGCCTTTATCATTTTTCTATGCCTGTATGCTTCGCCGATTTATCAAAAAGAAAATTCCTCCCGAGATGAAATTGATGCTTAAAAGAGTACATGCACTTGGATGAAAAAAGCGCGGATTTCTCCGAGCCTTTTGTTGAAATTAAGGAGGGATATTCAGAATTTATCGAGAAGAAACTTCCTGTTTTTTCTCTATGAAACATCGAGTGTCGTAAATCAGATCGATCTATAGGCGTGAAGGGCTTCTTTTGCAGCCTTTTCGTGATTGGTCATCGGAGCGGGATATTTTTTGCATCCAGCACGGTATTTTTCCTCATACCACGCATGAATGGCTTTAGGCGGGAAGTCCCGAAGTTCAGGAATCCACTTCTTAATATAAGTACATTCAGGATCGAATTTTTTCTGCTGGTTCCAAGGATTGAAAATGCGAAAATAAGGTTGGGCATCGCATCCTGTACTGGTTACCCATTGCCAATTTCCATTATTCACAGCAGGGTCGTAATCGATCAAGACTCTAGCAAAGTATTTTTCACCCCATCTCCAATCGATGTGCAGGTCTTTTATGAGAAATGAGGCTGCAATCATTCGAACGCGATTATGCATAAAACCTGTTTCGTTCATCTCTCTCATTCCTGCATCGATAATCGGAAAACCGGTAGAGCCTTCGCACCATCGTTGATAAGCTTTTTTGTTATAGGACCATTTGAGCTTGTCAAATTTGGGATGGAAAGCGCCTTGAAAGACGTGAGGAAAGAAAAATGCAACCGATGTAAAAAAGTCTCTCCAGTAGAGAGCTCGGATTAGCTCGTGGTGCGGACTTAAATTACGGCAGATTGCCGCATAAACTTCGCGAGGGGAGCAGACGGTGAATTTCAGATAAGGGGAGAGATGTGTAGAGTATTCTTCTGCAGGAAAATCTCTCAGGCTTCCATATTTACCAAAAGAACCTAACTTTTTGAGAATTTTGAGAGCCTCCGCCCTTCCTCCGATCAACTCATTCTCTATAGTTGGCTTGGGAAAGGACGACTTATCTTCTGCAAAGGGGATTGATCCACGGAAGTAATTGGTCCCTTTGGTTTGCACGGGGGGTAATACTGTCTGTTTTGAAGCATTGCGAAAATAGGGCGTGAAAATTGAGTAAGGCTTCCCATCTTTTTTCAGAGTCTCTTCAGGGGGATGAAGGAGAGCATCATCGAAAGAATAAAATGGAATCTGGCCTCTTTTGCAGACTTTTTCGAGCTTTTTGTCTCTTTGTAGGCTATAGGGAGTATAGTCCCGATTTACGATCAAAGCCTCGATGTTGAGTTCGCGGATACATTTGCTCACAACTTCTTCGGGTTTTCCCTTAAAAAAGAAGAGCTTACCCCCTTTTTTCTTCAGCTGGTTTTCGAGATCTTTGAGAGATTCAATCATAAATTTCAGGCAATGATCGCTTCTAAAAGGATTTCTCTCGATTTGTTCTGGCGTAAAAATGAAGGCAGGAATGACAACTTCCGAAGACTTCAACGCAAAAATGAGCCCTGTATTATCTTCAAGTCGCAAATCGCGCCTGAATAAAAAGAGGGATCTTCGAAACTTCTTTTCCATTTTTATCCCTTTGCGATGTGCTTTGCCAATTGACTAAAAATAAGAGTATGAAACGGGTAAAGACTATACCAATAAAATCTACCCCAGACTCCACTCGGACGAAACGATGCTGTTTGTTTCAGAGTTCCTCCTATTTCATGAGGGATGATCTCAAATTCAAGCCACGCTTCACCGGGCAGTTTCATTTCAGCATAGAGAAGCAGGCGTCGATTTTTTTCATCCGCTAACAAAACGCGCCAGAAATCAAGAACATCTCCTGCTTTAAGCCGCGTCGGATGAGTTCTGCCTCGGCGCAACCCAATTCCTCCCACCAATTTATCCAGAAAACCCCTGAGTTTCCAAGCCCAATTCATTGCAAGCCAACCTTTTCTTCCGCCTAGAGACCAAACCCGTTTTTGCACTTGTTCTATAGGACAAGAAAAAGGAATGGTGCGTCTATCGCTCAAGATGCCAAATTTAGGAACGTTGATGTAAATGGAGAGATCTGGATTTAAAGTGGAACCGCTTAAGGTATCTTTCCAGCTTGAAGGTGCCCAATCTTCTTCGGTACGGGTAAAGGCGCGTTGCAGAGCCTTTTCATAGGAGAGTAACTTTCTGGGAAAAAGCTTTTGAATTCGATTTTCTTTACAAACCGCATTATTAATCAGGCTTTCGACAAGGAAACGCGCAAGTGAAAAGCTTGTGCTAGTCACAAAAAATAGCCAATAGGAAGAAAGGCGTGGTGTAAGAACGGGAACCGTGAGGATTTTTCGTTTTAACCCCCGCATTTTTGCAAAATTTAATAGAAGCTCCTTGTAGCTCATAACATCTGGGCCTCCAATTTCAAAAGATTGACCAAAGCAGGCGGGATTGCCCAAAACGAGTGTCAGATAAGCTAGAACATCGCTTATGGCGATCGGTTGGGTTAGCTGCTTAAGCCATTTTGGGGCAACCATAATGGGCAATTTTTCAACTAGATCTCGGATAATCTCAAATGAAGCGCTTCCTGAACCGATGATGATCCCAGCCATTAAAATCGTCACAGGAACTTTTCCTTCTCGGAGGATTTCTCCCACCCTTTTCCTTGAGGTTAGATGACGGGAGAGATGGGCTTCGTTTGAGAGACCACTCAAGTAGATGATTTGTTTCGCTTGTGTGTTGTCTAATCGACTTACAAAATTTTTTGCTGAAGCAGCTTCCAATTCGGAAAATTTTTGCGAATAACTCATTGAATGGACTAGATAGTAAGCTACATCGATATCATCCGGAATCTTTAGCAAAGAGGAAGGATCAAGGAGATCAGCTTCAATGACATGAAGTTGAGATTGGAATTTCTCGGGAATTTCAATTCTAGAGCGGCTTCTTACCAGGGCATAGATCTCATGCCCCTCCTCTACCAAACGAGGAAGAAGGCGAGTTCCAATATAGCCATTAGCTCCAGTAAGTAAGATTTTCATAATCCTCTCTTTAAAATATCTATAAGCTAATAGTCTACAAGTAATCTAGGAAAAATTGTCGGAGTATCTCTCCAAATCGCAACTATCCGGAAGTTTTGGATAGGGTCTCGATATTCCACCTTTTGCGACTCTCTCTCTGTAAACGACCAAGAAAGAACTCAACTCAATATCAACACTCAGAGAAAAACTCTTTCAAAAAAAAACAAGCTAGTATCTAATACCATAGTCAAAGCATTGAAACCCGAGCGACAAAAAGAATGATAAATGATATAATGATATAAATGATGAAGAAAAGGATCTCTAGCCAACCTAAAAAATATCCTTCTTATCATTGTATCATTCTTATCATTGTATCATTCTTATCATTTCCTTGCCGCCAATTCCTTAAAACCTTAGTGGGAAAAAATGAAAACGATTGATAGATTGATTTCTTTATTGAAAACCAAAGGACCTGATGAAATACTATATTGCGACATCACTTTCAAGAATAACGGCCCATCATATGGTAAGAGATGCTCTAAAAATAAGGGGTCATGAAATTTCATATGATTGGACTTTGCATGGTAGTGTGAAATCGGTTAGCAAAGAGCGTCTACGAGAAGTAGCTGCTCTTGAGCTAGATGCCGTTTCGGAAGCTGATTTTGTTGTTGTTCTACTTCCGGGAGGGAATGGGACTCATCTAGAACTTGGATTTGCAATTGCAAGAGGAAAGAGAGTCTTTCTTCATAGCGAAGACTCTTTAGTTTTTGAGCTTGGACCTCAGACAAATGCGTTCTATCATCATTCTAATATCACCCGTCTTATTTGTCCTTTGGCTGATATTGGTACGACAGTGAATTCCTTACTTCAGCAACCAGCAATGCTTTTATAATAATTTGTTTTAAGGAAAATTTTATGCGCTGCTTTGAATGTGAATGGGCCATTAATAACTGCGTTCCCGTTCATTTTACAGTTGAAAATGAAAAATGGAGTGCCCGAAGGCTCATATGAATAATAAATGTCACACAGAGGAATTTGTCGATACACTTCCTGAAGAAGTGGAAGAAAAAATGCGCAAAGATCTTGTAGAATATGAAAGTAGTTATGGCATTGATGTAAATTACAAAAGATTTGCGGTTATTCTTAGGGATGAAAAAAGAGAGGTGCTTGGTGTTCTCAATGCCTTCACTGCATTTTCAGAAGTGTATATTGATGATATGTGGGTCTATAAGCCTTTTCGTGGGAAAGGCTATGGGAAAAAATTATTGCAGGCGCTCGAAAATCATTTCAAGGGCAAAGGATTCAATAACATCAATCTCGTTACAAGTGCATTTTCGGCACCAGGATTTTACAAGAAATGTGGTTTTACCGTTGAGTTCGTAAGGGAAAATAAAAAAAATCCACAACTCACTAAAACTTTTTTTATAAAATATTTTGATGAGGAAATACAGGCGCAGGGCATTTTAAAAAAAGAAAATGGATGTTCATAAATATGATATTCGCGAGTTCGTCTGCGATTGTTCAAGAAACTAACATTAAATCAAAACCAATACATGTTTGAGACAGAATACCTTATATCTCTACCCGAACTCATAAAGGCGTATGATATTCCTGGTTTATCATTGGCATTGATCTCTGAAAAAAAGATCGTGACTTTTGAATGTGGGGTTAAGAATAGCATTTCTCAGGATCCTGTAACCTCCTCCACTGTTTTTGAGGCAGCCTCTTTAAGCAAACCGCTGATTGCCTATGCAGCCCTAGAATTATGTGAAAACGGTCTACTGGAAATGGACCAACCCCTGAGCATCTATTTACCAAGCCCAGAATCCGAAGACCCGTTTTTATCTGCTGTTACTTTGAGGCATGTTCTCTCGCATACTGGAGGATTTCCTACTGCTAATCTAAAACCCGGGGATCCCTTGAAATTAGAGTTTTATCCTGGAATCCAGGTTCAAATTAACAAAGAAATTGGCTGGGGTTTAGGATGGGGGATTGAAATAACTCCTAAAGGGAGCTCTTCTTGGCATTCAGGAGATAATGGAACATTTCAATGCTTGGCCTTTCAAAACGAGCAAACAGGTTTCATCATCATGACAAATAGTGCCAACGGGATGAAAATATATAGGCACATTTTCGATCTTTTGATCGGCGGTGAGCATCCTTTGTTCGATTGGGAGCAATTTGATTCTCGCGCAGAAGAAAAGTTAGATGAAGAGTTCCTTGCAAATTGGTGGAAAATCTACGAGCTGTAGGCAAAATCAAATGAAATCTTCTTATTTAAATTTGTGCACTGAATTTTATGATCTAACTAAACCAGAAGCTGGTCCTAAGGAAGTTGCATTTTATGAAAAGCTTCTTGGAACGGCAAAAGGCCCTATTCTTGAAGCGATGTGCGGATCGGGCAGGCTTCTCATTCCTCTGCTTAAAGAAGGATTAGTTGTAGAAGGTGTCGACAATTCAAGCCACATGCTGCAAAGTTGCCAGAAACGTTGCTTTGACCAAGGTCTTGCGGTGCAACTTTACCATCAATCCCTCCAAAAACTTGATCTGCCTCGAAAATATGATCTTATTTTCATCGCTATAGGATCGTTTCAGCTCATTCAAGATCGAAAAGAAGCGCTTAACATCTTAAAAAACCTCCATACGGTGCTGTTACCTGAAGGAAGGGTTGTGCTTGAAACTTTTATCCCATGGGATGCGATCAAAGACAACATTAATGGCTCAGTTTTGATGGACGAATCCAAAGAAAGGCTTTTTGAAAGAACAGCCCACTCCGCAGATGGTTCTCAGATCGTTCACAAATCAACTGTTACCGTCAATTTCAAAGAGCAAATAGAAAAGACCCAAAGTCTCTATGAAAAATGGGTCCACGAGCTATTCAGCCAAGCCGAAGAAGAGGAATATGTGGTTCGATGGTATCACCGTTTTGAAATGGAACTTTTATTAGAAAAGGCTGGTTTTTCAGCCGTGAGTATCATAGATGAATCTTTTGAGCAAAATGAGCAAGCAGTTATCTATGTAGCATCTAAACCGGTGGAAATATGATCATTGATCACATAATCCCTATTCTTGCAAAAGACTTAGGGGGTCTTTTTGAGCGTTTTCGGCAAGTAATTTAAACTTGAACTTGATATTTGTTCAAGCATGTTATTGCTTATCTTAAGTGGAATGAGGTGGTTGTGAAAGTGGGGCAAGCTGGACTTGAACCAGAGACCAGCGAGTTATGAGGGAGGGGGAACGCCAATTCACCCGATACCAACCAATCTAAATCAACACAAGTATAACGACTTAGGTAAGGAATGTCTATTGGTTTCTAATGGTTAATATCGGTTGAATTGGCAAGGCACTGGGCCCGTTTTTGCATCTTTACTGTTAAAAAACACCCAATAACGTCAACTGGGTTTTACAGAATGCATTTTAGATCTTATTCTTGTGATTTGCAAGCAATTCATCAATAATACGCCAACATAGTGAAGATTCGGTGTTGTTTGGATTGGTAAAGCCAGCTGCCACCACCAAAGCCTTCCATAAAGTCCAGCCACGCGCACGAGCCCATGTGTCTTTATCTAGACCAAGCATCTTTTGAAAAGTTTCTCTGCTTTTGCCGTGAAATAACGTCCAGCTGATTGCGAGGTCACATGCAGGATCACCAATAGCCAATTGTCCAAAATCGATCACAGCGCATAGCTTGCCTGTTTTTACTAGAAGATTGCCAGCACTGATATCACCATGCACCCATACTGGGGGATTTTTCCAAGAGGTGGAAAGAGCTGCTTCCCAAACAGCAGTAGCAGAAGATACGTCAATTTTATCTTTCAAAGAAGCGATTGCTTGACGTGTGTCAGCATCATAAATCGATAGTGATCCACCTCTTTGGAAGCTATGTAATCCAGGTGCGGGTCCTCCGGTCGTATCGATTTTATGCAAAGCGACCAGAAAGTGAGCAAGACCGGCCGCAAATCCATCCAGATCGCTTATGGGTGCTAAATTAGCGCTTTCTCCTTCAAGCCATCGGTAAATCGACCATTTCCAAGGATAACAATGCTCAGGCTTGCCCATTGCTAAGGGAATAGGAATAGAAAGGGGAAGATTTGGAGCTAATTTTGGCAACCACTTATGCTCCTTTTCTATCTGTAACTCATAATCAGCGGCACTTGGTAAACGGACTGACATGTCTTTACCCAAATGAAAGGTTCGATTATCCCAGCCACTCATTGCTACAGACTGAATAGGTAGAGCTTTCCATTGGGGAAATTGAGAGTCAATCAGACGACGTACAAGGGAAGCATCTATACTTGGGAGTTCTTTTTTCATTGTTCTATCTCTGCTTGATCTTCCATGATTAGTTTCTGGAAGATACCAATCATACACTCCATTTCTTCTGCTGTAAGCTTTTGAAAAAACTCTGCATCTTTTTTTTCGACAGCAGGCATTGTTCTTTTAAGGATAGCAGAGCCTTTTATAGTCAAAATAGGATTCTTAGCTCTTCCATCAAAAGATTTTTCTCGGGTGATCAGTTCTTTTTGTTCAAGTCCTCTTATGATTTGAGAAACAGTATTGGGATCAAGTCCGGCCATTTTACCAATAGCAGCTTGAGAAACTCGTTCTCCCTTTCGGGTTAGCCAGCCCAAAGTAGCAAGAATAACGAATTGGGGATGCGTGAGACCCATTGATTTAAGCATCCATTCGATTGATCCACGCCATGCTGTGCTAACATGCCACAAAAGAAATCCTGGGCTGCGATCTGGCTTATCCTGAAGACTGATCTCTTTAAAATTTACATTTTTCATCTAAATCTCCATTGCCTTGGCAATGATTTGGAAATCCTTTTGTGAAATTTCAAAACATCCTCGTCTGAAAGGGAACCCCCATTTTTTCTTATCCTTTATAAAGGATAACTCCTCTAGAAGTTGTTGAATAGGAACATCATTTGATTGAATAAAAGAGACATCGCGACGCCAAGGAACAAAGTTTTCACTCATAGCAAAAGGATAAGGGTTACTACCTTTGATTTTTCCTGTTGCTGTAAAGGATTGGCAGGGCTCTTTCTGCCCAAATTTGATAGTTGGGGAATAATAGACAATCCAATCACCTTCCTTCATTTGATTTAATGGACCGACCTTCCCATGGCAAACCTGAGCAAATCCACCTAATACTCCTCTTTGCACATGCTCTTTGGATGCGACTCCTATCCAGTACCGTGTCATTATTTTTCCTCGTGGAGTTTGTATACCCTAATTCTGTGTCCATCTGGGTCAAGAACAACAAAGGTGCGTCCAAAGTCCATGTCTGTTGGTTTCTGAGCGACTGTCACATGCTTTTTGCCCCACTGTTCATACAAAGCATCGACATCTTCAGTCGGAAAGCATATTTCGAGCGCGCCAGCAGGTACATCTACCCGAGGCTCAGCTGTGTGTTTAGACCAAAGACCGAGCATCACGCCATTTTTGAGGGCGAACATTACAAATGTAGATGACTCTTCGATCGGTGTCATTCCAAAAATATCTTGATAAAAGAGAGCGCTCTTTTGCGGATTTGAGACAAAAAGAAGAACAAATCCTAAGCTTGGCGTAAACATATAATTTCTCCTAGTTAAAGCTATCAGGTTAGATTATACGTATGCGTATTAAACTCGTCTAGATGTTTTCTTTTAGATCAATGGCGAAGTGATGGCCGATTGTACTGGTAGTTGCCATTCGTTTGACTTAATCCGATAAAGCACATGCCGTTTTAATGGATGACCTTCTTGAAGCTTGGGATGATCAAAGTCATCAACTTCAGCGTGATGCATACCGATTTTTCCATCACATGTCGAGATCGCATATTTTGCACAGCAGTAAAAGAAACAATCTCTTCAAGGCGGAGTATATCGAATCCGTATCGCAAAGCTCCTCTTGCCCCTTCTGTAGCATAGCCCTTTCCCCAATGATTGAAAGCAAGCCTCCAACCAATTTCAACAGCAGGAGTGAATTCATTAAAAGGAGCGGAAAATCAGTCGTTCTGTCTTAACCGTCATGAGCAACCTCATATTTCAATTGCACTAAACCGCTTGGGTAAGATTGGGTAGAGATTAAGCGGCACTTATGTTCTCGATTCATGGTGCTAAAAAGAGGAATACCAGAGCCTAGGACCATAGCAATTACGGATATGGTGATATCGTCGACCAATCCAGCCTCCAAGAATTTAGATACAGTAATCCCTCCGTCAACCCATACACGTTTGATACCTTCGGAATGAAGCATAGAGGTAAGGTCAGCCAGTTGCCCCCGAAATAGCTCTGCTTCTTTCCTGGCATCATTTAATGTATTACTAAGAACGATGACTCTTTTGCCTTTATACGGCCACTCGTCAAAGTCAGAAACTACTTCATAAGTATTTCTTCCAAGAATCAAAGCATCGATGCTATTGATGAAATTCTTAAAGCCATAATCTTCATTACCTGTATGGCCATACTGTAGCCAATCTAGATTCCCATCCTTACGAGCGATATAACCATCGATGCTGGTTGCAATATAAATAGAGATTTTTGGGCGCGTTTCATTCATGTTTTAGTTGTTGTTTTGTTTGTTTTAGCCTTCATAGAGAATTTCCTTTATTTTATCCGTGAGTAATGCTCACTTTGGTTTAACGATTGTAATTATTATAAGGATCTGGAGTTGCGGCTTGTTCAATTCGCCTAGCAGCTTCGAAAACGTCGGCTATCCAATCGAGTATTTTGGGAATGTTTTTTACAACTTTCTTAATTTTTTTCCACATGGACTTACATGGTTCTATTGTATCTTCTTGGAAACATCGAAAATCCAATCGTGTGTACTGAAAGAGACTGGATGCCCAAGCTCAAAAGAGGGAAGCAGTTCGGCAGACATTTCATCGACGATAAGTTGTAGGCTATTCCTTATCTTTTCATAGAGTCTCTTTGCAGTTAATTGCTACAAAAAGTATCCATTTATAGGTTTATGCTCAAGAGATTAATTTTAAAAGAGACTTTGTTGTTAGTCCTCTATCTGATTTTCCAATCGTTGACGGGCATGTTTAATGGCTCTATGCAGCTTTTCCTGTAATACTTCCTTAGGGGCAGAGCGGTAAGATATTCGGCAACATGGATACCTGATTTGCCTAGCTCTAGAAGCTCAATGCGCTCTTGTTTTTTACCTGCACAGAGAATTAGTCCCATGGGAGCTTCTTCCCCATGGAGGCGCTCGTATTTGTCAAGCCAGCGCAAGTAGAGCTCCATTTGGCCTTTGTGCTCGGGTTTAAAATCACCGAGCTTAATTTCAATAACGACAAGTCTTTTAAGGTCTCTATAAAAAAAGAGCAAATCAATGCGGAAATCTTCATCGTCAACCGTGATGCGTTTTTGGCGAGCAAGAAAACTAAAACCGGTACCAAACTCCAATAAAAACTGTTCGAGATCTCTCATAATAGCATCTTCAAGATCTTTTTCTATATATCGATCGTTGAGATTTAGAAATTCAAGTATATAAGGGTCGCGGAAGACAAGCTCTGGTGTTAAACGATCTTCATTGCGTAAAAGATCCACTTCAGCTCGAACCACTTCTTCTGGCTGTTTTGAAAGGGCTGTACGCTCATAGAGCATTGAATTAATTTTTTTACGCAAATCCCTTTCCATATTCCGCCACTAGTTGTTGCGATACAGTAGCAACGATGTGTTGGCCGTATTGGGCTCGCCCTTCCTTAAGAAGTTCCCTGTGAATTCGATAGCCTATCTGCCAATAAAGCAAAGATAAGGTTGCATTTACAGTAGTAGCTACTGATTGACGAGCATCATTAATCATCTTTTTTAATTCGCTAAGAAACTCTTTAGAAGTTGTTGCTTTTACATTGCTGTCTTGGGTTTGGATGGTCATATAGAATTTCCTTGAAGTATACGTTCTGAAATATGTTTACTGAAGTTTTGGGTGATTTGGACATCGAGATGGGTGTAGCGTTCTAAGAGTTCTGTAAAGGTGTGCTGTTGCTTGTGCTGATCGAACTTGAATGTGCCAAGCTATTTAAGAACTAAGCTGGTCTAATATCACATGCATTAGCAACACTAAGGCAAAACAGAAAATAGGTATTACCCAACATAGGCGAACGACTTTGTAATAAGCCCTTGAATAACTGAAGCACATAAAAAAAAAGCTCAATGGCATTGCAAAAATGGGCAAGAGAGTAACGAAGCCAATCAATTTTTTCGTAAAAGAGGCATTGATTGAATTGACTCCTACAAATGGAGCAAAGAAGAAAAACAAAAATGGGAAAAGAAATAAATATGTAAAGCCCCAAACGATCATGCTAGATTTAGCTTTTTTCTGTGCAAGTGATGTTATATCTTCGGCAATCATAATAAAGTTACGTTATAAAAATTGAATTATAGGATCTACAGCCAATACAGCAATCAGAGTCAACCAAGGTACTGACCAGAAAAACAATGTTTTACTGTATTCTTTACACACATAGCTTGACCACATAAGATCTATGCTTACAGGCAACGAAAGAGGGATTAATGAGATGGTAAAGATAATTGATAATCCCTTTGGGATTGATAAATGAGGATTATCAAATATCATAGCAGAAAGCAATGCAAAATAAGATAGAAGTGGCAAAAGCAGAACATAAATAATCGTCCAAATTACAGCACAAATCTTGGCTTTCCTTTTACGGTTTTGAATGGGTTCTGCCTTATTTTGACAGCTAGACATACAGAAGCTCCTCTTCTTTTTCCTCAATCTTAGCTGCAAGTGAAGGGCGTACTGAAGGACTTCTATATTTTTCTATAAGCCGCTTAACTTCATTTTGATAGCATTCTCTGCAGAATTGATGCTCAACATAACAGTTTGGATCTGGATCTAATATTGTTATATTGCTAATTCTTTTCATGATGCTTTCATAGTGACTCATGCGTTGACTCATGAAACTCTCAAACACATGAGCGTCTACGGAATCAAGATAGAGTAATGCATCATCCAAGGCCCATCTTTTAATGATGGCTCCTTGGCTTAAACCTTCTTTTATTCCAAGATATCTGTGTACGGCTAAAGATTGAAAATAGGGTGATCCCATAGATGAAACTAGGTCGTTTTCGCTAGCAAAATTGTGGGAGTCGGGATGACAGCTATCAACCTCAAGAAATGATCCTCCTCCAAAAGTGAAAATGCGAATTTTTTGCCTTTCATTAATGTTTAATAGTTTTAAAGCATGCTCAGAAATAATTGCTCCTTGACTATGTGCAAATACGATAACTGGAGGTTGGGAATCTTCTTTGTTTGATAATGCAAGAAGATATCTTAAAAATTTAGCAGCCCAAGAAACAATAGGAGCATCAATTCCAATTTTTAAAGAAATGCATACTCCAACATCTTTTGCTCCAAGAATTAGAGAGTCATTTGGTAATGATAAAACCTCTTCTTCATTTGCATAGACAGAAATTAACTCTGCAGACTCTAATGCGCCTTCTCTCGAATTCAAAATGCCATTAATAAATCCCCAAATGCATTGACCTGATTTTTTCTTGCCAACGGTTCTCACTAGCGTTTCAATTTCTCCTTGAATTGGAGAAATTGCTTCTTCAGGGATTTGCACATTCCAAATACAGTGGCTAGGCCTGGAGCGTAAATGTTCAGAATCATTTTTGTGACGAACAATTACTGCATCTAGTCGATTCGTTTTCACCCATTCCATAGCCTCTTTCTTTGATAAGACGAGATCTGTTCCTATCAAGTAGGTGTCTTCCAAATCACCATTTTCTATCTTTGCGGTAATCTTCGGCAGAACGCATGTTTCTTCATTTCCAATCAATTCATATCCGCATGATTTTTCAATGACTTTTAGTAGTTTTTGAAGTTCTATATCCGTAAAGGATTTGAGTTTTTTTTCTATAGGCACAGGTATGCAACTACTTAACTTTGCAGCAAAAGCGTCGGTATTTTTGGGATGGTAATGTTCTGCTATTGCCTGGACAGTTGCATTGTAATACTTTTTGGAATGAAGCCAAGCTGAAAGTGCCTTATGACCTTGCTCTGGATAGGAAAAAATTGCAAAACCGTGACAAGAGCCTATTGAACCATTGCTTCTTGCAAAATGACTGTGACTTTTTACTAATCCAGGATTATTTATCCGCCACGATAAATTTCCTCCTCTACGAATATGCTTATTGCCACATTTATCAAAGTAGAGGATTGTTTTTTCATCTTGTGGGCATGCTATTCGATACATTTCTATTTCCTTTATTCGACCCGTTTTGGCAGTGTGTTTTTGGGAAGCAGATCAAAACAATCAACCAACTTTTTTTATCTAAATACCTCGTATACAAGAACTTGGGAAAAAGTGGGGCAAGCTGGACTTGAACCAGCGACCAGCGGGTTATGAGTCCGCTGCTCTAACCAACTGAGCTATTGCCCCCTAGAAGAGATGGGTTATCTTATATATGATTGGGGGTGGAAAAGGCAAGGCCTTTTTTTAGGAGGGGGAGGGTGAAGGCGAGGAAGGTTGTAGTGTCGGGATGTTGGGAGGTGAGGATCGATTGGCGCAGTTCGAGGAGGGGGGGATTGGCCTTAAAGAGGAAGCCCATGAGTTGTTTGAGTTTGTTGACTTTGATTCGATCCGCAACTTCGGGGATAAGGCCTGCGGTGTAGGCATCGAGGTAGGTGGCGAGGTTTTCCCAAGAGGGTGTGTAAGAGGTGCCTGCAAAGTGCGCGCGGATTTCGTGGAAGATAAAGGGGTTGATGACGCTTCCTCTGCCTATCATGAGGGCGTCGCAGCGGGTGGTTTTTAGCATGTTTAGGGCGTCTTGTACATTGAGGATATCGCCATTGCCAACGACGGGGATGTGAAGGAGGGATTTGGCTTCTGCGATAAGGTCCCAGCGGGCGGGCGGGCCATAGCCATCGACTTTTGTGCGGGGGTGGAGGATGATGTAGCGAGCGCCGCTTTCCTCTGCTGCCAAAAGGTTTTCTTTAAAAAGAGAGATATCGTCAAAGCCCGAGCGCATTTTGATGGTTACGGGAACGGAGACGGAGGACACAAGGGCTTTTGCTACTTCGTAAAGGGAAGAGGGTTCCTTAAGGAGGCTTGAGCCGGCGCCTCTTCCTGTGACTGTATTTGAGGGACAGCCGCAGTTGAGGTTGATGTGGTGGGCTCCTCTTTTTTCAATTTCTTTGCCCATAGCAGCAATGGTTTCGGGCTCTGATCCCATAAGTTGAGCTGCAAGGGGAATGGGAGAGAGTTCATTGCTTTGGTAGGCAAGAGCAAGGCTTTCGACATGGGCGTTTTTAGGAACGCGCAGAAAGTCGGCGATGGCTTCATCAAAGCCTCCTACTGTAGCCATAGCTTTACGAAAGCAGCGGTCTCCGACTCCTTCCATAGGAGCTAGCATAAGGTAGGGGCAACCGTTTGGGTCTTGAGGAAGAATGTTCATGGCAAAGATTATATCAGAACAAAGAATCAAAAATAATTAAAATAATTTTTGCACATAATCTTTTCTTTGATTATAGGATGAAGAAAGAAGGTGATAATGCGTAAAAAGTTGGAAATGCTCCGTTTTGTACTTTTGTCTCTACTGAAAAATTGTTCTTTTCTATCGACTTTCAAATTTTCTTTTCTTGTGCGCTCTATCATGCGCCTTTTATTCTTAAGAAAGTGTGTGTCTCTAATGCTCATCTCGGGGTTTATCTTTGGAACTCTTTATGCCGATGAACTTGGAGGGGATTTCGAAGATATCGATAATGCTGATGAACTTCTTACAATTCCCCCTGAATATGATGATGATGAAGAGTATGCAGAGTGCGGAAGTGATAATGAAAGAGTGCGCGCAGATAGTTTACCTATCGACAGTTTTGAAGGGTCTTGCGAGCTTTATCTAGAAGGGTATATTCAGGCGCTTGTCGATGTGCATTATTACGAATTCCAAGTGGTTGTATCGGTAAGAGATAATACGGTGTATTTGGCAAATCTTCCTAACAATGACCTCATTGCTAGCAGTATTATTTCGTTTGTTCAGGATTTACCCGATGTTTGCGATGTGGAAGTACGATGTGAAATGACAGAGGAGGAAAAGGCGATTCGTGAGGAGTATGTTGGAAAGCCTCAAGTGAATGGGATTTGGTTTCCTCAGTCTACAGTGCTTTTCTTGCCTCTTATTGCAGATCCAAGACAACCTATAAACTCAGCAAATTTAAGATTCGGGGATAAAATTGCGGGATATCAGGCCGTCGCTGTTTCTTTAGGCGATGACTTTCCTATTTTCCGCTGGAGAGATGTGCTTCCTTGGCATGGTGATATGCAAATAGGAATTGAAGCGGGAATCTGGGCGATTTTTAATTTTAAAGACAAGCCTCATAATGATAATGGAGATGTGTGCAAGCTTGTTAATACAGATTATTTTGTAGGGATTCCTTTAACATATGCTTTTGATAAGTGGTCGTTTAGATTGCGCGGTTACCATATTTCTTCTCACTTGGGCGATGAATTTTTATGTGAAGCTCCTGACTGGGTAAAGAAGCGTACAAATCCAAGCTTTGAAGCCATTGACTTTTTCACCTCTTACCAATTTTCTTCAGGGCTTAGAGGCTATTTTGGTCCAGGGGTGATTGTGCATAGCGACAAATCGTTTAAGTTAAAACCTCTTTATGTTGAGTATGGAATGGAGCTTCGCATGTTTGGACGAAAGCTTTATTATCATAAACTCTATGGCACACCTTTTTTTGCGATGAACTTAGAAAACTGGCAGCAGCATGGGTGGTCGCTTGATTCTACATACATGATTGGCTATGAGTGGAGTAAGCTTCAAGGGATTGGACGCAAAATGCGCCTTTATGGAGAATACCACCAAGGCTTTTCCTATGAAGGTCAATTCTTCAACGAGCGCGTCAAATACGCCCAGCTCGGCTTCTCCTGGGGCTTCTAACAGGAGGAAACCAGAAAGATAAAATTCTCTCTTTTTCTTCCTCTGTGTGCTCTGTGATCTCTGTGGTAAAAAAAATGCCAACACGTTAGATGCAATGTTCTGCGATAAATTTTTACCACAGAGATCACAGAGCACACAGAGGAAGAAAAAGAGAGAGGGAGAGAAACCCTCTCTGTTAGAGGACAAAGCCTTCGGGGTAGATGGGGCCGTCTTTGCCAATTTTTAGGGTGTTGTTGAAGAACTTGCGGTAGATGTTAAGGGCTTGCTTAGCATTTTGGACACAGAAAAAGCAATTAGAGACCCACTCTGAGCCTACAATCGTGCCGCTCTCTTGGTTGCACTGGAAAATGGGTGTGATCTTTTGTTTCCAGTATTCAGGATCGCCAAAGAGAAGGACGGGAGTAGCTGAAACAGAGCCCACTTTCCTTCTGACTTCTTCAAGAGCAAATTCAAAATCGGTTCCAATGCCTCCTATGAGAAAAATGGGAAAGTCTAGGTTGAATTCAGCTTGTCTTTCGACGAGTCTATCAAGCCGGTAAGTCATTTTGGCATCGATATAGGGGTTTTGCTTTTGTTCGTTTACAACACTTGTTTTATGTCCTTTAAAGTCGGCGATATTCGCGCAGGAAAGAATATTTAATGAACGCGCTACTTTATTGCCAAGTTCCATAACGCCTGGGCCGCCGCCTGTTACAAGCGTAATAGGGGTATGTTTATTAAGCAGAAGGTGCGTAACTTCATTTTTGAGCTCTAAGATCCCTTTCATCAGAGCTAGAAGTTCTTTTTCGAACGTTCCTTCTGTAAGGTTTGAGCCGTAGAGTCCAAAGGTTGTAGCGTTAATAAAGGTTTCTACTTGGGCAAGAGGCACAAACATGCCGGAATCTTTACCGGGCTTAACAATATATTTCAGAATCTTTTTTGTGGAGGTATCGGCCCAAAAAACAGGGATGCCAAATTTGGAAAGATCTAGAAGAAAGGATCTGTCTTCATGCGAGAAAAAATCGCCATAAGTATGAGAAGGAAATTGGAAGTAAATCCCTTTAAGGCATTTTTGAACAAGGGTGCCAAAAAGAATTTTTTTCATAAGAGGTGAAGGGAAGTATCTGCAGAAAAGAACGCCTTGGCTTGTAATAAGGCCCTCTTCCATGCTTTTTAAAAAGGGATAGGCTGCTTGCTGCTCGATATAGCGCTCTGCAAGAAGGCCTTGGGTTTCTGGGTGGGCAAGACCGGGGAAATCGTAGGGGTGAGGCTCTCTTGTAATCCAGTCGCTCGGGGTGAGATTTAGAAACTGCTCTCCTTTAACAATAAAAACAGCGCACGATTTGTGTGAGGGTCCAGGCGCTGTACTAAATGCTTTAAACACATCTTCTGTATTTTCAAGGCAGCTTTGAAGTTGATCTCTATCGGAGAAGTAGATGTACTCTCTATGAGGCTCTAAGGTATAAAATTCTAGGGGAATTCTTTCGATTTCTTCTCTAGAGGATCCAAAAAATTCGTAAATATTTCCAGATGCTTTTGTTTCAGGGGCCAAAATGGAGGCTGCTGTGTGTTCATAACCTTGCGGTAGAAGCGAGTGAATGACTTTTCCAAACACTGTACGCACATGTAAAGGCTCTGTACGTACAAGAAGAATCTTTTTTTCCTGAAGTTTTTTTTCTTGGCCTGGATTCCATTTTTGACTTAGAGGAAGAAGCTCTCTTGTTTTGAATTTTTTATCGTGAAGGGCTTTTTCCAAAATGGGTAAAAATCCAAAAATTTCGTCCTCATAGGTTACAACGCCTTTTAAAAGAGGCAGAAAAGCTACTACTCTTCCCTCTATCTTTTCTAGGAAAAGTCCTTCTTTTTCAATCATGCCGCCAAAGGATAATAGAGGAGAGCCTAATCTGTCTGCTCTTCCAAACATACGCAGTAAATAATCCGGGTCTTTGACTTTGCGTCTTGGATCTTGTGCAAAAAGCTTTCCGATATAGGCGCCTTTTGTTAATAATTCAAGCAGTCTTAGGGCAATGCTTCCATAAGCAATAAGATGAAGTTTTATCTCTGCTGTTTTGTGCACGGGATCTAAAAGAGATTCTAGGGAAATAGCATGGAGGCCTATTTGGCCAAGCGTGCTTTTAAGGTCGAAAATCACAAGAGAGGGATCAATCTTAAAGCCGACAAATGCGGGAGAAATATTTTCTATAAGAATGCTTATTTCAAGTTTTGCGGGATCGATTTTTTTTATTTGGGTGATTTTCCCATCAGGTGTAACTAAGTCGTAATGATCAGAAAAAAGATAGCTTTCCATAGGTACCAGAGTATATCTTGAGTATTTATCAAAGAGTCTTTAAAATGTCATTCTTTTTGGGAGGTCGGTTTTATGCATACGCACATTATTCCACGTAGTCTAGGTGTTCATGATGGGACTTTCCATGCAGATGAGGTGAGCGCTGCAGCTCTTCTTTTGCTTTTTAATCTTATTGATAAAGATAAGATTATCCGCACAAGAGACGGGGAAAAACTTAAGAATTGCGAATATGTTTGCGATGTGGGAGGGATTTATGATCCTGCTTTAAAACGCTTTGACCATCACCAAGCAGAATATACAGGCGATTTTAGCAGCGCCGGAATGATTCTTAAGTATTTAAAAGACCAAAAAATTCTTGATGAGATCACCTATAAATTTTTCAATCATTCGCTGATTTTAGGTGTGGATGCTCATGATAACGGGAGGGTGACATATGATTTAGGCTGGTGCAGCTTTTCTCATGTCATTTCAAATTTTGTTCCCATAGCCTACGATGCGACATCCGAGGAGCAGACGGCCTCTTTTTTTCAGGCGCTTGATTTTGTCTTTGGGCATTTAACAAGGCTTCTAGAAAGGTTTCGCTACATTCAAAGCTGTAAAGAGAAAGTAGCCAAAGCTATGCAGGAAAGGAAACAGTATCTAGTCTTTGAAGAGGCTATTCCTTGGTTAGAAAGCTTTTTTGAGCTTGGTGGAGAAAAACATCCTGCGCTATTTGTGATTATGCCTGCTGGCGAGCATTTTAAATTAAGGGCTATTCCTCCTAATTTAAAACAAAGAATGCAGGTGAGAAAGCCTCTTCCTGCTGAATGGGCCGGGCTTCTTGATGAAGAATTAAAAAGAGTAAGTGGTATTTCTGGAGCTGTTTTTTGCCATAAAGGACGTTTTGTCTCTGTTTGGGAAACAAAAGAAGATGTTATGCAAGCGTTAAAATATGTATTGGGTATAAAGGAATGACAACGATTTTTGCAAAGATTATAGAAGGGAAGCTTCCTTCAAAAAAAGTTTTTGAAAACGAGCGTATTTTGGCGATCGAAGACATAATGCCTGTCGCTCCTGTGCATATTCTTATTATGCCTAAAAAAGAAATTGCTAACTTGCAAGCTATGACAAAAGAAGATTATTCCTTGGTTGTAGAAATTATCGAGGTAGCGCAAAAATTGGCAGAAGAATTAGATATAACAGATGGATATAGGCTTCTAACTAATAGTGGTGCAGAAGCTGGGCAAACGGTGTTCCACCTTCACTTCCATCTCATCGGAGGCAGAAGACTCACCCATTTAGCTTAAGATCCACTAAGTCTATTTAGGCCTTTATTGACGCAAAGACGCAAAGGCGCAAAGGAAGAAGTCGCAAAGATGAATACAAAAAGGTTTTTAAGAATGCTTTTGCATTCTTAAAAATCTTTTTGTATTCACTGTTATATTTAAAGGGGAATCAGAGAAATTGCTCAAACATGTTACTTCATAAGAGATTGTTTTTCTCTGAATTTCCTTAAAACAATAGTTAAACATCTAGGGCCAAAGCCCTAGATGTTTGACCTTTGCGCTTTTCTTCGCGCCTTTGCGCCTTTGCGTCAATAAAAGCCTAAATAGACTTAGGTTTTGCATTGAGAGTAACAAGGTGTATAAAGTGTTTAAGAGATTTATCATTTCCTTGACTGCGTGTTCTTCCTGTTTGTTTTCTGAAGATCTTACTTCTAAGATTTATACGCATCTTTTTATTCATGATACGCCGTCCGCTATTCTAGAGGCTAAAAACTTACTTAAAATCCACCCTGATTCTAAAGAGTTGCAATTTGCTCTTATCCGCGCTCTTTCTGAAAGAGGGGAAGATGTAGAGGCTATAAAAGTTTGGAAGAAAGTATCTAATGAAGAATTAGATTCTAAACAAAAGCGGAATCTTTTAGAGATTTTGGGATGGGGCGTTCTTAAAAAGAGTGAGGACTCGTCCTTGCAGTTTGTGCGGTTAACCTCTCTTATAGGAGCGGCTCTTACACGCGATGCTAAGGCTATTCCTGTGCTTTTAAGGCATTTAAGGGGCACAAATGCCCTATTTCGCGCTGTTGCTGTAAATTTGGCAGCAAACTATGGAGACGCGCCTTTACAAGAAGAGCTTTTACGTTTGCTTAAAGAAGAAAAGGTTTGGTATGTGCGTTTAGAAGTGATTAAGGCTTCTGGAAGAGCTCCTTCTGTAGCCGTTAGAGCTGTTCTTAAAGAGATAATAGCTAATCCCAAAACTCTTGCAGAAGAAAAAAGCGCTGCTTTAATTGCCTTAGTAAGTATGTACGATTCTGTGGATGAAGAAGAGCTTAAAACCCTTGTAAAAAGTAACAGAGCGGGTTTAAGACAGCTTGGTTGCGAAGTTGTTTCTGCTTTAGAGCTTAAAGATAAGGTAGGCTATGTGATTCCCCTGCTTCAGGATGCAAGCCCGGATGTGAGAATTTCTGCGCTCAGTGTGCTGGCTTTAATGCGCCTTGATTCTTACAAAGGGAAAAAGGTAACAGCTCTTATAGAAAATAATCTCCATGACACAAATCCGGCAGTCGCCCTAACAGCTGCTTACCTATGTCTTATCCTTAAGGCTGAAAAAGGGGAGCTGGTTTTTAGAAAGTGGATAGAAGATCCTCGCGAAGAAAATAGACGCCTTGCATCAGGCGCTCTTGCAAAAACAGGCGTATTTGGAGCAAAGCTTGCTAAAGAATTTCTCCTTAAGGGAAAAGATTCTTATGTGCGGGTGAATTTAGCTCTTGGCCTTATTGGAATAAGAGAGAATGTAAATGAAGCGTGCGGCGTGCTTTATGCCGCTTTAATTAGCGAAAAAGAGACGAAGTGGATGTGGGAGCATGAACACCATTTTCTTTTCCGCTCTCTTGCTCCGAGTAAAGTGGGTTTTATAGAGCAAGTTCCTAATTATCCAGCTCTTGTCGATCAGCTTACAAGGCTTGAGCTTCTCTCTCTTTTAAGTGTGATGCGCCATCCTAAAGCTCTAGATGCTGTCAAAGACTTTTTAAAGCACACCTCATGGGGGGTATCTGGGGCTGCTGCAGTGACCCTTTTACAAGAGGGTGATGAAAATGCGTTTCTTGCAGTGCAAGACCTTCTTGATGACCCCGATGAAAAGCTCCGTATTCAGGCGGCTCTTATTTTGGCCATGATTGGAAGCGATCCTCGCGCTGTGGGCGTTTTACAAGAAGCCTATACCCATGTGGATAGAGACATGAAAATTCATATTTTAGAGGCTATTGCCCGGATTGGCGCTCCTGAGTCTATTCCCTTTCTTGTAAATATCTTGGAAGAACCATTTCAGGTATTGCGCGTTGTTGCAGCTTCTGCTTTAATCCAGTGCTTATACCATTAGGAAAATAAAATGGACCTTTTGAAGAAAATAGAGGGTGTTAAAAAGCATTTAGCCGAAGAGAAAATAGATGGCTGGCTCATTTACGATTTTCAGGGAATGAATCCCCTTGCAAGAGATTTTCTTGAGATCTCTTCTGATGCGCATATTACACGCAGATACTTCTATTGGATTCCGAAGGAAGGCAGCCCCATAAAAATTGTCCCTTTTATCGAAAGCCATATTTTAGATCATTTGCCAGGAGAGAAAAAAGTTTTTCTAGAATGGGAAGTGTTACATGCTGCTTTAAAAGAAGTCCTTCAAGGGAAAAAAGTTGTTGCGATGGAGTACTCTTCTAAGTGCGCGCTTCCTTATGTTTCTAAGGTAGATGCCGGAACAATTGATCTTGTAAGAGAGTGCGGAGTCGAAGTTGTAAGTTCAGCCTCCTTTTTGCAGCACTATAGCTGCGTATGGGATGATTTCATGCTTAAAAGCCACGAGCTTGCGGCTAAAGTTTTAGAAGATGCAGTAGATGCCACCTGGAGCCATATCGCAGCCTGCTTAAAGGAAAACATCTCCATTACGGAATACGAAGTTAGCCAATTTATTCTTGGGCAGATCCATAAAGCCGGTTGCATCATGGACGGCGAGCCTATTTGCGCTTTTAATGAAAATAGCGCAAACCCTCACTATGGCCCTTCAAAAGAAGGCTCAAAAGTTCTTCAGAAAGGGGACCTGATCTTAATTGATCTTTGGTGTAAGAAAAAGGAAGAGAGAAGTGTCTATGCAGATATCACGCGCATAGCAGTAGCTGGTAAAAAACTTCCCGAAGAAATAGCTAAGGTATTTAAGATTGTTAGACTTGCCCAGAAAACAGCAACCGATTTCATCCAAGAAAAGTTGGATAAAAAACAAATAGTGAAGGGCTTTGAAGCAGATAGAGCGTGCAGAAAAGTCATAGAAGACGCCGGCTTTGGCAAATACTTTACCCATAGAACAGGGCATAACATCCACATCAATGCGCACGGCCCAGGAGCGCATCTAGATAGCCTAGAAACACTCGATGATCGCCCTCTTATTGCCAAGACATGCTTCTCTATAGAGCCAGGCATTTACTTGCCCGGCAAATTTGGCATAAGACTTGAGTACGATGTGTATATTAAAGAAGATGGCAAGCTTGTCATTACAGGCGGCATCCAAGAAGAGGCCGCCACCTTGGCTTAGTTAGCTAGCAGGTGCAATGTGTGTATTGGAAACCATGAGCTTTGCTAGGGCATAAACATCAGAACCTATGCCATCCCACGTCAAATGTCTTCCATTCAAAAATACTATTCCTCTATTGGCTATATCTTTTTCGACCATTTCATCTTGTAGTTCACTCTTAAGTTGAACTAGGCCGCGCATCTCATTTCTTGTTTTTGGGTCATAATCTTTGAAAGAACGTTTGCATATTTCTTCAGGTTTTTGGATTATGCCAGAGTTCTGGAGAATAGTCTGAAAATACGCTGCATTAATTATTGCTTCTACACCTTTATCTTTTAGTTCTAAAGTTTTTGTACGGTTCTCCGAAACGAATTGTTCGACAGTTTTAGGCTCGAGATCTTTCGGTTCTTGTTTATTTATTTCATCGATTTTGTCTTTATGCTCAGAATGGCGGTTAATATAAAACGAGCGGTAAGCTAAACAAGCGATTTGGTTTATTTCATCGATTTTTCGCTCTTCATCGGAAAGCTGATTCCAATGGGTAATGTTTTTATTCCCTGCAGGAGCAGAAGGAGAGTGGAATGCTATAAAGTTATTGTAGATTTCTAGGGCGCCTTTTTCGACTTCAGCAATCTCTCGGTATTTGTTGCGCTCGGCTCCAATCTTTTTGACGAGTTTTGAGCCTCCTACCATGCTTGCAATAAGAGTTGTAGGGACAACAAAGATAAGAAGGTGTGTTTGTCCAAGAAGGCCAAGGGTGACGTTTATTGCAACAGCAACAGCGATAATCCCAATAATTGCTACAGCATAAAGGATTTTATAACGTGTTTCTTTGGTGCTTGCTACTTTGTAGCGGCTTTCAATAGTTTCAGTATTAGTCGGATCTAAATAAGTATTTATAGGTTGTTGTGATGTAATTGGATTGCTACTCATAAAAGCCTCCTAGCTTATATTTTGCCCGGCATTATACATGCAATCGATTAAGAATTAATTAATTTTCACATCAAAATAAAGAATGATGCATTTGATGCATATTCTAATTTTTCCTTTGCGAGTTTTTATCAGCCTCATAGAGGCGTACGCATTAACCTAACTCTATTGTGGCCTTTATTGACGCAAAGGCGCAAAGGCGCGAAGAAAGCGCAAAGGTAAAACAGCTAGGGCTTTGGCCCTAGCTGTTTTACTATTGTTTTAAGGAAATTCAGAGGGGAGCAATCTCTAGTGAGGTAACATGTGATGATAATTTCTTTGATCCCCTTTAAATACAATAGTGAACACAAAGAATGAAGATTTTTAAGAATGTAAAACATTCTTAAAAATCTTCATTCTTTGTGTTCACCTTTGCGACTTCTTCCTTTGCTCCTTTGCGTCTTTGCGTCAATAAAAGCTACGATAGATGAAGAAAAAGAGGTCTTAGGGTGAGGGGTGAGAGGAGGCGACGAGGTGTTTAAGGGCTTCTTGCTTCATGCGGAGGTACATGGAGGAGAGGCCGTTGGAGCGGCCGGGGGTGAGAGAGGCATGGATGCCAAGGTCTTGCAGATAAGTTGCAGGAACCTTCAGGATAGCCTCTGGGGACTCTTCGTTATAGACGTATAGCAAAAGAGCTGCGAGGCCAGCCGAAATAAGGGCCTCAGAGCACGCTGTGAACGTGATTTTGCCATTTTCTATAGAGCTATGCAAGTACATGGTGCTTTGGCATCCTTGCACAATATTTCCTTCTACCTTATAGGCAGGATCAAAAGGGGCTAAAGCTTTGCCAAGCTCGATGATTTTTTGATATCTGGCATCTGGCGAAGTGCAAGCTAAAAAAAGAATTTTTAATTCCTCTTGTTTTTGCAAGCAGGAGGTAAATAATGTGTCCATAGGCTCCAATTATAAGGGCTAGCTAAGCGATTCGTCAAGCGTTACCTCTTTTTTACGGGTTTTTTCTGGTTTTAATTGACAATAAAGCTTGCCGCGTGTTTATATTCTTTATATTTTAACTTGATTACCAAAGTAGCACATCCTTATGCCTAAGGAAGATACCATAAAAATTGATGGGAAGATTGAAGAACTACTTCCTAACATGCATTTTAGAGTAGTTCTTGAAAATGGGATGCACGTGATTGCGCATCTTTGCGGAAAAATGCGTATGCGAAATATACGTGTTCTTGTGGGAGATACTGTGACCGTAGAAATGTCTCCTTACGATCTGACTAAAGCACGAATCATCTACCGTCAGAAATAACTTTTTTCTGAAGTGAAAGCTTTGGTGTTGATTTTTTTTAGATTACAGAATAAGCTTTAGTGCTTTTGCGGAATATTGTGATTTCGCCCAGATAGCTCAGTGGTAGAGCACTTGCATGGTAAGCAAGGGGTCGTAGGTTCGATTCCTATTTTGGGCAAAAAGATCAAGTTACTAAAATTTTATAGTTCATTTTTAAACATACCGACTTAGCGGAGGAATATCATGGCAAAAGAAACCTTTCAAAGGAATAAGCCACACGTAAATATTGGAACCATTGGTCACGTTGACCACGGCAAAACATCTTTAACAGCTGCGATTACAAAAGTTTTGGCAACAAAAGGTGGAGCAAAGTTCCGTGACTATGCATCAATCGACAATACACCAGAAGAAAAAGCTCGTGGTATTACGATTAACTCAACACACGTAGAATACGAAACAGCTGCACGTCACTATGCGCACGTCGACTGCCCTGGACACGCTGACTACATTAAAAACATGATTACTGGTGCTGCACAAATGGACGGAGCAATCCTCGTTGTAGCTGCAACAGATGGTGCTATGCCTCAAACAAAAGAACACATCCTCCTAGCGCGCCAAGTGGGTGTTCCAGCTATTGTTGTGTTCCTAAACAAAATGGACATGATCGGCAAGGGCGACGAAGACCTCGTTGAGCTTGTTGAAGTAGAACTTCAAGAACTTCTAGAAGCTAAAGGTTACAAAGATGTACCTATTATCCGCGGTTCTGCATTGAAAGCTCTTGAAGGCGATCCAGAGTATACTAAGGCTATTGAAAAACTTATGCAAACAGTGGATGAAAAGATCCCTACTCCTGCACGTGAAGTTGACAAGCCTTTCTTAATGCCTATCGAAGACGTATTCTCTATTTCTGGCCGCGGTACTGTATGTACAGGACGTGTTGAAAGAGGGATTGTAAAAGTTAACGATAAGCTTCAGCTTATTGGAATTAGAGAAACACGTGAAACTGTTGCTACAGGTCTTGAGATGTTTAATAAACTTCTCGACGAAGCAAGAGCTGGTGAGAACGTAGGAATTCTGCTTAGAGGTCTTGAGAAAAAAGATATCGAGCGTGGAATGATCCTATGCGCACCAAACACATGTAAACCTCACACAAAGTTCATGGGAACTATTTACGTTCTCAATAAAGAAGAAGGTGGTCGTCATAAGCCATTCTTTAGCGGATACCGTCCTCAGTTCTATTTCAGAACAACAGACGTAACGGGAACTGTGACTTTACCTGAAGGCGTAGAGATGATTATGCCAGGTGATAACGTTGAGCTTATAGCTGAACTTATCCACCCGATTGCTATGGAAGAAGGCATGAGATTTGCTATCCGTGAGGGCGGCAAAACAATTGGTGCTGGAACTGTTTCTAAGATCTTACAATAAGGTCTACTTTTAAGAATAGCGGTCTCACAAGGGCTGCTATTCTTAAATATACACGGTGAATAGTAAATAGCGAGTAAGTTACTTGCTCATTATTTAGTATTCATGGTTCGTGCGGGTGAGTAGCTCAGCTGGTAGAGCAGCGATCTCCAAAGTCGCTGGTCGGGGGTTCGAATCCCTCCTCACTCGTATATGCTTAATTAAAATAGTGAAGTTGAAAAGTGAAGTTGAAACAGGGGCGTTAGGCGTGACAATAATGGAATCGAAGGAAAAACCTATTATAAACATTGAAGGTTCCTCGCGTAGAGAACCTAAAGTGAGCTTTTTTAGCGGAATCAAGGAAGAACTTAAAAAAATTTCTTGGACAACTAAGGCAGAGCTTTTCTTTTTTACTAAGGTTGTTGTGATCGCCACTTTCGCTTTTGGAATGGGAATTTACATGATAGACCTTATCGTCAAGGGTGGACTTGAGGCTACAGGTTACATTGTTCATCTGATTTTCGGATAAGTTAGTATATATAAGGGTTAAACATGCAAAAATGGTACGTAGTTCAGGTCATATCTAATCAGGAAAAAAAGGTTAAAAAAGCGCTTGAAGATAATCGCGAAGCTCAAGGGATGACCGAGCTTGTTGGAGAAGTTTTGGTTCCTACCGAAAATGTTGCCGAAGTAAAAGGCGGACAGCAAAAGGTGAGTGAGAAAAAACTTTGGCCCGGTTACATCTTAGTTAAACTTAATTTGACTGACGATTCTTGGATGTACATAAAAAATACAAATGGGATTATCGATTTTCTTGGAGGGCCTAAGCCTGAAGCTCTTTCTCAATCAGAAGTGGATGAAATCCTAAAAGATTTAGAAGAGAAGAAAAAAGGTGTTGTTCAGAAGCATAATATCACTGCCGGCGACAAAGTTAAAATTGTGGATGGTGTGTTTGTTAACTTTATCGGTACGGTCACAGAAGTATTCCACGATAAAGGGCGCCTTAGCGTTCTTGTATCGATCTTTGGTCGCGAAACAAGGGTGGATGATTTAGAGTTTTGGCAAGTGGAAGAAGCTCCCTTGGATGCAGACGGCTCTTAAAAAATAGCAATAAATGAAAATGATCTAGAAGAAAATGCCTAAATGTTTAATAATGTCGGCAGTTTTTCTAGACCAGCGTTAAAAAAATTGGATAGCATATGGCAAAAAAATTAATTAAAAAAATCAAGTTGCAAATCCCTGCCGGTAAGGCAAATCCAGCACCTCCAATTGGTCCAGCTCTTGGATCTGCAGGTGTGAACATTATGGGATTCTGTAAAGAATTTAATGCGAAGACACAAGACAGAATAGGAGATATTCTTCCTGTTGAAATTTCTGTTTTCTCAGATAAAACCTTTACCTTTATTACAAAGCAACCTCCTGTATCTCGCTTAATTCTTAAGGAATTAGGTCTTGAATCAGGCTCAAAAGTTCCTAACAGAGATAAAGTAGGGAAACTTACTTTGGCTCAAGTGAAGAAAATAGCAAAACAAAAAACTCCTGATATGAGAATTACTTCAGAAGAAGCTGGACTGCAGCTTGTTAAGGGTACAGCTCGTTCTATGGGTGTAGATATTGTTGACTAACCCGCAAGGGGAGGCGAAAATTTTTTCGCCTTAATTATAAATGGAAGATATGGCGCAAAAAAGTAAGAGATTTCGGGAGATAGATAAAGTAGTGAATAGAGAAAAACTCTATACACTTCCTGAAGCTATCGAAGTTTTAAAGAAATGTCCGGCTGTTAAATTTGATCAGTCGGTCGATGTATCGCTCGTTACTGGCGTTGATATCCGCAAATCAGACCAACAAGTACGTGGAACTGTGTCATTACCGAATGGTACAGGAAAAACTTGCGTAATTGTCGTTTTTGCAAGAGGGGACAAAGTGAAAGAAGCCCAAGATGCAGGAGCGGATATTGTTGGTAATGATGATTTATTTGAAAGAATAAAGGCGGGTTGGACCGATTTTGATGCGGTCATTTCAACACCGGATATGATGCGAGAAGTGGGAAAGTTGGGTAAAGTTCTAGGTCCTAGAGGTCTTATGCCAACTCCTAAAGCAGGCACAGTAACAGCAGATGTTGCAAAAGCAATCACTGAAGTTAGAGCCGGTAAAGTAGAGTTTAAATCAGATAAGAGCGGTGTTGTCAACAATATGGTTGGTAAACTCTCTTTTTCTCCTGAGAAATTAATGGAGAATATCCATTCGTTTTTAGCAGCTGTTTCCAGGGTTAAACCTGTTTCAGCTAAAGGGGTATATCTGAGGACTCTCGTATTATCCTCGACCATGGGTCCCGGATTAAAAATTGATCTTCATTCTGTATCTGAAATTTAAGGAGATTGCTGATGAGACAAGAAAAGCAACTACTTTTGGATGAGATCAAAGACAAAATTGATCAGTCATCGGCGATGGTGTTAACCTGCTATAGCAACTTAACGCCAAACATGGCAGCTGATTTCAGAATGAAAGTGAGCAGCTCCGGCGGCATTTTCGAGGTAGTACGTAAGAGAATGCTTATTAAAGCAGCTCAAGCGTCTGGATTTGCTTTAGATCACAAGATGTTAGAAGGTCATATTGGCGTTATTTTTGCGCTAAGCGATCCTGTATCTGTGACAAAAGCTATTTATGACTACCGCCAAGGAAATCAAGAGGTGCTTAAAGTTTTAGGTGGAAGATTTGAAGGAAAAATCTGCACTGCGAACGATATTGAGCAAATCTCTAAATTGCCATCAAAAGACGAAATGCGCGCGCAATTCCTAGGAACGCTCGAAGCACCTCTTTCTCAGACACTTGCCGTGATGGAAGCACTGCTAACAAGCGTCATTTATTGCTTAGAAAACAAAGAACAACAAAACTCTTAACATTATAACATTATCATAGAGGTAATCCCGTGAGCAAACAAACATTAGAACAACTCGTTGAACACTTAAGTGAACTTAGCGTTTTAGACATGTCTAAACTTAAAGCTGCATTAGAAGAAAAGTGGGGCGTTAAAGCTGCTGCTGCAGCTCCTGTAATGATGGCTGCTGCTGCACCTGCTGCTGCTGCTGCTGCAGAATCTACAGAGTTCAAAGTAACTCTTGAAGACTCTGCTGCTGATAAGAAAATCGGCGTTATTAAAGTAGTTCGTGAAATTACAGGACTTGGACTTAAAGAAGCGAAAGATCTCGTAGAAGGAGCTCCAAAAGCTCTAAAAGAATCTACAACTAAAGCTGATGCTGATGATATCGCTAAAAAGATAGAAGCAGCTGGTGGAAAAGTAAGTGTAAAAGGTCTTTAATAGACGACTAACTTCCAGGAGCAGAGGGGTATGAACTACCCCTCTGCTCTTTGTTGTTTATAAAAATTTTTATTCCTCACGTTGCATTGGTGATGAGTTTTTGAAAGAAAAAACTTTTCGTTAATGTGTGGGGTTGTTATTATTTATAAGCTGGTTGCTGCGTAAACATTTTTCTGTACTTTTTTATGAAAGTGCCAACGAACGCGCGCTCCAGTTATACAGATCCTAAGGTTATCCAAGACAAAGTCATATTTTTAGGAGCCATTCAATGCTTAAAAGGCCACCACAGAGGGTGAGTTTTCGTGAAAAGGAAGAGATTATCGATCTTCCAAACCTCATTGAAATCCAGATTAAATCCTACAATCAGTTTTTGCAAACTAATAAATTGCCTCATGAAAGAGAAAATGTAGGGATCCAGGAAGTATTCACTGAGATATTCCCTATAAAATCTTACGATGAAAAAACAATCCTCGAATATCTATCTTACAGTTTAGGTGTACCTAAATACACACCTGAGGAATGCATTCGAAGAGGGATTACTTATAACGTTACGCTTAAGATTAAATTCCGCTTAACAGATGAAACCGGGATTAAGGAAGAAGAAGTTTACATGGGTACCTTACCTGTCATGACAGAAAAAGGTACATTTATTATTAATGGAGCAGAAAGAGTTATTGTTTCTCAGCTTCACCGCTCTCCAGGTATTTCTTTTGAGCAAGAAAGACACCCTAAAGGGATGACTATCTATTCTTGCCGCATTATTCCTTATCGTGGAAGCTGGCTTGAAGGCGCCTTTGATACAAACGATCTTATTTATATTTACGTCGATCGTAAAAAACGTCGTAGAAAAGTTCTTGCTACCTCCTTTATTAGAACCCTTGGGTTTTCCACTGATGCCGATATCATCGAAGAGTTTTTTAGCACCATTAAAGTAAAAATCCGCTCTGAAAAAGATTTTACTAAGCTTGTTGGAAAAATTCTTGCAGAAGACGTGATTGAAGAAGCTTCTGGAGTAGTCTTTGGTAAGGCTTCTGAAAAACTTACAACGGCCATGCTTAAGAGAATGCTTGATGCTGAAATCACTTCTGTGCGTATTGCAGAAGATGCAGATGAAACAAGCCCTATCATTAAGATGCTCGCAAAAGATCCAACAGATTCTTATGAATCGGCGCTAAAAGATTTTTACCGAAAAATTAGACCAGGTGAACCTGCGACTCTTTCGAATGCAAGATCTGCTATTATGCGTCTTTTCTTCGATCCGAAGCGTTATAATTTGGGCAAGGTTGGTCGCTACAAACTAAACAGTAAACTAGGCATTCCAACAACCGATGAAGAGCTCCTAAATGTCACTCTTCGTAAAGAAGATGTGGTAGGCGCTGTTAAGTATTTAATCCGTTTGAAAAAAGGCGATGAAAATGCTGTTGTAGACGATATTGACCACTTAGGCAATAGACGTGTGCGCTCTGTCGGAGAGCTTATCCAGAATCAGTGCCGTGTAGGGCTTGCTCGTATGGAGAAAATCATTAAAGAAAGAATGAATCTTTTTGATTTCTCTTCCGATACATTGACTCCTGGTAAAGTTGTTTCTGCAAAAGGACTTGCTGGAGTGCTAAAAGACTTCTTTGGAAGATCTCAGCTTTCTCAGTTCATGGACCAAACAAACCCTGTGGCAGAACTTACGCATAAACGTAGATTGTCTTCTCTTGGGCCAGGCGGCTTGAATAGAGAACGTGCAGGCTTTGAAGTGCGTGACGTTCATCCTAGCCACTACGGAAGAATTTGCCCGATTGAAACACCTGAAGGTCCAAACATTGGACTTATCACATCTCTTTCTTCATTTGCGAAAATCAATGAATTCGGATTTATCGAGACTCCTTATAGAATTGTAAGAAATGGGGTTGTTACAGATGAAATTGAATACATGACAGCAGACCAAGAAGAACATTGCGTGATTGCTCAGGCCTCCGCTCCTCTTGATGAACTTCATATGTTCGTAGAGCCTTTATGCTGGGCTAGATTTCGCGGCGAATCTTTGAAAATTGATACAGCGAAAATCACCCACATGGACGTTTCTTCTAAGCAGCTTGTCTCTATTGTAACAGGACTTATCCCGTTCTTAGAGCACGATGATGCTAACCGTGCGCTTATGGGTTCGAACATGCAACGTCAAGGTGTTCCTCTACTTAAAACAGATGCTCCTATTGTAGGAACAGGATTAGAAGCGCGAACAGCTCGCGATTCCGGTGCTGTTATTATTGCAGAGGAAGATGGTGTTGTAGAGTTTGCTGATGCATTTAAAATCACAGTTGCTGCAAAAGCTAATCCATTAAATAAAAAGACGTATGTCCTTAAAAAGTTCCTCCGCTCCAATGCAGGAACCTGTGTTAACCAAACGCCTATCTGTACGGTAGGGGATGTGGTAAAAGCAGGCGATGTGATTGCAGATGGTCCGGCAACTGATAAAGGAGAGGTCGCTCTAGGTAAAAACGTTCTTGTAGCCTTCATGCCTTGGTGTGGATATAACTACGAGGATGCGATCATCATCTCTGAAAAACTTTTAAGAGAAGACTATTATACCTCAATTTATCTAGAAGAGTTTGAACTTACAGCGCGTGATACTAAATTAGGAAAAGAAGAGATCACAAAAGACATACCTAATGTCTCAGAAGAAGCTCTTTCTAATCTTGGTGATGATGGGATTATTCGTGTAGGTGCCGAAGTAAAACCAGGTGATATCCTTGTTGGAAAAATCACTCCTAAAACAGAAACAGAGCTTGCTCCTGAAGAAAGACTTTTAAGAGCTATTTTTGGTGAGAAAGCAGCTGATGTTAAAGATGCTTCCTTAACAGCTCCTCCAGGTACTGAAGGGATTGTTATGGATGTTAAAGTCTTTAGCAGACGTGATAGACTTTCCAAAACAGATGATGAGCTTGTAGAAGAAACTTCTAGAATCAAGAACATTCACCACGATTATAAAGCGCGTGAAGCGGAAATTCTTATGGAATTCCACGAGAAGGTTGGAGCTCTCCTTTTAGGAGAAAATGCGCCAGGCCCTATCATGCACAGAAAAACAGGTGATATCCTTATTAGAGAAGGCGAAGAGATCACTCAAGAGATGATCGAGACTTTGGAAACAGAAAAAGTGGAAGATCTTATTATCTCTGATCATGAGCTTTATACTGCTTTAAAAGAAATTCTTATTCATTTCGATCATTCGATGCAAGCCCTTGAAATGCAGCATAAAACAGAAATAGAGTTTATGCGCAAAGGAGACACCGAACTAGATCCAGGCGTTATTCGTCAGGTGAAAGTTTATGTCGCATCAAAGCGTAAGCTTCAAGTGGGCGATAAGATGGCAGGACGCCACGGAAACAAAGGGGTCGTGTCTAAAATTGTTCCAGAAGCCGATATGCCTTACTTAAATGATGGACAATCTGTTGAGATTATTCTAAACCCTCTTGGGGTGCCATCCCGTATGAATATGGGACAGCTTCTTGAGACGCACTTAGGATTTGCGGCTAGAAAATCGGGAATATATGTAAAGAGCCCTGTATTTGAAGGCTTCCCAGAATCACGTATTTGGGAAATGATGAAAGAGCTAGGTCTTCCAGAAGATGGTAAAATGCATCTTTATGATGGAAGATCGGGTTCTCGCTTCGATAATCGCGTGGTTGTTGGATATATTTATATCCTGAAACTTAGTCACCTTGTGGCAGATAAGATTCACGCACGCTCTATTGGCCCTTATTCTCTTGTTACTCAGCAACCTCTTGGCGGTAAAGCCCAGATGGGAGGTCAGAGATTTGGAGAGATGGAAGTGTGGGCTCTTGAAGCGTATGGTGCAGCAAATCTTCTTCAAGAGATGATGACCGTAAAATCAGATGATGTCGCTGGACGTACCCGTATTTATGAGTCGATTGTCAAAGGAGACAATTTACTTGTTGCCGGGATTCCTGAGTCTCGAAACGTCTTATTTAAAGAGATGCAAGGTCTTTGCCTTGATGTACGTACAGAAAAAGTTACAGAAATCTAGTTTAAGTTTAGGGAGACTCCATGTCGTTAGATGAACATAATGATTCCCAGTTTGATAAACTCACCCTCAAGATTGCATCCGATGATGTTATCCGCAATGAATGGTCAAGAGGAGAAATCAAAAAGCCGGAAACGATTAACTACAGAACATTCAAACCTGAAAAAGGGGGATTGTTCTGTGAGAAGATATTTGGACCCACTAAGGATTGGGAATGCGCATGCGGTAAATATAAGAAAATTAAACACAAAGGGATCGTCTGCGACCGTTGCGGCGTTGAAGTGACCCTTTCTAAGGTCAGACGTGAAAGAATGGCCCACATCGATTTAGCAGTTCCTGTTGTGCATATTTGGTTTTTTAAAACCATGCCAACAAGAATTGGTAATATCTTGGGGATGACTTCAGCTGATCTAGAGCGTGTGATTTATTATGAAGAGTATGTCGTTGTCGATCCAGGCCGTACTACATTAGAAAAAAAGCAGCTTCTTAATGATACCGAACTGAGAGAAGCTCAAGAGAAATGGGGATCTGATTCCTTTGCTGCCAAAATGGGTGGCGATGCGATCCGTGAACTTCTTGAAAAAGAAGACCTCTCTATTCTTGCAGCTGATCTAAAAGATAAATTGCGTAAGACAAAGTCTATGCAAGCAAGAATGAAGATAGCAAAGCGTCTTAAGATTGTAGAAAGCTTTATGTCTTCTCCTAATAGACCTGACTGGATGGTCATGTCAGCTGTTCCTGTTATCCCTCCTGAACTAAGACCTTTAGTTCCTTTAGATGGAGGAAGATTTGCAACCTCTGATTTGAACGATCTTTATCGCCGCGTTATTAACCGTAATAACCGTTTGAAGTCGATCCTAAAACTCAAGACTCCTGATGTGATTGTCCGTAATGAAAAGAGAATGCTACAAGAAGCTGTAGATGCTCTTTTTGATAATGGACGTCATGGACATCCTGTGATGGGAGCTGGTAACCGTCCTCTGAAATCCCTTTCAGAAATGTTAAAAGGGAAGCAAGGACGTTTCCGTCAAAACCTTCTTGGAAAAAGGGTAGACTATTCAGGTCGTTCCGTTATTATTGTTGGTCCTGAACTTCGCTTTAACCAATGCGGTCTTCCTAAGCAAATGGCCCTTGAGCTTTTTGAACCGTTTATTGTGAAACGCTTAAAAGATCTAGGCTATGTATACACGATCCGTTCGGCGAAAAAAATGATTCAAAAACAAGCTCCTGAAGTATGGGATGTTTTGGAAGAGATCATTAAAGGGCATCCGGTCTTATTAAACCGTGCTCCTACGCTGCATAGACTTGGTATTCAAGCTTTTGAGCCAGTTCTTATTGAAGGAAAAGCGCTTCGCATTCACCCTCTTGTCTGTACAGCTTTTAACGCTGACTTTGACGGTGACCAAATGGCGGTGCACGTACCCCTTTCTATTGAAGCGCAGCTCGAAGCAAAGCTCCTTATGATGGCACCAGATAATATTTTCTTACCATCATCTGGAAAACCTGTAGCTGTTCCTTCTCAGGATATGATTTTAGGTCTTTATTACCTAATGTACGATCCTTTGTACAACCCTGAAGAGCATGGCCAAAAGAGCAAGCTTTTTGGAAGTATGAAAGAGGTGCTTTTAGCCCTTAATTCAGGCGGAAGCTATAACTGGTTTGAAGCAGACGGGAAAAAAGAAGGTAGACGCGATGATCTTGGAAGAGGACTTCGTCTCCATGAGAAAATCAAACTTAAGTTAGATACAGGAATTATTGAAACAACGCCAGGTCGCGTCCTTTTCAATACGATAGTACCTAAAGAACTTGGATTCCAAAACTACTCTCTTCGCAAGAAGAAGATGAGTGAGCTTGTTCTTGAGACATATAAGAAAGTCGGCCTTGAAGCCACTGTACGTTTCTTGGATAACCTAAAGAATCTTGGATTTGCTGAAGCTACAAGAGCGGCTCTTTCTATGGGTGTATGCGATGTGCGTGTACCTCCAAATAAAACTAAAGTGATTGACGCTGCTTATGAACGTATTAAAATTGTTCTTAAACAGTATGAAGACGGTGTGATCACAGATGGTGAGAGAAAATCTAAGATCATTAGTATTTGGACAGAAGTTTCCGATGTGCTTTCTGAAGAACTCTTTAAGCTTATTAGTGAAACCAAAACAGAAGAGCTAAATCCTTTATTCTTGATGATGGATTCTGGAGCTCGTGGTAACAAATCTCAGGTAAAACAGTTAGGAGCGCTTCGCGGTTTGATGGCGAAACCTTCTGGCGAGATTATTGAGTTCCCGATTACTGCGAACTTCCGTGAAGGATTGAGCGTTCTTGAGTTCTTTATTTCGTCGCACGGTGCTCGTAAAGGTCTTGCCGATACAGCGCTAAAAACGGCCGACTCAGGGTACTTAACAAGACGTCTTGTTGATGTAGCTCAAGATGTACTTGTTACAGAGCTTGATTGCGGTACATTGAATGGCATTGAAGTTGCGGCAATTAAACAGGGCCAAGAAGAACTTCTTCCTATAAAAGATCGTATCTTTGGACGTACTGTATGCGATGATATTTATCAGCCAGGCGATAGCACAAAACTTCTTGCAAAAGCAGGAAATACGTTAACTGTCTTTCAAGCTGAGGCAATTGATGACGCTGGTATTGAATCCATTAAAATGCGCTCTGCAATGACCTGCGAATCCAAAAGAGGTGTTTGCGCAAAATGTTACGGCTTAAACCTTGCTAACGGAAAAATTGTTGGCTTAGGAGAGGCTGTAGGGATTATTGCTGCGCAATCGATTGGGGAGCCTGGAACACAGCTTACGATGAGAACGTTCCACTTGGGTGGTATTGCGTCTGCATCGCTTAGCCCAGAGCTTGTTTCGGAACATGAAGGCGTCTTAATTTATAAAGATTTGCGTACCGTTCAAAATGAAGAAGGCATTTGGCTTGCTTTAAATAAAAACGGAACCTTGCACATTGTGCGTGATGAAGGAAGAACAATAGAAGAGTACAAAAAACTTTTAAGTACAAAATCTATTGAGCCTCTTCAAACCTTTAACATTGAGCTTGGAACACGTATTCTTTTAGCTGATGGCGCAAAGATTAAGAAGAAAACTAAAATTGCCCTTTGGGAACAGCATAATATCCCTATTATTTGCGAGCGCCCAGGGTATGTTAAATATGAAGACCTTGTTGAAGGGATCTCTACGCAACGTGAAGTCAATAAGCAAACAGGTCAGTCTGAGCTTATTGTGAAGCAACATAGAGGCGAGCTACATCCGCAGATCGTGATTTATGCAGATGCTCAACATAAGGAACTTATAGGAACGTATGCGATTCCTTCGGGAGCGTTTATTTCCGTACACGATGGACAAAAAGTAACAGCTGGTATGCTTCTTGCTAGACTTCCAAGAGGAGCTATTAAGACAAAAGATATTACTGGGGGTCTTCCTCGTGTGGCTGAACTATTTGAAGCCCGTAAACCTAAAGATGCTGCAGAGATTGCAAAAATCGATGGGGTTGTGGATTTCCGTGGCGTTCAGAAAAATAAGCGGATTGTTGTGGTGCGCGATGAAGAGACAGGAATGGAAGAAGAACATCTCATTCCTCTAACCAAGCACTTAATTATCCAAAGAGGCGATAATGTAGTTAAAGGACAACAGCTTACAGACGGTCTTGTCATTCCTCATGAGATTCTTGAGATTTGCGGAGTGCGCGAACTTCAGAAATATCTTGTGAACCAGGTGCAAGAAGTTTACCGTCTACAAGGTGTGGACATTAACGACAAACACATTGAAATTATTGTGCGTCAGATGCTTAGAAAAGTGCGTGTTACAGATCCAGGAGACACTGTGTTCTTGTATGGAGAAGATGTGGATAGTAAGAACTTCTTCCATCAAAACAGAAAGGTTGTGGAAGCTGGAGAAAGACCTGCCCACGCAGTTCCTGTTCTTCTTGGAATCACCAAAGCTTCACTTGAAACAGACTCTATTATTTCAAGAGCGGCTTTCCAAGAAACAACACGTGTTCTTACAGATGCTGCCACCGAAGGGAAAACGGACTATCTTCTCGACTTTAAATCTAACCTCATCATGGGTCACCAGATCCCAGGGGGAACAGGGTTTAGACAGTTTAGAGACCGCTTGAGCAAATTTATGGATCAAGAAGAAGTCAATGATGATCATATCTTCGACTTCATCCTTTCCAGAAAGGCTCCCCCTGTCGCTTAATTTAACTCAATCTGGTTAAAAACAAAAACCCCTATCTAGCAATAGATAGGGGTTTTTTTATGTAAAAATAAGCCATGCAAACCTAGAGAAGTAAATTTTTTTTCTCTCTCCCTTTCTTCCTCTGTGGTTTCTTGTCTCTGTGGTTAAAAAAATGCAAGCCTGTTGGTTGCTTTCAGTCTTGCATTTTTTTAACCACAGAGACAAGAAACCACAGAGGAAGAAAGGGAGAGAGAGGAAAATTTACTTCTCTTTGTTTAATCGATAAGGGAGGAGGGGTCGACTGGTTTAGTGTTTTGGTTGTTGTAGTTTCCTCGATAGTTTTTAGGATATATGATGGGCATACTTGCACTAGTAGGAGGTGGAGCGGGGGTGTTATTGTTTTGATAGACGAGCTTAATGTTAATAGAAGCCTTGGGGGAAGGGTTTTGGTAGGAGCGTAGTTTTTGTGAAGGAGAAGAGTTAGGGCTCATTTCGATAGGGGTATCTAGATCGCTCTTTTTTGCTTGCGCGTGTTGCTGCTGAATGATCTTTTGGTAGCGAGGATCGCTTTCTATATTTTGATAGAAGTTATCTTCTTCGATGTTTTCCGCATAGTTAAAGCAGCAGAATAGATTTTGAATACAATTTATCATATTTTCCCTGCTTTTAATTAATTATGTATTGTTTCATTAATTTTATTTATTTGGTTGTTTATTTCTTGAATTTCGTTTTCAACCTCTTTTTTGCTAGCATCGTCCAAATCGTCCAAGAGTTCGTCTTCGCAAGCTAATTTCAGTTCTTCGAGTTCTATCAGCTTATCAATTTCATCGAATTCCCCTTTGCGATCGCATACGTATTTAAGCTGTTCACTTGGCCCGCTCGCAATTTTGAATCCTCTTGTTGCTGACGCATACCTGGGTTCAGATTTTTTAGTTGGTATTCTATTTTCTTGTCCCGGAAGATGACCCCTTTCGGAAGAAGTATTGGTTGTGGGCAAGGAGGGCAGGTTTCTCGGCTGCACTGAAGCGCTAAATCCCTTGATTTTGGGCGATTTAAGGGGATTAGAAGGGGAAAAGGTGTTCTTTGCTGCCTTGGTAGTTTTATGGGTAACATTGGACTCAGTTAATTGAGGTAATTTTACTGTAACTGGAGCCTTAAATGCTTGATTTTTAGGCGATTGCAGTATAACGTTAAATAAGTTTAATGATGTCTCTTCAACAACAACCGCAGGTAATATAAAAATTTGCGTATTCACTGTGTTTTGGGGAGGAGATTTAACTGCATTACTATTACAACAAGAAAAAAAAGACATATTTACTCCGTTTTTTAATTTTTATAATTAACTTGTTATAATTGTAATAAATCTTTGAATACTTGTAAAGTCTTTAATTTAAAAAAGCTAAAGAAGGGGGGGGGTCTTTCTAGGTAAGGGCGGCATTGTTTATAGCATTTATTCTATTTTGAATGCTATCTATTTTAGATTGAGTGGCTTGGATTTGCGCGAACGAGCGCGCTCTTAGAGACACTTCACGAGGATCATATAAAAAACCTTCAGAGTCGGCCCTATTCTTTAAGAGTAAAGAGTAACCATATGCTGACAAATGCTGAATTTTTTCTTTTTCGAGATGCATTTTTTCCTGCTCTAGGCTTTCTAGTTCATCCATTTGTAGGTTAGGTGTTTGTGCAGCACTTCTTGTGATAGAGTAAAAGGAAATTGAGCTTGGCGTTGTAGCGGTTGGAGAGGGAAGAACAGGGGCAATTCCACTCTGTGCTTCATCTTGAGTATTTAGAGAAAGAGGTCCATTATTGTAATGAGTAAAAATAGACATAAGCCTCCTTTTAATTTTTAATTATAGCTATTCTATACAATTTCGAATTAAATGGAAATAGTTTTTTTACATAGTTGAATTAAAGGCAGTATGCCCAAGATGATACTGCCTTTTTTGATTTTTACTTGGTTTGAGCGATCCGTTCCTTAATCTTTTTCTCAAGTTTTACGATGTCTTTGCTAAAGTTGCGGATTCCTTCTGCGAGTTTATCGTTTGCCATGGCATCTTCAGAGAGCATCCAGCGGAAGGTTTTTTCATCCATTTTTATCGGCTCTATAGGAAGCTTTTTGGCAACCTCTGCATCTAGTTTGAGAGGAACTGGCCCTTCTGCATTATGGAGCTCTTCTAAGAGTTTAGGTGCAATTGTAAGCAAGTCGCAGCCTGCGAGTTCTAGAATCTCGTCGGTGTTTCTAAAGCTTGCTCCCATAATGACTGTTTTGTATCCCATTTTTTTGTAGTAATTATAGATTTGGGTAACAGATTTAACGCCTGGGTCTTCAGCTGGAGGGTAGGAATCTTTCCCTTCGGCTTTTTTATACCAATCAAGGATCCTGCCAACAAAAGGGGAAATAAGAGTGGCTTTGGCATTCGCGCATCCAATTGCTTGGCAAAGGGAGAAAAGTAAGGTCATATTACAATGAATCCCTTCTTTTTCTAAAATCTCTGCAGCAAGAATGCCCTCCCATGTAGAGGCAAGTTTTATAAGGATTCTTTCTCTATTAATTCCTTCTTTTTCGTATAAGGCAATTAAGGATCTAGCTTTTTTAACGCTTCCTTCGACATCAAAGGAAAGGCGTGCATCGACTTCGGTAGAAACTCTGCCGGGAACAATTTTTAAGATTTCAAGACCGAAATTCACAAAGATTTTATCAAAAACAAGAGTTAGCTCTTCCTCGGGATTTTTAGCCATTTTTTTCCCGTAGGCAAGGGCGTCATTGACAAGGAATTGATATTCGGATTTATCGGCTGCTGCCAAGATAAGAGAGGGATTAGTTGTGGCATCTGTTGGCTTATATTTTTTTATTTCCTCAAATTCTCCTGTATCAGAAACGATGGTAGTCATTGTTTTAAGTTGATCTAGTTTGTTCATAGCCTTTTATTCTCCAGGGTTTTTTTCTTAATTATGACAAAATGCTTTTTAGAAGGGAAGGTGAAAGGGGTTTGTAAAGAGAGGATTGCTTTGGATTTCCTTGTAAAATTTGGGGAATTCAGTAGCATTAACCTCTGTAGAGTATCCCTCTAAGGTAATAACAAGGCTTTCTTTTTGCTCTAAGGCATTAATGATTTTTTCAAAAAGAGCGTCTGGCACGCGGAGCCTTTGTCCTCCTTCATGTCTATGAGCTATAAAAATTTCTTTGTTCCCTTCTTTAAAAAAGGTGACAAGAGCCGATTTAGGATCTTTTTTATAAGGAGGAACAGGCGCTGAATGGACAATTAAATAGAGATGGGAAGTTTTTTCTGTTTTTAATATTTCAAGATCAATCCCATTAATCCGATCTTTTGCGTGAAAAGTGAGTTTGGAAGAATCGTATTTAGAATCGGAGGTGACGATTCTATCTGTTTGCCAGGCAGAGGGGCGTGAAGAGCAGCTAAGTAAAATAAGAAGAAAGGGGAGTATCCCCTTTCCCCAATGCAAATAGGTATTAATGGCTTTTATGTCCATGATGACGAGATACCAAAACAAGGGCCACTGCAGCTACAACTGCAGCGCATCCGGCCATAATGATGTTTCCCCAGTTTACGTTGCTTCTGTTTTTTGCTACATCATCAGGAAGCGGGTTGACCTCTTTTTCTATAACGGGAGTTCCTTCTTCGCTTTCTACCGGCACCTCTACAGGCTCGTCTGGAGGGCCATTTTGTATGCCTCCGGAGGTAGTGACACCAGGAGGGGATTCTTCTGTAAGGATTGGCTCATCTGTTGCATCGCCTACATCAGCGTGTAGTCCTTGAGAGCAAATCATTGCCATTATGGAGAGAAAAGCAATTGTTTTATTTTTCACTGGAAAACCTCGTGAGTTTATCTGATGCTCAAAGTATATACTCCCTTAAAAGAATTTTGTCCATACAGAAGAGAAAGAAAAACAAGAGAGGGGTGAGGATCTGAAATTTCTCTCTCTCTTTTTCTTCCTCTGTGGTTTCAACGCTTCTGTGGTTAAAAAAATGCAAGTCCTAGAGTACTCAAGTGTTAGCTAAAGATAAACCACAGAGGGAAGAAACCACAGAGGAAGAAAAAGAGAGAGGTTTTTATCCTTCATTCTTCATGTTTTCTTCTTCCAGGGTGAGGCTTTCGAAGGCGGTTTTGAAGTCTTGGTAATATTGGGCGAATTCTTCTTTTAGAGCGGAGGCTGTGATGACGTATACATGCTCTTTTTTTACAAGAATCATTTGAAGGAGGCGCACATCCCCCATTTTATTTTTTGTGTCTACTTCTGTTAGAAGAGCCATTCCGGCTTTGGTTTGGATTTTCCCAAGACTTCGCCATCTGTTTTGAGGATTGCTCTCGTGCATTTTTTTAACAATTTTTAGGTATGCGCTTTCTTTAATCTCTATTTTTTCAACGGCCAAATTAATAGAGGGGCAAAATCCTTTTTCTCCTTCTTTGAGAAAGCTTATTTTGACACTTGGGAGTAAAAGCTTAGGATCAACAGAAGTCCAATGTTTAGGCGCAGCAAAAGAAGGGACCTCATCTGCTATCAATAATCCAGACAAGACAAAAAAAAGAAGCAGAATGGTTTTCATTAGGCAATCTTACCAAATAAACAAAATTACGCAAGAAGATTTAAAAGAAGAATTAACAGGATGAAGGAAGATTAAGAGAGAGAGTAATTTCTTTCTTCTCTCTGTGCACTCTGTGATCTCTGTGGTAAAAAATATGCTAACACGTTAGATGCAACATTTTGAGATAATTTTTTACCACAGAGATCACAGAGCGCACAGAGAGAGAAGAAAAAAAGAAAGAATCTTCCCTTTGTTTTTATTTGGTGGTGTCAGAGTGGGAGGCTGTGCTTTGGTGAAGGACTGCTGCTAGAACGCCGATGCCAGCTGCTAGACCAACGCCCCATCCTAGCATAGAGAGGCTAAGAGCTGTGTAGGCACCGTCTTGGGCGGAGTTTCCTGGGCGATAGATGTTGTCAGTCATTTGGGGTAGCTCGCTAATGCTTTCAGATTCGCCTCCGGAGCATCTAGCCATTAAAGGCGTTGATGCGATTAAAAAGGGTAATAGCGAAAGGGTTAACTTTTTCATGATAAACCTGCCTTAATCTTAGTATTTGCTTTCAAAATCTCCTTATTACATATTGGGGTGTTTATGGCAAGCTCATGTAATTTAGGCTTGAAAAATATCCGGTTATGTAAAATAACTTATGGTTAAATTGATAAGAAGGTACACATGAAAGGAATAGAGACAGGAAAGGACAAGGTTAAAAAGATTTGTGATGTCCTAAAAAAGGAAACTTTAGAGCCTGCAGAAAAAGAGGCTGCTGCCATTCTAGAAAGAGCTCATGAGAAAGCGCAAAAAATGCTTTCTGATGCTAAGAAAGAAGTGGAAAAAATTCACCTAGAGACAAGAACTTATGAAGCAGACCAGCGCACTATTTTTCAGGCTTCTTTAAACCAGGCTTGTAAACAAACCGTTGCCTACTTTAAGCAGGCTATAGAGGATAAGTTTTTTAACCCTCTTTTAGGGGAACTTCTCCATAAGGAATTACAAAGTCCAGCTGTTTTAGCAAAGATCATCGCAGCTGTAGTCTCAGCTCTTGAAAAAGAAGGTATTGACGCAGATCTTAGTGTGTTTGTTTCAGCAGCTGTTCCTCCAAGAGCTGTAAATGAACTTCTAGGAGAGAAAATTCTTGCAAAATTAAAAGAAAAAAGTGTTCTTTTAAGTTCTATTGCTGCAGGAGTTGAGGTTAAGCTTGATAAACAAAATGTGACCTTAGATATTACAGATACAGCTCTTAAGGAAGTGATGGGGCGCTATATCCGTAAGGATTTTAGAGAAATTCTTTTTGGAAATGTGTAGTTAAGAGGCCTATGGGAAATTATTATTTTTTAGCTCCTTCTTTGCCTCCTCTTGAGATTGGCCATAAGCCAGAGATCTCTTCGGAAGAGCTTTTTACGCGATTTGAGATAAATCTAAGTGAAGAGGATCTTAAAAAAGTTATTGTGCTACGGCGTTTTATTGATTTGAACAACATCAGGGCGCAACTTTTAGAAGAAGTGATTGATTCAAGAGGGAATTTGAATGAAAAAGAGCTTGATGAAGCCATTTTAACAAGTGATATTTTTCCTGAGTACGTTTTTGATTTTTTAAAAAATTATGAGACGCCTTCAGAGAGGCTAAAAAATTTTCCTAGGCTTTTAAGTCAGTTTTTTTTGGAAGAAATCCCTTTAGCAGAAGGGTTTTTAAAGCGTTATTTAACCTTTGAGCGGGAGTGGCGCCTTGTGATGATAGCGCTTCGTTCAAAACAATTTGGAAAGGATCTTTTTAGAGAATTGCAGTTTGAAGATCCTAAAGATCCTCTTATTGCAAGCATTCTTGCACAAAAAGATGAAAAAGAATACGAACCTCCTTTAGAATATACAGATTTGAAGGAGCTCTATCTGTCTTGCGGGCCTGACCCCTGGCAGCAGTATAAAACATTTGCCGCATGGAGATTTCATCGGATTGATGAACTTATTGATCAGCCTTCTTTTTCTATAGACTGGATTTTAGGCTATATGGCCAAGCTGATGATTTTAGAGAATTGGAGCGATCTGAATGAAGAGAAAGGGGCAATGATTTTAGAAACATTAAAAGGTTAAAGGGTTGGCATAAATGAATGAAAAGCACGAAAAAACCTTAGCTAAAGGTGTTGTTGTAAAAGCTTTTGGAAACTTGCTTCAAGTGGAGTTCGAGGGAAATATTAGGCAAGGGGAAGTGGCCATGGTCATTTTGGGCGATGTTTCTTTGAAAGCTGAGGTAATTGAAATTGTAGGCAATGAAGCTAAAATTCAGGTATTTGAAGATACTAGAGGGGTCAAATTAGGAACGCCTGTTGCTTTTACAACGCATCTTTTAGAAGCAGAACTTGGACCTGGTCTTCTTACCTCTATTTTGGATGGACTACAAAATCCTCTTGAAAAAGTAGCGGACTCTGCGGGACTTTTTCTTGTAAGAGGGGTGTATATGCCTCCTCTAGACAGACAAAGACGCTGGGACTATCACCCGAGTGCTAAAGTAGATGATATGCTTTCTAGAGGCGATTATTTAGGTTACACGATGGAAGGGCGTTTCCATCACCAAATCATGGTCCCTTTTTCTTTTTTTGGACAGGTCAAGCTTACGTGGATAATTAAAACGGGCTCTTATTCTATAGATACTGTTGTGGCAAAAGGAGTTGATGAACATGGAGTAGAGCACCATTTTACAATGGTACAAAAATGGCCCATTAAAATGCCTCTTTTTGCAGGAGAAAAGATAAGAGGCGATAAGATGATGGATACAGGAATGCGTATCTTTGATACCCAATTTCCTGTGATTAAAGGAGGAACATTCTGTGCTCCTGGGCCTTTTGGTGCAGGAAAAACGGTGTTACAGCACCACTTATCAAAATATTCTTCCGTAGATATTGTGGTGATTGTTGCGTGCGGAGAAAGAGCGGGAGAGGTTGTTGAAGTCTTGCGTACATTCCCTCACTTAATTGACCCTCACACAGAAGAGCCTTTAATTAATCGTACTGTAATTATTTGTAATACTTCTTCGATGCCTGTAAGTGCTAGAGAAGCTTCTATTTATATGGGAGCTACAATTGCTGAGTATTATAGACAAATGGGCCTTGATATTCTTCTTCTTGCAGATTCAACCTCTAGATGGGCTCAAGCGATGCGTGAGATGTCTGGAAGACTTGAAGAGATCCCTGGTGAAGAGGCATTCCCAGCTTATCTAGGATCGAGAATTGCAGCGTTTTATGAAAGAGCAGGTGTCATTGCTTTAAAAAATGGGGCTGTTGGCTCTTTAACAATAGGGGGCACAGTTTCTCCTGCGGGAGGAAACTTTGAAGAACCTGTTACGCAATCAACACTTTCTGTTGTAGGGGCTTTTCATGGTCTTTCAAGAGCGCGCTCTGATGCAAGACGGTATCCGGCAATCGATCCTTTAATCTCTTGGACAAAATATGTAGATGTTGTGAGCAGGGAACTAGATGTTAAGTCTTCTGGATGGGGGAAAATGGTCCAAAAAGCTTCTCAGCTACTTCGAGAGGGCGATGACATTGGAAAAAGGATGGAAGTTGTAGGGGAAGAAGGAATAGCTCTTCACGATATGGTGACTTACTTAAAATGCGAGCTCTATGAATTTGCCTATTTGCAGCAAAATGCTTTTGATAAGGAAGATGCTTACTGCCCTTTAGAAAGACAAATCGAGCTTTTCCAGCTAATTAATAAAATTTTTGATGCTCCTTTTGAATTTGCATCGCATGATGAGGCTAGGGACTACTTTTTAGAGCTTCAAAACGAAGTGAAGAATATGAATTTTATTCCCTATAAATCAGAGCGCTACCAGGGCGCTTTTGCCCGTATTACAGAAAAAATTGACCATAAAGCAAAGGTGCGCACATGAGAAAGGTTTATGATAGAATTGTAGATATGCGCGGTAATTTGATTACTGTAATGGCATCAGGCGTAAGTTTAGGTGAGCTTGCGCGTATTCATAAACGCGATGGTAGAGCTATTTATGCATCCGTACTGCGTATCGATGGAGAAAAAGTGACTCTTCAAGCTTTTGAGAATACAAGAGGGATTTCAACGGATGATAAAATCACATTTTTATCTCGTGATATGCAAGCTGTTTGTAGCGATGCGCTTTTTGGTAGAAGACTTAATGGAGCTGGAGAGCCGATAGACAAGGGTCCAATGATTATTGGAGAGTCTATAGAAATTGGAACGCCTTCTTTTAATCCTGTGCGCAGAATTATTCCAAGAGATCTTGTGCGCACCAATATCCCCATGATCGATGTTTTTAATTGCCTTGTCAAATCGCAGAAAATCCCTATTTTTTCAGTAGCTGGAGAGCCTTATAATCAGCTTTTAATGCGTATCGCCAACCAAACCGATGCTGATGTGGTCATTATTGGCGGTATGGGCCTGCGTTTTGATGATTACCAAGCGTTTATCGATAACGCGGAAAAGGCGGGATCTTTAGAAAAAACCATCATGTTTATTCATAAGGCAACAGATCCTGCTGTGGAATGTCTTCTTGTTCCTGATATGGCTCTTGCTTGCGCAGAAAAATTTGCTGTAAGTGATAAGAACGTTCTTGTTCTTTTAACCGACATGACAGCCTTTGCAGACGCTATTAAAGAGATTATGATCACCATGGATCAGGTTCCTTCGAATAGAGGTTATCCGGGGTCTTTATATTCTGATTTGGCTTCTCGCTATGAAAAAGCGGTAGATATTGATGGAAGCGGCTCTATTACAATTATTTCTGTCACAACAATGCCAGGGGGCGATGTAACGCACCCTATTCCTGATAATACAGGATATATTACAGAAGGGCAGTTCTATTTGCATGGAGGAAGAATTGACCCGTTTGGTTCTTTATCTCGTTTAAAGCAGCAGGTGATTGGAAAGGTTACAAGAGAAGATCATGGCGATATAGCAAATGCTCAAATCCGTCTTTATGCTGAATCTAAAAAGGCTAAAGAAAGACAAGGAATGGGCTTTAAACTTTCTCGCTTTGATGAAAAGCTCATTAATTATTCTAGACTTTTTGAAGATAGAATGATGAATCTTCAAGTGAATTATACCCTAGAAGAAGCCCTAGACTTAGGATGGAAAACCTTAGCTGAATGCTTTGAGAGACACGAAGTAGGAATTAAGCAAACTTTTGTAGATAAGTACTGGCCTAAATCATGATTAAGCTGACAAAAACAGAACTCCGCGATCAGCAAGTAAAGCTTGTTCAGCTGCAAAAGTATTTGCCTACTTTGCAGCTGAAAAAAGCTCTTTTGCAGATTGAGGTGAATCAAACCCAGCATGAAATTGAACATCTTGTTCTCGAGTTCAATGAAATAGAGTCTCAAATTCGAGATTATAGCCCTCTTTTTTCCGATAGAGATGCCATAGACTTATTTTCTTCTGTAAAGATTGCCCAAGTTCATAAGACTATTGAGAATATCGCCGGGATAGAGATTCCTGTTTTTGGTAAGATTGACTTTCAAGATGAGAGTTATTTTATGTTTGATGCTCCTATTTGGATGGAGTCAGCTGTTTTGGGAGTAAAAAAAATGCTTATTTTAAGGGAAAAGGTAGAGATTGCCAAAGAGAAAAAACGGGCCCTTGAAAAGGAGTTTCGAGAAGTTTCTATTCGGGTGAACCTTTTTGAAAAAATCATGATTCCAAGAGCTTTAGAAAATATAAAAAAAATTAAGATATTTTTAGGGGATCAGCAGCTTGCAGCCGTCTCACAAGCTAAAGTATCTAAAAAGAAGATTCTTTTAAGAGAAGCAAACAATGATCATTAATTTAAAAAAATATCTTATTCTTGGATCTGAAACCGATCTTGATCGTTTTTTTTCAAGAGCGCAAGCCCAAGGCTTTTTAGAGTTTATCTCCCTTAATCCTAAAAACAAAGTGGCGCATAAAGAAGATGTAGAACACCTTTTTTCGGCTCTTAAAATTTTAAAAAAGCTTCCTGTTGCTAAACCCTATGTAGGAGGCGGTGATGAGGCAGAAGCTTTGCACATTTGTTCTCGTATTCTCTTTTTGCATAAGGAGATTGAGAAACTTCATGAAGAAGAGCGCCTTTTGCGGCAAGAAATGGCAAGGGTTGCCCCTTTTGGGGATTTTTCCTTAGAAGATATCGAATATATAGAAAAACATGGGCACAGGAAAGTGCAGTTTTTTTGTATGAGAACAGCTAAAAGCCATGCAACAGATATTCCAGATGAAGTGATCTATATTGGCACAGAATTTGATCTAGATTATTTTATGACGATCAATCCAGAGCTGCGCCATTATCCCGATATGATTGAAATGCGCATAGATCGGCCTCTTGGCGATTTAAAGCTGCATCTTTCTTGTGCAAATGACTCATTAAAAAGCATGGAGAAGGAATTAAAGGATTTTTCAGGATATATAGATTTTTTAAATCATATTCTTGTAGAGTTATTAAACGATCACAATTTAGATTTTGCAAAAAAAGATGTCGCCTATCCTTTAGAAAACTCCGTTTTTGCCGTAGAAGCTTGGATTCCTGAAAACAAGGTAGGAACTCTTTTTGCCATGATTGATGGGATGTCTATTCATGCCGAGGAAATTCTTATTGAGCCGGAAGATAAAATCCCTACATGCATGGAAAATGCAGGCACCTCCAAGATGGGAGAGGATCTTGTAAAAATTTATGATATTCCCTCTACTAGCGATAAAGATCCATCCCCTTGGGTATTTTGGGTGTTTGTTCTCTTTTTCTCCATGATTGTTTCAGATGCAGGCTATGGTTTGCTCTATTTAGCCATTGCTCTATATTGCAAGTGGAAATTCCCTAATTTAACAGGCGTCGGAAAAAGGTTCTTGAACCTATTTGTTATTTTGTCTTGTGGATGCATTGTTTGGGGTGTACTAACAGCTGCTTATTTTGGATTAAAAGTAGATTCCCAAAGTTTTTTTGGAAAAATATCTATTTTGAAACATATAGCAGCTGCTAAAGCAGAGTATGCGATGCAAGCAGCTAATGGGGTTGCTGCCCATGTCCAGGCTGTTTCTTCTTCGCCTATTGTTCTTTCTAATGAAATGCTCGATCAGTATTCAAGAGATGTTCTTTTAGAATTTTCCTTAATGGTCGGGGTTATTCATATTAGCTTTTCTTTCCTTCGTTATATCAGAAGAAGCTGGGCTGGTATTGGCTGGATTGCTTTTATGATGGGGGGATATCTTTTTTTCCCAAGTATCTTGCACGCTACGTCTTTAATCAATGTGTTTGGCTGGGTCACCCCTGAAATGGGAAAAGAGCTTGGGCTTCAACTCATGTATGGAGGCATTGGCGCAGCTGTTATTTTAGCTTTTATCCAAAAAAGATCTCAGGCCTTGGGCGAGATTACCAATGTTGTCCAAGTCTTTGCTGATGTGCTTTCTTATTTGCGTCTTTATGCGCTAGCTCTTGCAGGCTCAATTATGGCAGAAACATTTAATGGCATTGGCGATTATATTGGCCTTGTTGCGGGGATTGTTGCCACCATTGTTGGGCATTTAGTGAATATTTTACTTGGGATTATGGCCGGGGTCATTCATGGTTTGCGTCTTAATTTCCTTGAGTGGTACCACTATAGTTTTGATGGCAACGGCAGATTATTTAAACCTTTAAAAAAATTAAAATCGAGGAGTTAGTATGGAATATGGAATGGTAGGACCTGCGTTAGTATTAGGCCTTGCATGTATTGGAAGCTCAATTGGTTGCGGCATTGGGGGCATGGCCTCTCATGCGGTGATGAGTAGAGTGGAAGAGAACCACGGAAAATTTATTGGTATGTCTGCAATGGCATCTTCTCAATCTATTTACGGATTTGTGCTTATGCTTCTTATGAAAAATAGTATTGAAATAGGAAAATTATCTCCTATGTCAGGAATTGGTATTGGTATTTCTGTAGGACTTGCGCTTTTATTTTCTTCCGTATATCAAGGAATGTGTGCAGCATCAGGGATTCAAGCCTCTGCAAAGCAACCAGCGATTATTGGTAAATGTTTTGCGGCGCTT
>Ga0207097_1003_pt1 | contig 78273 bp, 73 predicted proteins | sample Alteio_BWMinHeat_87_FD_153541 | JGI IMG/M metagenome (GOLD analysis project Ga0207097, IMG submission 153541) | Enriched cells from forest soil in Barre Woods Harvard Forest LTER site, Petersham, Massachusetts, United States -... | ecosystem: Environmental > Terrestrial > Soil > Temperate forest >...
AAAAACTTCCTAAAAGAGGTCTTGTCTCTAAGGTTTCTAAAACAGAAGGAATGGGGGCCTCTTCCGCTTTAAAGTTATAAGGCTCTACAAAAGAGTCTTTTTTGCGCAAAATGTAGATGATCTTGTTTATAATCTTCTTTCTTTCTATATCAGAGGGGATCGCAACAAAATAAATAGGGGAAAGATGAGAAGGAAACGCCTCTTTCAAATGCTTTTCAAAAGCTAAAACATTATTAAACTTCACAAATCACCCTCTTTTTGACCAGTCTACTTGAACGCTCTATTTCCTAAACTTAAAATATTTTATTGACAAACCCTTCTATTTATTATAGATTAAAGTCAGAAGGGGTGTCTAAATGATTAAGAAGTTAATTAAAAGAATAATGAAAAAACCGGCTAAGAAGGTTGTGGCTAAAAAAGCTCTGCCTAAAAAAATCCCGGCTAAGAAAGCGCCTATCAAAAAACCTGTAAAAAAACCCTCCCCTCCAACCAAAAAACGTATGGAAGACAAATCTAAAGAAAAAATTTCTTACCCTATTAAAGGAAAATCTAAAAAAATTCTTACAGCAGAGGGCTGGAAACGCCTTATGATGGGAAAAGACAAGAAGCAAAAATAAGTTCCTAAATAGGCCAAAATGTGATAAAAAGTAACCCTTAACTTAACTAAGGGGAATTTTATGTCACACCAGAATCTTAAAGGTAAAATTGCTTTTATCGCAGGCGTCGGCGACGATCAAGGATATGGGTTTGCTATCGCTAAGGCCCTAGCAGAAGCTGGAGCCACCATTCTGATTGGAACTTGGACTCCTATGGTCAAGATCTTCACCCAGTCCTGGGAAATGGGGAAATTCGATGAATCCCGTAAACTCTCAAATAATTCCTTAATGCAATACGCAAAGCTTTATGCTCTTGATGCCATGTTCGATACCCCAGAAGATGTCCCTCAAGACATTAAAGAAAATAAGCGCTACCAAGAGGCTTCTTGCTACACTATTTCCGAAGTAGCAGCCCAAGTAGCTAAAGATTTTGGAAAAATCGATATTCTTGTGCATTCTCTTGCTAACGGCCCTGAAGTGAAAAAAGCCCTTCTTGACACGTCAAGAAAAGGGTATTTAGCAGCCATTAGTTCGTCTGCTTATTCTTTTGTAAGTTTACTCGCTCACTTCGGTCCTTTTATGAATAAAGGGGGCTCCACAGTTTCTTTAACCTATATGGCTTCTGAAAAAGCTGTTCCAGGTTATGGAGGCGGCATGAGCTCTGCAAAAGCAGCCCTTGAAAGCGATACAAGAATGCTTGCTTGGGAAGCGGGAAGAAAATGGGAAATCCGTGTGAACACCATTTCTGCTGGCCCTCTAAGAAGTAGAGCCGCAAAAGCCATTGGCACAATTGATAGCATGATCGAGTACTCAAAAGCTAACGCTCCTTTAACTAAAGAGCTGATGGCTGAAGAAGTAGGATCTGCCGCTGCATTTCTCCTCTCCTCTATGGCATCGGCCATAACAGGTGTCACCCTATACGTAGACAACGGCATGCACGCCATGGGCATGGCCATCGACAGCCCCGCCCTCAAACCCCAAGTCTAAAGCAACAGAGAGGGTTTTTTTCTCTCTTCTCCCCCCTCTGTGGTTTCTTGTCTCTGTGGTTAATTCTTTGGCTAAGCTTAGATCTGCAAGAGGCTCGCATTTTTTTAACCACAGAGACAAGAAACCACAGAGGAAGAAAGAGAGAGAGGGAGAGAAATTTATTCCTCTTTGTTTATAGAGAGGGTGAGGCTGAGGGTGCAGGCGAGGTCTCGCTTGATGGTGCGGAGGGCGATTTGGGTATCGTAGGCTTCGAAGATGGTAGGATTGCGCGCCTGGTAGGGGCGGTTTGCATGGGAGATGTGGCCAAGAAAGCTTCCTTCTCCTGAGACTTTGTTGAAGGCAAGGCTTAAAGAGAAGCCTTTTGAGGCAATCTCTATTGGCTCTCCCAAACGAAATGTTGTTGCCTTAAGCTCTATGCTATTTTCTTCATGAAGGTTGCAAAAGCATTTTACTTCATACTCATCTTCAGCTGGCATCTCATTTGGCAAATGAAGCATAAGCTCAACTTCTCTCGCGTTTTCTTTTACAAGCTCTATGCGTCCTTTAGGGAATAAAGCTAAAGTATGTGTGACCTTTTCATCACCCCACCATAATTTAAAGCTATTTTCTTCTAGTTTAAAGGCGTAAAGGGGAACTTCAGAATTCTCTACTTCCATAATAACTGGTTGAATAAGCGCTGCGCGCAAATGCACAGGATGATCAGCAAGTGCCCTTTTAGAATAGGCATGAAAAACCTCTCCCATCCACAGATCAAAAAGAGTGACCTCAGGCTCCCCTTTTTCGTAATGCTGCTCTCCTATAAAGGCAAAAAAATGAGGATTCCAAAGTTCTTTTGCTTTTAAAAGCGCTTCTTTTAATTGAACTTCTGAGCGCATCTGTAAACCGATAAGATAGTTATTCCACTCAGAAAGAGTGCGGGGGCTCCATTCTTGAAGCTCTAAGGCAAAACAAAAGGCCTTGCTAAAAGGCTTTTCTGCGTGGGATTTAGCACTAAAAGCATCCATTTTCTCTATGGTATTTTTAAGTCTTTCTTGAAGCTCTTTACCTAAAAGGGGGGCAGAGCTTTGTAATATCCAATAAAATACAGGGATAAGCTGCAAAGCGATGGATCTATCTCTACAAAGAGGGTACTCGTGCAAATAAAGAGGAAAATTCCCATCCACTTCAAAGGGTAAAAGTTTTTCGAGTAAAAGCTTCCCTTCCAAAACATTTTCGGTAAGGCGGCTCCTAAAAAGAGCTAACGCATAGCAAGCATTTTCAATAACGGGAATGGTTTCTTTAACATCTTGCTCCTCATAGCAATAATGCACAAAACCTGTGTGTTTACTCTTGCGTTTTTTGGCAGCTAAGAGATTAAGCTCTATCAGTTTTCTTTTGGTTTCTTCTTGGATCATAATCTCTCTCCTCCTCCCACTTCAATGTTTTGTCCTGTAATATGAGCGCTCTCTTTTTGCAAGAGGAATAAAATCACGCGGCTTACCTCCTCTAAAGAGCAGCTTCTTTTCATAGGAAGCGTGCTTAAATCAGAGGGAAGATCTATAGAATTTTCTAAATGCCCAGGAGATACCATATTCACTGTGATTTTGTTTGGCGCAAGTTCTTTAGCAAGCGATTTTGTAAGCATATGAAGGCTAAGCTTAGTCATATTGTAAAGGGTCGCATAAGTATTAGCCCGAATGATATTTGCCCCTACCATCCCAAGATTAATGACCTGTTTAAGAGTAGGCATTAAAGCTTGGACCAAAGCTAAAGGCGCATTCACATTAACCTGAAAAAGATCTAAGGAAGAGGCCGGCGCTGTTTTAGTTGCAGGAGCAATTAAATAGTTGCCTACATTATTAATAAGTGTTTCTGTTTCTTTAAAACGCGCTGCATATTCTTGAAGAAAAAGATCTACCCCTTCAAGAGTAGAAAAATCTCCATAAATACTCTGGCCCCCAATTTCTTTAGCAAGTGCCTCCGCCTCTTTTTTGCTTGAGCGGTAGTGAATGACAACTTTCCTTCCCTCTTTGGCAAGAGATTTTGCAATATGAGCACCAAGTCTTAAGGCTCCTCCCGTAACAAGCGTATAACTCACTTTCTTACCGCCTCTTTTAATGCGTCAATAATTCCTAGTTTAGATGCAGAAGCGGCTATAATATCGGCGTGATTCTTAAGCTCTTCCGGCCCCGTTTCCATACCAATTGCGATATCTGCCACATCAAGCATCGTAATGTCGTTTAAATCATCTCCTGCAGCAATCACCTTACCTCTTTCTTGGGTGAGCGCTATGATTCTTTCTAAAGCATGTCCTTTTGTGGCCTTCGCACTTGTTACAAGATTTAAGTAATGCTTTCTTGAAATAGGATCTTTGATAAGTGTCACATGTAAATCGGCATGCTTACTTAAAAGATCGTGCAGCCTCATCATTTTTTCTTCTGTACCGATACACTTAATCAGAGGAAATTCTAAACCCTTTTCAAAATCAAACGACTCTACAGCTTTCCAAGGCTCCGGAGTTAAGTTTTTTAAAAGAACTAAATAATCTAAAAACTCTTTAGAGAATTTTTTAGGTCTGTAATAGCAAAAATCCCCTTCTGCATACCCTGAATAAATCACAAAATCTTCTTTTTCATGCGTGTAGGCATCTTCTAGAATGGCAATGGTTTTATCTGTTAAGTAAGAGCGACTTATAAGTTTTTTAGAAGGCATCTCTAAAATATCTGCCCCATGCTGCACAGCAAAATAATAAGGAACACCCAAAGCTTTTAGCGCGTTATGGCCAAAAGCAAAGGTTCTGCCTGTAATAAAAAAGAGCTTCCAGCCCTCATCATGAAGCGTTTCTAGGTAGGTCACAACTTCTTTAGGGATGCTGTTGATGTTATCCGTAATTGTCCCATCAATATCAAGAGCAATCCATCCTTTATGCTTCATAAAAAACCTCTACCCTGTATACTCCAAAAAAAGAAGAGTATACCTTACTTAATAAAATGAGACCAGCGATGAAAAAAATTATAACTACGTTCTCTTTACTACTTTGTACTTTTAGCCTTACTTTATGCGGAGCTCCAAGTGACCCGGCTCCTATAAAAGCAACGCCTGTAGAAGAGACAGTAAGAGCTACCCCCCTTACCCCTGAGCCTTCCCCTCCCATCCAAGAGCCTACTCAAATCGCAGATAAACTCCCCTCTTATGAACACGCCTTTATAAAAATGCTTTTATCTCTTGGCGCGCTGCTTGTCCTTATCTTTTTAACAGTATGGGCCCTCAAACGTTTATCTTCTGGCAGACTAAAATTTATGAATAACGCCCTTGCCATTAAAATCCTGGAAAAAAGGTCTCTAAGCCCAAAATCCGTGCTTTATCTCGTAGAAGTATCAGGCAAAAAAGTCCTCATCGCCGAATCCCAGCTAGAAATAAAGCGCCTCATGGAAGTAGAAGAAATCATCGAAACCGACCAATAACTCATAAGATGAACAAAGAGGCTTTTCTCTCTTTCTTTCTTCCTCTGTGGTTTCTTCCCTCTGTGGTTAAAAAAAATGCAAGTCTTTGCGTGCTTAAGTGTTAGTCAAAGAATTAACCACAGAGACAAGAAACCACAGAGGAAGAAAGAGAGAGAGAACCTCTTTGTTTATCTTATGATTTAAGCTTCTGCGAATTTGAGGTGGTTTTTTTCCAAAATAGTGCGGAGATTATCCTTTAAATCTACAATCTTGATATGGTCTGTATCTTCGATGTTCCCTCTAGACTGGAAGCACCAGGCCAAATAAAAGGCATTGGCTTTACGCGCTGCATTCCAATACACCTTAAATGTGTTTTGTTTAGAACGCTCTGCCTGTAATTCCGTAATTAGAGTAGGAATTTTATCTATATTTTCTTTTTTATCTAGATCAATACCTTTTGATTCTAGGAAGGATAAAAACTTCATCCCATTATAAGATTCCAATAGATCGGCCGTTCCCTTAATCTCTGAAAAATTATTTAGATATTGTAGATTAAACTTAACTCTACAGTAGTTTCTATAACCCTCTTCATTCCTAAAGTCTTCTTCGTAGGTCTTACCATGCATCCACATTAGATTGATAGCGCTTAAAAGCTCTCTTCCTTCTTTAGCACAAAATTGTGTAAAAATAACCCCTAAAGTGACAGCTAGAATAAAAAACACGTCTTTTACAGCATTAAACACATTTTCAAGAATGCTAACCGGAATATCGAAAAAAATCCTTTTTGCCAAATAAGCAGCAGCTTTTAAGCCCCCCTTATCAGCAATATCTCCTTTAAGCTCGGCAAAAGCATTATAAGCAATAGCGCAAATATCGTAAGGAATGCGCAGCACATGCCAAGCCTTCATGGCTGTTCCATATAAGGGATAAACAAGAGCCAAACAATTATCAATTGTTTTTATGTTAGAGTCATCCTCAAAGAAAAACAGATTACCGCTTCTAGTATTAAGCACATAATCCACTTTAGCTGTAGCACCATCTAGATACGTCTTTTTAACAGTCACTCTCTGCCATTTGTTCTCATCACAACATCCTGTATAAGGAGTAAAAGGAGATCTAACACATAAAGAAGACATAATTAACCTAAATTAATTTTAATACACCCATTATACAACAAACAATAATATCTATCTATATCTACAACAAAGAGAAGGTAAATTTTTCTCTCTTTTTCTTCCTCTGTGGTTTCTTGTCTCTGTGGTTAATTCTTTGGCTAAGCTTAAGCCAAGCAAAGACTTGCATTTTTTTTAACCACAGAGGTAAGAAACCACAGAGGGGGGAGAAGAGAGGAAGAGAAATTCACCCTCTCTGTTTCACTGGTGGGGGCGACTGAGGATTTCGTGGAAGAGCATGTAGTCTTTAAAAGAAAATTTACCTCTTTTCAAGAATTTACTTGCACGCGTCTCTTTTTTATCTAAAGAGATATCGTAAGGATTTTCCACCCTCTCTTCCTTTCCATAGAAAGAGGGGTTCTTTTCTTCTTTTTTCATGAGTGAGCCTACTTTTCATCCTCTTTTGCAAGAGATTTTCTCATTTCTGTATCGGCATGAAGGTTTTTAAGCTTGTAGTAGTCCATAACGCCTAAATTCCCCATTCTAAATGCTTCTGATATCGCTAAAGGAATTTGAGCTTCTGCCTCTACAACTTTTGCTTGCATCTCTTTAATTTTAGCTGAGTTTTCTTGCTCCATTGCAACTGCCATGGCGCGTCTTTCTTCTGCTTTTGCTTGCGCTACACGTTTTTGAGATTCTGCTTGGTCAGCTCTAAGTTTCGCTCCAATATTCTCTCCAATGCTAATGTCTGCAATATCAATAGATAAAATCTCAAAAGCTGTTTGCGCATCAAGCCCTCTTTCTAGCACAAGACGGGAAATTCTTTGAGGAGAAGCTAAAACATCTGAATGCGTTTCAGATGAACCAATTGCATTGACTATCCCTTCCCCTACCCTTGCAATGATTGTTTCTTCTGTAGCACCACCAACTAATTGCTGAATATTGGTACGCACAGTCACGCGCGCTCTACACTTCACCTGAATTCCATCTTTAGCAACAGCTGTAATGTACTGGCCATGCTTATCATCTGGGCAATCGATCACCTTAGGATTTACAGAGGTCTTTACCGCATCTAGCATATCTCTTCCTGCAAGGTCAATGGCTGTTGCCTGGCGCCATCCAAGAGGGATGTTTGCCTTATCAGCTGCAATAAGGGCACGCACCACGTTGTGAATATTTCCTCCGGCTAGAAAGTGGGTCTCTAAATCGGGCACCGTCACTTCCTTTAAGCCTGCTTTAAAAGCACTAATATAAGCATTCACAATAATGCGCGCCGGGATCTTCCGCATGGACATTCCCATAATATTAAATAAAGAAATAGGGGTCCCTGAAACAAAAGCCTGAAACCATAGGCCTATAAATTTACCCAAAATCGTAATCACGATAATTCCCATGATAGCAAGGGCAAAAAAGAGCAAGTAAACACCTGCTGACACATCAACTTCCGCTAAAATATTACGCATTATAAATTCTCCTCAGTTTGAACAATAAAGTAACCACCTTGACCATCGATAATTTTCACTTTAGTATTTTTAGTGATATACCCTGATTTAGAAACAGCTTGGAACTGCACTCCGTCTACAAGAATATGTCCAGAAGGCTTAAGATCGGTTGCTGCGAGAGCCGTTTTACCAATAAGCGTTCTGTCTATAGAACTTGCAAAAAAACCTTCTTGATCTTTTTTTAAATAAAAACTGTTTTTAGCCCCTGACATCTTAATCTTTTTTAAAGCTAAGTTACAGGTATAAACAACAAGAATAAATAAAATAACTAAGAAGATAGATATCGGAATAAGACCTGTTGTATTAGCTAGAAAAAGTCCAATGCTAAAAATAAGAAGTAAACCTCCCCCAATGCCTAAAATCCAGCCGGGAAGAAAAAACTCTAGATAGATAAAAATAAGCCCTAAAATAGCTAAACAGATCGAAAAAATCATATCTACTGATCCTCACAGGTTTTTCCCCTTCAGATGGTAATAGGGAATGGCTTTGCCTGCAAGAAGCAAATAAAACTCTTTATTTTTTCTTAAAAAATCTTTAGCATTTATTTTATAAACCAAGGAGACTTCCCATGACCCCTTCTGCCTCTTCAGACAATCTACCTATTTATAGAGCTCTTTCTGGAATAACCCAAACGCAAGCCATAAAAAAAGCTTTTTGGGAAACAGAAGGAAGCGATAAAGCAACCGCAAATCTCCAAGCCCTAATAGACAAAGTCCTATCTTTTCAAACAATTTATAAGGACTTTGCACAAAGAGAGGTTGAAGAACTTCTAAAGCACCTCTCTTCTATGCAAAACATTTATCACTCAGAAGCTCCCCTCCTGAGCAAAATAGTCCCTATTTATACAGCAGGCACACCCGAAGAAAAACAAAAAGCCAATACATTAATAAAAAAAATAGAAGAAGCCTATGAAGGAACCACAAAAGCCCTAGAAACCCTAAGAAAACTAAAACCCCTCCGCCCCGCCTCCATCAGCCAGTAACAAAGAGAAATAAATTTTTTCTCTCTCTTTCTTCCTCTGTGGTTTCTTGTCTCTGTGGTTAAAAAAATGCGAGCCTCTTGCAGCTCTAAGCTTAGCCAAAGAATTAACCACAGAGACAAGAAACCACAGAGGGGGGAGGGAGGGGAGAGAAAAATTTCACCCTCCTTGTTATCTTGCTTTGATGAATTCGAGGATGGCTTCTTTGGTTTTCTCTAGGTTTTCGTCCGTGTGGGCAATGGAGACGAAGGAGGTTTCGTATTGGCAAGGAGGGATGTAAATCCCTTTATCTAAAAGGTGGAGGAAAAACTTTTTAAACATCTCTTCATCTAGCTTTTTGCACTCTTCCTTAGTGGTAATTGCCTCTACCCCCCAAAAGATGGTGAACATAGAGCCTTGCCTTTGAAGGCAACCCCTCTTGGTTTCTTTAAGGGCCTTTTCTATAGGGAGAAATAGCTTATCTGCCTTTTGTTGCAGCTTTTCATAAAAGCCCTCTTTAGCTATCTCTTTTAAAGTGGCAAGGCCCGCTTGCATCGCAACAGGGTTTCCCGATAAAGTTCCTGCCTGATACACCTCTCCTAAAGGAGATAAAAGATCCATGATCTCTTTTTTTGCTCCAAAGGCAGCCGCCGGAAAGCCTCCCCCTATGATTTTCCCAAAGCAGGTGATATCAGGTGTGATCCCATACAAATCTTGGGCACCTTTTAAACCCACTCTAAACCCTGTAATCACTTCATCAAAAATCAAAAGAGCGCCTTGTTTCTCCGTTTCTCTTTTAAGTGTTTCTAAAAATTCTTTAGAACCTGCAACAACGCCCATATTTCCAGCTATGGGCTCAACAATGACTGCTGCAATATCTTTATGTACTTCAAAACACTCTTTAACAGCTTTAACATCATTAAACGGTAAAAGAAGGGTGTCTTTAATCATCTCTGCAGAAATGCCTTTAGAAGAAGCTTGAGAATTTAGGCGGATAACCCCTGAGCCTGCCTGAACAAGCAAAGAATCGTGATGCCCATGGTAGTTGCCTATAAATTTAATAATTTTATTTTTTCCTGTAAAACCCTTAGCTAGCCTAAGCGCGCTCATCGTCGCTTCTGTCCCTGTAGAGACAAAGCGGATTTTTTCAATGGAGGGAATAAGTTTTACAATAAACGCGGCAATTTCTTTTTCTATTTTGGTTGTTATTCCAAAAGAAGATCCTTTAGAGATTTGAGCTTTAGCAGCTTTTACAACTGAGGGGTGCGCATGCCCTAAAATGAGGGGGCCCCAGCTTCCGCAATAATCAATAAAGGCATTCCCATCTTCATCCCAAATGGTATCTCCTTTGCCCTTCGCTACGACTAAAGGAGGAATTCCCATATCAAAAAAAGCTCTAACAGGAGAATTAACGCCTCCAGGAATCACCTTGCTTGACGCCTCATAAATGCGCAGGCTTTTTTTTCTTTCCATTGACTCTCTCCTTTTAGTTGGGCAAAATAGGTTTCTACATCGAGTAAAACATACGATACTATAAATGCTCCGATTTTTTATCATTCTTTACTTTTTTTTGTCTCTAACCCTTTTTTCTTTTGGAGCAGGTGTTTCTTATTCTGTTGACTTCAAAGGAGTTAGTGACAGCGCTCTTTTAAAAGAGTTAAAGGGAGTTGCAAGCCTTACAACCCTTAAAAAAAAGCCTCCCGCCTCTTTAAATGCCCTGCGTTATAGAGCCGATTCCGACATTCCTGAACTTTTAAAAGTCATGCATGCCTATGGATATTACGATGCAAGCGTGCGCATAGATCTTGAAACGACGCAAAAAAAAGCTGAGGTTATAGTAGAAATTGATCCAGGCCCTGTTTATACAATAGAAGATTACACAATACGTCTTTATAACGGGAATTTTGAAAACCCTATAAAGTGTAGAAAAATCACTCTTGAACGCATAGGAATCACGTTAGAAAAACCTGCCCTTGCGCGCTCTATCATGCAAGCGGAACTAAAAGTTTTGCTTATTCTCTCTGAATATGGCTACCCCCTAGCGGTAATTGATAAACGGGAAATTTTAGTCGATAGCGAAAGCAAAACAATGCACCTTAATTTAGAGATTGATACAGGCCCCCTTGCAAGATTTGGCGAAACAACTGTTTCTTCTGAAGGAGAAGTGAGCCCTGAATTCATTTCTCAAAAAATCACCTGGGAAGAAGGAGAAATCTACGATAGCGAGCATGTAGATGTTACGCAAAAAAAACTCATGGAATCAGGCCTCTTTACATCTGTTTTAGTCACTCACGATAACGCTTTAGATGAAGAGGGCTTTCTTACTATGAATATCGAAGTGGCTGAATCTAAACATAGAAGCCTTAATTTTGGCGCAAGCTACCAAACATTTTATGGCCCGGGTTTTACTTTTGGATGGGAGCATAGAAATGTTGGAGGGATGGGAAGAAAACTCTCTTTACAAGGAGACATTACAAGAAGAAGCCATACAGGAGTTGCCACCTATTTAATTCCCGGATTTTATAGACCGAACCAAGACTATGTGATTCAAGCAGAAGCCGATCATGAATCCATCACTCCCTATTCTGAGCGCTCTTATAGCCTTGTAAATAGAGTGGAAAGAAGGGTTGGCAAACATTTTCGGGTTACAGGAGGAGTGATGCTAGAGCAGCTTTTTGTAACAGAGAGCGCAGCGAATAGCACCTCTTTTCTATTTGAGCTCCCTTTCTACCTAAGATGGAGTAGTGCAAATGATCTGTTAAATCCTACTACAGGAATGACCTTTGAATATCTAACAACTCCAACAATCAACTTTCAGCATTCAAATACCTACTACTTAATGCAAGAGTGCAGCCAAAGCGTGTACTATTCTTTGGTTCATAAAGGGATTATTGTCCTTGCTCAAAAACTCACACTCGGCTCCATTTTAAGCAATGAGCTTTCTGCCATTCCTTTACCTAAAAGGTTTCTTGGCGGATCAGAAGAAGAGCTGCGAGGCTATAGGTACCGCACAGTATCTCCTTTAAATAACAATAATCAGCCTCTTGGAGGAAGATCTGCAATTTATTATACAGCAGAAATCCGCTTTAGAGTATTTGAAAGTATGGGACTTGTCCCTTTCTTTGATTTGGGAAACGTTCAATTTAATAGATTTCCAACCGTTAGCGGAAAATGGTTTAAATCGGCAGGACTTGGGTTTAGGTATTTTTCTTTCTTCGGCCCCATCCGCGTAGACCTTGCCTTTCCCCTAGACCGAAGAAAAGATTTAGACCCCGCATATAGATTTCTTGTAAGCATAGGACAAACTTTCTAATGAAATTATTTCATAAAATCATTCATATCTTCACCGTATCTCTTATAGGAATTCTTCTTGTTTTTTGTATTTTTCTAGCTACTTTCCAAACAGAGTGGGGGAAAAATAAAGCTAAGAATTTTATTGTAAAAGCACTTGGAGAAGAGGGCATATTTGTTTCCATAGATAAAATTGAAGGAAATATTCCGTTTCAATTAAATATCGAGGGACTCCGCATAGAAACAACCCTTGGAGAAGAGTTTTCTCTTCCCTCGCTTAAAATGCGGATAGCTCTTTTACCTCTTTTTCGGAAAGAAATTTGTATCTCTTATCTTTATGCTCCCAAAATCACCATTCTTTTATATGACCATAAAGAAAATCCCCCCTCTATTGCTCTAGAAGATTTCTCTTTTCCTTTTAGCTTTTCCATAAAAAAAGTAAAAGTGCCAGCTATCACCATTATAAAAAAAGGGGGAAAGGAAAACCTCACATTTTCTCTTGATGGATCATTAAAACTTAAAAGGAGGGTCAAAGAACTTCTTTTTTATTTAAGCGGAGATACAGAAAGAAATACGCTTATCTTTTCAGGCTATATGAATAAAGCTAAGGATATAGCAAAAATAGAAATAGAAGCCTCTATTGCTTCTCTTAGAGACTTTTCTCTTTTTTACCCTCTTGCCTTTGATGCAAAAACAGCCTTTACTCTGCAGCTAGAGGGGCCCCTAGAAACTTGGGGAAGTCTCTATAGAAATGAGCCCATAGCCCCAATAGGGCCTCTTAAAGGAGAATGGATCCTCGAAGCTTCAAATTTTGCACTTAAAGAATTTGAATTCCTCAATAGAAAGTGGAACGCCGGATTTAGATTTTCCTTATTTTCTGATTACTCAATAGATTTAGAAAGAGTTGAATTAGCAAGCGATCTATTAACGCTTGAGGGAAAAGCTCTTTTAAACTCCTTTACCTCTATTGAAAACCTAGATTTAGCATTTAATCTAAAAGAGATCCCTTTAAACCAAATAAAAGGAGCGCTTGTTGGCAGAGTTCATTATGAAGAGGCCCTCGCTTCCCTCAATTGCCTCGCAGAAGAAATTCAACTAGGAAATCTTACCTACTTAGGATTTTCTGTAGAAGCTATGGCAACGCTTAAAAATGAAGAGTGGCTTGGCAAAATAAGCCTTTCAGCAGAAAACCCAGAAGTTCCCCTAGAGGGGAAAACAGATTTTATTTTGCATCCTAAAGAATTCTTATCTCTAGAAGAGCTTTCTATAAATTCTACAAATGCTAGATTAACAGGCAACTTAGAGTACCTTTTTTCCCCTCCTTCGTTTAAAGGCGATCTTTTTACTCAAGTTCTAGAACTAGAGCAGTTTCAAAATCTTTTTCCCTTTATTCATTTAAAAGGACAGATGGGCGCTGAAATCCATTTAGAAAAAGAAAAGCAAACCCATACTCAAGCTGCTAGAATTTTAGCCTCTTTAAAAAATGCCGAAATAGGGAACTGCACCTTAAAAGAGCTAATGCTAAGAGGGAATTTAAGTGATGTTCTTATTTCTCCTAAAGGAGAGATCAAAATAGATGGGGATAAATGCTCTTGTGGCAAACTAGGCATTTTTTCTTTTACCTTTAACACCTATTATAGCAATAAAGAGTGGCCTTATACCTTTGATTTAAAGGGAGGTGAGGCCCATGACCTTCAGATGAGTTCCTCTGGATTTTTAGAAAAAGAGGAGTCCTCGTATAAAATCATTGTCGATACTTTTGGAGGCTTTGCTTTAAAAAAAGCTTTTGCAACTGAAAGTCCTTTAACAATCAGCTGGGATAAAAAAGCTGTTTCATTAAATAATTTAAACCTACGTGTAGGAGAAGGATCTTTAAATGGATCTTTTTCTTTTACCCCGCAATACATTAATGCCGAAGTAAAAGCTGAGCATCTACCCCTTGATTTTTTAACCCTTTCCTCCCCTTCTTTTTCGTTAAATGGTTTTAGTTCTTTTGAAGGCTATGTTGAGGCTACAGAAGAAAATATGGAAGGGAGCTTTACTCTTTTTTTAGAAGAGGCTGAACTCTCTAGTTTTGGTAGAGATCAAGAGTTATTTAATAAAGGAACGTTTAAAGCGGAAATTCATCAAAATACCCTTGAAATCGATACCTACCTTTCGAAGAAAGAAAAAGAAAATCTTGAGTGGAAAGCCGTATTACCCATTCAATACACCTTATCCCCTTTTCGTTTATCTATAAATAAGGAAAAAGAACTATCTTCCAATTTAAACATTTATGGAAAATTAGAAAATATTTTTGATTTCATCGATTTAGGAACACATAGAATTACAGGCCTTATTAATTCTCATTTAACCCTTTCTAAAACCCTTGAACACCCTTCCTTAGAAGGAACACTCGACATTAAAGAAGGCTCCTACGAAAACTACTTTACAAGAAGCTTTTTAAAAGAGATTGAGGGCAAAATTATAGCAAGTGATAATGCCCTCCAGATTTTAACCCTAAAAGGAAAAGATCGAAAAGAAGGAGAGCTACAAGCTGAAGGAAGTGTGCTTTTAGACTTGAACCAGCACTTTCCCTACAAACTAAAAGCTCATCTCCACAACTTGAAAGGGATTAACTTCGATATGATCTCTGCAAACTTTACAGGTCCTCTTGAAGTGACAGGAGATATTAAACATTTAAATGCTTTTGGTGATTTAAAAATTGAAAAAGCAAGTGGAGAAATTCCCGATAGCATCCCCATCCAAGTGCCTGTTCTTCCCATCACTTATTTGAATAAGCCTCATAGGGAAAAGCAAGAGGAAGAGGTGAATCTTGCTGAAAAATTCCCTTTTAATCTTGATATCAAATTACACGCAGAAAAAAGCACGCCTGGAAAAGTTCTTGTAAGAGGGCGCGGCCTTAGATCTGAGTGGATGGGAGATGTCCAAATAAATGGTTCCAATGACCAAATCACAGCTTCAGGATCGCTTAGCCTCTTAAGAGGAGAGTTTGTCTTTGTAGGCAAAATTTTTGCCTTAAGTGAAGGAGAAATCACCTTAATTGATAAACCTAAGCAAGCGGCTAACCTTAAACTAAAAGGCACCTTAGCCCTTCCCGAAATCACAATCACCGTTCTTTTAAATGGAGATGTAGAAGCCCCTGTCATCACGTTTCAATCGACGCCCTATTTGCCTACAAGCTCTATTCTCTCCCACATCCTCTTTAACGAAGATATTTCAGCAATTAGTCCTATGCAGGCAGTCCAACTTGCCCAAACAATTGTCACAATGTCAGGGAAAATGGGCCCCGATGTCTTAGAAACCATTAGAAAAAGCCTAGGTGTCGATAGATTAAATATAGTTTCAGCCCCAGATGGCTCAGATGAAGTGAGCCTTCAGATTGGGAAATACCTCACCAAAGGGGTGATGATCACCCTCTCTCAAGGAACAGAGAGCAGCCAAGTCATTGTGGAAGTAGAGCTTAAGCACGGCTTTATCCTCCAAGCCGAAACCCAACCAGACGAAGAAGGCAAATTCTCCCTCAAGTGGAACCGCAACTACTAAAACAAAGAGAAGGTAAATTCTCTCTCTCTCTCTTCCTCTGTGGTTTCTTGTCTCTGTGGTTTAAAAAAATGCAAGTTCTTGCGTGCTCAAGTGTTAGCTAAAGATTAACCACAGAGACAAGAAACCACAGAGGAAGAGAAGAGAGAGGATTTTAATTTTTTATTTCTCCTTGTTATTCTTCTTTGACGGGAAAATGCATGGGGCATATACTTTAAGGCGCGCCGTTTTCATTTGGAGTTAATTTATGCCTGATCCTGTTATTATGCCTACTCAAATTAATAATTTTAATTACAATGAATCTTTAAAGGATGAAATAACAGAAAATCCCCTAGAAAGGCTTAGCAAAAATCTAGAAGATGAAATAGCAAGGTCTGATGATGAGGTGGATTTTTCAAGAGACCTTGAAACGCAAAAGCTTATCAACGAAGTTCACTCTGCAAATCCTGAGCTTTTTACCATACGAAAAGAAGGACTTGGGCGCCCCTTTGATCACCCAAGCGACTTTATTTTTTCTAAAGAGGAAGCAAGTAGCCTTTTGTCCTCCTGCCATCAAGGCCTTGGAAAAGTGGAGGAAGAAGAAATCCCAGCTTTACCCAATATTTTTTCCGAAGTTCCCCTGCGCCCGCGCGTTAAAAAACGGACTGTTTTAGAACCGGGAGAGGTGCCTCTCTCTCCTCAAGTCCAGCTTCAGAATTTAGAGATTCTTAAAGACCTTTCAGAAAAAGTGATGCTCCAAAATGCAAAGAGTACTAGGCAGCTTTTAGACGGCAAAGGAAATGAAATAGATTATACTGAGCTTTCAAGAGAGCTTCAAAAAGCCGAAAAAACGCTTAATTTAAATTATCACCCGACGCTTGAAATTTTGCAAAGTCTTGCAACCATCGATGCTCTTAAAGCCAATTCTATTCGAGCGCGCATTGGAGGAAATAACGATTTACTAGATGAAAGCTCCCTTCTTGTAAAACTCTCTTCCAAATTTAGAAAAGATGATAAAGAGAGTAAAGGGGTAGATTATTCAGCTGATGAAGAGACACAAAAACTCATTTGCGAAGTCCATAAAAAACATCCCCATATTCTAGGAAGTGAGTGGATCACCTATAAATTTAAACACGAGGAAGTAGAAGCCATTAAAGTAAGCGCCTATGAGCAATCGCAAATTGTGATGGGAAGGCAGCATATTAATAAGGGCTATATCGAAAACGAAATGCAAGAGAAAAATCACCTTTGGGAACTTGCACACAACATCCACAAAGAAACGACAAGCTCCATCCAAAACATCCTTAATAACATTAAAAATGCTCATGGCTAGTAAAACGGACTTTCTATCCTCTATTATTCAAGAACTTAATCTTCCAGGAGTTAAGGCTAATAGCTTTTCGAAAGAAGAGGAAGCCTCTATTTATAAAGAGGGCTTTCATTTTTATAACGAGAAGGCTTATAAAGGTGCAGAAGTTCTTTTTAAACAGCTCATTTTGTCTAATCCCTTCGAAGAAAAATTTTGGAAAGGCTTTGCAGGATCTCTTCAAATGCAAAAGAAATATCTGGAAGCTTTGCATGCCTGGGCAGCTTTAGCCATTCTTGATAAAGATAATCCCTTGCCCCACTTCCACGCAGCTGAATGTTACATGTTTTTAGAAGATGTAGAAGAGGCAAAAAAAGCGCTTAACGAAGCTGAAGAAAAGGGCCTCCAAAATGAACAAATGGAAATTCTTAAAATGGTGATCTCTCATGTCCATTAACCCTGTTGGTAGAGAAAATTATATCAATCCTCCCACATATAACGAAGCGATAGAGGAAGATCTTTCTCAAAGAGATCCTTCTGATTGGGTACAAATCTATCAAGACCATTTCCGCCCTCCTGAGATTGACTCTCCTATCGAACAATCCCTTCTTGACTATGCGATGAGAGCCGAAGCAATCACCCCGGGAATTGTACGCAATTTTCATGAGGCAGTTGAAGACCAAATGCAAAGAAGACAAGCCTCTGCAAAAGAGCAAAGAGAGAAAATTAAAGAAGGGGCCAAACTTGCAGGGGAAAAAGAAAGTATTTGGGGTATTCTTAAAACGGTCGGAGAATGCCTTCTTAGCGCTCTTTCTGTTGCTATGGGAATAGCTCTTATTGCCTCTGGAAACCCTCTTCTTGGAGCTCTTCTTGTTTTTGTAGGGATCCTAGAAATCTGCAACGTCATTTATACAAAAACAGGGCTTTGGGATTATTTTGCAAAAAAACTGGCTCATGATAACGAAGAGAAGCAAAAACAAATCAGAACAATTGTTCCAGCTGTGATTAGCGCAGTTTCTATGATAGCAAGCTTTGGAGGAACTTTCTATGCAATGGATAAGTTTTCTACTGAAGCCTCTAAATCGGCGATGCTTGCCATTGGAGGACTTGCGAGTACCGCTCAAGGAATTGCCTCCATAGGAGGCGGTGTATGTGAGGGAAGAATGGAGTGGAACCAAACAGCCTATGACGAGCTAAGAAATAAAGACACTATTATAAAACACCTTCAGGACCATTTTTCAGCGCTACTTGAAAACTGTTTCAAAGTATCTACAGAAAGCTCAAAAATGACAGCCAAATGCATCAAGCAAGCTAATATCATGAAAATGCGCATTTTACAAAGAAACTACTAAAAGGAGAGATCCCTATGACACAATTAGAACCACTTCCCCCAAGACAACTTCCCCTAATGCCCGAAATCCCTTTAGAAGAAAGCTTCATTGACCCTGCGATTATGGCTGAACTTGAAGAAACAGCTGCCTTAGATAAAGAACCCTCTTCTAATTTGACCTACGAGATCTTAAGGTATCTAGAAAGCTATATTCATGAATTAGAACAGAACTGCATAGAAAATATAGGCAGCAGTCTGCAGCTCATAGAATTTCTTAATCAATTGAAAGACGAAATAAAAAGCTCCGGAAATACCAACGGGATTTTAAAAATTGTCTTTGGTGTACTAACCGCCCTTCCTATGATTGTTACCGGCTTAAACACAAGAAAATGGGGAAACTACGAACCTGACAAGCTCCTTAAAGTAGGAGAAGGGATTTCAGTGATGATGCGTCAATTTGGAGATGCTACATCCACATTCGTCCAAACAAAGCAAGAAGTCAAGAAAACCGACCAGCAATTCCAGACAAATGCCTTGCAAAACAAGGAAGCCGATAGACGCAAGGTCTACGACAACCAAAGCGATGCCGGCCGCCAAATCAACCAAACCATCGATATCCTCCACCAGGCCTTCGAACTCAAAGTCTAACCGCCTCCCATAACGTGCCCGTGTGCGTGCCCGTGCCCGTGCCCGATCTTCTCTCTCCTTTTTCCTCAAACTGAGGAGAAGAGAAGATCGGGCACGGGCACGCGCACGCACACGGGCACGTTATAAGGGGGTAGAGGTATTTCCTTCTTTCTTCTTTGACCAGAAAGGTTTTAAGCCATAGAATCCGGTTTATATAAAGAAAGTGGATTGCATGGCTGCCGCACCTAAAAAGTCTAACGGATTTAGAGATACCCTCAATGACAAACTCAAAGTCGTTATAGGGATTGGAGCCTATGTCACGTTGATCATCAGAGTTATACACGCAACGATTCATAAACCTCCTGCTTTTAAACTGATTACAAAACAGCTTTATGATGTAGGAGTCTCTTCCCTGCCTGTGGTGGCAATTACGGGGTTTTCTACAGGGCTTGTCCTTGCAGCGCAATCTTTTTATCAGCTAGCTGATAAAGGACTTGCAAGCGTTACGGGATTACTTGTTGGGAAGGCCATGATCACAGAACTAGGGCCTGTACTCACAGCTTTTATGGTAACTGGGCGCGTCGGAGCTTCCATGTGCGCAGAACTTGGAACCATGACTGTTACAGAACAAGTCGATGCCCTTCGTACAATGGCTGTAAACCCTGATAGATATTTGCTAGCGCCTCGCTTTATTGCAGGGATTTTCATGATGCCTCTTCTTACCATTTTCAGTATGTTTATGGGAATTTTGGGAGGGTATCTTATTTCGGTATACTTCTTCAATATGGCGCCTACAAGCTATATGGATTCCATGCCGCATCATATCACCCTTTTTGACTTTTTTACAGGAAACGTGAAATCTTTTGTCTTTGGGCTCTTAATCATGACCATTGCCTGTTACAAGGGAATGAATACAGAAGGGGGCGCTGCAGGAGTTGGTAAGGCCACTACAAATAGCGTTGTCATCGCTTACTGCTGTATTCTTTTAACTAACTTTTTCCTCACCATGGGGCTTAACCTCATGAGAAACAAATTATCCATTATTTTCCCGGAGCTTGCTAGTGATTAAAATTCGCAAACTATGCAAAAGATATGGAAATAATCAGGTTTTAAAAAATCTTGATCTTGAGATTAAAACAGGGGAAACTCTAGTTGTTTTAGGCCAATCGGGAGTGGGGAAAAGCGTTCTTTTAAAACATATTATAGGAATTACCAAACCCGATAGCGGCACAATTGATATCGATGGGGTAAGAATCAGTGATTTAAGTGGACCTGATCTTTATAAAGCTGTTCTTAATATGGGAATGCTTTTTCAAGGGGCTGCTTTATTCGATTCGATGAATGTAGAAGAAAATACAGGATTTTATCTCGAGCAACATGGCGATCCTAAAACAGGTAAATTCTATAGCGCTCAAGAGATAAAGCAGAAAGTGACGGAAGCATTAGAGGTAGTTGGACTTGAAGGAACAGAGGAAAAAATGCCTTCAGAGCTTTCTGGCGGTATGAAAAAAAGAGCCGCTCTTGCAAGGCTTATTGTTTATAGGCCCGCCATACTGCTTTATGATGAGCCCACAACAGGGCTTGACCCAATTACTGCTATGCATATTAATGAACTTATTGTAAAAATACAAAAAGAGCTTAAAGCAACAAGTATAGTCGTCACGCACGATATTGCTTCCGCCCTTTACGTTGGAGATCGTTTGGCTTTAAATAAAGAAGGAAAAATTGCTTATATCGATGAGCCTGATGCCTTTTTAAAAGTGAAAGATCCTATTATTGAATTTTTATGTAGAACAGTTACGGAAGACCCAAGATCATTTAGGGAACATTAGATGTCAGAACAATTAAAAAATCTTCTCATCGGTATTTTTGTTATTGCCGCATGTATACTTATCGTCTCTTTTATCATGTTTTTACATCCTTCCGTAGGAGATATGAAAAAACCCTACTACGTGCGCTTTTCCAATATCAGCAGCGTATCTGTTGGTACACGCGTGACTTATGCAGGAAAACCTGTTGGAGAAGTTGTAGAAATTAAACAAATTGATCAAGATAGAGATCAGCCTGCAGATGAATTTGGAAGACTCTATACCTATGAACTTGTGATAAAGGTTGATTCTAGCGTAAAGATTTATAGCTCCGATGAAGTGATGCTTCAAACCTCAGGTCTTTTGGGAGAAAAATCCGTTGCTATCGTCCCCAAAATCCCTGCTGACGGACAAAAAGCTTTTCTCATTAAAAATCAGGCCATTTATGCAGAATCAGGCGATCCTATGGAGAACGTATTTTTAAAGCTCTCTGATGTTGCAGATGAAATGAAAATTACTCTTCAAGATGTTAATGTCTGGATTGAAACAAATGGAGACTCAGTTGCCTCGGCAGTCCAATCGTTTGGAAACGCTATGGATGAAGCAGATCGGCTTCTTGCCACATTTAATAATGAAAACATTGTCTACGACGTAAAACACATCATGAATAAAGCCAATATCCTCCTCGATGATATTAACCACTATGGACTACTTTTTCACCTTAATAAAGGATGGCAAAGAACGCACTCACAAAGAATCAATTTTATTAATAACGAAAACTCTGTAGAACTAGATAATTGTAGGTAATTGTGGAAGCAACCCCATATGCGGAGCTCGGTAAAGGAACCCTCCTTATTGCAAGTCCAGAAATTTCTGAAGGACTTTATTTTAGAAGCGTTTTACTTATCTGCGAGCACAGCTCAAGCGGCTCTTTTGGACTAATCATTAATAAGCCCTTAGAATTAGAGCTCCCTGAAGAGCTTATAAAGCTTGAGAGTAAAGCCAATCCCCATGTCCAAATACGAGCTGGCGGCCCTATGCAACCTAACCAGATGATGCTTTTGCACTCCTCAGATGTTCTTCCTGACCAAACCCTTAGAATCTGTGAAGGAGTGTATTTAGGCGGCGATGTACAATTCCTACAAGAAGCTGTCATGGATTCAGATGGCCCCCATATTAGAATGTGCTTTGGCTACTCGGGCTGGGGAGCAGGCGTCCTTGAGCGCGAATTCTTAAACGGCCTATTCTTTGTGCATCCCGCAAGCAAGCGCTACGTCTTTGAAGTTCCGCCAGAGGTCCTATGGCAAACCATTTTAAGAGAAAAGGGAGGCAAATACGCCACCTTGTCCATGATCCCCGAAGACCTCTCCCTCAATTAGGAAGGATGAACAAAGAGGAATAATTTCTTTCCCTCTTCTCCCCCCCTCTGTGGTTTCTTGTCTCTGTGGTTTATCTTAAATGCAAGCCTTTTGGATCCTTCAGTCCTGGATTTAAGATAAACCACAGAGACAAGAAACCACAGAGAGGGGAAAGAGAGAGAAAGAAATTTATCTCTCTTTGTTCATCTTGTTATTTTTCTTTTTAGGTTTATGCGTATGCCCTGCAAGAGCGCTAACGCGCAAAGACTTACACTCATGTTTACTTCAGAGGGGAGGGTTTTTTGATTTCGTGATTATAGGTAGAGATTTTAGAGGCGGCAAACTGCTTAAAATTGCATGCATAGAGATGTCTCGTAAAATAGGTGATTTTCCGACAATCAAATTTAGCGAGTTTATAATGCTCTAATGTGTCTTTAACAAAGCCCCACCTTGCTTTCCAATCCATATGAGCTTGCTTGTATAGGTCGCTTAAATCCAAACACCCGCCCTGGTCTATCGTATTCCATTTCATCACTCTATTATCTAGATTATCAAGAGCTCTATTTTGAGCTAGCGGAAGATTTTCTTCATGCATTTTAGTAACAGGATTTACGCTGAACTCATAGAAATGACCAGTAGGAGATGTAGCAAGTTTATCGTAAGTTTTAATTTGGTGAATGGTTTTGGCTGCTTTATACCCAGTATAGCATGCAGCTAAGGCAAGAGCTGTAAGGCCAATAGCAACGCCTGCAATGGCGCCTGGACTTGCAGCTATAGCAGATGCAAAAGAACTCGCGAAAGAAAGCTGCCCTGTTGCAGCTAGGATAGTAAGTGCAATAGCAGCAACTAACACAATTGTTGAGCTAAGGGCCAAAACAGCTGATTTTACGTGGGCATCCTTTACAGCAAAAGGATCTTCAAACATAGAAGGGTCTGCAACAACTACAGCACTATCGTTTTCTTTAGTGATAGTCATTGTTCTGTAGAAAGGATTTAATCCCCATGGACCTGAAACTTGCGACATACGATACACCCTAGGTTAAAATTTCCTAAAGTGTAGCAGAAAACTATTAAAATCTTATAAAGAAAAAAAATTCTACTAGCTAGCAATAGATAGCTTGATTTCTGAGAATAAGTCTTTGCCGTAGAGCTTGTTAAGGCCTTTTAAGATTTCTTTTTTATGGGTATTAAGGGCGATGTTTAGGTGGGCAAGCACACTCACTGTGCGGTTGAAACACTGGGAATCGATAGCTCTTTCTCGAACCATAAGAGCTGGGGAATAGAGCATCCAAAGAACAAAGTCTTTTTCCTCATCACTCCAAGTATCGCTAGCACTAAGCATTTTTAAGAAAGCATAGAACGAAACATTCGTTGAAGCGCCTGTATCTATAGCATCTTTAGAGGTAAAGCTTAACGAATCGGGATGAAGCATCTCAACAATTTTCATTTCAAATAGCAAGTAAAACATCTCAATAAAATCAAGACGATCTTTTCTTAAGAGTTTCTCTTTGTTTTCAAAAAAGGCTGTATGGATAAACTTTAAAGCGTGCTCTGTAAAAGCTAGAATCTCTTTTTGAGAAAGCTCTTTAGGGAAATAAAATCCACAAAGCTCTCCCCCCTCTACTTGTGCTCTAAAGGTCTCAATAAAATGCCTAGCTTTATTTAGTTCTGAGTAAGAGCCACTTTGATGGTAAAATTCAGTATCTTTGGGAAGCGTCACAACAATTAAATTCTGAGAATCTTCTTTTTTGGGCATTTCCTCTAAAGCTAGGGCGCGGGCATGCTCCCTCCAAGACGTCCTATCTTGCAAGTTAAACAAAAGATGTTTTTCTCCATTTAAGCGCGTATTTAAATAACGTAGAAACCCTTTAAATTCCTGATTGATCTCCGCTTTATGAATCACCTCTTGGAAGGTCGGAGAAGCAATTCTTAATGCCGTTACATCTAAAGAATCACGATCAAAAGTAAATAGCTGAGAAGGCAGGTTATCTTGCAAAATAGGATCAAACCCCTCTCCTCCTTCTCCTTCTCTAAACGTATCGAGTGTCTTTAAAAGAGGTCCATTAGGATAGCGCTTAAGAAGTGTGCGTATACTTTCATCTTCATCTAAAAGAGTGCTCCAAAAAGGTTGCGTGCGATCAGGCTCTTTGCCCCCTTTTTTAATGAGCTTATGAATAAATTCAACAGCCTCTTTTCTAGAGCTTGTACGTAAAAATAAAAAGCAGCAAAGACTATGAGATAAATTAATAAGAGTATGAGAAAATCTATCGCTTAATTGACTAAAAACTGCTATGTACTGCGCATATTCATCAGAGCCCAAAGCTAATCTTAAATACTGATGGAAGTCGCGAAAATAACTAAGCGCGCTTTTTCCCGTTGTATTCTCTCTTAAATTACGCGGATTAGCCGCTAGCATAAGAGCCATAAGAGCTTTATTGAGCTCTAGTACAAACGTTAATTCCTTATGACGCATCGCCTCTTTATAAAAATCATCAATATACATCATAGAAAGCTTTAAAATACCTTTAGCGGTCAGGTGGACATCTTTATCCTGAATCACCTGCACTCTTAAAAAAGGATCCATCCCGTCTGTATCTTTGAGCGTCTCATCAAAATCGCCAACTAAGCGAATGTGGCGTAAAAGATTGCGACTAAAAAACGGATTATTGTCCTCTTTTCTAATGTAAAAAAGCTCGTATTCCTTATCTCTTCTAACTGTCTCTAAATCTCTAAGACCCCTTTTTTCAAAGTCTAAAGTGCTTTGGTCTACCCCGCTCCACTGTTTTTCAAAAGCCTCTTCCTTTTCAAGAGATTCTTGAAAGCGCTTCACCATCTTGGTTAAATAAAACTTCTGAAGATCTTTATATTCATCAAGTTCAGAAGCAGCCCCCTCTCCATGTGCGCCTTTAAATAACCCCGAGAATTTATCTAATTTCTGAGCAGCTTCCCCAGCTAGCACCATAATGGCTTGGATACCCTTTTGCATCTCTACATCTTTAAGTTCCTCTTTTCCCTTAGAATACACATGGTGAAGATAGTTATTTAATACCTTGAAGGTTTCCTTAACTTCTTTCCTATTCTCTTCAGCCTTAGCAGGATCTAGCCATTTTACAAGGTGGATCTTTTCTATCTTGTCCTTAGCCCCCCTCTCTTCTGGAGACAAAGAAGTATCGAGTTCTGCCATACTAGACAGATTATCAACAGCTTCCATCAAAGATAAAGACTCTTCCTTTCCCCGTGCCATACCCACCCACCTTATGCATCATTTATATAATTATTATTTTACTAATTACAATTAATAATCAATTTAATAATTAAATAATGGAAAAGTGGCAAAAAAAAGAATAAAGAAATAATTAACAGGATGTACAAGATTAGGCCAGGATATACAGGATGGGAAAAGGATGAAGAAAAAGAAGAGAGCATACGACCCTAATCACTCCCTTTTAGATACTCGGCGAATGCATGATCAAAATCAGATAGATATTCACGATTTTGATGGATTCGATATTTTTCATATTCTTCGCTAGCTTTAGCAATAGCCATATCATGTGAAATTTTTCCAGCATGCCGTAAAACTTCCTGGTCAGTAAGGTTGAGGAATTTTTCTACTTGTTGCAACCATTCCCTCATGATCATTACCTGCTGGTTTAGCGCCCGTAGTTCAGCAAAATCGATAAACATGCTCACTAGTCGATTTAGCTTGGAAACCTCTTCTTGGTTCAAATAGTTCTTCGCCACCATCGCATCACTCTTTAGGATTTTCCCTTGCGGGGAGTTCTTCCAAGTGGTTAACCCCATAAAGGGTTGTTCACTATCTGCTCGGGTATAGACGATTTCAGCTGCGGTCTTGCCAGTCGTAGCAAAATGAAGCTGATTTTGAACAATCTGGTAAAAAGCTTTAGTTTCATCACTATTACTTTGGTAATCACTACTGCATTGTTCGAACACATCCGCGATTTTTTGGTAAGCCCTCCGCTCGCTGGCGCGAATTTCGCGGATTTTTTCAAGCAATTCGTCAAAGTAGTCTTTTCCAAAAGCACGTCCATTTTTGAGCATTTGGTCGTTAAGCACGAACCCCTTGATAACGAACTCACGCAAGGCATTGGTGGCCCATATCCTAAAGTGCGTTGCTTTGATCGAGTTAACGCGATAGCCCACAGCAATCACTGCATCCAGGTTATAAACCTCTACTTCTCGCCTTATTGCACGCCCACCTTCAATTTGAACTGTTTCCATTTTGGAAACAGTTGCCTCTTGATGCAGTTCATTGCTGGCATAAATGTTTTTTAGGTGCTTCGAGATTGCTGCTTTTTCCACTCCAAATAACTCAGATATAGTCCGTTGCGTTAACCAAAAATTATCTTGTTCAAAAAACACATCTGCGGTTACTTTGCCATTGGCAGCCGTGTAAAGAATGACACGTTTTTGTTCTTGTAGGGCTAATTCATTGCTTATTAGAGAACTTCTTTTCTTCTTCATTCTTTTTCTTTCTTCATCCTGTATATCTTGCCTTACCTTTGTCCATCCTGTTAACTCTTCCTTTCTTTTTGAGCTCAGGGTTAGAGGTGGCGGAGGAAGGCTTGGCCCAAGGGGAAGTTTTTGGGATCTGAAGGCTTGCCTTCTTTTTTCTCTTGCATTTGGTCGATGATTTTCATGGCAAGGACTTTACCAAGTTGAACGCCTTCTTGATCGAAGGAATTGATATTCAACATAAACCCAATAAATGCTACTTGATGCTCATAGTAAGAAAGGATAGCGCCCATAGTGTAGGGATTAAGTTTATTGCCAAGCAAAATGCGTGTGGGCCTATTGCCTGGGAAGACTTTATTAGGATTAGCATTTTTCTGGCCGGTTGCTAAGCTAATAGATTGAGCAAACATATTTGCTAAAAGCTTCTCTTGAGAAGATGTTCCTTTATACTCCACATCTTCTCCGTACTGGCTTTCACGGAAGGCTATAAAATCTAGAGGAACCACAGTTGTTCCTTGATGGATGAGTTGATAAAAAGAGTGCTGCCCATTTGTCCCAGGTTCACCCCAAATAATGGCGCCTGTTTCGAAATCTACTACTTGCGCTCTTTTATCGATTCTTTTGCCATTGGATTCCATGCTAAGCTGCTGGAGGTGGGCTGGAAATCTATAAAGAGCTTGCGCGTAGGGAATCACAGCGCATGTGGCATGATTTAAGAAATTGCGGTTCCAAATGCTAAGAAGAGCTCCTAAAAGAGGCAAATTAGCTGAAGGATTTTCTTCTAAAGCAGCTCTATCCATAGAATGAGCGCCTCTTAAGAAATCTAAAAGCCTATCCATTCCTAAAATAAAAGCCAAAAGAACAGCTCCTACCATAGAAGTTACCGAGTAGCGGCCCCCAATGTAATCCCAAATATAAAAAGAAGCCAAATACTTAGAAGGATCATCCATAGGACTGCCCTTTCCTGTAACAGAGAGTAAATGCTCCTTAGGATTTAACCCCGCCTTTTTTAAACGCTCTTTGACATACTCTTCATTTGTTAACGTTTCAAGAGTAGAGCCCGATTTAGAAACAGCAATAAATAACGTTTTAGATAAATCGAGCTCTCTAAAAATCTTGGCTCCATCATCTGGATCGACATTCGAAAGAAAGTGCGCCTTGCGCCCAGGTTTTCTATAAGCTTCAAGCGCATGATAAATGGCTTCGGGGCCAAGCTGTGATCCTCCAATGCCTATTTGGACGATATCTGTAAATTTGCCTTTAGCATCAATTTCTTGAAGAAATGCCTTCAGTTTTTCAAGCTCTGCATACGCTAACTCTGAAGCCTTTTGAGCAGGAGGGGTTGTTTGGCGATGATCAAAAAAATCGCGCATAGAAGTATGAAGAACTTCCCTATTTTCGCTCTCTACCCCTTCAATAAAATTTAGCGTTGCTCCTTGCTGCATGGCCTGCATTTTCTTTAAGGCATCTGTCTCAGAAGCTAGCTCAAAAAGAGTGTTTAAAATCTTTTCATCAAGGCGCTCTGTTCCATAAAAAAGCGTTAAATCAGCATTCTTCGCAAGGAAGGAATCAATCCGCTTTGGGGTGAGGACTCCCTCATCGGAAAGGTGGGGAGCTGAAGAGGCCAGTTCCTTGAGTTTAATCGCTGCCTTAAGATGGGTAAATGAGGTCATTTTCGGTCTCCTTAAATGTTCTTATTTACCCACAATGTCATAGAAGATAAATGAAAGGCAAGAATTTTGTTGCTCAAAAAAGAAGGATGTTTGTATACTTTGGCGCAAATCGGAGCATAGCGCAGTCTGGCTAGCGCAATTGCTTTGGGAGCAATGGGTCGGGGGTTCGAATCCCTCTGCTCCGATTTACCTTTCCTCTCCATTCCTCTTACCATCCAGCAACAATCATAATAAACACCGAGAAATTTCTCTCTCCCCTCTCTCTTTCTTCCTCTGTGGTTTCTTGTCTCCCTCCCGTGCCCGTGTGCGTGCCCGTGCCCGTGCCCGATTTTTTGACGTTGTTTGTTTTCTTGCGCTTGCCTATCAATAACATCAACTCGGGCACGGGCACGCACACGGGCACGGGAGGGAGACAAGAAACCACAGAGGAAGAAAGAGAGAGAAAAAAATACTTCCTTCACCTTGTTCTCTGTGGTTTCTTCTTTCTTTTTCTTTGCAATTATGTGGCGGGTGGTTTTATCTTGGGAAAACAAGATGAGGACCTTATGCCATATCGCCATGATGTTAAATTTCACGTAGATGAGCTCTTTGAAATTTTTAAAAAACACGATGCGCATACAGATCTTGAACATGCAGCCCTAGAGCATCTAAAAGCCTTAAGAGAAATTGCTCTTAAGGAAGAAAAACTCAAAGAACTCCACGATTACTTTGAAAAAACAATATTTCCCTATTATTCCTTTGAAGACAGAGTCGTTGAAATGCCTGTTTTAGAAGCGTTAGAAAAAAAAGAACACCACATAAAAAAGCAGCTACTAAATTTCGTTTCCTCCGAAATGAAAGAGAGTAGGCTCCTTCGCAGCAAATTAGAGTCCGCTAAAAAGCTCTTCTCCTTCTAAACCCAGGGCCTCCCCTACTGTGATCACTTTTCCGCCTGAGGCTTCAAAGCCTTTAAGCTTACGGATCCCTTGTGAGCTCAAATAAGAAGAAAATACAAAGAGCGTTTCTACTCCATTCCATTCTTCTGTTAAAAGAGATTCTGGAATTACTCTATACTTAACGTCTATTGCATCAATCACATCTTCCAAAAGCATAAGAAGATCAGAACAAATAAAATGATCAGAAGGAAGACAAATAGCAATAGAAGCTTTTTCCCCTAATTCTTGCTCCACATGAGAAAATCTCTCTTTAGAAAGAAGAAAGGCTGTTTTAGCCGGATCTTCTCCAGATGTATCAAATAAAGCAAACAGAGGGGCAGTGTCCGGTAAAAAAGAAATGAGCCTATCTAAGTATTCCCCAAAAACACCTGCACAGAAAAGGTGATAATGAAAAGGCGTGATAGAGCCATCTTTCCCCAGATCGCTTACCCATTCTTTAAAATTTTGCTGCTCAAGATCGTCGAAAAGGAACTTCAGAGAAAATTGAAGGTCCCCCTTATAAATACATATCCCTAGAGTGCTCTCTTTAAAGAGAGGCCAAAGCGTTTTAGTAAAATGCTCAAGAGCTAAAGAAAAAGTTAAAAAATAGGAAGTATCGCTTAAGGCAATTTTAAAAGAGTCAAATTTAAAATCGATCAGCCAAAAAATCTTCTCCCCTTTTTCAAGGGCTGCTTTTGCAAGAGCCTCCTCTTTTTCCCAATGAAGATCGTCTTTTAATCCAGCTGGCAAAGCAATTGTTAGCATACACCCTTTTGATTGATAAATTGATGGTAATGAATCACCTTTCCTTTTTTCCGCCAAAGGGCATCAAAAAAAGAGGATCCGTAAGAGGGCCAGTCAGTTTTAAAATAAGGGGCCTCAAAAGAAGAGCGCCATAAATCCCCTATTTGCATTTGCTCAATCATTTGAAGAGAATACGGAGGATCGTCTGTAACAAGTGTTGCTCCCCCTCCCTTTTTCACAACCCGAGAAATTTCCTTAATAAAGGGCTCTTGAAAAATGCGATTGCGCGCATGTCTGGGTTTCGGCCAAGGGTCTGGGAAATTCACATAAATCCCTTCTATAGAACAAGGAGGCAGGTAATGTTTAGTAAATGTGAGAGCATCTCCGCAAACAACAAGAAGATTTGTTAATTTTTGTTTTTGCATTTTTAACCAAATCTTGCGCACTCTATCAAATCTTTTTTCTACAGCTACCCAAAAAAGATGGGGCTCTACTCGCGCTTTTTCAAGAATCCACTCTCCATTGCCGCTACAGTACTCAACAAACACAGGGCCTGTTTTGCCAAAAAGAGACGGAGAATCCCAGCGAGGAAAAGGCCACACATCGTGATTTTCATAGTGGCGAGGAACAAAAAGGACCCGCTCATGTAAAACAGGGTGCCTCTCTTCCCATGTAAAAGGATATTTTAAATCTGTTGCTTTCATAGGCGAGGAATTATAACAGATTACTAATATAATGAATACTCTTGATCAATTTTCAAGCACCTTGCTATTGTAAAAACTTATATCATAAAGGAGCCTTTTACAATGAAAGCACATCGATTTTTAGTTTTATGCGCAGCTATTATCCCTCTTTTTTCTACTTATGCAGAAGAAGAGGCTTTTTCAGATCTAGAAAGAAGAAGCGCTTTATTAGATGAGGAAAATGAAGTTTTAAATGAACCTCTTTTTGTGATTACAGAAGACGCCACCCCGGCACCTATTGCCACTCCTGTTGCTGCGCCTATAATAACAAAAGCCCCTGCCCCTCAAATCATGACGCCTGATAAATCGATTCAAATTAGCTTAAAAGAGGTGTTTTCAGGATCTCCTATTATCTATACGTTAATGTTTAGCATGTCCGTTCTGGCCTTTAGTATTTGGCTCTATAACTTTATCACATTAAGACAAACGGCATCCTTAAATGAAAATCTTATAAAAATACTGCGCGATAGACTCATGAGCAACCAATATGACGAAGCTTTAGGCATGTGCCTGCAAGGAAATACCCTTATTTGCAAAATGTTAGCAGCGGGAATTTCTACAAGAAAACACGGACTTTCTTTAATGGTTGAAAGTATGAAAGCTGAAGGCAAAAGAGCTTCTGCAGCTTTTTGGCAAAGAACGGCTCTTTTAAATGATATTGCAATCATCGCTCCTATGCTGGGGCTTTTAGGAACAGTGCTAGGGATGTTCTACGCTTTTTATGACCTAAACCGCTCGCTTGAGAGCATCACAACGCTTTTTGATGGGTTAGGGATTTCTATAGGGACTACAGTAGCTGGTTTAATTGTAGCTATTTTAGCCTTGATTTTCCAATCCTCTACAAAATACCGCTTAGTAAAAGCCCTCTCACAAGTAGAAAATGAAGCAACAAGCCTAACAAACTTACTAGGAAATTAACGATGAGCATCATCCCCGAAGAGGAATTAAGAGAAAAACCCGGCTTAAACCTTGCCCCTATGGTAGACTTTCTATTCTTAGTGGTAGCTGTGTTTGCTGTCATAGCTGTTACAAGAACAGCTCTTTTTGATTTTGATATTCATCTGGCAACCATTTCCTCAGAAAGTAACACCCCAGAAGCTATAGCTGCAAAAACCTACGTTGTAAACCTTAGCATCAATGAAGAAGGGCAATACAAGTGGATTTCAGAAACGCATGAATATGTAATGGATAGCTTAAACACCATCCAAAAAGAGTTCCTCAAACAGCAAGAGCTTGGCATTCTGCCCCACGAAAAAGAAAACGTGAAAGTGCTTTTACACATCGACAAAGACGCTAAATGGCAGCCTATTGCAGAAGCCATCTTTGCCGTAAAAGAAATGGGCTTCCCCATCCACCCCGTCTACGAACAAAAAAACTAAGAAAAAAAACCTCAGAGGGATAAATTTTTTCTCTCTCTTTCTTCCTCTGTGGTTTCTTCCCTCTGTGGTTAATCTCTTGGCTAAGACTTAAGCAAGCTAGACTTAGCCAAAGATTAAACCACAGAGACAAGAAACCACAGAGGGGGAGAAGAGAGAGAGAGAAAAAAAATTTATTCCTCTGTGGTTTCTTTTTATTGACTTAAAAGGGGGGAAGTTCTATATTTTGCAGGCATATACGATAAGTTTCTTTGCCCAGATGGTGAAATTGGTAGACACGCCGGATTTAGGTTCCGGTGCCGCAAGGCATGTAGGTTCGAGTCCTATTCTGGGCAATTTCTAAACTCGATACCCCCCAAAAAAACAATGTCCGCGCCAATAAAAAATTCCCCTTGTGTAAAATCAATCCAAGTTACTATTCAAAGCCAAGAAAATAGCTGTTCCCTCGCTAACATCATTCATAAGACCTGCTGCTGCGCGCCTTTTATAGGTGTAGTTTACAGCGCCTCGCACGAAATCAAACTTTGGGGTAAAATACAAGACACAAAAAATGTAGAAGAAATAACAAAACTAAATTCAAAGAAAATCATGTACAATAGGCTTGGGCTAGTTTCCGAAGCTCTTACAGCCGCAACAATTGGCCTAATGACAGCGCCAATTTATTGGTGGCTTCCGGCTGCTGTAATTTACATAAGCGCTAGAAATTCCAAAGAAAAAGAAGGCATTAAGAGACACAATCAAGTCATAAAATTTGATAAATCTTTTAACGAGCTTGCCTCATATCGGGGCTGAGGCAAATGAGAAGGTAAGGCGCTTTTCTTAGGGTTGATCCAACAAAAGTCAAGAGAAGCGTTAATTGCCCCTACAAAATCACTTTCTAACGAATCCCCTACCATCAAAGCCTCATGAGGCTTTACCTGAAGCTCTTCTAAAGCCAAATCAAAAATAGCCTTATTGGGCTTAGAGAGTCCCACTTTTTCTGAAATAATAAAGCTTTTACAGATGTTTTCAAGCCCGCTGGCCTTATATTTAGCTTCTTGAACAGAGGTAAGGCCATTTGTCACAATTCCTATAGAATGACTTTGTTTGAATTTAAGAATAGCTTCTTCTGCATCCGGCATCCAAAAAACTTCCTTTCCTAAGGCTTCTTCATAGTGCTCAGCCACTCTACAGGAAGAGTGTGGTAGTTTAAGTAGCGATAGTAGAAGGTCAAACCGCTTAATTTTTAGCTCAGAAGGAGCTATTTTTTGCAGAGGTACAAGAGACCACAAATTCTGATTGATCTCATGATATGTCTTTTTAAAATGGCTTAAGGTAAATTCACTAAAAAATGCAGCATGTAGTTTATTTAAGCTATTTTCCTCAGAAAGAGTAAAATCTAAAAGGGTATCATCTAAATCAAAAATTAATGCTTTATAATTGCTCATGGGAAAAATCCTTGCTCTGATTTTCTAAATACGTTAAACCTAAAAAAAACAAAAGGTATTGTACGTGCTACGTATTTTCTTATTTTTTTGTGTAGTTTCCTCTTTTCCTCTACTTGGCAATGAAGAACCTGTAGAAGAAAAAAAGAAAATCCTTATCCTTTCAAGTTTCGGAGGCTATGCGCATACAGCCGCAGAAAAAACCCTTCAGGCCATTTTGAAAGAGGAGTATAACCTAAAAATTATACATCCTATTAATGAAATAATCAAATCTTACGGATTTTCCTCAGGCGAAAATATTTACAATGCCATGCTAAGTAACGGGTGGATAAAATCGATGAATTTTATCGCGCACTACATCATCCCTCCTCTATTTAAACTGCAAAATAATAAAATTGCCGCTCTTATTCAAAAAGAAATCGAAAAAGAAAAACCTGACCTAGTCGTCTCTTTAATCCCCTTTATTAATCTTCAAGCAAGTAAAGCTGCCGAAAAGCATAAAATCCCTTACCTTATCATCTCTGTCGACTACGATTTAAAAAATTACGTTCTTGGCCTTGACAAGCTAACCCATCCTAATTTCCAATTTGTTATCGGAGCTAATTTAAATGCCTCTAGAGGAAGATTACTCTCAAAAGGAATTTCTGAAGACTCTATTAAACAACTAGGACTGCCTTTAAGACTTGATTTTACCCAAGAAAAAAACAAAGAAGAAATAAAAAAAGAGTATAACATCCCTGAAGACAAACAAGTTATTCTTCTTATGATGGGAGGAGCGGGCAGCAAAAATGCGCTTAAATATACAAAAAGAATTCTTAAAATGAAAAAAACTCCTGTTCATCTTATTGTTTGTGCAGGAAAAGATACTAAATTAAAAGAAAAATTAAAAAAGATCCCTATTGAAAAAACAAATTCCATTACAATTATGGGATTTACTGATAAAGTATCAGATCTTATGGCTGTAGCCGATCTTTTAATTACGAAGCCCGGGCCTGGAACTCTTAATGAAGCTATGGCTTCAAAACTTCCTGTTCTTGTAGATGTTTCAAGAACCCCTCTTTACTGGGAAAGACGAAATATCGAATATTTATGCCAAGCTAAAATTGGAAATAAAATTAAAAGATTCAAAGATACAGAAAGATTAGTAAAAAGATACCTTACTAACAAAGCTATAAAAACGCAGGTAGAAGAATCTTATGCCAAGCTGCCTCAAAATGAATTCCACACCAAAATCAAAGAGCTTATTTGTGAAATGTCTCACGCTGAAAAGTAGCTGCCTTATAGTGTTAGTTTCTCTTCTTACAGGGTGTTCAAGAAATCCTGTCACAGGAGAAAGAGAGCTCTGCTTTGTTTCAGAATCAATAGAAATTAGCATGGGAGAAAGTAACTACCTCATGATGCAACAAGCGCAGGGAGGAGAGTACATAACAGAAAAAGATGTGGAAGCTTACGTCCAAGAAGTAGGCCAAAAATTAGCAGCAGTGAGCGATAGACCAAACTTGCCTTACGAATTTGTTGTGCTTAATAACTCCGTACCTAATGCATGGTCGCTGCCCGGAGGCAAAATAGCCATCTATAGAGGCCTTCTTTTGGAACTTAATAGCGAAGCTGAATTAGCAGCTGTTCTCGCTCATGAAATTGTGCATAGCGCAGCAAGACATGGAGCTCAGGCAATGGAAAGAGGCGTGCTGATGAGCGCTGGCCTTATTGGTTTATCTCAAATCCTTAAAGGACATAAATATGAAGAAGTTGCTATGGGAACAGCTTCTCTTGGGGCTAATTTAGGCACTTTAAAATACAGTAGAATTGCAGAATTACAAGCAGATAAATATGGAATCAAATACATGGTAGCAGCAGGCTACGATCCAGAAGCTGCCGTAGACCTCCAAAGACTATTCTTAAAACTTTCAGAAGGAAAAAGAGCTAATTGGTTCTCCACTCTTTTTGCAACCCATCCCCCGTCTGAAGAAAGGCTCAAAGCAAATGAAACAAGTGTAACAGAGTATCCCGCTGGCGGCAAAATAGGAAAGGAAGAATACCAAGAAGCCATGGCCCCTTTAAAAAAGGCAAAACCAGCCTATGAAAATCTGGACAAAGGATATAAAGACCTCCTTGCTAAAAATCCTAAAGGCGCCCTTCTCTATGCCCAAGAAGGATTAGAAATAGAGCCTAATGAAGCCCACTTATATAACCTTAAGGGAAAAGCCGAATTCGCTCTTAGAAATTACCAAGATGCCTTAGACGCATTTAATCAGGCTATAGAGCTTAATAACAACTACTTTGACTTTTACCTCCAAAGAGGCCTTGTTCTTAAAAAATTAGGCGATAACAATGAAGCTAAGGACGATCTCGCAAGAAGCATAGCTCTTCTTCCTTCAGCAGAAGCCGAATATGGGCTTGGACAAATTGATCTAATGGAAGGAAATAGAGCTTCAGCTATCTATCATTTCCAAAACGCTGCGCAAGTAGACGCTCCTATAGGAGCCCGCTCAAGACAGCGCCTTGCAGAAATGTCTATTCCGGGAGAGTAGTATTTCGCCCTAAATAAACATCTCTTTGGAACTCTCTTAGCCGGGATAATCTGTCTAAATTCTTGTTTTTAAGCCGTTTTTCAAATCCGTAAACATTTCCGGCACTAATAAACATCTGCTTTGCTAAATTTCGATAAGAAATCAAAGAGGAAAGATCAGATAAAGAAGAGACCCCTTTTCCTTCCAAAAGACCGCTTAAAATAACAAGACTTTCTCCAAATCTTATTTTAGTCTCCCGATCCAATTCTTGAGGGCAATCCAAGAATGTTTTTTGCTGCTCCATATAGAAGAAAAGGCGTCTTACCTTATCTAGATAAGAAATAGTCTTCTCAAGAGATTGATCCAAGTTATTTTTCAAAAAAGCGAGAGATATCCCTAAATAGATAAAACCTTTAAATCTTAAAAGATGATCTTCAAGAGAAGGGTTTTTGTTTTCTAAAGAGAGCTCCTCTGCTTTTTGAGCGTAGTGAACAAGCAAATTTAAATCTAGGTTTGGAGAAACTCCTGTTGCAACAACTTCTCTATGAGCCCAAATTAACTGAATAAGGTTTTCTATCCTAAAAGAAGAACGTAAAAACTCCCCATTTCCTCCATAGGAAAAATACATCTCTAAATAAAAGCCTATTTCAATCACTACCTCAGCATCTCTTGGATCTCCTTCACGTCTCATATTCCTTCCGTAAATAAGACAAACTAAAATAGATAGATTGACTAACCTCAGGTCAAAATCAGCTACAGGAAACAGAATCTTTTGTGACAAATAAACCTCTTGAACCTCTTTATAAAGACGCTCACTAAATAAAGCCGATTGAATATTCTGATCACAAAACAAAAGATTTTTAGCTAAAGACGCTACATGATAAACAATAGATTTAGCATAGTAGATTTTTTGGTCAAGGTCTAAAGAATGCTCTTTAGAAGAAAAAATGTCTCTAGAAGCTGCGGCATACATAGTGATAAGATCGTTATCGGAGGCAGCATTTCTGAGAAACAAAGCGCCGCAAAGATTTACTAAAGAATAAGCGCGAAGCAGATCATTACCACAGAAAAAATCCACGCCAAGAGAAAGTTGTATCTCAGGGTAAAGAGCATAACGCACAATCTGGTCTATATCTATAGCCCTATTTAGAAAAGGGTAAAATTCTAAAAACGCATGACAAAGCCATACAAAATTCTCTGCTCTAATAGAAGTAAATAAACCCAAATCATTATGCGATTTTTCAATCTTCTCTGAAAAAAGGATGGCTTGTTCTATATCTTCTTTTAACGTAGCGTTAAAAAGTTCATATCTTTGCTTATAAGCCTTAGCGATAGAAAAAAAAATAGGAAAAACATCAGGGCTCAAAGGAAACCCATTTGCTATATCAGCATAAGAAATAATTCTATTAAGATAATGTCCTCTAGATTGTGCATCGTTTAATTTAGCTTCAAAATGCTTTAAAAGGATGTGGAGTATTGTAGGGTTTTTGTGTCTTTCAAATTCTAGAATCAAGCGATCCATTTCCTGATCTTGCCTATAACTGTCTGGCAATAAATTTCTCTCCATAACTGGAATGAACGTAGCCGAAGGTAGCCCCCTAATAAGCGGGGAAATTTGTGCGTAAGCATTTGATGCTGAAATATCTTGATTCAGAGGGACTGAGAGACTAGAGGAAGAGTTAACGCGAAGACTCATAGCAAAAAAAATCTAATTTAAACGCGATGAGCATAGAAAAAATAAATTAAATAAACAAGAAATTCCCTTACTCTCCTGAGTTACTCAGGAAGAACAGGGTTCTCTCCAAGGTACAAGTTACTTTGATAAAAGAGAAGATGAGATAATATCAATATGTTCCAAGATTGGATCCTAGATTCATACTCTGACATATTTCCTAAATTTGCGAGGATGTCCTTTGCTTGAGTGCGATAAGAAATAATAGCGCTAAGGTTAGAAGGGTCTCCTTTTAGCTCTAGTGCTTCGCTTAACCCAATAAGCCCTCTTAAAAACTCAAGAAGAGTTGCTCTTTTAAATCCTAAGTGATTACCCATGAGCTCTTGCTGCTGATTGACATATAAAAAAAGACGTCTTGCTGTCTCAAGATGTCCAATAGCAATCTCATTATTCAACTCCTTTACAAGACCATTTTTATTCAGCATCGTGCACCCCATATAAGTCAGATTCGCAGCTCTTATTAAAAAATCTAAAAGAGAAGGGTTCTCTTTTCTTAAAAATAATGCTTCAGCTTTCTGCCCATTATAGATAATAGAGTCAAAACTACTATTACTTAAAAATCCACATTCAAGTCTTTGAGAATGAGCCCAATTTAAATGCATGAGATTTTGCTCCCTTAAAGAACGTATGGGCAAAAGAAATGGTATCTCCCGAGAAAAAAGCTCTTCTAAATGGTCACCAAACAAGATCATTTGATCAAGATCTGAAGGATTTACTAACCTCTCTTTTGTATTACGCTGATAAATCAATGAATTAAAAGCATGAAAATTTGAACATCTTTTAAGCGCCGTTTCTTGAAAAAGCTTTGCTCCTTGCGAAGAAGAAAAATCAAAAGTTTTAAAATAAAGAGACTCTACAAACACCAAACAATATTTAATTGTATCAAATGCCGAAGGATCTTTAGCAAAAGGCTCTATATCAAAGGTTATAAATCTTGCCCAATAAAGAGTTTGCAAAGGGGTTAAATGATCCTTTTGAAGGATGAAAATCTCTCTAGCAATCGCTGAATAATGCGCAATAGACTCTCTATCACTTCGCACTCCTTCTCTAGCTTCTAAATTTCTTTTAGATAAAGCCTCAGAAAGATGCAGCAAACAACAAGCTCTAAGAACAGTATTACCTAAAAAAAAGTCCACTCCACTAAGAATTGCTTCTTCAGCATGATTTACATAAGAAATAACATCTTCTACCGCAGTAGGGAAAAAAGAGGCCGCTTCTAAAAGATGTGAAGAGAGTATTAGAAGGTTCTCCCCTCTAAGGGGGCTTTGCATGTAATTAAATTCTAAATGATACTCTTCAATATCTTTTCGAAACTGTATAGCCTTTTCTAAATCCCCTTGTGAAACAGAGCAGAAGAATTCGTATCTTTGCGCATAAGCATTGGCTATCACTGCAAAAATGTGAGGAAGAGTATCTCTTAAGGGCAACTGTCCAATCATCCCAGCATAAGAAATGATTTTATTTAAGTAGTATTCTTTTAAAACTAATTCTCTTTTTGCCTTCTCCTCAAAACGCTTTAAAAGAGTATAAAGGATTTCAGGGTCTTTGCTCCTTTCAAATTCTAAGGTCAACCGCTCTATTTCTCCCCCTCCTCTATCGAGCAAACTACGCGATTGGAATGCGCTTGGACGTAAAGCCGCAGGACCAAGGGTAAACCCATCCAATACCCCTCCAGCAAGAGACCTGCTTGCCATGGGCATCTCCGCCAAGGTGGAAATACCTTGACCTAAGGGACTTAGATTGTTAACAGAAGAAGAGCTCACAAAAACCTGATTGTTAATTTAATTATTACAGTCATTATATAATAAAATTAAATTAAATTCAATCAAACTAACTACATAAAATATTAAATTCTAGTTTTCATAAAAAAATCATAAATATTTAATTATAAATATTTTTCGCTTTTACTTGAAAGTATGAGGATCGTTCTAAATCTCTCATTTCTTTAAAATCTATATAATATCTTGACATGTAGGCCTTAGAGACGATTACACAAATTTTAGAGGAAAATACACTTTGGGGTAAATTATCTGCTATTTTAGCATAAGAAATGATTCGATCTAGATAATCTCTTCTATATATCCTCTTTTCAAGCCGACTTAAAAGAAAATAAAGGGTTTGAGGGTATTTTGTTTTTTCAAACATTTTACTCAAAATCTCTTCTTGTTTACTATGCATCGTTTCTGTATCCACAACTAACAAATTTCGTGATTGAAAGGAGCTGCGGGCGGGGGAATAGCCTACGGGGGAATAGCCTAGCTTAAGTTCCTCCATCTCTTCAGGCGAAGAAGGCGAATCATAACCCCTTGGAAAACAACTTGATACCTTAATGGAATAAAAACTCATAAAACCTTACAAAGATGAATTAATAAAGATATCGGTATTCCCCCAAGGAAAAGCGACAGGAAAGCTTTTTGAGACTTTGAACGAGGCAGGATCGTAATCGCTTAAGGGATAACTAATTGTGACGATTTTAACCCCCTTCTTAAGATGCTTAAAAAGAGCGATAAGCCGCAAGATCTCCTCATCTTCAAGGCATGTGCCATATAAATAAATGGCAGTATAACCTGATAAATCAACCTCTCCCATTTCCCCTAGCAAAAAAGAAGCCCTAGAAAGATTTTGCTTCTCCTTTACCTTATTGGCCTTCTCAACAAAAGCAGGGTTCCATTCAATCCCCCTAACTCTACACCCTAGTAAACAGCTAAGAAACAAAACCCCGCGCCCTCTTCCGCAGCCCAAATCTAAAATATGGTCATCTGGGCCTAAAAAACACTCTTTAGCAACCTCGGCCAAAACACTAAGAGGCGTTTCCCCATAAGCATTCACCTCTTTGGCACCCTTACTTTGTAAAAACTTCCTGCTCATTTTGTAAGGATTATCAAATAAGTACTCCTTCTTAAGAAGAGCATCCACAGCCTTAAACGCAAGGTCTTTATAAAAAACGCGCCTAACAAAAAGCTCCTCTTTCCAAAGAAAAACCCTACACTTAAAAAACAAATAAAAAAACTCAAGCATCAGCTCTTCCTTTCCCCAATCTTATTGCAGATGAAGAACTCTTTCTAATTCAACGATTAGGCTTGGAATATCTTCTTTGATAGTGCCCCATACTATCCGATGACTAATATCAAAATACCCATGTATTAATTGGTTTCTCATACCAATTACTTGCCTCCAAGGAATAGTTGGAATTTCAGCTTGTAAAGGTAAAGAAACTGCATTAGCAGCTTCCCCTATTAGGAGTAACTCGCGAATAACTCCACCAAGAAGCAATCTATCTTTTTCTAAATCAGATATATCTTTATTGGCAACATGATGGCATACCGCTTTGGCAGCCTCCAACATGTGATTAAGTCGGTTAAAATCTTTCTTGTTCATATAAAGGGTATGATTGTTTGATAACTTCACTTCTAAAAAGCTTACTAATATCTTCTGGAGTTCTAAGATCCACTTCTCTTCCTAGATTCAGGGAAAGCTCGTCCTTCATTTTCACCATGCTAAAAAGTCCGGGAATATACTGCGGATCAAATTCCACAAGTACATCAACATCGCTTGCTTCAGAAAAATGATCTGATAATACCGAACCAAAAAGAGCTAATTTAACAATATGATGTGCCTGACAAAATTTTTTAATCCAACTTTTAGAAATTTTGATCTTTGGTTCCATCATATACATTCCTTATTTTAAGGATTACAAGCTAGCAAAACGAAAAGCAAGATTACCATCTTCTAGCTTTTGTATAACACGGTAAAATTTATCTGTCACTTATATCACCTTTAAAATGCACGGTGCCCTTTAATTTATCAAAAACCTCACCAGTTAATGGAGTGGCCTGTCTCTATGGCTAGAAAGGCTGAGGGGTCGATCTCCTCTTTTTGGAGGGCTTTTAATAGATCGTAGGGGGGCTGATTGAAAGGTTCATCAGATAGATTAAAGGTTTTCCAATGCATGCCTAAACTAAGCACAGAGTGCACTTCTTTATGAATTCTCACCGCATTTTTAGGTTCAATATGCACAGGGCTCATAAATTTCCGCGGGACATACGTTCCAATAGGAATAAGGCTTAAATCCATCGAACCAAATGTTTGCCCAATCTTTTTAAAATCGTAGGGGTTATAACCGGTATCTCCCACAAAATAAAGCTGCTTTTTAAACTTGGCTCCCTTTGTAAAGTTTACAACCCAACCCGCCCAAAGGGTTTTATTAAAATCAAAAGGCGATCTGCCAGAAAAATGCTGAGTCGGCACAGCAGTTGCCTTAATTTCTATCCCCCTCATCTCTAGATCAATAGACTCCCACCAACTGCGCTCTAGTACATTTTCAATGCCAAGACGCGTAAACCACTTCTTTACCCCTAGGGGAACAAGCCATAAAATATGAGGGAACTTAGCATACAGCGCCAAAACTGTTGCTTTATCAAGATGGTCGTAGTGATTGTGGCTAATGAGCACAAGATCTATAGAAGGAAGATCATCTAACTCCAAAGGAGGAGAGTGGCGTCTCTTGGGACCCAAAAAAGAGAGAGGAGAGCAGCGAGAGCTCCATATAGGATCTGTTAAAATGTTCAATCCCTTCACCTTAATTAAAAAGGTGCTGTGATTAATCCACATAGCTGACGGCTTATCAGCCTCTGCAACAGATCTAACCACAGGGTAGGTAAAAGAAGCTGGCGCTTTAGGATAGTGTTTTAAATCATCATAATACCCCGTTTTCCATAGAATAACATCCAAAAACTTTCTTCTAAGATTGGAAATATAAGGATTACTAAAACGCATACCTATACCCTAAACATATATAATATATATTTTAATAACATTATTTAATTTAAAGATCAAGAAGAGAAATTATGAAAGATGAACTATGCATTATAAAACAAGAGAGAACAAAATCCCCCTCTCTCTTCCTCTGTGGTTTTCTTACCTCTGTGGTTAAAAAAAATGCAAGTCTTTGTGTGCTCAAGTGTTAGCCAAGATATAAACCACAGAGGTAAGAAACCACAGAGGAAGAAAGAGAGATTTTGTTCTCTCTTGTTTCATAATTCATAAGCTTAAGGAAAGAGGGGTTGTATCTGTGAGTTCTTGGGGACCGAAGAATTGGATGGGGCCGGGGAATTTATAATCATCTTGAAGGGCTAAAGCTTGCCGAATTTGCTTGAAATGCAAAAAGGGAGCTTTTCCAAGATCTACAAGCGCTTTTTGAATAACAGGCTTTAATTTTCCCTGTCTCTTTTCAAGACACATAAGCATGGTAAGGGGTAAGCCTCCCATTTGCCACTCTGAGGCAGGCTTTTCAAGATTTTTTACAAAGGCCATATAGCCGGTTAGGCCTTCTTTGAGTAAAATACAAGCACTCATCCCCAAAACGTAGCAATAATTTGCATCAAAATTAGAAGGAAGGGCCGATCTTCCCTCATAACCCAAAAAGTGGGCTACAGGGCTAAACTTCCCTTTATAAGACCGCTCCTTTAACTCTTTTTTAACGCAGCTTATGAGCAGTTTTTCTGTTTCAATAGAAGAGACCTGAACATTTCCATGCGGATCTCTATCTAAAAGAAGCTGCTTTTGTATTTCTTCTGGAAGGCTAATAAAGCATTCTCTAGAACTTTCAGTTAATGCCTGCTTATCAAAAGAAGTCTCCGCATTGATTTCCTCAATTAAAGCTCTAATCTCAGGAATAAATTCAATAAGCCCTTCAGGGATAAGAACAACCCCATAGTTTTTATCTTCTCTTTCGCGCTTACAAACAAGATCGGCTAATTGGCGTGTAATCTCTTTAAGCGTTGTTTTGTTAAAGGCAATCTCCTCTCCAATAAGAGCACAGTTAGGATGCGTTTTAAGCGCGCACTCTAGCGTGATATGAGAAGCTGATCTTCCCATGAGTTTAATAAAATGGTAATATTTTTTAGCCGACAAAGCATCTTTGCAAATATTGCCAATCATCTCGGAATACACTTTGCATGCCGTATCAAATCCAAAAGGAATTGCCACCCAAGGATTTTGCAGGTCCCCATCAATTGTTTTAGGAACCCCAATCACTTTAGTTTTGCTTCCTTTTTGTAAAAGGTATTCTGCCAAAATAGCAGCATTGGTATTAGAGTCGTCTCCTCCAATAATGACAAGCCCATCTAGATTTAGTGAGGTAAGAGTTTTAAAAGCGGATTCAAGCTGGTCTTCACTCTCAATTTTCGTGCGCCCAGACCCTATTAAATCAAAGCCCCCCTGATTGCGAAAAGAGACAATAGAAGAAGCGTCAAGCTCTTTATATTTACCTTGAATAATGCCATTTGGACCATCTAAAAAACCAAGGAGCGTGCTTTTTTGATGAAGCTTTTTTAAAGCATCAAAAAGCCCAGCAATCACATTGTGTCCGCCTGGAGCCTGCCCGCCTGAAAATACAACACCCACACGAAGAGGATGAGCTTTCTTGGCCTCCCCTTTTTTTAAATGCAAGACCGGGCGCCCATAAGTTTGAGGAAACCTCGCCTTAAGCTCTTCCTCATTTCTCAAGCAAGCAGTACTCCCCTTTTCTTTCTCAGAGCAAACCGTTTCTAAATGATGAAAAAGAGAAGGAATCTCCCCTTGATATTTTTGTCTTAAAACTCCAAGCACATCTACCCCTTCCATAACTCCCAAGACATTAGAATGTTTTAGGTTACACTGTATTATGTGCCGGCAATTTAGGCAACATCAGGCTTTAACCCGATGTTAAAAGATATCAGGCTCGCTATCTGATTCAGATGTTGAGTCTGCCAAACTAGGATACACCCCATTTAACATAGCTGCGCGTTCATTTAAAGAAACCCACGCCTCCTCTGAACTATCCGATGATAGAGACTCTGTATCTGAGATCTCTTCACGCTCTGTTAAGTCTTTAATAATCCCCAGCTCCATACAAGAATCTTTAAAGCTTTCTTCTATTTTAATTTCTTCCAATCGTTTAAAACATGCCGATCGCATTTCTCTCATAATCAGGGTGGTCGATGCTAACCATTTCCTACAACACAACAAATATTTCTTTTCATTATTGAGGTCTTTTAGCATGTGAGCAGAGAGGCCTTGAAGATAAAATGTGCATACGCTTGGATTTTTGATCTCGGCCAGCGCATCAAGAGCTTCTTGGTATCTCTCTGTTTTAAAATAATATATCCCCATTAAGACATGTCCTCTATCCAAGACATTTCTAGGCAAAGAGCCTGTCATTAACTCTTTAATCGTATCCAAAGAATCAAATGGCGCCTTAGAATAAAAAATAGCAATTAATTTACGCGCAGCTAATTTCTCTTCTTTTGAGCATTTAGAATATTCTACAAATTCTCTAATGTCAGAAACGCCAGAATCTTGGAGAAAATCAGCTCCCATAGTCAATCTGGATCTGAAGTTATCTATTAAACCGCTATCAATTTCCCCTCTTTCCACCCCTTTTGTATCACTAAAAGGATTCACATCAAACTGTTCTTTAGGAGGATTTTTTGTGCGATCCATAAAATATTCATTATTATCCCAAGGATAACTTACACCGCTAAGAGAAAGAAAACCTGACATATAAACCCCTTTATTTTTTGTTTTATTAAATTATTTAATAATATTTTACAACATAGTTTATTTTACAAAAACAAATAAACATTTTATTAATTTAAATTATTAAAACCTTAACACAAAACAAAAAAAACGAACTATATTCCCGCGTAAGCCCCAATGTAAACCTTTGCTCGTCAGCCCCTTGGAGTGCTATTTCCTATACGCAGCCTTCTAAACAACCTATAAATTAAACAAAAATCATGTCGACAATTAATAATTTGTAGTATATAATTAGGTTAATAATATTTTTCGTTTTTTTAATAAAATTAATAATAAAAAAGAGAAGAATGACACTATCTATAAAATCATTATATGCTTTAGATCTTGCAGGGACTGAGGTTTCACGATTTTCTTCAGCTTTAAGAGGAAATCTATCTGCAGCGAAGCAGAACATCCAAGCCATTGAAACGATGCGCGAGGCTGTATTTCACCCGCATCTTTACCTTCCCCTTCCGCAATACTCCTCTTCAGTAAAAGAGCCTTATAAGGGCACATGTCAATCTTTTATTTCGGAAGTAAAAGACACTGTAAATAACACAGTGAATTCAATGAATTATAGCGCTGCGACTCCGTTACTTAAAACAATTGGCCAATTAAATGAGGGTAAAACTTTTCAAGCAATGCATATCTCTTCTGAAAACGAATACCCTTTAAGTAACTGCGCCGGCATGTCACATGCCATCCTCAAGAATCTAAAAAAAGAGCATGGAATTGAAGGGATGCTCGCAGTAACAAGAGCTAATCTTTATACCCCTTTTGAGCATTCTGCAGTCATAGCAGAGTGTGCAGATGGGTATGTTTATGTTGAATCATGCGATGATGAGGAAAAAAGATTAATAGCGGTGGCATTTAATTCGAGTGTTTATGGTAATGGTTGGTCAATTTCTGCCACAAAACCAGGGAACGCCTCTCCTTTGATCTTGAAAAGACTTTCAATAGATGAAAGCCGAGTAGAAACTAATTTTTATTCAACAAATGTTATCAATGGCGATAGTATTGTCATGAGAAAACACCTCATTTTCTGCGCTTCAAGATGCTTTCCTATTGTGAATACTGAACAAACTAAAATTATTGCAATTTACCCAAATAAAAAGGAGATTGTTCTAGAGGACCGCTCCGATAAAGAAAATGTAAAAAAAGAAACCTTTTCTTTTGAGGCAATCAGGTCAGGCCCTTTAAAGAATACAGAAGGCTTTTTTACAAAATTTCAAGAGTTTGTTAAAGACGGCTTTGTATCTCCTCAGGAATTAGAGCAACAATTAGTCACCATTGCCACACAAGAAGACCGCATCAGAGAGCTTTATGCAAACATTCACATTCCTCCTGAAAAAAAGAAAGAAGGGAAGCCCCTTATTCATAAACCTGCTGAATCTCCAATGCCTTCTATATCCCCTCAGGGATTTATTAATTCATTACTTTGGTAATACTCGATGTTCCACTTTTTAGGGCTCCCTGGAGTTATTCCAGCTTTGCCATATCAATTCTCCTCGGCGTCCATAGCTCTTCGCTATGAACTCCTCGTTCGAAACGCTTCGCTTTGATCTGGCTTTGCTGGAATAACTCCAGGGAGCCCTAAAAAGTGGAACATCGAGTAATAGTTATTACAAGGGCGGTCTTTCCTTTATAATACTTGCAATTTTCAGGGACTTGAATATCGATCCATTCTTCTTTATAGTCCAGCCAGGGATTGGTGATGATATGATCGATAAATTTTTGATTCTCGAATTTTGAAGTAGGGTCTTCTAAGAAACAAGAAAAACGGGACCCTTTGCGTGTATGTTTTTCTAAAATAAGACTTAGAAATTCAAAAAGACGGTCCCCTTTTTCCTCAAAAGCAAAAGGAGCTGATACCGGCTTAGATACAAAAGAGGCCAGATCGGCTTCTTTAATTAACCCTTTTGCAAGAAACCTTTCTATTGCCCAACCAGCTTGCTTTTCTGTGATTTGAGCATTTTGTTTTAGCTCATCTAAAAAAGTAAGTAAGTGTATAGATTCTAGAGGGCCTTCTTGTGTGATTAGTTGGAAAAATTCTAAAAGATCTTCATCCTTATAAACCTTTTGGAAATGAGAAGAAAGAGAGTTTTTTGCTTCCAAAAGCACTTGTTGCCCCTTTTTTACAACTACGTGAGAATGATCTGCTTGTCTGCGTAAATTCTGCATTTCTTCTTCACTTTCTAGAGGATAATCATCAAAAAAAATGGCGTCGTAAACACCTAAAAGCGCTAAAGCATTCTGCCAGGTATCTTCTACGATAGTAACACCTTTATGCTTTTTAGCAAATTCACGCGCTTTTTCTGCAACCATAGGATCACATTCAATAATCGTATGACTTTTGGGTTGATATGTCTGAATCGCCTCTGCTGAATAACCACAACCAAATCCAATTTCTAACACATCCCCAAAGGGCTTAAGCGCATCAATACAAGCCTGCATATAAGGCTTTTCCCATTCCATCATAACCTGAAACCGGCCCTCTTTCAAAAGCTGTTCCTTTCCATATTCATCCTCTTTAAACTCAAGATCTTCTTTTTTTCCCATGCTACAACCAATTTTTGATTACACTCTATTCTTTTGCGCCCTTATCTCAGCTTAGATTGCTCTCAACTTACAGGAGGACGGTCTGGGAGAAAGCCACCGACTTGCATTTTCCACATCCTAGCATAAAGACCATCAAGCTTGAGCAAAAAATCATGACTCCCCTCTTCCACAATCTTTCCCTTGTCAAAAACTAAAATACGATCCATACGAGATAAGGTCGAAAGGCGATGAGCAATCACAATAGTTGTGCGATTCTGCATGAGTTTTTCTAGGCTATCTTGAATGTACCTCTCGGTCACAGAATCTAGGGACGATGTCGCTTCATCCAAAAAGAGAATGGGCGCATCTGCTAAAATTGCCCGAGCAATGGCAATCCTTTGCCTTTTCCCTCCGGAAAGCTTAGTCCCTCTTTCCCCTACTATGGCTTCATAGCCCTTAGGAATATTCCGAATGAATTCATCGCAGTGCGCTAGTTTTGCTGCGCAAATGATCTCTTCCTCTCTTGCCTCAGGTTTTCCATAACATATATTTTCTCGCAAGGTCCTATGAAAAAGCACAGGATCTTGAGGTATCAGGGCAATCTGCTTCCGGAGCGATTCCAGGCTAACATCCGCAATTTCCTGTCCATCAATGAGAATTTTTCCCTTATGCAAAGGAAAAAACCGTAAAATTAAGTTGATGAAAGTAGATTTTCCCGCACCTGTAAAACCGACAAGCCCAACCTTTTCACCTCCGCGGATCTGAACATGTTTGTTCTCGAATAAATCTTTTTCTCCATAACAGAAAGAAACATTATCGAAGACAATTTCGCCAAGTGAGATTTTTAACTCTTTTGCACCCGCCTTATCTCCTAAATCTTGAGGATCGCGCATTACAGAGTAAGCCTGTTTAGCTGTCCCAAAAGACTGAAAAAAAATAGGCAAGGCCGAACCCACTGCCCACGTAACTCCTGTGATATTCCACATGGTGGTAAAAACCTGAATAACTTGACCACTCGTTATTTGGTTGTGGGTCCATAAATAAAGAAGAGAGCCGTTTATTCCAAGAAAACCTACAACACAATAAAAAAGATCAGTGAAACATCGCATCTTTTCGATATAACACTTAGAGCTAGTGTTTGTGTCTTTCTCTTCTTGCTGAAAAGGATCTACGGCTTTTCTTTCATACTTAAAGCGGTAAAAAAGATTAACGGCAAAGTTATTTGTAAAACTATCGACAATTTTTCCAAGTAACGTGCTGCGCGCCTCTCCATGCCGATGCTCGTAAAGATCACACGATTTGCTAAACTTAAGAGTAACGCTCAAATGAATAGTCATCCAGACAAGTAAGATCCCAGCAAAAACAGGATTCACAAACCAAAAGACCACCAAGCCTAGAATACATGTCGCAATCGCAGGAAAGATTGGCCAAAACAATTGCTGAATGATCGATTCTACTTGCCCTGTCATATCGCTCATTTTATTAGCTAAGCTCCCCGAAAACCGCTCATTAAAATAGTGAGGAGAATGATGCTGAATATGATCAAACATTGCCATGCGAAGATCCGCTTGAAGTTTCGGAAGCGCTTTTGCCATTAAAAAGCCCATTGTCCGAGAAGCTAGCGCAATGTATACACTCAAACACACACCTCCAATGATCGGCCCTCGCAATGCCTCCCAAGCAGCCATTCGATCGCCTTCATAAGTGGTGAAAATATCAACAACCAAATGCAAAATATAAGGCCACAGCATAGATTCAAGAGGCCAAGCAAGGGAATCAAGGAGAAAGATCAAGATAAACGTCCATTTCTGAGACCGCATGAACTGCCATACAAAACCAATAAGCTCTTTATAAGAAACCACTTTAAATCTCTAATGAATTATTTAACCCCCAGTTCTGTGTTCACATGGGGGTTAAATAAGAATCTCACAAGTAAGTATACTATTCAAGTTTTCTTGTTCTTCTAAAGGTCCTTCAGGACACAAGAAATTACTATGTCTTAAATAACCAGGATTGAATATAACGACCTAATATCTTAACAAAAGAAGAGCTTCCTTTGAACCAAAAAAGATTGTGCACACTAGAAGTATCAAGCCTTGGACTTGGCTGCATGGGAATGACAGGTTTTTATGGACAAGTTAACAAACAGCAGTGCATCGAAACAATTCAGGTAGCTTTTGAAAAGGGGATCACCTTTTTAGACACAGCTGATAATTATGGCTTTGGAGATAATGAGGTTCTTGTAGGAAATGCTATAGCTTCATTTCGTAAAAACGTCTGCATCGCCACCAAGGTTGGTGTTGTCCGTAAAAGAGAAAATCCCCATATAGTTTCGATCAATGGTACACCGCAATATATCAAAGAGCAGTGCATAAATAGCTTAAAGAGATTGGGCACTTCTGTTATCGATCTCTATTACTTGCACCATGTTGATTTAAATACCCCTATTGAAGAGACAATTCAGGCCATGGCAGATCTTGTAAAAGAAGGCCTTGTAAGACACATTGGGCTTGGAGAGGTAGCCGCGCAATATATCCGTAGAGCCCACGCTATACATCCCATTACAGCTGTTCAAGCAGAATACTCCCCTTTTTCAAGGACAGCCGAAAAAGACATCCTTCCCACCTGCAAAGAACTTGGCATTGGCTTTGTAGCCTGCGCTCCCATCTGTAGAGGCCTTCTTAGCGGCGCAATCACCACATTTCAAGATCTAAAAGCAGGTGACTCTCGTCAAAACTTCCCCCGATTTCAAAAAGAAAATCTTATTCACAATCTTTCCATTGTCACCTCCCTAAAAAAAATCGCCAATGAAAAATCCTGCACCCTCTCTCAGCTCAGCTTAGCTTGGAGTTATGCTTTAGGCCCCTCCATCATCCCCCTTTTTGGAACAACAAAGCCCATTCATGTGCAAGAAAACATAAAAAGCACAAAGATCGATCTCACTCAATCTGAAATAGATAATATCAACGCAATTGTATCAAAAGGCACTGTTCATGGCGAAAGACACCCTGAATCGGCAAAAAAACTCTATAATCCAGGTTAAAGCCAACCTTCGAAATTAAAAATAATGCTGTTAGCGAAGAATAGAAATGTCCTATCTTTGCGTTTTTTAGAAATGTCCTATTTATAGGCTTAAAAAACGCAAAGATAGGACATTTCTATTCTTCGCAAAGCGGACATTTCTAAAAAACGCTTACAGATTCAAATCAATGCCACGTTTTTATCCACTCATCATATTCCGAAGGTTTTAGGCGGAACCTAGCAATATTTCCCTTGTGCAAGCTCATTAGCTCCGTTTCAATAACTTCAATAAATTTTGCCCGGTCATCAATTGCCACATTCTCTAAAGCCCTTTGTTTAATTACCGCTACTGCAGTTTGTTTATCTAGGGATGCCCTGACAACTTCTCCCACTACCATGCTAATAAAAGAGCGATACCGCAAACGAAAGAGATCAGGCTCTCCAAGTTCTTGGCGCGTTGCAGAGTAAAGAGAGCTAGAGCGCTCGTAAGCCCATATAAATACTTCGCGCAATAACTCAATACGGTTCAATTCATATACACCGAGAAGGCCACTAACATAGACCTGTTCAGGAACGTCCACAAATGATAAAGGACACAGATTTCCACGAATCAAAGGAATGTTAGCAGCAAGCCTTGATACACGTTTATTAACATCCAGGAATGGTTGCAAATAAGGCAACTGGACCATTACAAAAAATGATTGCTCAAAAGGATCTGTGATGGCGCTAGCCGTGTCTAAAATCTGTTCAAAATATTCACTAATTAATTGAGGAATTGCCAAAGGCTGATACACTGACTTAGCTATACCTACCGGTTTCGAGCGCAGCCGCCCACAAGCCCTCTGATCGCGGAGCAAATTGTCTGATAAAAGAGCGTGCAAATTTAAAATGGTAAAATGATTAAAATTCATTTGTTCTGCCGACTCTACCATAAATTCAATAGCAGCCTTGTGGTTTAAGATCATCTGAGCTTCCATGCTATCTTTGCCTTCCGGGGCCTCTCCTAACTCAAGCAACCTCTCTGTTTCGAGCAATGAATAGGTGTTTCCCTCTAACCGGCTTGAATTCCATGATAAATCAATCAACAAACGACTGAGCATTTGTCTTGCATAGGTTCCTGCAGGACGCTGTCCATCCGGAGACTTTCCAATTTCAAACAAGTGGTTTCTTATGCTTTCAGAAAGATAATAGGTTTCGTTAGGACGATATCTATCAAGAAACTCTCTATTGTAACCAACCGGTCGACGCGCCTGAATGGGTCTACGCACGTTTGATTGAATAGACAAAGCTTCTTGCGATAAAGGAATTAATTTTTCCAATTGACTGCTACCTAAGAAGGGGTCTTTTGCCGGAGAAATATCCGCTGAAGAAACCTCAGAGGCATCTATCTCATCTTGAGCCTTCCTTAGATGGTAGCGCCTAGAATTAGTGCTCCCTGAGATATTTAGGCGCCCTTCCTTCAGCAAAGAAGCTAAATAGCGTTGCAAAGAGCGCTTAGCCAAAGGGGGCACTAGCGTCTCCAAAATATCAGCTAAGGAAGCTCCTTCTGGAAAGCTTTCTAACACCCTCAAAATATTATCAAAAGTTTTATTAGGATTTTGTTTTACCACTGGCGCCCCCTATAAAGTGGCGCAACTTGAGACCAACTCGCGCCAATTATATGCAATTATATACAAATTCCCCTTAATCGCGCCACTAAAATGGCGCAATACTGGCGCAAGTCAGGAACATGCGCCAATTATAAGGCCATTTTGGCGCGATACTGGCACAAAAGAGGGGTTATTAGAATTTAAACTTGATAAACCATCGAGTTAAACCCTCAGCTATTTGGCGCAGTCTACAGCAGATTTTTTGAGGTTTAGTAGACTTGGATTTATTGCCACTCTCAGAGTGCCGATTTCTGAAAGAATGCGTAGTATTTCCCTAGTAACTTCTTCTTCTGTTTTTGTTTCATCTCCAAATGCCTCTGCCATTTTTTCAACGACTTTTTTTTCTTTAAAATAGCTTTCATGGGCAAGTAGACGATGACTATTCAAACAAGTTGCCAATGCTTCTTTAGGAGGGAAATAGTACTCACCACTAGGAGATTGGAAGGCGTCTATGATATTGCGCGCGGCATGAGCCGCTCTATGCACTACTGTCGCAGGAGCCGACAGAATCTCAGCGCTTGCTTTGGCTTGAATGTATGCTTGAGCGAGTTCTCGATCGACAGGGTTTCTGCTTGTTGCTAAATCCCCAATCTCTTCCCATGAAGGAGCGGGAAATGTAGACTTTAAATGATCAACGATATGGCCCTCTAACATGAGAGCGCCAGCAACCCCTCCCCCAATAAGGCCACTTAACCCCCAAACAAAAGCTCCTTCTGCAGTGATATCTATGATCGTATTCCTAATAGGACGATCCGAATCAGAATTTTCAGAGTAAGCGCCAAGAAACCGGAAAATTTGGATAGGCAAGGTTTTTACAAGATGCGGTGCATGATGATAAATCTCATCTCTAACTATGTGTGCTACATCAGCAAAACAAAGAGGAATGGGACTTGCGTGAGAAGGCTCTGCCTTCTTGCGATCTTCCAGTCTTGCTGTCTTATACCCTTCCCTAACATTAAAAGGCTGTGGCGAGGCAAACGGGGCAAAATTGATGCTAGCTCCTCGGATTTTGTTATTAACAGGTTCTAGAGCGCTCGCTGTAGAAAAGCTATATGCCGGCGTCGACTCCAGATAACTATTTGCTCTAGCATGAATAGTGCTAAGAGAAAAGGTTATTTCCTGACACATTTGGGAGACTAAGTGTGTTTTTTGATTTAGCAAGGAATACTTGCCTGATAAAACAGCTCTTGCACTCAAATAGCTTGATTGTTCGTTTAAGGTTACATCTATTTTTAATGGCATTAGGGGGTAATCTCCACAAGTGATAGGGGTTTGTCTAGAAGTCCTTTGGAGAAATGGCCTGAATTGACAATTTCTTTAGATTGGGCTTTTAATACGGTTGCTACAGGTAGGTGCTCTGCATTCCAGAGTAAATAGATACGCTTGAATCCTTCTTCTTCAGACTTCTTGTAAATACTGTTTAAAAGAGCATCTAAACGTTCATTCCACATTGAGTTTGTTGAATAACTGATTCCATTTTCTAAATGCAGAAACTTTGAATACTGAACAAGAAAAACGGCTCCCTCCTCTACCTCTTGATAAAGAAGAAGGCCTTGCATTTTTCCCGTTTGGTTTGCCGTAAATTTTGAAAGACTTACATTATAGGTCTTACTCTTTGCAAGAAACTGGTTTAAATGCGCGGGGAAATCATTAGGTAAAACACTTGAACTTGGCAAGTTAAAACCAAAACCACTTACAATGGCCTTTTCACTTAGTAATCCTCTTTCATAACTCAGCCTTGCAATAAGTTTTTTTTCAGAAATCACAAAACTCTTAAATCCGGAAGTCATACGACTTGCTCCTGAACCCCCCCCAATAGGGCAGAAAAAATGGAATACCTCATCAAACTCAGAAGAGGAAGTTTTTAAAGTAAACTGAGAGACTTTTAAAAGAGCTGAAGAAAGACCTGTTTGATTAGCTGCCTTGGCAACTGCTTTAATAGTTGCGTCGGTAGCTGTCTGTACTTTTTTGCAAACCTTGCCAGTTGCCGGAGTTAAAGAGCAGCCTTTCTCTATATATTTTGTTGCAAGCGCTAATAGTTTTTCCCTTCTTTGCCTTGCATCTTCTTGACTTGAGCGAATAAGAGCTAAAGGCATTAAAGGTACTGAGAAATGTATGCGCGCAAGTCTAGAGCTACTAGCTGCTCGAATTTTTTCATCATGCTGCTCAAGAAGCGCACATGGGGTTGTAGAAGGAAATGGGCGCGTTAACCAATCATCTGCCTTTGCATAAATATTAGCCTTTAAAGCATTCACCTCTCCTGAAATCGCTGTAATTGCGAGGCCACTTTTCCCTAGCCTTGAAGAGGCATTCATAAGATAGCGTGATTGAAGCTGATGATTTGGTTCATCTGTTAGTTTAAATGTGATAGATGCCATGGGTTTAATTGCTCCTTGAGGCGATTTTTCTAGATAATTGTTTACCGCAATTGTTAATAAAGACGGTTGCTTGAGAGTTAGAAGGCAAAAGGCGTGAAGAACCCATCATTTGCTTAATTTCATCTCCGAGGGAGGCTATTTTAGATCTATAAACTTTAAGCTTTTCTAACAAGCTAATTTCTAAAGACTTAAATTCATTGCTATGGCCTTCCAAACTTTGCAAAGCTTGCCTTGAGTCTTTTAAATAATCGATTTCCCTTCCTTCTTGAGATAAAGCGGTAACTGTCCCTTCAATATTTTTTTGCGTTTCATCAAGGAGTTTAGTATAGCGCTCTACAGAATCTTGCAGATATTGACGCGCTTCATCGATCTTTTCCTGCAGTAAGCTCTCTTCTGTCTCTCCGCTTGCTAAAGCATTCGAAAATGCAATAGTTTCATTCATTCTTTCAATAAAGCTCATTTTGTAAGACCTTGTAAGGCAAGCATTCTTTCATCGGTTTTTTTCTTCAATTCTTTAAGCTTTTCTTTGCACTCTTTATCCAATTGAATTCTTGCAGCATTAAGGGTTAAAAGCGTATTTTGCTGCTGTGAAAAACTCTCTTCTTGCGTGCTATTTATAACATTTGCAGAGGCTACTAATTGATTTGCCGCTTCCCCAATCACAGCTTGCAAGCGATCCATTTTAGCATCATAAGCCTTCTTTTTTATCACAACCTCTATAAATTGATTGATAAAGGTCTCGCAATCCATCCCCTGTGCCATAAGGCCCGTCAATATACGTTTCCACTTCTCCTCAATCGATCTCGTATTTGCAGGATAGATAAATGCGCATAGTAAAAAACAAATCGCTTTAGCTTGATCATCCGGATTTTTTTTAACAAACTCTTTTTCCCAAGCAAGAAGATCATCCTTTCTTGCAGAAAAAAAGGAAGAGCTTTGCATCTCCTCGATAAGAGCCTGAACCGCAGTAAGTGGAGGAGAAGATTCGGATACAAGTCTCTCTTGGGTGATCGTCATTGTGCTCATAAGCGTTTAGTCTCTTGACCCTCCACCTCTTCGATCCATTTGATAACCATACCAGCTATCAGGAGAAGGCTGCTGAGGGGCGGGTGTGGGGGCCGGCTGGGGATATTTTCTTTTCCACGCATCTAATTCAGCATTAAAAACGGAAATTTGCTGATTTAATGTTTGGATCTCATTTGCTTGAGACGCCTCTATTTTAGTTAGCGAATCAATAGACCCTTGCAATAATCCAAGACTGTGGGAATGTACGTTTTTTAGCTCAGCTGTTCTTGCACGTGCAGAAATGAGCTGGTCTTGCAATAGGGCCGTTTTTTTTGCAAGAGCTTCTAGAGCTTCTTTGCATTGCTCATTCATTACATCAACTGCTTGATCTACATCCTCAATGCGCTGATAAATTTCTTGGTTTAACCCTTGTACTGATTGTAGCATAATTAAAACGACCTCATAGCTTCTTTAATTTGGATATCCAGATTTCTCCAGTGCATTACTTGGGGCTGAACCGCTCCAAATGTAGCACTAAGGGTTTGCAATTGAGCTGCCTGCTCACTTACCTTAGCAGTTAAAGTTTTAACTTTGTCATCAAAAGGCTTTTTCTCTAATTCTTGAGCTGTCTCAAGCTCTTCATTTTCTTTGAGGGCTGCTGCAAGTTCTGATTCAAGCTTTTGATTCAGCTCTATAAAAGGCTGCATAGAATTATCCCACGTCTCTATGTTTACATCAATTGCAACTTCTGTATTTGCAACAATTATTTGCAAAGATGTTCCACTATTTGTCAGAGGTATAATACTCATAATTATCCAAAGGGTAATGCAAGAGTTAACATAGCGCCGCCTTTTGCCGGTACAGCAGCGGCAGCTCCGCCGGCTCCGGCTTCCATAGCAAGGCTTGCACCGGCTGTCACTACAACGCATGCTGCAGCAATGACTAAGGCGGCCCTTAACTCTTTACGTTTATGTTCTCTAATTTCTTTTGCTTTTTCTTCAATTTGAATCGCTGTGCTTATCTTTTGTTTTTCCAATGCAGAAAGATGGCCGGCATGTTGCACAAGAGAACGGTTAAGCTCTACAATACGCTCATCAGCTTCTAGATCCTCTTGATCTAGCCTATCAAGTCGTCTTCTAAGATCTTCCTGATCATGCTGAAGCAACTGAACATTTCTGCCAATCTCTTGGTCTAATCTTCTGATGGAGGCATCTTCTTGCTCTTTTCTCTCCTGCCCAAATCTTTCTATCTGCGCTTCAGCTAAATTCCCTATATCCCGCTGAAATTCTTTAAATTCATCTTCGCGGGGCTCCGCTGCAAGCATAGCGCGTCTCCTTGCAAACAAATCATCTGCCGGGCTAGGAATCCCTGCATGCTGCCTATTTAGAGCAGATTGTCTTAAAAGGTCCCCTACAAAATTTGCCATTTCCTCTCCAATTTTAACATATTACGCAGCTGCTTTTAGGTTTGATGCCAGCCACATGCTGTTGAAACTGGTTAAATGCATTATCTAGCTTGTTATATGCTGCTTTTTGATTTGCAATGACTTGTTCAGCATCAGTTAATCGCTCATGCACTGCAGCACTACGAGCTGCCCCTTCATCCACCCTAGCTGCCAAAACAACGTTATTTTCTTTTAGTTCATGCAACTGCTTATCCACTTTCGCAAAACGCTCGTCTTCTCTTGCTTTACCCTCTAAATCTAGTGATTCATTTTGAGAAGTCACTTTAGTAATTATTTGGTTAGCATAAAGAGTGTATCTTTCTAGTTTTTGTTGGATTTTTTCTAATTTTTCACAGTTCATGACCTTTTGAGCCAAGTCCATATATTCTTGTAATCTTCTTAGAGCCTCCTCACGGGTCGTGGGGCTTACAACTTCTTTTTGCAAAGCGGCAAGTTCTTGATTAGCTAGAGGGCTAACCTCGTTTACCCAATCAACCATTTCCGTAAGGAATAGGTGGGCAGTTGGCTCCATCACTTCTCCATCAAAAGGAGATTTAGCAATAGGCATATCGAGCAAAGAACAAAGAGCTTTAAAGTCCAAGAACATCGCCTCTTCCCAAACACGTGTGCGATCTAGAATAGGACTTACCAAGGGTTTTCTAGTTAAATCGTTAACAAGATGCACTCTTCTTAACTCCTCTACCATATTAAAAGCTAAAACGCGCAATTCAGGAGAAAAATCACTCGCTTTAAATGTTAATGCCCGATCAGCCCAATCCTTAACAACCTTCCCTCTCGGATCGCTTACATCTTTATAGCGCTTCACGATATCAGATAATTTAGAAAGCGCCTTGTTGTAGTCTGACAAAGTCGCCTCAGAAGAGACTGGAGAGCTAAGACTAGTTGTTACCAAACTAGAAGCTTGATATGTAAGAGTTGATATCATTTTCATACACCAAATTAATTATTTCGAATAATTATCTAATAAATCCAGTTTATTTTCAATTCAAATAATTTAATTACAACAAAGAGATAAATCTCTCTCTCTTTTCTTCCTCTGTGGTTTCTTGTCTCTGTGGTTTATCTCTTGGGCGAGTCTGAAGGTCCAAAGGACTTGTATTTTTTTTAACCACAGAGGGAAGAAACCACAGAGAAGAGAGAGGGAGAGAGAAATTCCTCTTTGTTTTTAAGGCTTACGCGGAAAGAGGCCGTTCTCGGGGTTTTTGCCTTATCTTTGCGTTTAATTTTTTGATGGGTTAAGCTTTTGGTTTACGATCTTTAAGGAAGGGATTTATGGATCCAAAATATATTTTTGTTACAGGTGGAGTGGTGTCTTCTCTTGGGAAAGGGCTTACTGCTGCCTCTATTGCGATGCTTTTAGAGGGGAGGGGCCTAAAGACTGCTATGATGAAGCTTGACCCTTATTTAAATGTAGATCCAGGAACCATGAACCCTTTTGAGCATGGAGAGGTGTATGTCACAGATGACGGCGCTGAAACCGATCTGGATTTGGGGCATTATTACAGATTTTCTAATACAGCTATTTCAAGAGGCTCTAACGCTACATCGGGGCAAATTTATGATACGGTCATTAAAAAAGAGCGTAAAGGCGACTATTTAGGAAAAACAGTCCAAGTTGTTCCTCATGTAACCGATGAAATTAAACACCGCATTTTGCACTGCGGAGCTGAAAGCAAGCCTCATGTTGTGATTATTGAAATTGGCGGAACTATTGGAGATATAGAGTCGCTCCCCTTTTTAGAGGCCATTAGACAATTTAGATATGAGCGCTCAAGCTCTTGCATAAACATCCATTTAACCTACGTTCCTTATTTAAAAGCTGCAGGAGAAGTAAAGACTAAGCCGACGCAACATTCGGTACAGATCTTAAGAGAAATTGGCATTATCCCCGATATTGTTCTATGCAGATGTGAAAACCCTCTTTCAGAAGAGATTAAAGACAAAATCAGCTTATTTTGTAGCGTAAAAAAAGATGCGGTCATCGATGAGCCTGATGTAGAATTTAGTATTTATGAAGTGCCTGTTTGCTTAAAAAACCAGGGCCTTGATCGTAAGGTTTGTGAACTGCTTGGACTTCCTGATTCTAAAGTGGATATAAGCCAATGGGAAGAGATGCTTCACAAAATGCGCCACCCCAAAATGAAGCTTGTTATTGGAATTGTAGGGAAATACCTCCAACACCAAGATGCTTATAAGTCTGTATTTGAAGCGCTTGCTCATGCAGCTATTGCGAATCAGGTAGAGCTTGAAATTAGACGCTTTGAATCGGATAAAATTTTAGAAGAGTCAAGTGTTGAAAAAGCTATTGCTGGATGTGATGGGTATTTAGTGCCAGGTGGCTTTGGAGAGAGAGGCTGGATGGGTAAAATTTTAGCTGCTAAGTACTGCAGAGAAAACAAGATCCCCTATTTTGGCCTTTGCCTAGGAATGCAAGTGCTTTGCGTAGAGTTTGCGCGCCATGTTTTGGGAATAAACGATGCCAATTCTACAGAAATGGATCCTTTAACACAAAACCCTGTCATTTGCCTTCTTAGCGAGCAAAAAGGGGTGCAGGACTTAGGAGGAACTATGCGCCTTGGAGCTTATAACTGCTCTTTAAAAAAGGGAAGTAAAGCAGAAAAAGCTTATGGTAAAAATGTCATCTCTGAAAGACATAGACACAGGTATGAATTTAATAATGCCTACAAAGAAAAATGCGAAGAAAAAGGGCTTATTCTTTCAGGGACATTAGAAAATAGTACTCTTTCTGAAATTGCAGAAATCAAAGACCATCCTTGGATGGTAGGTGTTCAATTCCACCCCGAGTTTAAATCTAAACCGACAGAGCCTCATCCTCTTTTTAAAGACTTCATTGCAGCCGTAGTCGCTAGGAAAAAAAATGGGTAGAATTGCTGCCCTAGATTATGGAACGGTACGCATTGGGCTTGCTATGTCTGATGAAAGGAAAATCATTGCGCAGCCCATAGCGTGCCTCCAAACAAAAAAAACACACAAACAAACAGCTGAAATGATCAAGCTTGAGCTTGCAAAGTTTAGTACAATTGAATGTGTTCTTTTAGGGCTTCCTCTTCACTTTAGTGGCAAAGAAAGCCCTATGTCTCTTGAAGTTAGAAAATTTGCTCAAATTCTTGAGTGCACTTTAAATCTGCCCATTGTACTCTGTGATGAAAGGCTAACAACTGCCTTTACAGAGCGCGCCCTTATTGAAGGAAATGTGAGACGAGAAAAAAGAAAGAGTCTTATTGATGCGCTTTCGGCAACAGTTGTTTTACAAACTTACCTAGACAAACGTAGCAATACACCATAACACACACTATGACAAATGCATCTTTCAATCCTCTAGAAGAGCCTGGGCAACTCTCAGGCCTAATTAATCCCTGTATTTTAGTTATTTTTGGAGCTACAGGCGATTTAACAGCTAGGAAGCTTCTCCCAGCGCTCTACAATTTATCTAAAGACGGGCAACTCCCCTCGCAGTTTGCTTGCGTAGGCTTTGCTAGAAGAGAAAAAACGCATGAAGAGTTTAGAAAAGAAGCCAAAGACTCTATTGCAAAATTCTCGCGTACAAAACCGATCGATGAAACCTTATGGGCTCAATTTGAAGAGCACCTTTTTTATCACACCTCGGAATTTCACTTAGAAGAAGGCTATAACCGGCTCCGCTCTTTTTTAAATGAGTTAGATGTCCAGTTTGGAACTAAAGGAAATAGAGTTTTCTATCTTTCCACACAGCCCAGTTTTTTTACGTTAATTTGTGAAAAGCTTCATAGTACAGGCCTCATTTACGACCATGAAAAAGTAGTTGATAAATGGTCTAGAATCATCATTGAAAAACCCTTTGGCCACGATTTAACTTCTGCTCTTACTCTTCAGGCCGAGCTTTTAAAGTTCTTAAACGAGAAGCAAATCTATAGAATCGATCACTACTTAGGGAAAGAAACCGTACAAAACCTTTTAGTCTTCCGTTTTGCTAACATCTTTTTCGAATCTCTTTGGAATAACCGTTACATTGACCATATTCAAATCACTGTTGCAGAAGACATTGGTATTGGAACAAGGGGTAATTTCTGGGAGGAAGCGGGGCTGCTGCGCGATATCGTCCAAAACCACGTGATGCAAGTGCTCTCTTTAGTTGCAATGGAACCTCCTGTGAATTTAGATGCCGACTCTATCCATGATGAAAAAGTTAAGGTGCTAAAAGCCCTAAGACCTCTTAGCGAAGAAGCATTAAAAAAAGAGGTTGTGCGCGGGCAATACGGGCCTGGCTTTGTCAATGGAGCTGAAGTGATTGGATACAGGCAAGAAAAAAATGTTTCTCCTACATCAAATGTAGAAACTTTTCTAGCTCTTAAAGTCTTTATCGATAACTGGCGCTGGCAAGGCGTTCCCTTTTATATTAGAAGCGGCAAACGTCTTCCTAAAAAAGCAACAGAGATTGCCGTCATCTTTAAAGATCCTCCAGCAGTTCTTTTTCAGGAAGGAACAAAAAGGAATGAACCGAATGTTCTTGCTATCCGCATTCAGCCAGATGATGGAACATCGCTTAAAATCAATTGTAAAGTCCCAGGGCCTAGTAGCTCCATTCAACCTGTTAAAATGGACTTCCGCTACGGCACCTATTTTGGGATAGAGCCGCCAGAAGCCTACGAAAGGCTTATCTGTGATTGCATTTTAGGAGATAGAACCCTTTTTGCAAGAGAAGACGAAGTGCTAAGTTCATGGCAGTTTTTAACCCCTATCTTAGATTTTTGGGCAAAAGAGCCAACTACAAACTTTCCTAATCACCCCTCAGGCAGCTGGGGCCCAAGAGATGCCGATGCAATGATTGAAAAAGATGGAAGAAAATGGAGGCTTCTCTAATGTCAGCACATATTATAGACCCTTCTAAAATCCAATCAGAGCTAACTAAAATTTGGGAAGGCATTGATAAGGTGAATAAATCGCGCGCCGCCCTTTTTAACTTAGTGATTTATATAGAGCACAATAAACGCCTAGATTATATCCGCTCTATTACCCAAAAAGTCATTGAAAAATTCCCTTCAAGAGTGATCTTTATTAGTGTCGATAAAGATGCCCCTCAAGGAGAGCTAAAAACAGCTGTTTCTGTGCTTACTGCTTCTAGTGGAGAATTTGTCATTACATGCGATCTTATTGAAATTATCGCATCAAAAGATACTCAAATGAGAATCCCTTTTATAATCCTTCCCCATCTCATTCCCGATTTACCTATTTACCTTCTTTGGGGAGAAGATCCAAGTTTAAAAAATCCTCTTTTAGAAGAGCTTGGCTCTTACGCAACCCGATTGATTTTTGATTCAGAATCAGGCAGTAGTCTCCAAGAATTTGCAAAAGGCGTCTTAAAACAAAAAGAGCAATTCAAATGCGATGTCGCCGACTTAAATTGGGCTAGAATTGAACCTTTTAGAGAAATTCTGCAATCAGCCTTTAGTTCTCCTTTAAAAATAGAGGAACTTAAAGAAATTAAAGAGATGAAAATCTGCTATAATATTAGTGAATCGGCAGTCTTTTGCCATCCTAAAGTGCAGGCGACTTACCTCCAAGCGTGGATAGCAACACGCCTTAACTGGACATTAAAAGAAGTTAAAGCAGAAGAGAAATGCACTCAAATCACCTATCAAAGCGAAAAAGGAGAAGTAAAGGTAGCCTTTGAAACCAAAGAAATCTCCGACCTTCCTATGGGAATGATCCTTTCTTTAGAACTTTCTACAAATAAAAATGCCCACTTCCTCTTTGAGAGAAACATTAAACTCTCAAATCAAGTCAGAGCTACATATTCAACAGCTGAAAAATGCCTAGTGCCTGAAAACTTTATCTTCCCTAAGGGGGGCGCTGGACAATCGCTCATCAAAGAAATTTTCCATAAAGGAACAAGCTTACATTATTTAAAAGTCCTAGACCTAATTACAAAAGTAGATAAAAACATATGCTAATGGAAAAACTAAAACCTACCTCTTGGGATGAACATAGAGAACTAGTCATCCCTGGAAACTACGATATGACCGTTTCTTTTTGCGTAGAGCATTTTATTTTTTTAGCAAAGCAAGCCATTGAAAAATATGGCAACTTTTTTGTTGCTTTGTCTGGAGGCTCAACGCCCCATGCCATCTTTGAAAGATTAAGCATTTCTTCTCAAAACGCTCTTGATTGGTCTAAGGTCTACCTCTTTTGGAGCGATGAAAGAAGTGTTCCTCCTACAGACAAATCTAGCAACTACCTAATGGCCATGGAATCGGGGCTTAAAAAGCTAAGCATTCCCAAAGAAAACATCCACCGCATGGTTGCAGAAGAAAACATAGAAGAAAATGCTAAAAACTATGAAAACATCATAAAAGCCACCTTAAAAGATAGGGCCTTTGATCTTGTGATGTTAGGACTAGGAGAAGATGGGCATACAGCTTCTTTATTTCCTAATACAGAAGGGCTTCAAGTAAAAGACAGGCTTGTGATTGCTAACTTCGTCCCTCAGCAAAATACCTGGCGCATGAGCTTAACCTTTACCTGCATCAATAACGCCTCCCATATTGTATTCTACGTCCTTGGAGCCGGAAAGAAAAACATCCTAGCCGAAGTGCTTAAAAAAGAACCCGCCATCTATCCTGCGCAGCGCGTCGGAACAAAAGACAAGAAAGCCCTCTTCATCGCCGACGAAGCCTCAGCCGCCCTCATCACCCGCCCCTAACCACAGAAAGCATAAAAGCTAGCAGGATTTACGGGCAAACGCTTAAACCTAAGTCTATTTAGGCCTTTATTGACGCAAAGTCGCAAAGACGCAAAGGAAGAAGTCGCAAAGGTGAATACAAAAGAAAACTTTTAAGAATGCAAAGCATTCTTAAAAGTTTTCTTTTGTATTCACTATTGTATTAAAAGGGGAATTAAAGAAATTGTCCTGTTACTTTATTAGAGATTGCTTTTCTTTGAATTTCCTTAAAACAATAGGAAAACATCTCGACCAAAGTCGAGATGTTTTCCCTTTGCGACTCTTCCTTTGCGACTTGGCGTCTTTGCGTCAATAAAGGCCTAAATAGACTTAGGTCTAGGCGTTTGCCTGACTATCTTGTTATTTTTTGGTTCTTGGCTTGAGGAGGTAGGGAAGGGTGATGGAGGCGGCGAGGATGAGGACGACTGTGGATAGGACGAGGCTTAGAGGGAGAGTGTAATAGGCGCTGAGGAGCATTTTAAAGCCTATGAAGACAAGAACAAGCGCTATTCCTTTTTTCAAATAAATGCATTTTGTCGAAGCGTTTTCTAAGACGAAATACAAAGACCTAAGGCCTAAAATAGCAAAAATATTAGACGTATAAACAATTAAAGGATCCGTTGTAATAGCTAAAATGGCCGGAATAGAATCGAGTGCAAAAATAATGTCTGTTCCTTCAATCACAATAAGCACAAGAAAAAGCGTTGTGACTTTCCCCTTAATAAAAAACTTTCCTTTAGATGGTTCTTTGGATATCGGAAGAATCTTTTTACAAAGGCGCACAAAGAAGCTTTTATTTAAATCCTCTCGCTTCTCCTCTCCAAAAGTCATTTTTAATCCGGAAAAGAGCAAGACTGCGCCTAAAACGTAAATCATAAAGTGGAATTCTGTAATTAGGGAAATCCCCAAAAAGATGAAGAGGAAACGGATAACAATAGCTCCAATAACGCCCCAATAAAGCACCTTATGCCGATACTCTTTCTCTATGGAGAAATAAGAAAAAATCATAGAAAAAACAAAGATATTATCAATGCTTAGCATCTTCTCTACGAGATATCCGGTAAAGAATTGCAAACCAGCTTCCTTACTATAAGTAAAATAAAGAACGGCATTAAAAGCTAAGGAAAGGGCGATCCAAAAAATGCTCCAAAAAAGAGCCTCTTTAGTATGAATCACTTTATTTTTTCGATGGATAAATAGATCGAGGGAAAGCAAAACAACAATAAGTAAAGTAAAAAAAATCCAGGCCATATCATCTCAAGAGTTTTTCTTAAGATATACGATATGCCTGGATTTTCTACCTCAATTAATAAAATCTCGCTGCTAAAGGTTCAGAATCCGTATTTCTTTCTATAAACCACGTCATATCTTTAGCCGTTACGATTGTACCAAGAAGATTTTCGTGGTAGGCGCCGAGGATGACTGATTTAAAATTCCTCTTAAAACTCTCTTTAAAGCTAAGGGCAGTTATCCCCTCAGGCTCCCCAATACAGTTGTTTTTAAAGAATTGACATAACTGCTTTAAAACAACCCTATCTCTTGCGATATCATTGCGCACTCTTGAAAAAAGACCCGCCCCGGTTATAACCGCAAAGACAGTTTTTACAACAATTTTAAGAGCTTGCATAAAAATAAAAGGAAGAAGGCCAAGAGCGCGCGCAAAACATCTTCCATTGCTACTTTCTTTTAGCGGAATTTCTTTTCGCTGCCCTTTACTTGTAATATATTCGTATTTCTGCGTTTCTACTGGCTGATATTTTGTATTGCCTAAAGCTACACACCCAAGAGTTAAACGATCCATTCTATCACCTAAGTATTAATATATTCTTAATTATATATTAATATTTTTAATTTTTCAATAAATTTATATAGTTATTAACATAAATACCTAAAAATAAGGAATTTAAATATAATCACAAAATTCTTGATAAAAATTCCTAAGGAGGATTAACTTCTTGAAAAAAAGGAGTTTCTATGCCAAACACAAAAAAATATTTTCTTTCGCTTTGTTTAATGAGTGCCTTTCTTCATGCAGATGATTGTTGCGATATAGGGCAAAAAGCTAGCAAGATTACAGCTAGGCATATAGAGGGAAAAGGGATTGGTTATGGATCTGGCTACACAACTTTAGAGGCATTTTTAGCCCCTAGCCGCTGCTATAACGAGTGGAGTCCTTTTGTGGATGTGCGCGGGCATGTATTTAATAACGGGAAGGTTGCTGCTAATACAGGCATTGGAGTGCGCTACGTAGGCTCTTTAGCAGTCGGGATCAATGGCTTTTATGATTACCGAAAAACAAAGCACTTTCATTATAACCAAGCAGGAGCAGGACTTGAACTTATTGGATCTTTCTGGAGTGTAAATGTAAATGGCTATTTACCTTTTGGAAACAAAAAAAGCACTTTTTTTGATAAGACAACTTCAGGCTCCGGCTTAATCGTCTCTCCTTTCTTTCAAGGCAATCAAATCATTTTAGCGCGATCAGGGGGTCTTTCTGTCACAGGCAAACAAGAATTTGCCTTTAAAGGACTTGATGCCAATGTCTTATTTTCCGTTTTTGAAAATGATTTCTTTTCTCTAGAGGCAGGCGCTGGCCCCTATTATTTTAAAGGAGCTTATAAAGAGTATGCTGCAGGAGGGCAAGGAATAATAACGGCTCGTATTAGCGATTACGTATCTTTAAGCGTAAGCGATAGCTACGACAATCTCTTTCATAATCGCCTCCAAGGAGAGTTTGCTATATCTATTCCTCTTGGAAAAAGAAGTTTTGGAGAAAGCTGCTGCTCCTATGACTGCAACGTCCCCTCTTTTTTTGACTATCAACTTAGCTCGGGTGTAAGACGCAAAGAAATCATCGTTACGGATAAACATAGCAAACAGTTATCAAGCGTAACCTTTACAGGAGATGTAACGGCAATCGATCCTCTAACAGGCCTGCCTTACGTGATTTACTTTGTAAATAATACAAGCAGTTCAGATGGCACCTTTGAAAGCCCCTTCCCTACTCTTGCTGAGGCTGAAGCTGTAGCTCAGGCTAATGACCTTATTTATGTCTATCCAGGAGATGGCACCTCTATGGGAATGGACATGGGTATTAGCTTAAAAGAGAGGCAGCAACTTTTAGGTTCAGGAACACCCTTTGCGCTTGTCACAACAGTTGGAACCTTTATCATCCCTGCAGAAACAGCCACATCTCCTCTTATCACAAATCCAGGATCTACTGTAGTTGCTTTAAATAACAACAATGTCGTTTCAGGGATTCACTTTGCTACAGATAGTGTAACTAGCATCTCAGGCGTAGCTATTGAAAACACAACTATTCTTAGCAACCAAATGGAAAGTTCTTTAAACCCCATTAATTTAGTTAATTTTACAGGGTTAGCAACCATTGAAAACAATAAATTATCTCTTTTTACACAAGAAGGAATTACTCTTAATGCGAATTTAGGAGTTGCCACAGTGCTTACTGCAACTATTAAAAATAACGTTATTCAAGGAATAGAAGGGACAAGCTTCAAAGGGATCGACATTAGCCAATCAAACATATCCCCATCCGCTTCTATGTGGACGGCAATCATTGAAGGTAACACTTGCTCGGGCTTCACTCAGGCCGATATCTACCTAGATTCTCAGGGGGAAGGAACCTTAGTCGCTCTTGTTACCAACAACACGACAACAGGATCTAGCTCAAGTCCTTTCGGCATCCAACTTGATGCAGATGAAACAGGTATCGCCTCAATTTCGATTATCAATAACACCTCAAGCAATCATACAGCAGCGGAAATAGCTATAGATTCAAGAGGAACAGCTTCAAATATCACTTGCACAATTACAGGTAATCATTGTAACGAAGTCCAAAGTAATGGCATTATAGTTTTCGCTAATAATAGTTCCATGGCCTCTGCTTCAATCTCAGGAAACTTTCTTAACTGCAAAGCAGGCGCAACCGGAGCTACTGCTATAAATATAAATGCATCAGATACAAGCACGATAGCTCCTTCTGTTACACAAAACATAATTAGCAGCTTTAATAACGGCATTCAAATCAATGCCAATAACTCATCCACTATTTCATTACCAATGAGTGAGAATGCTATTATATCTGAGAATACACTTATTGCTACAGGAGAATCTTACGATCCTATGATGGATAATGGCTCATCTGGAATCCAACTCAGCGCCAATGATACCGCTACTTTACGCGCTTCCATTACAAACAACTTCCTTGAGCACCATACAGGGTTTAATCTCCAAGTCAATGCTGGAGGAAGCTCTGTCACTTGCGCCATTGAAAACAACATCCTTTCTTTAGGCTCAGCTGTTGGAAATGCCTTTGGAATTTTAACTCCTGTGGGAGCTTCCAACGTAGATATTAGCATTACGGGAAATAACATCACCACGGAACCGGGTAATGTAGGGAGTCAATTTGGAATTGTGTATGTTCTGATTCCCCCTTCAGTCGCCACTGGCCAGCTATTTGCTACCATTAGCCATAATACAATTACCGATTGTGGCAACGCGCCTCCCTCAATTGCTGGCTTTACAGCCGGCCTAGCTGTTGTTAATGAAAATGCGCATGACCTCTCTGCAGATGTCGAATCCAATGTAATCATCAATAGCGGCACAAGTAGTTTTGGAGGATTTTTGGGAGCGCGCATCAATGCAGGCATACCTCCCGGAAATATGTGTTTGAAACTTCACGGCAACACAAGCCTCAATGGATTTGTCATCGATAATGATGGTGGCACAGGCTCAGCCCCTGCCTTTATCATTGATGCATCAGGAAATACAGGCGCCATTATTCCCTTTATGGGCAGCGTGTACTCAACAGGAACATGCCCTTAGAAAAGGAAAAACAAGAGAACTCTCTCTCTTTCTTCCTCTGTGGTTTCTTCCCTCTGTGGTTAAATCTTTGGCTAACACTTGAGTACACACGTGTTAGCCGAAGATAAACCACAGAGACAAGAAACCACAGAGGAAGAAAGAGAGAGAGAAAAAATCCTCTTGTGTATGTCTCTTTAGGGATTGCCGTGTTGGCCTTCTTGGAAAATCATGTGCCAATACTCTTCTAGACGGGTGAGTTTGTGAAAGACTGTGGAAGAGGGCCTAGAAGCTAAGATGGCATTGCAGGCTTGCTCTGGGGTCATTGCCTTGTACTCAATAAAATAGCCGGCGATTAGAGTGGCAGAGCGGCCTCTGCCTGCTCTACAATGGATAAATATATTTTTGCCTGTGCTCACTTGTTTATGAATAGCAGCCGCTCCCTTTTTAATATCTTCAAGACTTACCACTTCATGATCTAAAGCGTCCATTTCTTCATAGTTCACACGTAAAGTTTCCCATTCTTCCTTCGTATAAGGAAGAGAGGGCCCCCTAGGCACTCTTTCCCAAGCTTCGTTAATAGAAAGAACAGCAGAAACACGCTCTTCATTAACTAAGTGCTCTCCTTCCGCTCTATAATGATTAGGAAGAGCCCCTAAGAGAATTTTGCCTTGTCCAGGAGCTTTATTAAACCGAATCTCATTGTAATTTTCTTTTTTGAACAATCTAGCAAAAGAGCTCAATTCAAAGGAAATTTGCTGCAGCGTCTTTTTAGGATTTTGAAGACTAAAGATAAAAAGCCCAGGGATAAGAGCTCCTACGCTCACTGCCGTATACATCCACCAAATGTGGGGAGAGCCAAGTATATGCATAACTCCAAAAAGAACTAAAGCAGCCATCCCAGAAAAAATCACAGCCTTAAGAACCTTCGATGAAACAAGCGACTCTGCTACACTGATAAATTGAATAGGAGCTACCTTCGGCGTTTGCATGGCCTGAACTATTGGCACAGATAGATTAAGAGCTAGATCAAGAGCTTTTGATGACATAATACACCTTTGTTTAATTTTTAAATAATTATATTATAATTAATTATTATTTTAAACATAAACAAAATTTTAATTACACAAATAACTAAAAATAAATATTTTAAAACACAAAATAAGAATTGACCTCGGCCCCGGTGTCTTGTACAATACTCCCCTTGAAAGGGAGTATTTATGTTAGTTTTAGGAATTGAAACAACGTGCGATGAAACAGCTGTATCTGTAGTAAGAGATGGCAAAGAGATTCTATCTAACATCGTATATTCCCAAATGGACATCCATTCCAAGTTTGGGGGGGTATTTCCCGAACTCTCCTGCAGAAGACACCAAGAAGTCCTTATTCCCACTATAAAAGAAGCGCTTAAGGCGGCGGGCGTCCAAAACCACCAGATCGACCTCATATCCGTAGCAAGAGGGCCGGGCCTCATTGGGGCCCTCCTTATAGGGCTTAATGGAGCCAAGGCCTTAAGTCTTGCCTGGGACAAGCCTTACGTAGGGGTAAACCACGTAGAGGCGCACCTTTATGCGTCTATGATGAACCAAGAAGCAGTAGAATTTCCCTCTCTTGGGGTTGTCGTCTCAGGGGGACACACCTTTTTGGTGCGCATTTTAGAGCTTGGTAAATATGAGCTTTTAGGTACAACGCAGGATGATGCTATAGGAGAGGCCTTTGATAAAGTAGGTTCTATGCTCGGTCTTTCTTACCCGGGAGGCCCAGCTATTGAAGCCCTTGCAGCTAAGGGAGATCCATTAAAATTCCCGTTTAAAAAGGGGCGTATTAAAGAGAGACCCTGGGATTTTTCCTTTAGCGGACTAAAAACCAACGTTCTTTATACGGTAAAGGGGGCTAATGCCCTCAAAAACGCGCCTTTAAAGATAAAAGAAGAAGAAATTGCCGACATATGCGCCTCTTTTCAGGAAACAGCCCTCGGAGATGTTGTAGAAAAGGCTGTAGCCGCTGCTAAGACCTTTGCCTGCAAAGGCATTTATCTTGGAGGCGGAGTGAGCAATAACAAGCGCCTTAGAGCCCTTTTTGCCGAAAAAGAAAAGACCATCCCCACCTTTTGGCCCCCCTTTGGCTTAAGCCTAGATAACGCAGCGATGATTGCGGGCCTCGGCTACCACCATTTCCTAAGACAGGGAAAAGGAGATTCTTTAGACTTAGAGCCTATGACCCGCATTCCCATAAATTAAACTTTTACTCTTGTCCTTTTTTTAAAAGTCGGATAGAATTCCTTAGAAATTTGCAACAAAGGATTTACTATGGCAAAAGGTGGACGCGAATCAATTAAACTAAAAAGCACAGAAAGCGACGAATGCTACTGGACAGTAAAAAACAAGCGTAATACAACAGAGCGTATTGAACTAAAAAAATACGACAAAAAACTTAAAAGACACGTCCCTTTCAAAGAAGCAAAATAAGCACTCAGATACCCCTCCTTCGCCCCGGGCATCTGAAGAAATAAAAAGTAAAACATCAAGTGTTAAGGCCATACCCTTAAGTTTTTACAAAGGCTACTTTTGCCTAATTTTATTTTTTCAGATGCAAAAAAGCGAAGGAAAATATGGATAACGTGTATTAAAAATCGCTTGCATTTCTTAAGGCTCAAAGAGCCGTAATATTATAGCCCAGGTCGAAGCGTTAGCGAGAGGCCTGGGTAAAAGGGATTATAAAATACTCAGCCCTGAAAGGGCGGCATAAGCTGCAATTTATGCCGCCCCTTCAGGGCTCCGTATTCGTTGCATCCTCTACCCAGGCCTCCGCTGCGCTGCGACCTGGGCTATAATATTACGGCTCTTTGAGCCTGAAGAAAAGACGCTTGTGCGCAAAGATTAAAGAGAGAAAAAGATAAACAAAGAGAGATAATTTTTTCTCCCCCTCTCTTCTCTTCCTCTGTGGTTTCTTGTCTCTGTGGTTTAAAAAAATGCGAGTCTCTTGCAAGCTCTAAGCTTAGCCAAGATATAAACCACAGAGACAAGAAACCACAGAGGAAGAAAAGAGAGAAAAGAAAGAGAGAAAAAAAATTTACCCCTCTTTGTTTATCTTCTTATTTTTTAAAGAAAGAAAAAGTGGGCACAACTTAACTTAGGAAGAACAGAAAGAAACTATGTTTGAGCTATCCATCATCAAAAAGTATCTTCTTCCCAAAAGAAAGCAGCTCTCTGTTTCCTTAATTGGCCTCATGTCTATTGCCGTCATAGCGCTCGTTGTTTGGCTTCTTCTTGTATTTTTATCTGTGACAGAAGGGATTGAAAAGCAGTGGGTGCATAAGCTCACCTCCTTAAATGGCCCTCTGCGCATCACCCCCAAAAACGCTTACTATAACTCTTACTACTACAAAGTCGATACCCTGAGTGTGGCCTCAGACTATAAAGAAAAAACGATCAGAGAAAAATTAGCAGCCCTTAATTCCGATCCTTATAATCCTGATGAAGACGCTGAAATCCCCCCTACTTGGCAAAGACCCGAAAAAAATCCAGATAACTCCCTTATTGATCCTGTAAAACTTGCAGCTGCAACGCTAAATGAGTTAAAAAATAAACACCCGTCTCTTGTCTATCAAGACTTTGAGCTAAGCGGCGCCATGATGCGCCTCCAACTAACTAGAGACGAAACCACACACGAAACACAAAGCTATTTAACGCAAGCTTCCTATCTAGCTTCCTTCGCAGATAAAAATCCTTACCTAGCCTCTCTTATTTTAAAGCCCAGCCCCAAGGACTTAAACCATCTTCTTTATCTTACAGAAAAAAAGAACAGCTCCCTTTTAGTCGATGAATCAGAGAGCTTAGTAAAAAACTCTAAAGAAGACTTCCGCTTGGCATTAGCTTCTTTATTAGACACTATAAAAATCACCACACTGCAGCCGCGCTTTAGTCATTGGAAACTCCCCTCTGCATTCATTCCCGAAAAAGAAAGCTTTCAAGCCGTTGCTTGTTTAACAAACGATAAAATCACCCATATAACAATTAACGATCAAAAAGAGCAAAACGTTCAGTACTTATCCTCTAAAGAAGGCAAAATTACAAAAAAAGACGGGCAGCTCTTTTTCGAAAACACCCTCTTACCGCCTACAATCCCTCTTCTTGTTAACGGAAAACTCCTTTTTAAAGCCGCTCTTATTCCTTCTTCTCTTGAAAAAGCTTCTCATCTTAAAGATGTAAAATTCGCCGTAGAAACGACACTCCAAAATAAACCCTTAAAAGGATCGCTTTCTTGGGACGGCTTAGAAATAGCTACAGCAAACCCTGAAAACACCTTTTTAGAGCACATGCTTCTCAGCCAAGAAAACGGGGTGCTTCTTGCTAAAAGCTTTCAGGAAAGCGGAGTTAAAACAGGCGATACGGGGTACCTTGCCTATTCAAGTGCCACAGCAAGCTCTTTGCAAGAACAAAGAATCCCCATTTGTGTTGCAGGCTTTTATGATCCAGGCATTATGGCTGTTGGGAATAAATGCATCCTTGTACCTAATTCCATCACTAAAACCATTAACTCTTCTAGCAATTCAACCCATTTTGATCCTACAGAATCGAATGGAATTTTAGTCTGGTTTAAAGATTTAAAAGAGGCAGAAAAAATAAAAGCAGAACTGATTGCCTCCTTTGAAGAAAAAGGGATTGCGAAATATTGGAAAGTCTCTACTTATAAAGAATATGATTTTGCAAAAGATCTCATGCAGCAATTCCAAAGCGATAAATACCTTTTTACAATGGTCGGAATCATCATTTTAATTGTGGCATGCTCAAACATCATCTCTTTGCTTATTATCCTTGTAAACGACAAGAAAAAAGAGATTGGTATTTTGCAATCTATGGGAGCTTCTTCTAAAAGTATCGCGCTTATCTTTAGCGCCTCTGGAATTGTTATGGGTGTTTTAGGTAGCATGATAGGAATCCTTGGAGCTCTTTTAACACTCCATAACATAGACTCTGTTGTAAAGGCCTTAAGTTTTATTCAAGGACATAGCGCCTTTAATGCTGCTTTCTGGGGAGAATCGCTTCCTTCTCATTTAAGCGAATCAGCCCTTGTATTTATCCTTATATCTACTCCTCTTATTTCCTTATTTGCAGCGCTTATTCCAGCTTTAAAAGCATGTAAAACCCCTACCTCTTCTACATTGAGGTCAGAATGAAAAAAACAATCCTTAAAGCAAAAAACATTCAAAAGAGTTATCCAGGAATAAAAGAAGACACAAAAGTGCTTTTAGGGATAGATCTTGAAGTAGAAGAAAATGAAACCCTTGCCATTATGGGAAAATCAGGCGAAGGGAAAAGCACCCTTTTGCATATTTTAGGAACATTAGAATCTTACAACTCAGGCTCTTTAGAGGTTTGTTCTTATAAAACACCCTCCCCCTCTACCTTAAAAATACGCAATGAAAAAATAGGCTTTGTCTTCCAGGCCTATAATCTTTTAGAAGATTACACCGCTTTAGAGAATGTGCTGATGCCTGCAAAAATTGGAAGAAAGCCTACTCAAAAAGGATCTGAGGCTTATGAAAGAGCGCTTCTTCTTCTAGATCTTGTAGGCCTTAACAAAAGAGCCTTTTTTCTCACGAAACTGCTCTCGGGAGGAGAAAAACAGCGCGTTGCAATTGCTAGAGCTCTTATGAATAACCCAGATCTTATTTTAGCAGATGAGCCCTCAGGAAATCTTGATAGCACAACCTCAAGCCTTATTCATGACCTGCTGCTGAGTACTGTTAAGGAAATGGGGAAAACCCTCATTGTTGTCACCCATGACAAGGAACTAGCCTCTTCTTGCGATCGCACACTACTTTTGAAGGACGGAATTTTATGCACCTCTTAATCATTGGCACAGGATATGTAGGCCTAGTTACAGGCGCCTGTTTTGCCGAAATGGGACACCACGTCACGTGCTTAGATATCGATAAAGAAAAAATCGCCAAGTTAAATGAAGGCATCATTCCTATTTATGAGCCCGGTCTTGAAGAAATGGTAAAAAGAAACAGGCAAGCAAACCGCCTTTCTTTTACAACCGATTATGAAGCGCCGCTAAAAGAGGCATCCGTTTGCTTTATAGCTGTCTCCACACCTCCAAAAGAAGATGGATCTTGCGATTTAAGCTACGTACTAAATGCTGCTGAAAATATCGCTAAATACTTAAATCATTATGTTGTGATTGTGAATAAATCTACTGTTCCTGTGGGCGCAGGGAATAAAGTCAAAGAACAGATCCAAAAAGTTCTAGAAGAAAGAGGCGTTGACCTGCCCTTTGATCTCGTTTCCAATCCTGAATTCTTAAAAGAAGGCTCGGCCATTAGCGACTGCATGAAACCGAGTCGCATTATCCTAGGCGTTGAAAATGAGAAAAGTGAAAAGATCATGAAAGAGATCTACTCCGCTTTTACCCTCAACCACGATCGTATTTTTGTAATGGATGTTCCTTCTGCAGAAATGACCAAATATGCAGCCAATGCCATGCTAGCTACTAGAATCTCTTTTATGAATGAGCTAGCTTCCCTTTGCGAAAAACTCCATGCCAATATCAATAGCGTGAGAGTAGGCATAGGCTCTGATGAGCGCATTGGCTACGATTTTCTTTATGCAGGCATAGGATGGGGAGGCTCTTGCTTTCCCAAAGACATCCGCGCTCTTCAAGCTATGGCTAAAGAAATAGGATGCGAAACTCCCATTATAAACGCTGTAGAAACCATTAATGTTAGGCAAAAAAAGCTCCTTTTCAAAAAAATCGCCTCCCACTTTGGAGGTAAAAACAGCCTTAAAGGAAAAACACTCGCTATTTGGGGACTTGCTTTTAAACCTAACACCGATGATTTGCGCGATGCTCCTTCTATCCACTTAATTGAAGAGCTTTTAGAAGCAGGCGTTAACCTCCGTCTTTTCGATCCCGTTGCCATGCCTAAAGCTAAAAAACTCTTTAAAGACCATCCCCAAATCACGTTCTGTAAAGACGAATATGAAGCTGCCGAGCAAACTCACGGCATTGCTCTTGTAACCGAGTGGAAACAATTTCGCTTTGCGGATTTTGAGATACTTGCTAAAACAATGCACGCGCACGCTTTTTTTGATGGGCGCAACCAATATAAACGCCATGAGATGAAGGAGAAGGGATTTGCATACTTCGGAATTGGCCACTGAGCATTATATAAAACTTCTTACGGCAGCACTTGTTACTCTCATACAAGAAAAGAAAGAGACTCCCCAAAAGCTCCTTTTTGAAGCGGCAAGATACTCCCTTCTATCTGGAGGCAAACGCCTAAGACCCATCCTCGCCTTTGCCGTTGCAGAAATGTATGGGACGCCAATAGAAAAAATCCTTACCCCTGCATGCGCGCTAGAAATTGTGCATACATACTCCCTTATCCACGACGATCTGCCTTGTATGGATGATGATGATCTTAGAAGAGGCATGCCAACCCTCCATAAAGTCTATGGGGAGGGCCACGCTGTACTCACAGGAGATTTCCTCCTTACCTTCGCCTTTGAGCTCTTAGCCAAAAGCCCGCATCTAACATCAGATGAAAAAATAGAGCTCATCACAAGTTTATCCGAAGCTGCCGGCGCAGAAGGAATGATTGGAGGTCAAGTCGTAGACCTTTTATCAGAGGGCAAACCCATTAACTGGGACACTTTAGAATGCATGCACGTGGGCAAAACATCGGCGCTCATTATCAGCGCGCTTGAATTTGGAGCCATCATCGGCAACGCTCCTTTAAGAGATAGAGAGCTTCTTAGAACCTTTGGCAAATCCATTGGCCTTGCCTTTCAAATCATCGACGATGTCCTAGATGTCACCTCCACCACAGAGGACCTTGGGAAACCCGCCGGCTCCGACAAAGAAAAAGCCAAGCCCACAGCTGTCACCCTCCTTGGCCTTGAAAAAGCGAGAACCTACGCAGAGGCCCTTTTCGAAGAAGCCCGGAAAGCCTTAAATGAGCTAAGCCTACCGTCTCCCCTCCTTCAACAACTAGCCAAAAAACTCGTCTTCCGCACCTTCTAAAGCCAGAATAACAAAGAGAAGTTTTTCTCTTCTCTTTCTCTCTCCTCTCTTCTCTTTCTTCCTCTGTGGTTTCTTACCTCTGTGGTAAAAAAAATGCAAGCCTTTTGCCTGCCTCAGGCTTGTATTTTTTTAACCACAGAGACAAGAAACCACAGAGGAAGAAAGAGAGAGAGAGAGAGAGAGAGAGAGAGGGAAAGGGATGAAGCAGCAGCTATCTCTTTGTCCCGCTAGGGACTATGGTACGTAGCCAGGGTGTGACGAAGGAACCCCTGGAATACGGATTCTCAAAAATCGCACTCCATTAGGAGTGCAGGAATGCTGAAAGAGATTTGGGAAATGCTATTTTTTCTAAGACTGAGATTCCTGCACTCCTAACGGAGTGCGTTTTTGGGATCTACTTTTCCAGGGGTTCCTTCGTCACACCCTGGCTACATGCCATAGTCCCTCTGGGACAAAAAAATAGCATAAGCTTTTTATTCTTGATGAAACGCTTCGACCTCTAGCTATTAACATGCCGGCTCTTTGAGCCTTAAGAAGTAGACTCGGGCTTGCTTTGCCTCATATTATAAAGTAAAAAAATTATTATTATAAAGATAAGATAATAAAAATTAATTAAAGTATATTAAATGTATAAATAAATGTATAATTATATCAATTACAAAAAAAGGAGTAATTTATGTCCGCAGGAATCGCCCAGCTTAGCAATCCACTTATCATCAATCAAAATATAACAAATCTTAATTCAGAAGCTATACCCTCTATTTCAGTTCCTACCCACAATGTTTTAAGAAATATTTTAAAAGGCCCAGCTTCCCAACTTTATGCAGCCACAGCAAAAAATTTATCAGCCTTTAAATATGATGTCCAAAAGCTACAAAATATAAAGCAGCAGTTACAATCGGCAAAAGACCATCCCACAAGAGACAAAATCCTTTCGTTTGTTATGTGTGCTCTTGCAATAGGAGTCATCTGCGGAGCTGTTTTTGGATCGATTGCTATTAACCAAATTTATGGAGGCATTACAGGGGGGGCTATAGTTATCGGTTTTGCACTTGGAATGTTCCTGCTTTATCTATTAACAATCTGTGCCTTCTGCCGAAATTTGGATCCACCAACAGACCCAATAAGTGGACTACCAATGCTAATTGCCGGGCCTTTTGTACCTATTTATGAAGCCTTTACAAGAGAATCTAGATTAACAAAAAAAGAACTTTTTATTTCAGAGAAAATCAAAGAATTACAAGCGAATGAGCTTCCCTTAATAAAGGCACTTGGAACTCAAGAAAAAATCGCACAAGAAACTATAAGAATTCTAGAAGATGCTCATGATCCTTCAGCAGAAACCGCCAGAAAAAAACTTACCAAAATTCAAACAGCTAAAGCTGAAATAGAAGCATTCTTCACATTTGTTAGAGCCCTCTAAGCTCGCTCTTCTTTGCTTAGTTGTGCCTTGGAGTGAGGGCGCAACCAAGCAAAGAGAGGTAAATTTCTTTCCCCCTCTTTCGTTTCTTCTCTGTGGATAATTTCTTGGCTAAAACTGAGCATGTAAAAGGCTCATAAGAAAAAAACTTTACCTATCTCTTTGTCCCGCTAGGGACTATGGTACGTAGCCAGGGTGTGACGAAGGAACCCCTGGAATACGGATTCTCAAAAATCGCACTCCATTAGGAGTGCAGGAATGC
>Ga0207097_1001_pt1 | contig 75727 bp, 71 predicted proteins | sample Alteio_BWMinHeat_87_FD_153541 | JGI IMG/M metagenome (GOLD analysis project Ga0207097, IMG submission 153541) | Enriched cells from forest soil in Barre Woods Harvard Forest LTER site, Petersham, Massachusetts, United States -... | ecosystem: Environmental > Terrestrial > Soil > Temperate forest >...
AGTAGAATTTGAATGGGCTGTGATGACAAGGGATGTTCTTCCGGACAGTAGGAATAAGAGTTATGATTTCCAAAAGCAGCTTGCAGAATCGAAGGGTTACAAAGTTCCGGGGTTCTTCGATGCTGCTACTTGTATTCTTTGGGAAAACCGTTATTCAGGCGCTCGCCTTTATAGCAACACTCCATACACCTATACGCGTTGCCATGAAGTGGTTGATGGCTATCGTTTGGTTGTTGGGGGCTTCGCCCCGGGCGGCTTGCACGTCGACAACTACGACGACGACGGCGACGAGAGCATTGGCGTTGCGGGCCTGCGGAAGTTCTAAGGCCACTCTGCCTTGGATATTTGGGCATTGATATCAGGCAATTGATTTTTGTTCTTTGTTCTTGATTTAGGCGTTGCTGACGGATTTTTTTAAAAAGAGACATCTTCTATAGAAAACTATCTTCTTTATCCTCTATATCCGTGCCTTAATCTTTGCCTATCTTGTTAATTCTCTTTTTCTTTCTTTTTTCATCATTCATAATTCATCTTTCATACTTCTCTTCGGAGGAGGTGTTGGATGGTTTGTTTGGTTTCTTCGAAGATTTCTACTTCCGAGGTGAGGGCCTCTACTTCTTCTAGGGTAAACCAGCGGAGGGAGGAGTCTTTGAGTAAATCTCCTTGAAGGGGTTTTGCCAGATAAATAAAGTCGATATGCTGATGGGCTGGGGTGTCTTTATGGGAAGGGATATTTTCTAGAAGGCAAAGATAGGGCCGAGGAACACTTGTAGCATTTGCAAAATCTACTTTGATGTTTTCTTGCTCAATAATCTCTACAACAAGGCCTGTTTCTTCTAAAACTTCTCTTAGGGCGGCTTCGTGAGGTGTTTCATTTTTCTCTACATGACCGCCGGGAGGCAGCCACTTGGTGGGTTTTTTATGCTCTAAAAGAAGAACTTTGCCTTCTTTTATAATATAGGCTGTGGCCGTGAAGTGCTTTTCCATGCGAGTCTCTATTTTTTGCCGTAGTGATTGAGGAACGGTGTGATAATGTTATACGACCAGACCCCATGTGTCCAAGTGAAATCTTGCTTGAGTAGGTCAATCATCCCTTCAATTTTGTTTCGAATCGCAATTTTTACGGCGGGCTTTGCAAGTTTATAGCCTTCTGTCCCTTTTTCACTTAAGAGATCAATAAGCTCTTCTGTAAGGACTTCCCTTGCGTCTTCTAGCTTCTTTTTATCCTTTTCTGTAACAATCTCTTTTGTTGGCTCAAAGGAAGTATTAGCAATTTTAAGAAGGGATGCTAGTTGGCTATTTTTCCCTTGCTCATTAAAGATGGTGTTAAGGAAATAGTTTAAGCTAATTATAGAAGTGTTAGCGGTAGCCTTAAGAATGGTATCGTCCCACTTTTCTTTTATAGCGCCCAGAGTAGAATCATACATCCACGATCCCCATCCTTGATTTTCTTTTCTTTTTTCTTTTAAAGCTGCTTCTAATTCTCTCGGATTTGTAATGGTTAAAAAAGGTGTGATGTAAAAGATTTCCTTGTGAAGGTTTTCCAAAATAATGCGTCTTTCTTGAGGCAAATCAGCGCTGTTATTGACTCCTGTAGATTCTTTCACAGCATCTCGTATTTTTGTAAGAACATTACAAATAATGAGATCGGCTTGGTATGTGTACCCGCTTTTATCTGTAGAAGGGGTTGTTCTCTTTATGATGTCTTGGATAATTCCTCTTTTAAGGATTAGGGAAACTCCTTTTTTATCGAGGATAAGGTTAGCTATGCATTGAGGAATAAACACTAAGGCGATCCAAGGAATAAAAAATACGATTTTTGTTAGGCCTTGTATAGAGAAATTCATTAATGAATGGAATTTAACACTCCGAGGAATTTGAATGGCGTTAAAAATTTTAAATGCGACATGATTTGCAAATTTAAATTTTGGCAGAAATTTATTAACAAGGACTTTAGCAAATTTTTCTAGCTTGGCTTGAAAGGTGGGTTCTTTAGGGCGAAGGGGGTTATCGTTAGGTGGCTCACTAAAAAGGTTCATAAGACTTAAAGGAATGGTAGCACCAAGAGGCGCTTTCGTAGGGTCTGATTCTGCACTTCTTACAAGATTTCCCCAAAGATCTCTCATAAACTGAAGACTATTTGTAATGGATTCTTGATTAGCTGTATCTAAAGCTTCTTGGGAGTGCTTTTCTAGAATTTCTGTTTTAATATTTTTAAATGCGCCTTCAACTAAGAAACTTAATATAAGACGGACAATGGGATAGACAAGTGTTTTTATGAAAAACTTCTTGATTTTAGAGGTTTGGGATTGATCGACAATAGCGAAAAAACGCTCTTTCAGTGTAATATTATTCGTCCCTGCTACCAGATTCGCGTAAAAATTTCGATCAATTGATCCTTTTCCATTGGTTAATTTAGCATCTTGATTTAGATTTAACCCCAAAAATCCTAAATCGCCTTCACAAATTAGCTGCAGTGTGTACCAACTAGTGATATTGGTTGTGAGTTTTTTTGTTTCTTCCTCGTAGGTAGGAGCCTCTGGGATTGTATAATGATCTTGGTTTGTGTTAGGCTGAATTTCTCCAATTTCAAGCGGAGTAGGTGCTTGGGGAATTTGGGCAATAGGAGAGGCGCCTCTTGAGAAGATTTTTGATGACATGCTCCCTATTTTACTATTGCTAAGCGTATTGTATGTGGCGCCGATTCCTATTCCTACGGGCGTGTGGGTCGCAAGTGTTTTTATATAAGAAGTAATAGAATTCATGAGAATCTACCTTATTTTGTTATTTTAATTTATTTATTTTACTATTTAATTTGATTTAAGTCTAATTTGTAAATATTTTTTATTTAAAGGATTTATTTGATGGAACTATTTGAAGAACTTTTAAGTATTGCCGATTGCCTTTTAGGTCCTAAGGGGTGCCCTTGGGATAAAGAACAAACTTTTCATAGTTTACAGCCTTATTTAATGGAAGAGGCTCATGAGGTATTAGAAGCTATTGACGCTAATGTAAAGGAGAAAATTGTCGAGGAGTTGGGCGATCTTCTATATGTCATTATTTTTTATGCAAAAATTGGAGAAAAAGAAGGGGGTTTTAGTATCAAAGATATTCTTGAGAGAATCTGTAAAAAATTAATTTACAGACATCCCCATATATTTGGAGAGGAATCGGCTGAAACGCCTGAAGAGGTAGTTGCTTTATATGAAAAAGTGAAAAAAATAGAAAAGGCTCATGAAAACCGAGAGAGCATCTTGGATGGAATCCCTCCAACGCTTCCTCTTCTTGTTAAAGCTCAAAAGATCTTAAGCAGAATAGCTAAGGCTGAAGGAAAAAAGGAAAAAGAAAAGCTAGAAGAAAAACAGATAGCAGAAGAGCTTATAGCCCTCATAAAAAAAGCCAATGCAGCAGACCTTGACCTAGAAAGCACCCTAAGGCGAGCCCTTTCCAATCTGGAACTTGCCTTCAAGAAAAAAGAAAGAAGAAAAGAAGAGTAACAAGATGAACAGGATAGGGCAGGATATACAGGATGGGAAAAGGATGAAGAAAGAGAGAAGAAATTTTCTTTCTTTGTCCCATTAGGGACTAGGGTACGTAGCCAGGGCGTGACGAAGGAACCCCTGGATAAAATAGCCTTTAAAATTGCGCTCCATTAGGAGCGCAGGAATCTTAAGACTTAAGACTCAGGTTTATGAATCTCTTTTTGTCATTCCTGCACTCCTATGGGAGTGCGATTTTGGGGAATCCATTTTATCCAGGGGTTCCTTCGTCACACCCTGGCTACGTACCCTAGTCCCTAATGGGACAAAGAAAGAAAATTTCCTCTCTCTCTTCTTCTCTGTGGTTTCTTCCCTCTGTGGTTAATTCTTTGGCTAACGCTTGAGCGCGCAAGGGCTTGTATTTTTTTTAACCACAGAGACAAGAAACCTCAGAGGAAGAAAAGAGAGAGAAAGGAATTTATCCCTCTTTGTTCATCTTGTTAATTCTTCTCTTCTTTTTTGCTGCTCTGTGGTTTTTATGTTGTACTATTTTTTCGGTCTTGCTTAATCTGTGTTTTACTAGAATGGAGCTTTCTCATGAACTACAAGACCGCTTTGAGCGCTTTTACACTTGGCATTTCTTCTGTTTCTTTTGCTCAAGATTGCTATACAGATAATACGTGGGGTTTAGTAGGGGAGTGGACGATGATGCGCCGCAGCTTGCTTCATAGTGAGCGGATTGTAAAAAGCGACTCCGATACAAGTTGCACAGGCTGTGATGATGATGATTCCGTATTAAGCACAGGTCCCTTAGTTTCGGAATTTGATTATGAGCCGGGTTTTCGTGTGGGGGCTTATTACCATCCAAGCGAGAGAAGGAGTTTGGAGCTGCTTTATTTAGATTGTGGCAAATGGCATTCTGAAAAAGAAGTGAATGGAGATGATGACTTAAGTTTTCCTTTTAAATGTTGCAATTATACGCATGACTTCCGAGAGGCAAGTGAAGCTAAGGCTAAGTATAATTCCAATTTTTGGACGGCGGAATTCAACTATTGGAGGCATGTAACGCCTCGTTTTGAAGATTATTTTTCTGTCTCTTGGTTAGCCGGACTTCGCTACGTCAATTTGCATGAAAAATTTAATGTGGCATTTTTGAGAGATGCCAATGAAAGTCATTATAGAATTTCTGTAGAAAATTATATGCCAGGTATTCAGCTTGGAGGAAATGTGCAATTTAATCCTCAAAGATCATGGAGCTGGGATTTAACTGCAAAAATAGGGGTTCTTGTAGACATAGCGGAGCAAAAGACTTATTTGGGCGATTATAACGATAGCGTAACACTTAGAAACCATGAAGGTGAAAAAACAGGTGCAACCTTTCTTGCAGAAGTCGCAGCTGCTTTAGCGTATCAATTCAATACCCATTTCAATATTCATGGGGGATATCAAATGCTTTACCTTTCTGGTATTGCCTTAGCCCCAGAGCAAATCAGTAAACGCACAGGCCCCCATAGTGGCAGCGCCTGTAATTTAGATGGCCAAGCTATTGTTCACGGCTGGTTCTTAGGCCTGAGCTTCGGTTTCTAGGGTGCGTTTTAAGTTATAAAGTGAGTTCATGTTGGAGTGATCTGCCCAAAAATTATCGCCTTTATCAAAGGCTTTCTGATCTGGCTTGGGCTTACCTGAGTAAATAGCGTCTTGTCTATTTGCCAACTGATCTATTTTCTCACGTGTATTTTTTGTTTCTGCATCTGGCCCTGCTTCGCGGTTTTTATTGGAAATGGGAGAGACAGACAGATTTGTAGAGAGATTTACTGTTAAATTAGACATAGTTTTTTTTGGTTTTTTTGAAGAAAAATAGCCGGAGATGGCTCTTAGCACAAACTGCATCCTAAAGGCTGCCACATTCCTGTTCTGACCTGGTTCGGATCGTTTTGTTCTAAAAGGTCCCCGGCTAAGAGCTCAGTATACCTTAAGGCTGATTTTAACGCGAGTCCTGTGTTTTTTTTATTTCTCTTTCTCCTGATGCAATGGCGCGCATATTTTCTAGCTTTGTGCCTGGGAAAAAGCCAGAGAGGATTTTAGGGACTTTATCGCCGTGCTCAGCCATGACATTTGCGCTATAGACACAAAGGCCAACGCCGTGTCCTTCTCCGTAGCCGGAAAATACGAGGGTGTCTCCCTTAAGAGCGAGAGTAAAATCATTACTTAATAATTTATTTTTGCCCACAATCTGTTGGAGTTTAAAGAAGTCTAGGTCTTGTGTTTTTGCTTTGCTCTTAAGTTTTGCTGCATAAACTTTATTTGAGTTTTTGTCGATGTAGAGATCAAGAGCTTGTACATCGTTTACTTTGGCAAGCTTTGCAAGTTCAGCTTTTGTTAAAGAGAAAGACCAGTGAGCTTTTTCTCTATCTTTTAAAGCTAAAGGCGCCTCTACTCCGGCAGGAGCTGGGACTTCTTTTCTGAAAACGGATGCGAATTCAGCGGTTTTTCCGGCGCAGTTTTTTGTCCAAGAAGAAGCAAAGGGTCTATTTTGGTAGGTAAGAACCATGTGGCGTGTAGCTTCAATAGCTCTATCAACATGCAGGTTTTGGAAAACAAGAGCATAGCCTTGGTAGCCAACATCTTTTGCATCTACATGCCAAAATACATTAGGATTGCGCTCTAGATGGTAGTACACATTTGTTCTTTCAATAATCGTTAGAGCTTCCATCACTTCTTTATTAAGAGCGGTAGGGAACTCTGCAGTAAGAATAGATCTTAAATAGTTTTCTACATCAAGTTCGTTAACGATGTTAAAGGATCCAGCTTCCGCATATATTTCGACACATCCTTTATATTGAATGCCATTAACTAAAATAGAGCTTTGAGAATCTCCTGGAACGATACGTATTTGACTTGCTCCTGGAATGAGATTTCCCCATTTAATACCTTGTTCGGTTAAGGAAAAATTAGCGCGTTTCCCAGAAGATTCAGAAGAAATTAACACACCATCTTGGGGGTTATAAAGTTGGTAGCGCCCTTTAACCTCTAGAACCAAATCTTTTGTATGCTTGGCTAAAAGCACTTTAATTGTTGCAGGTTTTGAGTGTTGAGAGATATCTGTTTGAAGTCTTGCTGCTTGCAAGCTTGTCAAAGAGCTCCCCATTGATAAAGCCAGCAATGTGCAGGCATAAAATGTGTGTTTAATGTTCATGATCTTCTCCATAATTGGTTGGCCATTGTCTGCCAAAATGTTTATAAGCTAGGTTTGTGGCAACTCTTCCTCTAGGCGTACGTTTTAAAAATCCTTGCATAATGAGATAAGGTTCATATACCTCAGAAAGTGTTGTCTGCTCTTCTCCAATAGCAACTGCAAGAGTGCTTAACCCAACAGGACCTCCGTTATGATGGTCGATAATGATTTCCAAAATCTTTTTGTCCATCTCATCGAGTCCTAAATGGTCTATAGAAAGCATTTCAAGTGCTTCTTTTGCAGCTTTTTGATCGACACTAGTAATACCCTTCATTTGGGCAAAATCACGCACCCAACGCAAAAGGTTGTTTGCAATGCGCGGAGTTCCTCTTGCACGAAGAGCAATTTCAAGGGCTCCTTCTTTCTCAAGCGGTAGATTAAGGATTTTAGCGGATCTTTGGATAATCGTTTGCAGAATAGGAGGCTCATAGTAATCAAGGCGGCAGGTAAAGCCAAATCTAGAGCGCATAGGGCTTGTTAAAAGTCCAATGCGGGTGGTAGCTCCTACAAGGGTAAACTTGTTCAGTTTTACTTGGACGCTTCGAGCGCTTGGGCCGCTATCAATAAGAAGATCTAGAACAAAATCTTCCATAGCGGGATAAAGGTATTCTTCGACAGTGCGGCTAAGTCTATGAATTTCGTCGATAAAGAGGATGTCTCCCTCTTTTAAGTTAGTTAAAATTCCAGCGAGATCTCCAGCTTTTTCTATCATGGGACCGGATGTGACAACAAGATTAACGCCCATGGTTTTTGCTAAAATGTGGGCAAGTGTTGTTTTGCCAAGTCCTGGAGGGCCATAAAAAAGAGCGTGGCCAAGCGCTTCTTCACGCATTTTTGCAGCGCCGAGAAATACTTCAAGCCTCTCTCTAATCGCTTCCTGCCCTGTAAAATCTTTAAGGGATGCAGGACGTAGAGGCATTTCAAATGTCTCGTCTTCTTTTTTCCAAGTAGATTCAATGTATGATTCTGTCATAACCCAAAACAAGCTGTCTATTTAAAAACTCTAGCAAGAAATCGATTTCACGCGCTATACCTATTGTTGAGTTGGGGTAAAATAACAAAGAGGGTTTATGAGCATTCAATCAGATCGCTGGATTCGCCAAATGGCAAAAACACATGGTATGATAGAACCATTTGAAGATAAACAGGTGCGTTATGTAGATGAAGAGAAGGTCATTAGCTACGGTCTTTCGAGTTATGGCTATGATCTGCGTGTGGGTAATGAATTTAAGATTTTTACTAACAAAAGCGGAGCTATTATTGATCCCAAAAATTTTAATGAAGACGCTTTTATTCATCATGAAGGGGATTTTTGTATTGTGCCGCCTAATTCTTTTGCGCTTGCAAAGAGTGTGGAGCATTTTCGTATTCCAAGAGATGTTCTTGTTTTATGCATTGGGAAATCGACTTATGCAAGATGTGGAATTATTGTGAATGTGACGCCTTTTGAGCCTGAATGGGAAGGCTATGTGGTATTAGAGATTTCTAATACAACGCCTCTTCCTGCTAAAATTTATGCGAATGAAGGCCTTGCTCAGGTGCTCTTTTATAAAGCGTCTGATGTTTGCGAAACCTCCTATGCAGACCGCAAAGGCAGATACATGAGCCAGCAAGAGATTGTGCTACCCCACGCATGAAAAAGAAAACCAAAGAGAAGAAAAAAATAACAGGATGAACAGGATAAGATAGGATATACAAGATGAAGAAGGAGAGAGGAATTTTCTTTCTTTCTTCTCTCTGTGTGCTCTGTGATCTCTGTGGTAAAAAAATATGCTAACACATTGGATGCAGCGGTCTGCGATAAATTTTTAACCACAGAGATCACAGAGCACACAGAGAGAAGAAAGAAAGAAAATTCCTCTTATTTTTCTTTATCCTTTTTCTATCCTGTATATCATGCTTTATCCTGTTCATCCTGTTATTCTTCTCTTGGTTTTATTTGTGGTAAAAAAAGGGTTAAGTGAAGTAAGCAGAGGGATATGAAGAAGATAAAGCCGAAGCAAAAGTTTTATGAAGCGTTTATTTTGCGCTCCTGGTGGGTATTGCTCGCCCTAGGGGGCGGGTATTTGCTCTATGTTCAAGGGATTCAAAAGAAAGAGGCGACACTTCAAGAGCTTGCCAAAAAACTTTATGATCTTGAAGAAGAAAGAGGAAAAGCGCTAGAAGAAAGAGAAGACTTGCTTCTTCAGATTAATAGCCAAAGTGATCCAGAATGGATCCAGATGACCCTCATGAAGGGTTTAGGTGTTGTTCCTGAAGGTCAGGTAAAAGTTTACTTTAAGAAAGAAGAGTGATTATCACAGTTCTGATTGCTTTATTAATTCTACTCATTTTATTTTCAGGATGCTTTTCTGCATCCGAGACAGCGTTATTTTCTCTTTCGTCGTTAAAAGTTAAAGTCTTTAAAAATGATGTCGATCCTAAAAAAAGACTGATTGCCGAGCTTCTTTCTAAGCCAAGAGATCTTCTTGTTACCATTATCATGTTAAATGTTTTGGTAAATATTCTTGTTCAAAACGTTGTATCAAGTATTTTTGGAGATTATTCTTCTGTGTTTTTAAATGTAGGGATTCCTCTTTGTTTAACTCTTGTTTTTGGGGAAGTCATTCCTAAATCTATTGGACTTGCGAATAATGCCAAAGTAGCTGTTACGGTGGCTCCCTATATTAAAATCGCCCAGAATATTCTTTTGCCTTTTAGACGCGTTCTTATAAGTTTCACAAGCATTATTTCTCGCTCTTTATTCTTTTTTTTAAAGAAAGAGGAAGATATCTCTTTTGACGAGCTGCAATATGCCTTAAAAGCTTCAAAGCAATATGGCGTTTTAAATGAGGATGAAGCCGATCTTATTAGCGGGTATCTTCAACTTCAAGAGGCTACTATCAAAGAAGTGATGCGTCCAAGAGATGAGATGATCTATTTCACTACAGGAGAGCCTCTATCAAAACTCATCCATCTTTTTGTCGATCAGGAGTGTTCTCGTATTCCTATTTGCAATGAGACTCTTGATAATGTGGTAGGTTTAATGACAAGCCGCCTGTTTTTTCTTCATAGAGAAGAGCTTAAAGATTCCAAGGATCTTTTAAGTATTGTGCAAAAGCCTTTTTTTATTCCTGAATCGATTAATGCCTATGCTGTAATGCGTCAGATGTATGATAAGAAAGAATCCATTGCTCTTGTAGTAGATGAATACGGATCGATCTCGGGCTTAATTACTTTAGAAGATTTAGTCGAAATGGTTGTAGGCGAAATTGCAGATAGACGCGATAGAAAGAGCCGTTATACAAAAGCTGGAGAAGATGTGATTATTGCAAGCGGCAAGTTAGAGCTTTCTGATTTGGAAGATATTTTTGGAATTCATCTTGTAAGTAAAGAACATATGATAACCATTAACGGCTGGCTTATAGAGCAGATAGGAGACATCCCTAAAAGCGGATTTAAATACGAGACAAGAGATTTCCTTTTCCATGTTCTTGCAGCCGATCCCAATAGAATCCGAAGACTTTATATCCGAAGGCTTAAAAGCCCTACCAGTCGTAAAAAGGGGGGAGGATGAAAAGCGGGCACTCCTGGGAATACTTTTTAGTTCTTGTGATTATCTGTCTGATCATTCAAGCGTTTTATGCAATGCTTGAGATGGCGTGCGTTTCTTTTAATAAGGTGCGCCTTCAGTATTATGTAAGTAAGCATCATAGACGCGCTATTTGGCTCTCTTATTTATTAAATCATCCCACGCTTCTTTTTGGAAGTACCCTTATTGCTGTGAATACGGCTCTCCAGTTTGGCTCTGAAAGCGCAAGGCTTTTTTATCTTTCCTTAGGATTAAATCCTTCCTTTGCGCCCATCACTCAAGTGCTTATCGTTCTTATTTTTGCAGAAATTTCGCCTATGTTTGCAGGAAGACGGTATGCAGAAAATGTGGCGATGCTTGGCGTCCCGATCATTTATTTTACCTCTTTGGTTTTAAGACCTGTTATTTGGCTACTTGATTTACTCTGTACAGCTGTGAATAAACTTGTTAAAAGCCCAACCGCCTCAGGGATTTATCTTTCTCGTGAAGAGCTTCAGAAGGTGATTGAAGAAAGAGATGATGTAACGCCCCCTTCAGAAGAGCTAAATACTGTGATTGCGAATATCTTTACTTTGAAAAATAAAACAGCCAAAGACCTCATGAAGCCTCTTGACGAAGTCCAGATGATCCCTTCCTTTTGCACCATTGCAGAGCTTAGAAGACTTCTTGCGAAAAACTATACCCCCTTTCTTCCTATTTATCATCCCACGCCCAAGAACATTATAGCTATTGCTTATCCAAGAGATTTACTGCGCCTTCCAGATAATAGACGCGTTAGAGAGCAAGCCCGCCCTCCTTGGTTTATTACGCAAGGCACATCCATCATCCAAATTTTAAAGCAATTTCAGCGCAATAATCAAAGCCTTGCTATTGTTTTAAATGAGGCTGGACAAGCAGAAGGAATATTAACACTTGATGAGATCATCGATGAGGTTATAGGACAATCCGATGAGTGGCAATCTCTTGGCGATGTCGCTCCAAGACTTTACCATGTTGTCGTCGATAGATCTTTTCCAGGCGATATGCTTATTGCCGATTTTAATAAGCAATTCAACGTGCATCTGCACTATGAAGGAGCCCAAACGCTTCAAGAGCTAGTCAATAAATTCCTCGGACACCCTCCAGCTAAAGGAGAAGAGCTACGCATCGATCAGTTCGAGCTCACCGTCGAAGAAGTCTCCCTCCTCGGCGCCAAAACCATCGCCATCCGCACCGTCTACTAACTCTTAAGAGAGAAGAATTAACAGGATGAACAGGATAATGCAAGATATACAGGATAAAGAAAGAGGAAGAGGAAAATTAACAAGATAAAGAAGGATAGAGGAATCTTTTTTCTTTCTTCTCTCTGTGTGCTCTGTGATCTCTGTGGTAAAAAATATGCTAACACGTTGGATGCAGCGGTCTGCGATAATTTTAACCACAGAGATCACAGAGCACACAGAGAGAAGAAAGAAAAAACCCTCTTATCTTTCTTCATCTTGTTTTTATTTTTCTCTTATCCTGTATATCTTGCCTTATCCTGTTCATCCTGTTAATTCTTCTCTTTTTAGGATGGGGTGAGGGCTGCGATGGTGCTGATGGTTTGTTCGATTTCTTGCTCGGTGGTGAATCTGGAGAGGCTGAAGCGGAGGGAGGATTTGATGCGCTCTCTTGGGAGGTTCATGCTGAGGAGGATGCGTGAGGGCTCAAGGGAGCCTGAGGCGCAGGCAGAGCCGTGGCTGGCTGCAATTCCTGCTTGGTCGAGCTGAATAAGGAGGGTCTCTCCATCAACTCCCAGAAAGGATACGTTGCTCGTGTTGCAGATGCGAGGGCCGTCTCCATTAATAAGAACATTGCTGAATAATTCTTTAAGCCTTTTTTCAAAATGAGCTCTTAGGTCTTGCATTTTTTGCATAGGCGGAGACTTTTCTAGAAGTTCGATGGCTTTTGCAAGCCCTAGAATTCCTGCTAAATTTTCTGTACCAGCCCTTTTTGAAAATTCTTGATCGCCTCCTGTAATAAGAGGAGAGAGCTTGAAATTAGAGCGGATAAAGTTAAATCCAATGCCTTTCGGGCCATGGATTTTGTGCCCGGAAAAGGCCATTGCTGATACCCCTTCTGGAATGGTGAATGCTTCCTTACCAAGAAGCGCTACCCCATCGAGCGCAAAGGGGATACGTGCTTCGAGAGCGATTTTTGCGATGGCTTCAATATCGATTTTTACGCCGGTTTCGTTATTGACAGCCCCTAGAATGATAAGGGTTGTTTGAGGGGTAATAGCGAGACGGACGGCATCAGGGGTGGTGGCTCCGTATGATTGAGCTTCTAGGTAGGTGACCTTTATCCCCTTTTTTTCTAGGTCTTTAAGCGTGTTATAAATGCAGGAGTGTTCCACGTTGGATGTGACGATATGGGTGTGCCTCTGACCGCGGAGGATGGTATTTATTCCTTCTGTTGCGCCTGATGTAAACACGATTTCTGTAGGCTTGACTTTAAGATAAGAGGCGATAGAGGCGCGCGCAGTTGTTAGCTTTTTTTTAGCTTCTTTACCAAAAAAATGAACGGAAGAGGGGTTAGCAGGCAGGCCAGAGAGTTCCTCAAGCATGACCTCTAACACTTCGGGTGCCACAATAGTTGTAGCATTATTATCTAAATAAATGCGCTGCATAGTTCTTTTTAAGTTTTCTTCTGAACAAAGAGAAATAAATTTTTTTTCTCTCTCTTTCTTCCTCTGTGGTTTCTTGTCTCTGTGGTTTAATCTTTAGCTAACACTTGAGCGCGCAAGAGCTTGCATTTTTTAAACCACAGAGACAAGAAACCACAGAGGAAGAAAGAGAGAGAAAAAAAATTTATCTCTAATAGTTTATTATTAGTTGGTGATTTTTAGCATTAGAATAGTGATGTTATCAGAGCCGCCCTTGGCTTTGGCAAGGGATACTAATTTTTTGGAGGCTTCTTCAATGGAGGGGGATGTTTCAATGATGGAGGCTATTTCCGGGTCAGAGACGCCGTCTGTAAGTCCGTCACTGCAAAGGAAATAGATGTCGCCTGGCTCTATTTCTGCCGAGCTAATTTCAGGTTCGACATGAAGGGAGAGGCCAATAGCTTTTGTAATAACATTTTTTTTAGGAAACGTGGCTAAATCTTCTTCTTTAATTTGTCCTTTAGCTAAAAGATCTTCTCTTAATGAGTGGTCTTTAGTTAGCCTTTTTAGCCCCTTTCGGTATCTGTAAATCCTGCTATCTCCTACATGAGCGCAAATTAACTCTTTTTCCTTAAGCAAGCAGCAGCATAGCGTTGTACCCATGCCGGTAAAGGTGTTTTGCGTAGTAGATAAGTGATAAATTTTTTGGTTTGCTTCTACAATAGCTTTTTTAAGAAGGGTGGCATCTAAAGAGGGAGCTTTTTCTACAGCTTCACAAACAGCTTCTGTGGCAAGAAATGCAGCGACTTCTCCGGCCTTATGGCCACCCATTCCATCTGCTAGGGCATAAAAGTATTTTTCTGGGATTTGGGCCCATACATCCTCATTATTTTGCCTAATGAGCCCTATATCTGAAATCCCAAAACTTTCCACTTTATGTATCACTTGTTTCTGGTTGTTGAAGTTTACCCATAAAGAGCACGGTTTTTGTGTTTAGTTCTATAAGAAAAAACAAAAACGGCCTATTGGCTGTAAAGAAGGTAACTTCATCTGAAGGAAAAGAGGTTCCAGCCATTGCGGTCGCTGTTGCAGCCGCAGCTGTTACTCCTTTTTCATCAAAACAAAAATAGGCTTCATGTACAACCTTGCTTATAAAGAGATCTTTTTTTCCATCAATGCCGGAAAAATCAGCTTGAGCTCTAAAGGGAAGCTCAATACCTGTTTTTTTAAGGGCATCATTTAAATCAAAGCGCTTTTTTAAGCAAAATTTTGGGACTTTTATATCCATATACGATCTCTTTGAATTTGAAATCCACTCAAAAAAAAGATCTGGAGTTATTTTTTTTGTAAGTTGTTCAATAGTAGAAGATTTGGAAGGGAGCATAATGACACAAGCAAATTGTGCATTTGAAGATTTTTCACGGGAAATAGGAAGCGTCACAAGTTGAACTTCTTCTGTTTCAAAATAAGGAAAATAGGCAACCTGTCCCATCATGTTGGTTTCAATTTGCTTATTGCTATCTAGAAAGAAAGGCGCTTTTTTAGTTGCTTTCGCATTAAAAGGAAACGCCCAACTTCCTTCAAAGTAAAGAGCATTTGTAAGAACAAGGAGCGTTTCTTTTGTGATATCTCCTTTTTCAAGAAGTTCTGTGATTTTTCCTTTTGTGCGATCAGAGGTCCATGTATTAATTTTTTCTCTTGTTTGTTCGATAAGCTCAAAATCGACAAGTTGAACATCTACATCAAAAGCCTTTTTTACATCTTCTTTATAGGAGGGAAGAAGTTCCATCCCAAGGTCTACCCAAACAGCATTTGCGATATTAAAAATAGGAGATTTTAAGCTGTTTTGTAAAGAGGCAAAAGGAGCGATGAGCTCGCTTGGGCTATAAGATAGATGAAGCCCTTTTTTTATTTGATTTAACGTCTCTTCTTTAGCGCCAAGGTAACTCATCGACATGCAAGAAAAGATAGAGTAAGGAGAAAAGATGAGATTATCCGCTTCTTTATTAAGCGCGTCATAAAGAGTTAGCGTAAAAGATGTTTCATCCTTTACCAAATCTGCATGGCAAAACATGCAGCTTAACATCATAGCTATTGTGGCAATTTTCATAATGGGTGACCCTTTGGGTGTTATTGCATAATTTTAACTATAGAGAAATAAATTTTTTCTCTCTCTCTCTTTCTTCCTCTGTGGTTTCTTCCCTCTGTGGTTTGTCTTTTGCTAACACTTGGTCGCTCAAGAACTTGCATTTTTTTAAACCACAGAGACAAGAAACCACAGAGGAAGAGGGAGAGAGATTTATTCCCTCTCTGTTATTAAAGTCTTAAAGATCGGGGAAAAACATAATGCGGAGGGTGCTGATCCCATTAAAAGTGGCGTGCAGGGCTATGGGAGCAAATAGAGAGCGTTGTTTTTCATAAAGGAACCCTAAAAAACACCCTAGAATAAATAAAGAGGCGACAACCGAGATGTTGCCAAATTTTTGCGCAGTAGAAAAATGGAAGCAGGCAAAGAGAAGCGCAGATAAAAGAATGGCTACTTGAGGGCCTAAGTGTTTTTTGAACCAGGTGAGTAAAACCCCTCTAAATAAAAATTCTTCAAAAAGAGGAGCTATCACCATTATACCTGAAAGGGCAATGGTTAGTAATAGAGGAGAGTCCATGCTTTTTTTAAGGTATTCTACAGCTGTTTGCTCATAAGCTTGTTCTCCAAAAAAAATAAGCACTAATAGATCGCATAACTGGCTAATCGCTCCAACTAAAGGAAACGCTAGAATCCAAGTAAAAGCTCCTATGCCTAAATCTCTTGCAATAGAAGAGCTGCTATTTTTCCAGATTTCTTTAAAAAGAGTTTTGTATTTCCATTCGCAAAAAGAAAAAAGCAAGATTAACGTAATAATAATGGTAGCAAGCCATACCACATTATTAACCATTTCAGAAGACATCCATAAAAAGGGATGATATTTTATTAAAGTATTTAGCAAGGGATTAAGAAGGACGTTTGTTCCTAAAAATGTCAGAAAGATGATCAGGACAAAGGCAAAACTAATAGAACTTTTTGGTACGTCTTCTTGGGGGAAAATAAAAAAGCCGCGTGACCACGCGGCTAAATTGACTATAAATGCAATGAGCCCAAAGAACGCAATATATATTAGGTTCTCATTGATTAAGTTTTCCATCTATCTATTCATTGCGTGAATGATGTAGTCCTCAAGTCTAAGAGAAATTTCTTTAGTAAGCTCTTCATGGGCAATCCCTAGAGGCGATGTTTCATAGCCAGCTTGGCCCCAAGCAATTTGATGAAAATTGGATTGAGTAAACTGTCTTGGAATAAAATGTACGTCGTGGATAAGCTCCTGGAGCACAATTTTTGGCTCGGGAGTTCTTAAATCAAGAACGCGCACGCGTACCGACGTATTTAATTCTGCTGAACATTTTTCAACAATTGCGCTGGGGTTTTTATTTTGAGCGACTTCTTCATGTTCGAGAAGCTCGAGAAAAACAACAAACTCATTGTCTCTGAAAGCCTTTTTTGCCCAGGAAATATTGGCTCCAAAAGGATTGTTTCCTGCCATCTTTTTAACGTTGTTTTCAACTTTTTTATTATCCACTAAATAAATAGAGCCCCTATTTGCTAAGCGCTCATGGATGGCTGCTGTCATCTCTTCAGAGAGGCTCCAGCTGATATTGTTAATTGTTCTATCTATAACAGGGACAATAGCAACAATAGGTTTTAAACTTCTTTCTTCTGCTTGAACTGCATATGTTTGATTATTCTGATCTCTGCAGCCGGCAAAACTAAGCAATGCAATGCCTAGAGTAATCGCAATACGTGACATAACTCTTCTCCTAAAACATAGATTTTATTCAGAAACATAACAAATGCCCCTTTTATTGGCTATACCCAAGAAGAAAAACAGAGAGAGTTTAAAAATTTCCTCCTCTCTCTTCCTCTGTGGTTTCTTGTCTCTGTGGTTAAAAAAATGCAAGTTCTTGTGCGCTCAAGTGTTAGCTAAAGATTAAACCACAGAGACAAGAAACCACAGAGGAAGAAAGAGAGAGATTTACCCCTCTTTGTTTCTTCAGAGGCATTTGGCGACGAAAGCTGAGTGAGGCGGCATGGTGTAGTGTGAGGGGAGTGCTTGGCCATTCTCTGGGTTTTCGACAAAGTCATTCGGTGAGGGGATAGAGGTGTCAATCACTCTTGCCCAATGCTTGCCGTTAGAGGCTGGTGGCATTTCCACATTGATATGTTCAAAGTGGGAGTTAAAGGCGATGTAGAAATGATTGCCATGGTCATTGTCTTTAAGCGTATAAGCAAGAAAGCGGTTTTCTGGGCCCCAGTTAGGCTTAAAAGGAACGATGCCATGCCAATCTATATCCTCATTTTTTAAGAAAGTTGTGCGCTTGAAAATGGGGTTATTTTTTCTCCAATTAACTGTGAGCTTATAAAAGCGAAAGAGGGTCGCATTTTTTTTGAGTTCATCCCATAAAAACCAGTTTAATTCACTATCTTGGCACCAAGTATTATTGTTGCCAAGTCTTGTATGTCCATATTCATCTCCCATTAAAATCATAGGAGTTCCCATAGAGACCATTAAAGCAAGCTGCATGTTCCGAATTTGTCTATCTCTTAGGGCCAAAATGGCTGGGTCATTCGTAACACCTTCTATGCCGCAATTCCAGCTATCGTTTTGATTTGCCCCATCTTGGTTGTTTTCTCCATTAGCAAGATTGTGTTTGCCTTGGTAGCTCACAAGATCTTTTATGCTAAAGCCGTCGTGGGCAGTAATGAAATTGATGCTGTGGTAAGGCGCTCTTCCATGCCCATAGAGATACTCTGATCCTGTAAGCACTTTGCCAAAATCAGCTGCTACACTTTCTGTGCCTTTAATAAAGCTTCTGACAATGTCTCTATATTGCCCATTCCATTCTCCCCATTTGCCATAGTGAGGAAAACTGCCTACTTGATAAAGACCCGCTGCATCCCAGGCTTCAGCTATTAATTTTGTTTGAGCAAGCGTTGGATCGGTGCTAATTGCGCGGATAACGGGAGGATGGTCTAGAGGCGCCCCTTGAGGATTTCTTGTGAGTATGGAAGCTAGATCGAAGCGAAATCCATCTACATGCATTTCTTCAACCCAGTATTTTAGAGAGTCGACAATGAGCTTTGCCACGATAGGATGGTTGCAGTTGAGTGTGTTTCCGCAGCCTGTGTAATCTTTATAAGTGCCATCTTCATTAGTCATGTAGTAAACAGGATTGTCAATTCCCTTCATAGAGAGAACAGGGCCTTTTATGTTTCCTTCGGCCGTATGGTTATATACAACGTCTAAAATCACTTCTATTCCATTTTTGTGAAGCTCTTTAACCATCTTTTTAAATTCTTTAATGGCCCCTGCATATTCTGTACTAAAAGCATAACGGTTCATGGGAGAGAAAAAATTGATCGTGGAATAACCCCAGTAATTTTTTAGGGGGTTTTGTGTTTCTGGGTGCAGCATTCCATATTCCATTTCGTTAAATTCAAAAACAGGAAGAAGTTCTACTGCATTGACTCCAAGCTCTTTTAAATAAGGGATTTTTTCTATAACCCCTTCAAATGTAGCCGGGTGTTTTGCGTTGCTTGATGTGTCTTTGGTAAATCCTCTTACATGCATCTCATAGATAATGAGATCTTGCATGGGGATTAAAGGAAAGGGAGTATTTTCCCAATCAAAGTCTTCATCAAGAACAACAAGGCCTTTAGGAGGTTCTTTTTTGTTTAGGAAAGCTCCTTTTCCCCACTTATTTGAAGAATTTAAGCATTTGGCATAAGGATCGGATAAAATTAAATGAGGGTCAAATAGCATCCCTTTATCTTTTTTCCCATCTACTTTGTATCCATATTCATACTCGGTAGAAGGAAGGTTAGAAATAAGGATATGCCAGATAAAGCCTGTTTTGTGAATATGAGAATCTAGGGGGATTTCTAGAAAGGGAGACTTTTCTCCTAAAGCAAATAAGCACAGAGTGATACTTTGCGCATCTTTAGAAAATAAAGCAAAATTCAGGCCTTCCTTTTTTTTAGATACGCCTAGAGGAAAGGTGTATCCTCTGGAAGTTTTATAGGGGGATTGCTCTGTCATAATACTCCTTCATTTTCTGCATACTATTGAAAAAAAAATTTACATCCAATCTAAAACTCGATGTTTCACTTTGATCTGGCTTTTCTGGAATCACCCCAGAAAGCCGTAAAAAGTGGAACATCGAGTAAAAAGTAAGATTCCGAAGTCTCAAGATTGACTTTTAATCAGATGTTAAGGGATCATGTAATCTTTGTAGTTGAATATATAAAACGCCGATAAGGAGGAATGATTTTATGTCATTTGAAAATGCTAAGGATAACTTAAGAGAATTTGCAAAAGAGCTTAATCTAGAAGGCCTAGGTTTTGATGAAAATAACACCTGTATTTTAGGGATAGATAATGAGTTTTCTCTACATCTAACCTATGAACCGAACACTGACCGCCTTTATCTTTACTCCCCAATCCTCGATGGACTTCCAAAAGATGACAAAACCAAATTAAAACTATATGAGCACCTTCTTGTTGGTTCAATGCTAGGTGGGCAAATGGTAGGTGGCGGAATTGGCGTAGCTGTTCCTGAAGAGCTTATTCTTATGCATTGCGTTCTTGACATGGGTATTGGCGCAGACCAATCTTCTTTAAGACGTTTTGCTCCTATTTTCGTTGAGTGTGTAGAGAAGTGGAGAAAAAGAGTTAAAGACATCATGGAAGGCAGAGAGCCTGAAAAAGAAGTGCTACCAGGTGCCCCTACTATGCCAAAAGGCGGAGGCGCAAAGCCAGGCGAGCGCGAGCGCTACATCAAGATCTAAATCTTACAAAGAGCGGTGCCTCATCTTCGCACCGCCCTCTCTCTCCCTTTTTTCCCTTCCTCCTTTTCGTGCCCGTGTGCGTGCCCGTGCCCGTGCCCGATTTGCCGTTGTTTGTTCTTTTGCGTTTGCCTGTCAATGACATTAATTCGGGCACGGGCACGGGCACGCACACGGGCACGAAAGGGAGGGAAGAAGAAGAGAAAAAAATATCTCTCTTTGTTTTCTTTAAGGGTCTTTGGGGATGGATTCGAGGGAGCGGGTGAGGGTTTCGAGGTTGGCAATGGTTGTGCTATCGCCCATTTCGATTTTTTTGGTTATTTGTTTAATGGCTGTCATGACAGTAGAGTGGTCTCTTGAAAAGATGTGTCCAATTTTTAAAAAAGGCATATTAAGCTCTTCTCTACAAAGATACATCGTCATTTGACGCGGCAAGCTGCACTCTTGAGACTGGGATTTCCCTGTGATTTCTGAAACACGTACTCCATAAAAGCTACTTACAGATTGCAAGATTTTTTCAGGAGTGATGGCGTTTTTCTTTTCTTCGGCAAGAATTTTTTCTAAATAAACTTCTGCTTTTTTTATATTGATAAAAGTATCTTTTTCTAAATGAGAGCGAAGAATAAGTGTTTCAAGGGCCTTTTGTAACAATTTGATGCTCTTAAAGGATTCCATTAGAAAATCAGAGAGCTCATCAGTTAAAGGAAAAGAGAGGATACCTGCTCTTTGTTTTAAAATAAGGCGGAGTTCTTCAGGGGTGGGCTTTTCAAGGTGTAGACTAATTCCCCATTCAAAGCGGCTAACGAGCCTAGGCTCAATCTCTATGAGGTTTTGAGGTGCTGTATTTGAGGTGAGGATAATCTGTTTTTTTTCTCCGTGGAGATTATTGAATGTATGGAAAAGCTCTTCTTGGGAGGCCGCTCTTCTTGCAAATATATGAACATCATCAATCAGAAGGACATCAGCTTTTCTATAGCTATCTCTAAATTCCCCCATTTTCCCTATGCGTATGGCTTGCACAAAGTGTTCTGTGAAGGTAACAGCCCTTACGTATACAACATTTTTGCCTAAATTCTTAAGGTGATGCGCAATTCCCATAAGGAGATGTGTTTTGCCGGTTCCTGTTTTGCCATAAAGGTAAAGGGGATTAAAGGCGCTTTCCTCTATTTTCCCTTCCATCATTTCCGAGATCACTTTGTAGGGAATGGTGTTTTTTTCGGTGGGGATAAAGTTTTCTAGTAATGCATAGGGATCGAGTAAATCTGATTGAAGTGTAAAGCTAGGTAGAGAGGGGCTTTCTAGCTGTTTGCCTTTTTGGGATAAAAGGCTTCCCTTTGCTTTTACATGAACTTTCACTTTTCGGAAATTAGCATTAACCAAAAGACTTGCTTTTTGGCGCAAATGTTCTTCAAACCAATGTACATGTAAGGGATTTAATGCCTCTAAATAGATATTACAGGCATCAAAGTTTATGATTTTTAATGTATAAAGCCATTTTTCAGCTACTTCTTTGCCGAGCTCCTTTTCTTGGAGCTCTACAAATTCATCCCATAGTTTCATTTTTTCTTAGGTGGTACAATGATTTCTACATTTTTTACCAGTTTACGCGTCATCCACCACTGTTGGAGGATTCCAAGTGCCATAGAAGATAACCAATAAAGGTTAAGTCCTGAAGGGAAGTGGTAGAACATCACAGCAAAAACGATAGTCATGATATTGCCCATCATTTTTTGTTGCTTTTGTTGATCTGTAAGATTTTTTGGATCTTTTGGTGCTGTAGAGCTCATTTTTTGCTGAAAATACATGACAGCGCCTAAAAGAATAGGAAGAAGGTGGAAGTTTGTCCCAAAGAAAATAACAGGATAGTTCCAGCTAAAAAGAACATCTGGAGCTGTAAGATTATCTATCCATCCAGGAATAAAACTTGCCCCTCTTAACTCAAAGGTAGATTTAAGAAGATCAAACATTCCAATAAGGAAAGGCATCTGAATTAAAATAGGAAAACAGCCGGTGATAGGATTCACCCCTTTTTCTCTATAGAGATTCATGATTTCCATCTGCGCTTTTTTAGGCTCTTTTTTATTGCGCTCTTGAATAGCTGCAACTTGAGGAGCTACTTGCTGCATTTTTGCAGTCGATTTAATAGACCAAGCATTTAGCGGGTAGAGCATGACACGGAGGGCTGCAGTTAATAAAATAATAGAGAAGCCCCAGGAGTGGGTTACAAAATAAAAGAACTTCATGAGCAGCATTAAGAACTTAGCAAAAGGCTCAGAAATAAAGGCAAACCAGCCATGAAAGCTTTGAGCTCCTTTGTAATCAGGATTATAGCCAATTGCTGAATTTGAATAAGTGGCATCCACTTTTTCTAGAACATCTGAAACAAGCGGGCCTGCAAAAACGCGGAACTGTGTTGTTTGTGGAGATGAAGGAAGATAAAGGGAGATGTCATAACCCGGGTACTTTTCTGCCGGATAAAGATCGTACTCAGCATCAATGAGTGTAAGCCTTGTGGGCATTTTAATGCCGGGAACTAAAGAGACATTAAAGCCTCCGCCTATTTCACTTAAAGGATCTAAAATAATGCCAAAAAATCCATTAGAGTTACATACCCAATCAGGTTGGATGGAGGTAAAAGAGGAAGAAGTTTTAGGAAGGTCAATAAGCTCTACATGAGGACTTTTGCCGCGCTTAATTCTATATTTTAAAGCCGGCGCTGCATTTCCAGAGATAAGCTCGACTTCAGGAACTCCTGTTGTCAAAGATAACCCTCTTGCATCCCCTTCTACTTTAACAGAAAGATCAAAGCAGTAAGGAGCATTTGGAGAATTTTCAGGGAAAGAATAGGTTTTTACAATCCGTTTATTAGAAGTGACCCCTTCAAATTCGATAAGATTTTTTTCGTATCTTTTAAGCGTATAAAGAAGATTTGGCTCTATAACATCGCCAATAACATTGAACGCATAGTAACGAGGATCTACTTTTGATTTTTTAGGAATGTTTCTTCTTAAGAGAGGGTAGTATCCGCCAACTGTTCCTGTAGCTTTTTCTCTATTGGGGGTTTCATAGGAATTTTCTGGGAATCTGTCGTCGTTTGGGAAATCTTTTGCGAGCGTTTTATCGACACCGATGGGACGAATGACGCCTTCAGGATTGGTTTTACTTTGCAAAGGGAGGTTAATTTCAACAATAGCGCCGCCGACATTTGAGAAAACGAGCTGTTGAAAATTATTTTCTAGGACATAAAAGCTTTCAGCTTTCGGGGTTTCTTCTGCGGAAAATGTTTCTGGCGCGATAGGGATTTGCTTTTGCACTTCCATTGTTTGTTTATTTCTAGCTTCTTCTTGTCTGCGCATTTGGGCGCGTTCTTCATCTTTTGATGAGAAGTGCTGATTGACAAAATAAAGAGCGATTGTGAGTCCAAAAACAAAAATAAGTGATCGTTTGTCCATAAAGAAATTGTGCCTCAAAAAATAATTCTTAGAAACTCTAAGTCTAGCAAATCCCCATCTTTAATGCAAAACAAGAAGCAGAAAACAAAGAGGGTCAGAAGGAGAGAGAATTTTTTACACTCTTTCTCTTCCCTCTTTCTTCCTCTGTGGTTTCTTGTCTTCTGTGGTTAAAAAAAATGCAAGTCTTTAGGATCCCTCGCCTTAGCCAAAGAATTAACCACAGAGACAAGAAACCACAGAGGAAGAAGAGAGGAAGAAGAAGAGGTAAAATTTTTTTCTCTCTCTCTTTTCTTCCTCTGTGGTTTCTTCCCTCTGTGGTTTATCTTTGGCTAACACTTGAGCGCGCAAGAACTTGCATTTTTTAAACCACAGAGGGAAGAAAACCACAGAGGAAGAAAGAAGAGAGGGAAATTTTCTGTGGTTTTAGCATTTTTTTTCGAAGTTGAAGAGGAATTCTCTAAAGTCGGAGGTGTTTCTAAGGCCTTCTAGCCAGTCGTCAGAGAGGAGCTCTTCTAGGGGGGGCAAGGATTCAAAGGTGTCGGCTTTTTCGATAAAGCGCATGGCTTTTTCGTATTGGCCAAGGATGGAATATAGGCATCCTAAATGGTAATAAGCTTGTAAATTACCAAGTTTTGCCGTTTGGATGAGTTTATGTTCAGCTTCTCTATAAAGCTGGTCTGCATCCAAAGGATCTTGTGTATATTGGGCAAGATTAATAAGGGTGAGGGCAAAATCAAGAATCACCTTATCATTTTCTTCTTCATGCTTAGAAGAGAGGCGGTAGTGATGGAGCGCCTTATAAAAAGGTTCAATGTCTTCTACAAGTTCTCCTAAATGGGAAAATGCAAGAGCTATTTTATGGTGAACCCCTGGAAAATCAGGGTCAATCATGAGGACGTGCGAAAGAATTTCTATAGATTTTGTATAGAAAGACTCTTCATCGTAATGATCTCCTAGGCTATCTAGTGTGCAAGCATAGTTAAAGAGCCACTCGGGATGGATGTAAACAGCGTTTTTTTGTGCGCCTAGGGCTTTTTCAAAGTAGGTGATTGCCTGTTCTTGCCATTTTTGTTCGTTTGTAAGCTCTCCTAATTTCGAAAGAGCGAAGGCAAAGTCGATGAAATAAAAGCTAGAGGAGCGAAGAGAGAGGGCTTTTAAGTAAAATTTATGAGCCTTTTCAAGAGATTCAGGATCTTCTTCTGCTTTTCCTACTTGCGTATACGTAAGAGCTATAGCGTGCCAAAGATGGTCTTTTGTTCTATCAATAGATAGGCCTTCTTGGAATTTTTCTATGGCTTGGAAGTGAAAGTCAGAATCGTTAAAATAATTTCCCATCGCATTTAAGCAGATCCCAAAAGAATACCAGATTTCAGGATCCTCACTTGCCATTTGAAGAGCATCAGATATCTTATTATGAGCTTCGTAAATAAGATCTACTTTTTCTGTAAGTTCTCCTAGAACAGCCAAGGATTCAGCCCAAATAGCAAGAACACTTGGAACTCTAGGGTCGCAATTATAGGCTCTCATGCTTTTTTCAATAGCGGCAGAAAGGCGTCTTGGGTCTTTGGTATTTTTTCCGGCAATACAGAGGAATTTAGCCCACTCTTGCCAGATTTCAGGGTTTTGGGGCTGTAGCTGAGCGGCGGATGAAAAACACTCATTAGCTTGAGAGAAATGGTCTTCGTCATGGCTGTTTTCGTAAAGCTTTTTAAGGGTTTTTGCAAGAGATGCCCAGCCTTCAAAAGATTGTCTATTTGTCCCAATGGTATGTCTAAAACAGTTGGTCGCTTTAACATAGAGGCGCACATCGTTAATTAATGGAGCTAGCTCTAGGCAAGCATTTCCGTAATCTTTCCAAAATTCTTCAGGAAGTTTTTCTGGATGAGAAGCAGCTTTTTGAAAGGTGTCGATGGAAAATTGAAAATCGGCTGGTTCAGAAGAGTGTCTAGCAATGTGTAAATAAGTGAAGGCATAGTCCCAGTAAACTTGGGAGAGAATAGAGGTTTCTTTAACTTGTTTATTTAAAAGATCAATCGCTTTTTCAAGCTTATCTTTAGCTTCTAGAAAATAATGGTGTTCTTGAAAGGATGTCCCTAAAACAGAAAGGGAAGTTCCCCAAGCATGCCAAGCATCAAAATAATCTTCTTTGATCGAAGTAGCTGTTTTAAATTTTTTGTTTGCTAAAAGAAGGTTCTTTTCTTTTCCTTCTCGGAGTCCATATTCAAAAAGGGAAAGGCCCTGTCTAAAAAAGGCTTCTGCATTGGACGGGCTTAGTTTTGAGGCTAGATCGAATAAATCCATTCCCCCAAAATCTCCCTTGAGGAGTTTTAGTTCCCCTTCAAATAAAAGAGCATCGCTAAGAAATGCGCGTTCCTCCGGATCACTATCATTAGTGATCAGCATGGCTTGGAGATCAAGCGGCAACGTAATGTCTAATTCCTGGCTATTTTCCATGAGAAATTCTCATTTTTGAAAGGGTGCAAAAGTGTTGATTATAGGAAAGCCAGGGTTTTTAGACAATTCACGTTCTATTTTGAACGCCGATTTTTGACGATAAAAATTTTTTATATATTGTTGCTAAAGCCTGAAAGTGAGTATCTTAATTTTAAATGCATGCTTTGTACATTAATTAAAAATTTATTTTCAAACGAGGATTTTGATGTTTACCCACCACGCAAAAATTTATTTAAGAGATACCGATGCAACAGGTGTACTTTTCTTTGGAGAGCAGCTGCGCCTTGCCTTAGAGGCTTTTGAGAGTTTTCTTATGACGCGGGGGATTAATCTTTCTAAAATTATAGAGGAAGCAGACTTTCTTTTTCCTGTTGTTCATGTAGAAGCAGACTTCTTTGTTTCTCTGCGCGCAGGAGATAGTATAGAGATCATTCTTTTTGCTGCCCGTATAGGAACAAGTTCTTTTACCCTAGATGCTTTATTTTATAATCAGGAAAAGGTTCATGTAGGCAAAACGCGTATTGTTCATGTCGCAACAGCTAGAGGGACAAAGCGCTCTACACCTATTCCTCTGCCCCTTTTGAATGTTTTACAAGAGCTTGTGCAAGCAGAGTGAGCCTTTTTCTTGAAGGTTTAAGAAGCTCTTCTTGAGGAAGAGGGAGTATTTGGAAAGGGATTTTATACTTCGGAAGAAGGGGGGAAAGTGCTTCTTTAATAGTCTCTAGACAGGTATTTCCTTGGATAAAAGCAAGAGGCCGTTTTCCAAATTCTGCGTCTTCCACTCCCACAACGATAGCAGATTCTATTTCAGGTATACTGCAAAGGGCATTTTCTATTTCTTCTGGTTGAATATTTTCTCCGCCGGAAATAAAAAGATTGTCCATGCGCCCTATGAAAGAGAGATTGCCTGTACTACTTAAGACGCCTCTATCTTTAGTAGGGAAAAAGCCTTCTTTATCTAAAGGAGACTTAAGACCTTCTTCTTGATTCCAATAACCTTTAAATAAGGTTTTCCCTTTTACAAGGATCTCTCCATTGTCTCCTATTTTAATTTCTCTAAAAGGAAGGGTTTTCCCAAGAGAAAAAACTGTTTCTGTATTTAGAGTGATGCTAGATCCCATTTCGGTCATTCCATAGGTCGGAAAAATATTTAATCCTTGTTTGATGGCTTCATCAAAAAGAGAGGAGGGGATGGGGGCGCCCCCAAGAAGGATGCATTTTGCCTTTAAGTGATGCTTTGTTTTGAGCAACCTAAAAAGCTGGGTAGGAATAAGAGAGAGGTGGGTTGTAGGTGTAGAAGAAAGAACAATTGTTGCTGCCCCAAGTAAACATCTAAAAACGATCCCCATTCCTGCTACATGAAATAAAGGAAGAGACAGCTGCCAGCTATCTGCCTCTTTAAGAAAGGTTTTTTCAATCGATCCTAGAGCGCTATAGTAATGATTATTAAAGGAAAGGGCTGCAATTTTAGGAGAAGCCGTAGATCCCGAGGTAAAAAGAAGCGTCGCAATTTTCTCTTGGTCTATCAGATTTTCTTCGTAAATTCCCTCTTTTAAAGGAAAGGTTTCTATATCTATCCATTTACTTGCTAGTTTTTCTAAATGAAGGGAGGGGTTACGTATATTTAATGGGCAAGCTACTGCATGAAGACGCATAAGCGCAAGCAGCAGGAGAATGGTCTTTAAGCATGAATGCCCCATAAAGGCCACTCTATCCTCTTGCTTTATTCCTAGGGAGACAAGCTCAAGACATGTTCCTTGGACAAGCTTATCGAGCTCTAAAGCTGTATAAGACCTTTCTTTGTCAATAAGAGCTATCCCTTCTGGAAATTGCTCTTTAAAAGTAGCTAGCGGACATTTTATAAAAGGCAGCATGTTTTATATTTAAAAAAAATGGACGAGTCTTTATTTATCTGAATATATACAGGTGACTTAATATGGATAAACAAGAAATTTTTGAGCTACTTAAAAAAAATCCTCTTTTTAAGAATTTAGATGATGAGGAACTTTATCTGGTTCTTTCTATAGCAGAAGAGAAACCCTATTCTCCTAAATCCTTTGTTGTTCGTGAAGGAGAATCTTGTGATGAAGTTTATTTAATTCTTAAAGGAAAAGCGCAAGTTTCTAAAAAAGATGAAGTTTCAGGAGAATTTCATAATCTTTTTATTCTGAATCCCGGAGAGCTTTTTGGAGAGATGGCTTTTATTGATGCTTCGCCTCGCTCTGCTTCTGTCTTAGCTATAGACGAACTTTTAGTTCTTGTTTTACCTCTTTCTAAAATAGCCTTTCTCTCCGATAAAAAAGAGGCATTTTCTAAGATCATTTCAAATCTGTCTAAGCAGTTAACGCAAAAATTACGGAAGACCGATGAGGTGACAGTGCGCGCCTTGCAAGCAGAGCTTTATGGGGCTAAGGTGCGTGTAGAGATGGGGAATTTCCTATTTCAAACTCTGATTCTTTTATCCTGCTGGGTTTTTCTTGTGACCCTTCTTAAGGAGTATGCTTCTAAGTTAAAAGCTTCTGAGCTCATTTCGGGACCTATGATTGTCGCTTTATTTTTGATTTGTTTTTTTCAGGTTAAAAATAGCATTTATCCGCGAAGTTATTTTGGCTTAAATTTAAAGAACTGGAAAAAAAATTGCTTAGAGGCCTTTTTATTCACTTTGCCTTTTCTTGTTCTTATTACTTTGGCTAAATGGATTTTTATAAGAAATGTGCATGGCTATGAAAATTTTACTCTTTTTAATACCTCTCCTATTAATTATAACTCCTCTGTTTCCCCTGCAGTGCAAATCCTTTTCCCCCTCATTTATATTGTTTTAACGCCTTTCCAGGAATTTATTGCTAGAGGATCATTGCAGAGTTCTATTAAAGCCTCTATCTCTGGATCGTACACAGTTTTTTGGTCGATTGTGCTATCTAATCTGCTTTTTGCTGCATTCCATGCGCATCTTTCGCCTATATTCGCCTTATTTGCTTTTGTTTTTGGCATTTTTTGGGGATGGATTTATGCGCGTCAAGGCTCCCTCATTGGCTCTTGCGTTTCCCATGCACTCATTGGAGGCTGGTCTCTTTCAGCCCTCGGCATAGACCGCATCTTCACCGGCTACTAGAACAAAGAGAAGTAAAATTTCTCTCTCTCTCTCTTCCTCTGTGGTTTCTTGTCTCTGTGGTTTAAAAAAATGCAAGTTCTTGAGCGATCAAGTGTTAGCGAAAGACAAACCACAGAGACAAGAAACCACAGAGGAAGAGAGAGTTTCTCTAGGGGTTCCACGTGGCGCAAAAGATTAGGGTGTAGAGGAGCAGGATTTGGGCTGTTTCTCCGAGGAGGGGGATGTAGTCTTTAGCTGCTTTGATCTTAAAGAGCTTTAGGCAAATGATGAGGCCTAGAGCTGCTGTGATAGATGTGATGGCTACATAAGGGTGCTCTTTATAGAAAAGAAGAGGGAGAAGCGTTGCAATAAACATTAAAGCAACATAGAGGCCTTTTCCAAAGGTTTTTCCAAAGCGCACAACAAGCGTATTTTTATGCGCTGCTTTATCTTCTTTTTCATCGCGGATGTTATTAATAAGTAAAATGCATGCTGAAAGAGCGCCTGGGCTTATTCCAATGAGCGCTGCTTCTAAAGAAAGCTCGTGTGTTTGTAAATAATATGCGGCGCTTGTTGCAACAGGTCCAAAGAAGACAAAAACAAAAAGCTCCCCAAGCCCTCTATAAGCAATAGCAAAACGCCCTTTTGTATAAGCTACAGCAAGAAAAAGGGAGAGGATAAGAAGCGCCGCTATCACAAGGCCTCCTTGATAAATTAGGGGAATCCCTAATAGAAAAGTGATAATAACGCTTATATTTAGCGCTTTTTTCATTTGAGAGGGAGTGACAAGGCCAGCTGCTGTGACTCTTGTTGGGCCCACTCTCTTTTTGGTATCTGATCCTTTTAAAAAGTCAAAATAGTCATTAGCAAAGTTTGTTACGACTTGTATTCCAATGGCTGTAAGAAGGGTAAAGAGGAATGTAAGGAAGCTAAATTCTCCATGAGTTCTTGCAACAATTGAAGCAATAAGCACCGGACTTATGCTTGCAATAAGAGTTTTTGGGCGCGCAGCTTGTATCCAAATGTTCATACTTAGGGCCTTTTAGGAAATTGTGAAAAATCGGGAGTTCTTTTTTCGATAAAGGCATTTTTTCCTTCTTGAGCCTCTTCTGTCATATAAAAAAGAAGGGTGGCATTACCGGCCAATTCTTGAAGTCCTGATTGCCCATCGCAATCAGCATTCAGGCTAGATTTTAAACAGCGAAGCGCAAGAGGAGAGTGTGCAAGCATTTCTTTACACCATGCAATGGTTGTGCTCTCAAGCTCGCTATAAGGAACAACGCAGTTGACAAGGCCCATCTCTAAAGCTTCTTTTGCATTATATTTTCTGCATAGAAACCAAATTTCGCGCGCCTTTTTTTGCCCTACAATACGCGCCAAATAAGAGGCTCCAAAGCCCCCATCAAATGAGCCCACTTTAGGCCCTGTTTGTCCAAAGATCGCATTATCGGCAGCAATTGTTAAATCGCACACCACATGCAGCACATGCCCGCCTCCAATCGCGTAACCTGCGACCATAGCCACAACAGGTTTAGGGCAGGTTCGGATCTCGCGTTGAAGATCAAGGACATTTAACCTGTGTGCTCCTGTACCATCTGCATATCCTGCATCCCCGCGCACTTTTTGGTCGCCGCCTGAGCAAAAGGCGTCTTTCCCTTCTCCTGTAAGGATAATGCATCCTATAGAGTGGTCATGCCTTGCATCTCTTAGCGCATGAGACATTTCATCCACAGTTAGGGGGCGAAAGGCATTTCTCACCTGAGGTCTATTAATGGTGATTTTAGCGATGCCTTCTGCCTTGTGGTATTTAATATCTGTGTAAGTTCCAGATTCTATCCAATGAGGTGTTTGCATAAAAGTTCTCCGCATTTTTCAGGGTTTTCAAGGTGAATGGCGTGGCCTGCCCCTTCTATAATTTCAAATTGATGAGCAGATAGCAGGTTACGATAAAGGGTGAGATATTTCAAGTCTTTTGCACCACATAAAAAATGGGTGTTTTTAGGAATGTTAAAGTTCTGGTGTGCAAGACTATTTCTTTTTAGCATATGTTCTATATCTAGAGGATTTAGCTTAGAGCGTTTCAAGATAAGCTCGGCTAGAAGAGGCGTGTTTTGAAGCGTTTCAAAAACAGGTTGCTTATAAAAAAGGGTGAGGAATTGATGAATGCCCTCTTTTTTTAAGATCTCTATCCATTTAAGATCTTCCTCCCATCTTTTATTTTTTTCTTCCTCACTATTGAGTCCCACATGCGCTGAGAGCGCAATGGTTTTTAAAAATCTTCCTGGAAAAGCAACTTTTAGCTGAAGAGCTATTCTCCCTCCCATTGAATATCCTACAAGGGAGCATTTTTTTATGTTTAGTTCATCTAACTGTCTAATAATGCAAGAGGGATCTATGTAATCTATAGCTAAACAATAAAACCTGTTAGCTAGAGGCTCTATAATCTGTTGCCAGTCTTCTTTTTCTCCTAAAAAACCATGGAGAAAGAGGACGCAAGGATTTTTTATGCTTCCGCATAACAAGGCATTTTTATACATAATTCCTTGATTTCTTGGTGATCACTCACATTTTGTTTTCTATTCGTTTTAATTTCAATGATTTGAGAAACAGGATTTTCAAAGCATTTTGAAAGCTCGTTGCTATAGGGAAGATCAAAAAAGCGCGCCGCATGCTCAAAATCAAAAGAGTGAGCTGTTGCAAAAAAATCTTCTAAAAGATCTGTTCTTTCAGCAATGGGAAGAAAGGAAAAAATTCCCCCTCCTTGATTATTGATGATCAAACAAATGATCGGGTATTTGGACTTTTTAATAAGAGCTAATGAGTTTAAGTCGTGAAGCGCTGCCACATCTCCAAAGATTGCTAGAATAGGGGATTTTAATCCTTCAGCGATGCCGGCAGCTGTAGCTATATTTCCATCAATTCCTGAAACACCTCGATTGGCAAAGATAGGGATAGCAGCATCTGGAAAAAAGAAGGTGTCAGCATCTCTAATGGGCATGCTATTTGGAAGAAATACAGGGTATTTGAGCTTTTTTTGAAGCTCCCAAAAAATAGAGGGTTCTGTAATTTCTTGTAGCGCATTAAAGTAGTTTTCTAATGTTTCTCTTAGAAACATTTCTCTTTCTTTAAAAAGAGAAAAAAAGTGGGGGGTGTTTTGGGGCTCTATGTAAGGTAAAACACCTTCACAAAAAAGAGAGGGGGCGCACTCTAATCTGTGTGTGACTGCATGCAGAGGGTCGTGCCGTAAAGAGTGATCAGCAACAAGCAAGTAATGAGGAGCTTTTAAATATTCCTGAAGATGTTTAGAAACAAGGACATCTCCTAAATGTAATATGCATTCAGGTTTTTCCATACCCTCTAAGAGCAGATTATAATAGGAAATACTTGCGCTGTGTTTTTGCCTAGATTGAGAGAGAACATCTATTAAAATAGGCCATTTAAGTTTTTCTCCAAGCATAAAAATAGCTTCTTCATTTAAAGCATTGGCGCCTAAAACAATGACCCCTTTTGTCTTGGAAGATAAAAGCTGCCCCCATTTTTTTAAGGCCCCTTCTGTTGGAATACTAGAGCTTTTTTCATAGTGTGTCGCTTTTAAAATGGGATCTGGGACCTTTTTAGAAGAAAAAAGAGGCTCTCTAAATTGGCAATTGATATGTACTGGGCCTTTACTATAAGCGGCATAAGAAGCTATTCCTGAGAGATGCTTTTCTGTAATAAAGGGATCTGAAAAAGAAAGATCAAACGCTTTATGCACGTAGGTAGAAAAGATTTTGGCTTGATCAACTGTTTGGTTGCTTCCAAGAGAAAGCTTTTCTTGGGGACGATCAGCTGTAATGATAATTAAAGGAGTGCGGGTTGCATGGGCTTCCATAACAGCTGGAAAAAGATTTGCAACAGCTGTTCCCGACGTGACAAATAGGGCGACCGGTTTATTGCTCGCTTTCGCAATACCTAAAGCTAAAAAAGCCATTCCTCTTTCATCAAAATGAACCATTTTTTTTGCCTTATCAAAACAGTTAAGGGCAAGCACAAGAGGCGTTGATCTAGAGCCCGGAGACATGCAAAAGTGCTCCACTCCAGACTCTATTAAGTGATAGAGGAGCGCTTTTGCATTTTTTACATTATAAAATCCAGAGTCTTCAATCATGTTAAAACCTTGGTAAACAAAGAGATTTTATCTTCCAGCTCTTCCCACTCCTTTTGCGCATCAGATCCTTTTACAATGCCAGCTCCTGAAAATAGATGAAGCCTTCCTTCTTCGATAAGGCAAGAGCGGATAGCAATAAAAAACTCTGAAGAAGAGCTTCCTACAAAACCGATAGGCGCTGCATACCAACCTCTTTCAAAAGGTTCATGGAAGCTAAGGAAGTCTAGGGCAGCTTCTTTTGGATAGCCTCCAATAGCCGGAGTGGGGTGAAGTAAATCGATTAATGCTTGATCACTCAAAGAGTTTTTAAGCACGCCTTTTAATTTCAAGATTTTATGGTATAGGGCTCCTGTATGCAAAATGCTTGGGGCAGATTTTTCAAGCGATGTGCAGATTTTAGCTAAGGCGTTTTCAAGAAACTGACTGACAAAGGAAAATTCTAGCATTTCTTTTTCTTGGGCTAAAAGCTTTTCGTCTTTTGCTGTGGCTGCAAGGGCTTCTGTTCTTATATGGTTATTTTCTTTGGAGTATAGCATTTCAGGGGTTGCTCCCATAAAGGATTTGCCTTCTTCTAAAGCAAAAATAAAACGGGTAGAAGCTGAACTTTTGAGGTTTTTTAGCAGATCAAAAGGAGAGAACGTATTTTGTGTTTTAAAGCTGACTTTTCGTGCTAAAACAACTTTTTCAAGTAAGCCTGCATCAAAAGCTTCTAGCGCAGCTTGTATGCTTAGCTCCCAATCCTTATAAGAAGGAATATCCTTCCTTTGAGAAACGGCTTTCCCTTTTTCTTTCCCTTGCTTGGCTTGGGCTTTGTTTTGCTCTTTTAATTCACGTATAATGAGGTAGTTGTCTCGCACTTCATAGAGGGGAAGAAAAAAATAAGAGGAAGGAAATCCCTCCCAAGCGCTTTTACTTGCCACTCCATAAAAGAAAATACCCTCGTCCCCTGTAATTTCGGGAACTCCAAATACTTCTAAAATCTTTCCTGCTGCAGCAATTTTTCTTTTTCCTTCTCTATCTTCCCAATAGAATTTAGGATAAACATCTTGTTTGTCTAGCCAATCGAGAAGATCGGGGTTTTCAATGGGAAGAAGAGTTTCTTTGTAGGTAAAAGCTTCTCCACTTGGTCCACCAATAAAAACCTTTTTCACTTCTTGTCTCCAATGTAAATCGTTACAGCTCCTAAAGTCATGGGGTAGGCTCTTGCTTCTGAAAATCCGGCTTCTTTTAAAAGAGAGCAAAAAGCATCGCCTGAAGGAAATGTTTCAATTGTTTGGTTAAGATAGCTATAAGCTTTTTTGTTTTTAGAGAGCATTCCTCCAATTCTTGGCAAGAGATGTCTTAAATAAAACAAATGGAGCGTTTGAATGCTCTTGTTTTTGGGAAGAGAAAATTCTAACACCAATATTCTTCCCTTTTTTTTGAGCACGCGGTGAATTTCTCTTAGGCAAAGAAGGGGGTCATCCATGTTTCTGATTCCAAAGGAGATACTTGCTGCATCAAAAACTTCTTCATCAAAAGGGATTTTCATACCGCTTGCTTCTACAAGTTTGACTTTTTTCTGATAGGTCTTGAGTTTAAGTTTATCTTTGCCAATTTCTAGCATTTTAGAGGCAAGATCAATGCCTGTAGCTTCGTGGATCGTGTTTTTTTCTTCTAGAAAAGCGATAAGCTGATCGCAGGTGCCCGTTGCACAATCAAGGATTTTTAACTTTCTCCCTTTAGGTAAAAAAGTGGCCATTTTTTTTCGCCATTGTTTATCTATGCCAAAAGATAAAACGCGATTGATGGAATCGTAGGTTGAAGAGATCTTATCAAACATCTTCCACACATGCTCTTTTGATGGGGAAGTTTTTGTATTTTGAGCCATAAAGCACCATGTTAAACATCCGCAACCTTTTACCAGCTACCCGAGAACAAAACAAGCAAGAAAACAAGAACAAAGAAGAAGAGGAGAATTAACAGGATGTACAAGATTAGGGCAGGATATACAGGATGAAGAAGGATAGAGGAATCTTTTTTCTTTCTTCTCTCTGTGTGCTCTGTGATCTCTGTGGTAAAAAATATGCTAACACATTGGATGCAGCGGTCTGCGATAATTTTTAACCACAGAGATCACAGAGCACACAGAGAGAAGAAAGAAAAAACACCCTCTTATCTTTCTCCATCCTGTATATCCTGCCCTATCTTGTACATCCTGTTATTCTTCTTTTTTTCATAATTCATAATTCATTTTTCATACTTCTCTTTAGTTCCAGTAGGGGTGGCCTTCGACTTTTTGGTAGGTGCGGGTTTCGGGGATCCAGACCATGGTAGGCTCTAAGTTTTCCCCGTATTTGCTTTTTAAGAAAGTCACAATGTCACGCGGTGCCCAAACCTCAACCCCATCGAAATTGACTTTTTTTAAGGGAAAAATAGTTTCAAAGCTTAAAGGTTTCATCATAACGATCTCCGATTTTTTCCACTTTGCCGGGAAAGGAGAGTTTAAGTGCGTGTAAAAGTAGGCTGCTGTTTTATTTTGAGCATCGATTTTGTAGTGGTAAAGATCGATAAGAGTTTTGGTTTCTTTAATATAAAGCTTTAAAAAGGTGTTGGGGTGTTCGTAGCTTGACCAGTCTTGAATTTCATATTTTTTAGGATCAAGACCTAAGAGGAGTCTTTTTACATTTTCATGGTCTGGTAAAAGAATAGAAAGATCAATGTCATCATCCCAGGGAATAAACCCTCCGTAGCGGTAAGCTCCAAGGCATGTGCCGCAATCGATCCAATAGATAATATTGTTTTTCTCTAGAATTTTTGTCACAGCCTTCAAGGCTTCCATTTCAAGTTTATGTTTTTTAATGATATTTGAAGGTCTTGCAAGACGAAGAGGCTCTATCCATTCATCGCTATGAAAATCAGAAATCCCCATAGATTTATACATAGCTAAACAAGAAACCACTTTAGGAGCTTTCATCGATTCTCTAATCATCTTATGGCGCTTTCGTGTGCCAGGCGATAAATAAGCAATAGCTTTTACCGTAGAGCCAAGAACTAAGCTCACGGGAAGAGCTGCGAAGGCAAGGGGGGTTTTAAGCCAATGGAATTTTCTATAAGTGTAGCATTGCTTGACATCACAATCGCCTGTTTGTCTATTTTCTATACGCGCATTTTTCCCGGCAAATAGATAACGATAAGGAATAAGAAGAGCATTGCCAGTAGCTTCAATGGGGTTTTCATTTGCATAGCGGATATTTAAAAATACGTTTTCTCTAGCCCCATAGTAGGTAGAAACAAGAGGCATTCCAAGAGGCTGAAGCAAGTCTTTAAGAATGGAGTATTTGGTTTGGCTTTTCTCCTCTATTTCTTCTTCTGAAAAAGAATAAGAAAAAGGCAAAAGTAGAATTCCCAAAATGAGCGCTAGTGACTTCATAAAATTCCTTATTAGTACCTGGGCATATTCTAATTATTTTTTCATTAAGTGCAAGTATACCATTCGTGGATGAAAAAGCAGTTCCTGAGCAAAACCATAGTCAAAGCATTGGAAGCTGAGCGACAAAAAGAACGATACAAATGATATAATGATGTGAATGATGAAGAAAAAAAATATCATTCATATCATTGTATCATTCTTATCATTTCCTTGCCGCAATTCCTTAAAACCTTAGCCAGCTTTTGAAATTGGAAGCCGAGCGACAAAAAGAACGATATAAATGATACAATGATGTGAATAATGAAGAAAAAAAATATCATTCATATCATTGTATCATTCTTATCATTTCTTTGCCGCAATTCCTCAAAACCTTAGCCCAGATTTTGAAATTGGAAGCTGAGCGACAAAAAGAATGATAGAATGATGTGAATGATGAAGAAAAAAATGCCATTCTTATCATTGCCTTGCTGCCAACTCCTTAAAACCTTAGCTAAAATCATGACTTGGGGATAAGGGCTAGATCTTTTCTGCTAAGCGAGGCTTTTCTTTAGCTATCATAAAGTAGACGCCGAATAAAGAAAGGGTGCTTCCTAGAACCAAGACAGGGATAGCTCCTACAAGATCACATAGCAATCCTCCAAGAGCTGGAGCTATAGCTCCTCTTATTCCTACCATTAAGATATTGGTACTAGAGTAAGGGGCGCTATTTTCATTTTGAGCAAAGAGTGTTCCAGAAAGATTCCATAGCAAATGGCTTCCTGCTTGAGCAATTCCATAAAATAAAAAAGCTAAATAAAGGAAAAAAAGGTTTGTTTGTGCAAATAGAAGGGTCAAAGGGAAAATGGCAAACCCTACAAGAATTAAGGCTGTTAAGTGGGAAATAGATTTTTGTCCGAGTCCCTGTTTCCACAAAAGAGAAGAGGCGGTAACCCCTATTCCCATTAAAATAAAGCGGGCAATGACAATATTGGAATAAGAAAGATTTAAAACATCTGCATAATAAACAGAAAGTGCTGGAGCAATGAGCATTAAAGAAAATCCGCCAATCATAAATCCCCACTGGAAATGCGCAAAATCAGGTTTTGTGCGCATAAGAGCAAAAGATACTTTAAGAGGCTCTAGAATTTTCGTTTTTAAAGAAGTCTTAGGTAGTTGGGGAGGCGCTTCTAGATGAAGGGGAATTCTCATTTGAAGAAAAACACTGCTAAGACCCACAAGAGCGCTTATAAAGAATAGAATTTTCCAGTTTGAACCGCTTCCATCTAAAATATCGGCGATGGTAATCCCTAAGACCACACTTTCTAAGAAGCCTAAGATGTAATAAAGAGAAAAAACGTGCTCTCTTGGTTTTTTGGGAATATTTATTTTAAGAATTTCAATAAGGGCAGGATTTCCAGCTCTTTGAAAGAGTTGATAAATACCACAAGCTAAAAGCAGATACCACGCATTAGAAGTTACAGGAAGAATTAAAAAGGGAAGATAAGATAGCGTCCAGGCCCCTATAAGATTGGCTTTTAACTTATCCTTTCTGTGGGTGAGGTGAGCGCCCCAGTAGAAAGAAAAAACGGAGAGTACAGGCCTTAAAGCTACAAAAAGAGAGAGTTGCAACATGCTGGCTTTTAGGTCTTTGCGTAGTATAAAGGGGAGCAAAGTATAAAGCGCTATTGAAGGCTCGCTTGTAAGATTCATCCATAGGAGAGCCAGCCTTGTTTTCTTGCATCCTTTAAGAGGGGAATCCTCTGCCATGCTTTTCGTCCTCAAGTTTACCCACGATAATCCTTGATTTAGGGGAATATTGCAAGGGAGAAACTTTTAATTGACTATTTATTGAATTATTAATTTATTGTTAATTTTGTTTGTTTATTATTATGGTTTTGTTTATAATTAATTATTTAATAGTAAAATTAGAGTGGTTTTTATGGATATTATGATAAATGAATTAAGTGGGAATAAATCGGGGTTTTGGAGTGCAGTTAAATACTTTTTTAGCTTTTTTTGCGGAATTCCTAGATTATTTTGTGTTTTAACAGCCTGTTGCGAGCAAGATAGTGCTCTAGATGATAATTTAAAACCTTTGAGAGAGCCCCTTTTGAAAAATCAAGCTCCGGGATATCAATCCATGGCAACTAGCGCAGGAAAAGCGCATGTAGCTGTAGCTAAGGCTAGAAGCGAAGTCCTTAAGGAAGAGTGGGAGTCTCTTAAAAACTTTGAGGATAGCTGTCCTGCAAGGGCTGCCAGAGAAGGAATAGTTTTTAGCGATAGAGGTCCATTAGATATGACAGATCCTCTTTATGCTCAGGATAATACGCCTATTTCTGATACGTGCGGGTGTTTTACCTGCCAAGGAACTACCAGGTCCGAGCTTCATCAGAGTTTAAAAAGTAAAAAATTCACGGGAACCTTAGAGGCAAGAGTTCATAATAGGCACTGTATGATGCGTTTAGAGGAAAGAAATATAAAGATCGTTGAAAAATTTAAGGCTACTCTTTAAAAATAATAATTGTCAAAATTGGTTGATTTTAATTGCTGTTTTTTGTTATAATTGACCAATTATTAAATTAATTTATTAGGTGTTTAAATGAAGCCGCGTTCTAAGTCTACTAAAAGTACGCTAAAAAAAGCGTCATGGATTTTAAGGATTTTTTCTGGGATTGTTGATTATTCGCTGTTCTTTCTTTTAGAGATGCTTTTTGTAAGCTTCTTGCCTTTTTATTTTGAAGAAATCTTTTATTTTATTCTCGCAGCTGCAACCCCTCTTCTTTGGATTCCTTGTGAGGCTCTTCTTACTAGCACCTGGGGCACCACAATGGGAAAAGCGATGTGCGGCATTGTAGTGCGCACAGGCAAAGGGGAAAAAGTTAATTTTAAAAATGCCCTTTTAAAAGCTTGCTGCCTTAAAAAATCTGAAGCCTATTCGTTTTCTAAAAATACCTTTTTTAGAGTGACTCAGTGGATCGTGATCGGGGGAACGGTGATTGGCTGTTGGGGTTCTACCATTTTAGGGATTCCTGTAATGAATCAGTATATGAATGTTTACGAAGAGTATTACTCTACTCCTATTGCAAAAGACGGGTGGATTAATTACGTAGCAGATGCTAAAGGTTTTACCGTTTTACTCCCTTCTTACCCTGAAGAGACCTCCCAATCCTTTGATAACCCTCATACACGGGATGCTTTAACGTATCATGAGTACAAGAGTTGTAATGAGAAGGAAAAAGTGTGTTACTCTGTTGGTTATTTAGATCTGCCAAGAAGCTGGCGTTTTGCAGGGGCTAATACTTTGCTTAAAGGCGCTCTTGGAATAGTTGTAGAGCATGAAGCAGGCTCAAGTCTAGTGAATAGCAGCCTCTCTCGCCACCAAAAAAATCCGGCTATCGATTTTGAAATTTCTAAAGATAGCAACGTTTTAAAAGGCAAGCTTGTCCTTATTGGAAGAACCATGTACCGCATTATGGTAACAGAGCCAGCTGGAAGCGCAAGAGTGGATTCAACCCAAATGTATACCTTTATGGATTCCTTCCAAATGCGCTACCAGGGCATGTCCTAAAGTAACAGAGAGAGAGAGAGAAATTCCTCTTTGTTTATCTTAATTATGTAGGTCTTTTGTCCAGATGACCATGGGTTTATCTGAGGGCTTATTTTCATAGGCATCTTTCCATTGAAGTTTGAAGGTCATGTTGGGGTGATAGCCCCGCTTTTTCCAAAAATCATCGAAAGGAAGGTACTCCTTAGGTTTTAAGGGGTGGTTTTCAGGTCTTGCAATGGTTGAGAAACATGTGTATTTAAACCTGCCAAGATTGTGTGTGTGAGCTTCTCTATGATCAAAAAAGTGGTGCCCAACCCCTCTTCCTCTGTAAGGTTTTAATAAAAACGATTTCCCAAAGTAATAGAAGGAGGAAATATCTAGTCCTTTGTCTAAAAAAGGGTGTTGGATAGTTTCAGGTTCTTTTTCAAGGGGCGCTCCTGTAGAGACGCCAACAATTGTTGAACCGTCAAATACAAGCACTCCCACTGCTTCATCACTTGTAAGATGCTTTTCAAGATATTCTTGTTCGTGTTCGATATCTACTTCATATAAGTAGGGGTATTCTCTATAAACATCGCAGCGGATGCGGGCAATACTATGGAGATATGGCTTAAGCGATTTTCCTTTGAAACATTGGACATTCATTTTTGAGTGCATGACAAATCTTCACATTTGGTTAACAAAATATTCTTATGAACTATATATTAAAAAAAATAAAGAAAAATTCTAAGGACTTCGTGTATTCTTTCAAAAAAGAACAAACGGAGAAATTATGGCTAAGCTTTATTTTAGGCATGGCACTGTAGGAAGCGCAAAAACACTAAACCTTTTGGCTGTTGCTCACAATTATAGACAGCAAGGAAAGAGTGTTCTTTTAATGAAACCAGAACTCGATGATCGCTTTGGTACAGGGTCTATTAAATCAAGAGCTGGTCTTGAAATGAAAGCAGATGTTCTAGTCAATGCTGATACCAATTTACTTTTTTTAGATTATGAAGGGGTAAGCTGTATTCTTGTCGATGAAGCGCAATTTTTATCGGCTCTTGCTATTGATCAGCTTCGAGAGATCTCTTTGATAAAAGGCATTCCTGTTATTTGCTACGGTCTGCGCACGGATTTTCGCTCAAAACTTTTTGAAGGGTCTTTGCGCCTTATGGAGCTTGCTGACTCTATTGAAGAAGTTAAAGCGACCTGTTTTTTCTGTAATAGAAAGTCGATCATGAACATTAAACACATCAATGGAAAAGCCACCCTAGATGGCCCTGTCATAGACGTTGGCGCCGAAGAAAAATACCTCCCCACCTGCTACAGCTGCTACGCTTCCCAGCTCAGCGTCCTCACTTAAGAAGAAGAATTAACAGGATGTACAAGATAGGGCAGGATATACAGGATGAAGAAAGAAGAAGGGAAGTATGCAATTTCTTTGTCCCGCTAGGGACTATGGTACGTAGCCAGGGTGTGACGAAGGAACCCCTGGATAAGAATGGATCAAACATTGCACTCCATTGGAGTGCAGGAAAGGTAGAAAAGGTTTGTAAAATGTTATTCTTTTTAAGCCTTAAGATCCTGCGCTCCTATGGAGCGCGATTTCTGAGAATGCATATTTCCAGGGGTTCCTTCGTCACACCCTGGCTACGTACCATAGTCCCTAACGGGACAAAGAGATAGTTCGTACAATACATGACAAAAGGAAGTAAAAATCTCTCTCTCTTTCTTCCTCTGTGGTTTCTTCCCTCTGTGGTTTAATCTTCGGCTAACACTTGAGCGCAGAAAGGCTCGCATTTTTTTTAAACCACAGAAGCGTTGAAACCACAGAGGAAGAAAAGAGAGAGAGATTTTCTCTTTGTTTTTTTAGAGTTCGTTTTGGAGGATTTTTTCGCGGTAGGATTTCATGAGTTCTACCATGTAGTGGATGTTGTGGATGGAGGTGAGGGTCATGCCTGGGGCTTCATGGGCTTTCATGAGGTGATGGACGTAGGCGAGGCTAAAGTTTTTGCATGTGGGGCATGTGCATTCTTTGCAGATAGGAGAGAAGTCTTCTTTATAGATTCCCTTTGTTACATTGACAGGGCCTCTTTTGGTGAAGGCAATGCCATGGCGGGCAGATTTTGTGGGATAAGAGCTATCGAAGGTGTCAAATCCTAGAGGAACACACTGATCAATTGACCATAAGTCTCCAATGCCGAGCAAGTGATTAGGGCGGTCTTTAGGTAAATGCTCCATTGTATAGGTAAGTAATTCCATCATTTCTGGCTTGGTTTTTCCTACACTTCCCCCAATAGCAAAGCCATCGAAGGGAAGAGCGCCTAGGGTGGCAATACTCAGCTTGCGCAGCTCTAAATCAATCCCTCCGTGAATAACGGCGTACATGGCTTGTCCATTCGGGTTTTCAAGGTGGGTCATAAGGGAGCGCTTTTCCCAGCGGTGTGTACGATGTAAAGAGTCTATAAGCTTGCTTTTTTCAATATGGTAAGGAGGAAGCTCATCAAAGGGGATAATAATATCTGCGCCCAAATCTTTTTGCGCTTGAATAGAGGTTTCTGGAGTGAGAAGTATTTTAGCGCCGTCTCTATAAGATCTAAAAAGTACACCTTCTTCCGTGATTTTTAAAACGCCGCCATCTGTTTTTTTGGTTCCCTTTCCTTTAAGCTCACTTGCAACAGATCCATAAGCCAGGCTAAAAACCTGAAAGCCTCCTGAATCGGTGATAATAGGGAAAGGGCGATTAATGAATTTATGTAGGCCACCCGCTTTTCTCACTACTTCAGTTCCCGGCTGGAGCATTAGGTGATAGGTATTACAAAACATGAGCTGAACCCCTAGTTCATTGACCATGGCGTTATCTACAGCTTTTAGGGTTCCATTTGTTCCTACAACAACGAAGTTGGGCGTATCGATGATCCCATGGGGGGTGTGAATTCTTCCTACTCTTGCAGAAGATTTTTTTGAGGTGTGAAGCACTTCAAACTTAAAAGAAGAAGGGATGCGCTCTTCTAACATAGGGGATATTTCTTCAAGAGTTTTCATAATTAGGGATCATCCTTTTTGTAAAAGAAATAAATGTAGTCATAGAGAAAATCACAATCACCTTAATTAAAAAGCTTATTAGGATAATGTCAGTAAGCGAAGCTACTTGACCATAGAGCCCTAAAACGCTAAATAAGACAGTGTCAATGAGCTGAGAAAAGGTAAGGCAAACTCCATTGCGCATGCTTAAGGAAAGGCTGCTTTTCTTTTTAAGGAGTCCAAAAAAGCGCCTATCGATTTGCTGCACAATAAAAAATACCGTAACAGAAGCCAAAAGAAGCCTTGGAGCAGGGGTTAAAATAGTATGGAAGCTTGGGTCTGCTATGTCGTGTATACTGGGTTGATAAAAAAGATGAACCTGAGACATCACCCCAAAAAAGGCGAGAATAAAAAAACAGACCCAAGTGGCCTTTTTAGCGCTTTCTTTCCCAAAGTATTCTTGTAAAAGATTTAAGCCTAAAATGCTTCCAATAGCAAACACATCGCTTCCCGTGACTTCATATCCCAAAAAATTGATCTGCTTAATGACAAATAGGTTTGCAAGGACTGCTTGTAAAGAGATCCATGCAAAAAGAGCCTCTTTGCCAAGACGCAAGGCAAATAGTCCAAAAGAGACAACAAGAAGGATGTGAAAAACAAAAATAGCTTCATTCATGGGCAAAGAGCATAACATTTTTCTATACCCAAGTAAATTTAAAATATTGGATAATTCAGGGGATACAATTGGAGTGTTATATGAGAAAGCTATCAAAAATTTTATTTTCCCTTCTAGTTATTGGTTCTTTTAACCTTACAGCAGAAGAAACTTTATCTATTATTAAGCCTGACGCCGTGGCTGCCAATCACATTGGAGAAATTATTACACGTTTTGAAAAAGCCGGTTTAAAAGTTGTAGCTGCTAAAATGACTAAGCTTAGTAAAGAGCAAGCAGAAAGCTTTTATGCTGTTCATAAGGAACGTCCTTTTTTTAAAGGCCTTGTATCCTATATGACTTCAGGACCCGTGTTTATCCAAGTTTTGGATGGAAAAGACGCTGTCTCTAAAAATAGAGAGCTTATGGGAAGCACTAATCCTAAAGATGCTCAAGCCGGAACTATTAGAAAAGATTTTGGAACAGGTCTTGAGGCTAATGCTGTGCATGGCTCAGATAGTCTTGAAAATGCTAAAACAGAAATTAGCTTTTTCTTTTCTCCTAATGAAATTTATACAAGGTAGGTGCCCTTGACTCTTATTGATATTCAAGAAATTAACCCTCGCATAGAGGTCGATCTAAAGTATGCAACGCCAGATAACTTCACAAAGGAAATCCTTTATGATTTTAAAAAGTGTTTGCTTGTCAAAGAAGCGGCTTTAAAGCTAAGTCTTGTGCAAGAAGAGTTTGAAGCTATGGGGCTTGGATTAAAGGTGTGGGATGGCTATCGCCCAATGGCTGTGCAATGGAAGTTTTGGAATTTAATCCAAGATGAGCGCTATGTTAGCCATCCTTTAAAAGGAGGGCGCCATACAAGGGGCACAGCTGTTGATCTCACAATCATCAACAAAGAAGGCGTGGAGCTTGAAATGCCCACCTCTTTTGATGATTTTAGAGAGCTTGCTCACCGCAAGTACATGGACCTTCCTGGAGTGGCTATTCAAAACCGCACCCTTTTAGAATCCATCATGAAAAAGCACGGCTTTATTGGCATCGAAACAGAATGGTGGCACTTCGACCTCGAAGGCTGGGAATCTTACCCACCCCTCGAGAAGTATGACTGTTTGAATGCCTGAGCGTGAAAACAAAGAGGGTTAATTTTTTCTCCCCTCTCTTCCTCCCTTCCGTGCCCGTGTGCGTGCCCGTGCCCGTGCCCGATTTGCCGTTGTTTGCCTGTCAATAACATCAATTCGGGCACGGGCACGGGCACGCACACGGGCACGGAAGGGAGGAAGAAAGAGGGAGGAATTTAACTCTCTTTGTTTTTTTAGGTTAGTTCTTCGAGGTCGATGATTTCGTGGGAGCCGTCTTGTTTGATCTTGAGGGTGACAAGGGTGTTTTTGTGGGTTCCTTTGATGAGGGCTTCATTTTCCATTTTTTCAATACTTGTGATGGTTAAAGACATGAGAAGGCGAAGCTTTTGGGCTCGATAGAACACCTCCTCTCCGTTATTTTCTAACTTGAAATACTCGTCATTTAGCCGGTATATAGAAGGAGTTACTTCAACGCAGTGGCTCTTTTTGAATCGTTTGAGAACATTGTCCTCATCTCCTTCATCAAAACGCCTTTTTGAAGAACCCTGAAAAGAGAGTATTTCGCAATCTAAAACCATGGGGCTATTTTCTGCTGTTTGGTTTGCTTTTTTCTCGAACCAATAAGGGTCTCTTTCAAAGGTCTTGATGTCGGAAAGGGGGTTACCTTGTGTAAAAGTGATGAGTTGATAATTCCCATGAGTCGTTCGTGCTAAAAACCAGTTAGGAATAACGGAAAATATTTCGCTTGAGAATCCAGAAGGTAGTTCAAGAGAAGTTAAAGACGCTATTAAAGCTGGTGAGAGGGAAAATTCTTTAGGATTCTCATCTACTCTAATAACTTTGGCATCCTGTATTGTTAGAGGCACTTTAATTTCTCTTGGGCAGTAGGCTTGCTCTCCGTTTCCTGGCTGTTTTACAAAATAGAGAAGGTTTCTTGCGTGGCCTAAATAGGAGAAATTGTAACTGCCATGAGTAATAGAAAAGGCGTCTGCTTCTTCGCTTAAATGAATAGAGCTACAAGCTTTTTGTAATTTGGAAATCCAGCCTACTCTTGCCTCTAATTCTTTAATTTCATTTGGACAAAAAGCGAGAAGAGAGTTTTTTACCTCTTCATTATCATTGGGGAGTAATTGGATGGCAGATGCCTGTTTATAAGGATTTTTCCATAATTGAGTAAGATTTTCGGCTGGGCACTTTTGGCATAAGAATAAAGAGCCTTCCCAGTTCTTTTGCTTTAAGGATAAATATAAAAGAGGATAGATTTTTATACATATGTGAAACTCTTCCATGCAAATAGCCATTAATGCTACTAGAAACGGCTTATCGCCATAGGAAGCAGCAAAACTCCAGGTATTTCCAAAGTGGGACAAAAGCCCAAATTTTGAAAGTTGCTTTTTAATTTCTTCTGGAAGATTGAGTTTTAATAGAAAGTCTTGATGTGTTTTAGGCATTTGATGAAAGATATGCCAAAATAAAGAGAACTCTTTTTCTCGAATTAAGCCCTGCATTAGAATTAAAGCCACACCAGCATAAGCCTCTCTTTTTAAAGGAGCAATAAGAAGAAGCCAAAGTTCTTTTTGGCAATGCTGATAGATAAAAGAGACAAAGGGAATAGTTTGATTTCTTATAAAATGGTCGATAAGAATATTTTGTTCTTGCCCCGTTCCAAATAAATGCGCTAAGACTTTATGGGGGCACTTAGTAAATAGAATTTGCAGTAATTGTCCCTCTTCTTTTTTAAAGGAAGACAAATAAAGGTAAAGACCTGTTGTACCTAGAGTATTCGGTTGGAAAAGGATCAGCAATTCATTTTCATCAAAATGTTCAAGGACATACTTTAAGATTCTAGGATTGGCAAAAAAGAGACTATCGCCAAGATAATCTTTACAGGTTTTCATTTCGTAGGAAGTGGTTTCTACTCCTTTACATACAACATTCTGTTGAAGCAACTTCTTTACTACTTCTTTTTCTTTCCTTAAAATGAGAGTGAAAACAACGTTATCCCAGGTGTCTTTTGTCTTAAGATAAGCTTCTAGCTCCGCATCGCTTCCCATGTGAGACTTTAATAAACAGATTTCCTCATTTATTGTTGCCTCTTTTACGATTTGATTAAATCGTAAAGTCCTCAAGCTTTCAGGAGGCATTTTATTAGGTTCACTGAGGATCCTAAGAAAGATATTCATCGCTTTATGTTGTACATCAGAAAAATGAGAATCCACGTCACTATCATCATCTGTAGAATCATTTGTTATACTGGGGAATAACTTAATGATTTTACAGCCGAGTGTAACGTGGCTTTTTATCCATTCTTCATTACTTTCAAGCCACCCTATAATTTGATCCTGCCAAGAAGGATGCGTTTGCATAAAAGCCTTAGCATCTTCTAAGGGGGTTTCCTCTAACCAAGTGGCTATGTGGGAAATGTCGCTAAGAACTGCTAAAGAGGAGGAGGACATGACAGAGGCCATTTATTAAGTTTTGATAAAAAAGGCACTATAAGCGATTTCCCAAAACTTTGTAAACCCCCAAAAAAATAAGATGAACAAAGAGGATCTCTCTCTCTTTCTTCCTCTGTGGTTTCTTGTCTCTGTGGTTTGTCTTTAGCTAACACCTGAACACACAAAGACTTGCATTTTTTAAACCACAGAAGACTTGAAACCACAGAGGAAGAAAGAGAGAGGAATTTAACCCTCTTTGTTTTTAGCCTTCTTTGATGGGGATTTTTGTGGGTTCGCCCTTTTTGGTTTTGGTGAAGGTTACTTGGAGGATGCCGTTTTTGCAAACAGCTTCGGGGTGTTTGTTTTCTTCTACATTGCCGGGAACTGCCACTCTATAGGAAAAGCTACTTGTAGATTTTCTGTAGTACTTTTTGTTTTTTTCCTGGCTCTCTTCTTTTTTTTCGGCTTTAATCCAAAGAACCCCTTTTTCAAAGGTCATCTCAATGTCTTGGGGTTTAATCCCAGGAAGGGCTGCTTCTACGTAAACATTGTCTTCATCTTCAGAAACAGAGAGACCAGAAGGCTCAGAAAAATCCTGTACCCACTCATCTTCATTTTCTTCTAAAAGAGAAAAAGGAAAACGAAGAGAAGGAAAAGACCACATCGATCTTGGAACTGGTTTGCGTGTCATAGAGACCTCCCTATAGAAATTTAGTCATGAAAGCGGATCCTAACAATGCAAATAAATATTGTCAAAGAAGTTTAAAATTTTTTACTTGTCTTGGGTATAAATTTTTAATTTTTCATTAAGGTACGGGGTAAGCGAAGGGTGATGAGCCTCTATCCATTCACTAAATTTTTCTGTTTCAGAAAGAAGTTCTTCTTTGCAAAAAACGGGGTCTTTGAGTCTTGGGTCTTTAGAAAAAGATCCTAAATCGATCTCTACAGCTTTTTCTCCAATGTATCCGAAATTTCGATCGATCACGGGGTCATTATCGGCAATGCCTTTTTGATTGCGTGTTAGAATGAGTGTTAAAAGAGAGTCGATGCAGCGCTTAGCTGCTTCTGATTCATTATTTTTAAGAAGAGCATTGAGTGTAGGATAGGTAAGATCAGCTCTTTTTTGGAGGACGAATTCTAAGGAGTCGACATCTATTAGGTGCTTAATAAAAAGCTTATCGTGGAGGGTGATTTTTTTATTGAATACATCGGGTGTTTTATTTAGGTGGGCGTAAATCACTCCCGTTTCTTCTTTTAACTCTTCAGCAGAAATTTTGACACTTCCTAGAATGTAAAGGAGTCTTTTTTTTCTTCTATCGATGTTTTCATTGCGCAGTTTATCTAAGATAGGAGGAAGAGGAAGATTGTCAATAAAAGAGGTGGGCCTCATGTGGTGGTGCTTAAATACCTTTAAAACAACGGCTTTGTCCTCAGATAAAAAAGCGTAACATTGCCCGCCACTTCCAAGAAAATAAAAGGGTTGAGTAAGAATAGCCTCTACTTGGTGAAGTTCCTCTTTTGTAAGGGCGGGTGTCTCTAAATGCGGGTTAAAGGGGAGGCTTGAGAGGATTTTATGGACCCGAAAGCCCTCTGTTTTCTTGTGGCAAAAGCGTTCTACAGCAATAAAGCAAGCGATAAATAAAAAACCCTTAACAAGTCTATTGAGAGAAAATTTCAAGCTCTATCTCCTCTACATAAGATGTTAAGCTAGGATGATGATGCTGCAGCCAACCTTTTAAGCTTGTTGTGATTCTTTTAAATTCTTCCCTGTAATTTTCTCTATTTTCGCTAAGGGAAAAAGGACCTACATCAATCTGAATGGCTAGAGTTCCTATAAAACCTATATTTGTGCGAATAAGAGGGTCTTTATCTTTAATGTTCATGCGGAATTTCTTATCTACAAGAAAAAGCAGCGATCTTAAGGCTTTTCTAGCTTCCTCTTCTTTGCCTTTTTCCATGAGAGTGTCGAGAGTAGGATACACCATAGAAGCCTTTTTTTGGATTAAAAAAGCTGTATGGTTAAGATTTATGGGATGCTCTATTCCTAATTTATCAAGAAGATATAAGGGGGTTTTAAAATAAACTGATTCAGAAGTTTTTAAATAAATAATAGCTGCTTCTTCTTTTAATCTATCAAAAGCTAGGTTGTAACTATTAAAGGTTTTTTGTAATTTGCTTTCATAAAGCTTTTGTTTTTCCTTTAAGAAGGGGAAAAAAGAAGTGTAAAAAATTTTTTCTTGGTACTTGTTATTAAATATCTTAAGGACATACTTTTCATCTTCTGAGACAAAAACAAAGCTTTGAAGCCCTCTTGCTAGGTAAGTGAACTTTTGAGAAAGAATCTCTTCAATCTCTTGAGAAGGAGGAGGGCAAGAACCTTCTATCGTATTGCGCGTGATTTTACTCATTCTAAAGCCATCTGTTTGTTTATGGCAAAATCTGGCAATAAGAATAAAAGCGGCAAGATAAAGACTTAAGGTAAGTAACTTCTTATACATCATTTACCTTTTCTTCTAAAAATTGAGCGAGTTCTAAAGAGTGCTTTTCAAGCCAACTTTTAAGACGTTCTGTAATCTGTTTTAAATCTTCTTTGTAGACTTCCCTATTCTTTCGGTTTTCATCTTTTACAAAACGCCCCGCGTCGATAACCACAACCCTTCCTTCTAAAACGCCAAAGTTTCTTTGCAGTTTGGCATCTTCATCAAAAATCCCTTTTTGAGAGCGCATAACGATCAGATCGATAAGGCTTTGAATAACACTTTTGACCTCTTCTAGATTGTTTTCCTCAATTTTTCTTTCGATATAAGGGTAAATAAGCTCAGCTTTCTTTTGAAGAACAAACTCCATTTGATTTAGTTCAATAAGGTGCTTAATTCCTAAAGGGTCAATAATTGTGGCCTTGGCATTTAAATCCTTAGTTTTATTTAAATGAACATATAATAAGCCTGTTTCTTTAGAAAGCTCATTAAAAGCAGTTTTGTAGCTCTGGAAATCTCTTTCGAGTTTTTTTTTCTTTTGAGCCATCTTTTTCTTAAAGAAAGGAAGATAGTTATTTAAGTGAAAAGGAATCCTTGTGCGGTGATGTTTGAAAAATTTTAAGACGTACTGATTATCTTCTGATGCAAAGACAAAACTTTGCCCTCCTTGAGATAAATAGGTAAATGTTTGAGAAAGTGCTTTTTCCGCTTTTTCTTTTTCCTCTTCCGTAGTTTTTTTTGTTTCCCATCCTGGAGTGAAGGGGAAAGAAGAGCTAATTTTAGAAATTGCAAACCCCTTCGTGGCTTTTTCACACCAATTAGAGGTTTCATAAAATAAGCAAATAAAAAGAGAACATTTAAAAAGCCTAAAAAGGAATTTCTTCATATTTTTTCTATTTCCGCTTGAAGATGAGAGGAAAGCCCTTTGTAGTTAGCATTTAAAAATTGCAAAAGATTGTCTGTAATGCGAACGATCTCATCTTTCGGAGAATCTTCTATAGGGATAAACTTAAATCTGCCTACATCAATTTGAATAGCTTTGCCTTGATAAAACCCAAAGTTTGTATTGAGATCGGGGTCTTTATCGAAAATTCCTTTATCGCGCCGCAGCTTTAAAAAGGCAATAAGGCTTGAAAGGGCATCTTTAGCTTTTTGCTCTTCTTGGGTGTTCATCCATTTGGTAATAGCTGGAAAAATAAGCTCCGCCTTTTTTTGGACAATAAACTCCATGGAGTCTAAATCAAGAATGTGACCAATGCCTATTTTATCCCAAATTTTCACTTTTTGCTTAAGATCGTCTGTTTTATTTAAGTGAAGGTAAACAAGCCCTGTTTCTTCTTTTAATTCTTTAAAAGCAATTTGGTAACTTGCGAAATCTTTGTAGAGTTTGGCGTATCCCTTTTCAATTTTAGCTGCGCGATAATTTTCTATAGAGCCAATAGAGGGGAGCAGGTGCACCCAAAATGGAGGGCGCATATGGGAGTGTCTAAAAAACTTTAGCACATACTCATGATCAGCTGATTCAAAGACATACGATTGCGCTCCTTTAGCAAGGTAATAAAATTCCTGAGCTAAAAGGGCTTTAACCTCTTGCTTTTCTTCATAGGTTGCAGGAATTTCCCACTTAGCTTTAGGTGTGTGCGAAGAAGAGATCTTTTCAATAGCAAACCCATCTGTTTGCTTATGACAAAAGCGTTGCACGCCACACACAAGCGCAACACAAACTCCGATCTTCAAAATTCTACGCATAATCCCCTTTCCTTCTTCTTCTCTTCTTCTTTTTCTTTGCGCGAGAGGCGCCTTGGAGTGCTGCGTTTCCTATACGCAGCCCTGGCATTGACGATGAGTTTGTTGGTATAAATAAAGACCTTGAGGCTGTTAAACTTTAACCATTACCAACAAACTTACCATGAATAGAAGGGCTGCGTATAGGAAACGCAGCACTCCAAGGCGCCTCTCGCGCAAAGAAAAAACTAAACTGTATGATGGTAAGAGATGGGTGATTTGCGTTCAACGGATTTATAAAATCTTAATGGATTTAATGAAATATTGTTTCGATGTTAATTATAAATTAATTTGTGTATTACTGTAATTTTTAATATAATTGTGGTTATAAAATCGCTTATTGCGAACATTGTAATAATAAAAACAATCCTTAAGGAGGATATTATGTCACAAGCTTTAAATGCAAATGCAGCTCACGTAAATCTTGAGTATACCATTACTTCTGATTGGGTAGAGAATAGAATCCATTTTGGAAGCCCTTCAGATAAAGGAATCCGTTGCCACTCTTGGTTTGGCAGCTTATTTAGAGGGACTATCGATCTTAAAACAGCTGATGGTAAAACTATTTATATGAACAAGAATAGCTATGAAAAGCTTGATAAATTAGCTTTTGAGGCTAATAAGCTTATTACATTAAATGATGCTTCTGTGGCTGTATTTAAACAGTATGAAGAGGCAAAGGCTATCGGGAATAAGCCTAATCTTGATCAGTGTAAACAGTACTTAAGTTCCTCCGATAGAGATCTGAGTCCAAAGCAGGTTAAAGGCTTAGTTTCTCAAAGTTTACCTCTTATAAAGAAAATTGAGGAGTATACAGGGGGTCTATGGGCCATACACCTACTAACCGCGTTTCTTGGTGCGGTTAAGGATGTTTTAACTGCCCTAAAGGGAGATACAGGCATGATAGTTCTTCGTCCTATGGAAGACAAAGGCTCAGGTGAAGAGGCTCTTTATGGTCAAAAAGGAGGCTTTTCCTCGTCTATAAGACAAGCTCCAACCATGGAAGTTAATGTGGATTGGAATGCTGAGGAAGTTTAACGCTCCGTTATAAGGTAATCCCATAAGTTGCTTATCAGTAGTGATTTATGGGATTTTTTCTTTCTTCTTAGCTTTGGTTTTATTAAGTTTTTGTTAATAATTTAAAGAATTGTATTGAATTAAATTAAAATAATTTATTATAATTAGTAGTGTTAACAGTAATAAAATTTAATAAATAAAAAAACAGGGAGATTAGTATGAGTTCATCAACAGCTGTATCTAGTAGAGTTTCTAATATGGAAGATCTTTTGACTACTGGTCCAGATTCCGTAGCTAAAGTGAAGTGGCATGGAATACAAAGAAGGATGCACCTTGGAGACAATGACAAGGTGGGAATACGTATTCAAACTCCTCTCAAATCTTGGCTAAAAAAAGCTGCACATTGGGTCTCTAGAGGACATATTGGAAGTGATTATAAAGTTGTTAAAGTAGGCAATAAGAGTAAGTATGTAAATCTAAATAGCTTAGAAAATCGCAAGAAGGAAGTCAATTCCTCTATTGAGGCTCTTAGAGCATCTGGATTAGGCACAAGCGCAGAAGAAGTGAAAGAATTTAAGGAATTTAAGACAGCTTTTGAGTCTTATCATAAAAAATCTAATAGTTCTTTTGCAAAATTGAAGGATCTTACTGAGAAGCTTGATAAAAAAAGACCAAACGCATTTTACAGAGATGTGCTATCGCTTATTGAGACATTAGGTAAAGGTGAACTTAGTGGGCAAAAGATTCAAGTGGAAGGCCAAATAGAAGACATGATTGCCTTCAGAGAGTCTATTTTTACAGATATTGCTAATCATACAGGCGATTTAACTGTAGAGTCTTACTTGTCTTTATTAGAGTCTATGGAAAAAGGGAAAGATGTAGCGCTTTATCCTATGATACAAGCAGTTTCTAGTGCTCCAAAAGCAAGGCCTCTACAAGTGAACACAGACCTCTCTTCGAAAGAAAATGGTCTCTTAGCTTCTAAAGTTGAGTCTTCGATCAAGAAGACAAAGGCTTTTAATCCTGCTCCTTTGGAAAATGAAACGGTTGTTGTGGTTTCTTCAACTAGGCCTTCTAAAGCAAAAATCGATGAAGCTGCAAGACAAAAACGCCTAGATGATCGTGCAGATAGAAATGCAGCGCGCAATAGCGGAAGAATGCCAGGTGAGCCAATTGTAAATCTAAAATAAACAAAGTTCTTTTCTAGAGCCTTTTAAGTTCCAACTTAAAAGGCTTTTTTTATTCTATCACTCTAATAGCTTGAATCACATCGTTAAAGACACCTGGAACCTTGCTGTTATCGGCATCTAGAAGCTCGAGGCGTATGGTATGCTTTCCTAGGGAGAGTCCATAAACAAAGTAGGGGCCTACAGAAACGAGGTTTCTGACTGTTTTCCCATCAATTGTTAAACGGATTTTATAGCCATCGGGAGAGGGCATGGCGTTTGTAAGAAGGAAATCTAGTAAAATAGGGGCTTTCTTGCTATAGATGTACGTTCCTTGGGGTTCGTTATAGGTGAGGAAAGGCTGATCGATATCCATCCCAGGCGTTTCTGTTGCTTCTCCATAATAAAATATGCTAACGCCCATGGTGCCTTCATCTTTTAGGCTTTCCCCAAAGGATCTTGCAGGGAAGGCTCTGATCACGTGCTTTCCGGGAGACAGTTCAAAAGGGATATCGAATTCAAGGATCTGGTCGTAGTATTCTTCACTATCATCAATAGAGGTAACAAAGGCTTCATTTAATTCGAAATACGGGTAGTTATCAATCACTACATGTAGGCTTTGTCCGCTTTTATCATTTGATATTTCATGTCTTCTTGGAAAATCGCTGTCTGTTCCTAAAGGATAGCCTTCGAGAAATACTTGAATGGCAACAGGGGATCCTCCTTCCACTTCTCCATCTTTCGGAAACACAATATGTGTTTCTATATGATCGCCTTCAGGTGTGGGTTCAACTCCTACAACACGGATGTTACTAGTGTTTGCTTTATGCGGTTCGATTTGTGCAGCAAAGAGAGTTAATAAAGGGAGAAGGGCTAGGGCAGATGAGATATAGACCTTTTTCATAAAGCTCCTTTAAAATTATTTTTATACATTTATCTTATATTTACCTTATTTGCTTGATTGATTCAAGATAATATATTAGTTATTGTGTATGGATATAACTGTTTTTCTTGTCCTTATTATCTTGCTCGGTCTTTTGTTTGATTATACAAATGGCTTTCACGATGCTGCTAATGTAGTATCCACAGTGATTGCAACGCGTGCGCTCACCCCCTTAGTTGCTATTCTTATGGCAGGAGTTCTTAATACAATAGGGGCTACTTTTATTGGAGGCGTTGCACAAACGATATCCTCTGGACTTGTCGATCCTAAAAGTACCACGCAGCTAGTGATTATCGCAGCTCTTTTTGGGGCCATCGTCTGGAATTTTATCACCTGGTACTTTGGTATTCCAAGTAGTTCTTCCTACGCTCTTGTAGGAGGTCTTGTAGGCGCTTCTTTTGCGCATGGGGGTAGCTCGGTGATCCTTTGGGATGGAGTGATCTTTAAAGTTCTCATTCCTATGGTTATTTCTCCACTCATTGGCTTTTTCTTAAGCTTTGTATTGATGCGCGCTCTTTATGTTTTTATTCCTTTTTTTGCGCGCCGTAGAGCGCAGAAAGTGTTTAAATATGGACAGATTTTATCTTCAAGCATGATGGCTTTGGCTCACGGGCTTAATGATGCGCAAAAAAGCATGGGGATAATCACTCTTGGACTTTTTGCCTCAGGGGTAGTGATGACAATGCATATTCCTTTATGGGTTATTCTTGCATGCGCAATCACTATAGGAATAGGCACAGCCACAGGAGGCCTAAGAATCATTAAGACGGTAGGCTTTGAGATCACAAAGATTGAGCCTATGCAGGGATTTGCCTCAGAAATTAGCTCCTCTTTCGTCATTCTTTTCGCAAGCTTTTTGGGAATGCCTCTTAGCTCTACACACATCATTGTAGGAAGCGTTACAGGAATAGGCTCTGCTAAAGGCTTTTCCTCAGTGAAGTGGAAAGTCACCCATAAACTCATCATGGCCTGGATCCTCACCCTTCCTGGCACCGCCGCAGCCTCATACGGCATCTACAAAATGACAAGCTACTACTTCTAAAGCATAAAAGAAAAACAGAAGAGAGGTTTTTTTCTCTCTCTTTCTTCCTCTGTGGTTTCTTGTCTCTGTGGTTAATTTCTTTGCTAAGGCGAGGGGGCCAAAAGACTTGCATTTTTTTAACCACAGAGACAAGAAACCACAGAGGAGGAAAGGGAGAGAGAGAGAAAAACCTCTCTTCATATTTTTTTAGGGGAGCATAGCGCCAGCTTCTATGTGGATGGCGAGGTGGTCTTTGAAGTTTGGGAGGGCGAAGGGGGAGGTGATAAAGACTTGGCCAAGCTCTTGGATTTCGTCTTGGAAGAGGTTTTGTCTTTTCCCATCGAGGTGCACTCCAAAGTCGTCGATGCTCATAAGGGGAGGCGCCTCTACGATGTTTCTAAGCCTTCCCCATTCTGCAAGGCGAAGGGCGCCAATGGCGCATCGTTTTTGTCCTTCGCTAGAGAAAATGCGCGCCGGCCTCTGATCGATGCATATTTCTATATCGTCTCGATGCGGACCTACAAGGGTATTGCCAAGATGCATCTCTTTGGATCTTTGTTTTTTATATTGCTCTACAATAGAAGGAATCTCTTTAGAAGTGCAGACGGGTTGATAGAGAAGATCTAAGGTTTCTCCTTGAGGAGATAGGCGCAGCATCCAATTTTTTAAAGGCTCATCAAGCTCTTTAATGGCAATTTCTCTTTTCTCTGTGATGTAGCTAGCTGATAGAGAGAGTGCTTCTTCCCAAACATCTATCCCTTCCATGCTTTTTTGTCTAAGCAGGCAATTTCTTTGTTTAAGCGCTTTATAATAGCGCACAAGATGATGAATATAAAGAGGATCGACTTGCGCAATATGCATATCGAGAAATTTGCGCCTTATAGAGGGAGATCCTAAAATGAGGGCTACATCTTGTGGCGTATATAGAACAGTTGGAAGAAGTCCTAAAAGCTGAGAAAAGTTGCTGTAATACGTTTGGTTATATTTTACCTTTTTGATTTTCCCATCAAAAGAGACGCTGACTTCTTGGGGAATTCCCTCTTTTTCAAAATGCGCTTCTAGGTAAAAATGAGGTTTGCCATGTTGGATCAGTTCTGTCGGGTGCGAGGAGCGAAAGGATCTGCCTGTGCTTAAAAAGTAGATGGCTTCTAATAAATTGGTTTTCCCTTGAGCGTTTAATCCATGGATAAGATTGGCTTTGGGATGAAAAGAAATTTGCGCATTTTCAAAGTTGCGAAAATTGCGCAAATAAAGATGGATTAACTTCATTAGTCTTCAAGTCTCATGGGCATAAGGACGTAACTTGCTGTGGAGGAGTCGGTGATGAGCCCTGGGGTATAAGAATCTACTACATCAAGCTGAACCGTTTCATCTTTAGTGTGGCGAAGTACATCGAGGAAATAAAGGGGGTTCAGTGCGATATCGAGTTTTTCTCCTGAATAATTTACAGGCATGCTCACTTTTCCCTCTCCAATTTCCGCATTTGCAGCGCTTATATGAAGAGTTCCCTCTCCAAACGAAAATTTGGCAGCACTTTTAGAATCTACCATCAGGAGTCCTACTTGGCGAAGAAGGGCGGAGAGCTCTTCTTTATGTAAAGAAAGAGAGTGCTCTCTCTTTTTAGGAATAATCGAATTGATATCGGGGTATTCTCCTACTAGAAGCTGGGAAATAAGAATCATGGAATCGGTTTCGATGGCAATTTTATCGTGTGTTAAAGTCACTTTGCATGGGTCTTCTTTAGCTTCAAGGGTTTTTATAATTTCTTCTACAGCTTTTAAAGGAAGAACGTATGATTTTGGCTCCGAGATAGCTTGTTCAATGTTCGTATAGAGTTTTGCAAGTCTTTTCCCATCTGTTCCAATAAAAGTGAGTTGCTTTCCTTCTCTATGAAGAAGCATGCCTGTAAAAATGTGGCGGCTTTCATCGCGAGCAATTGCAAAAGCTGTTCTTGAGAGCATTTCTTTTAAAAGGGATGCTGAAATAGAAAATCCCTCTTCTGTAGAAAGATCTGCAATGCTTGGATATTCATTTTTATGTACCCCTTGGATTTTAAAATGGGAAGCTCCCGCATTTAAGTAAGCAACTTCAGGTGAGATGGCGTGAAGCTCTACTTGAGGCGCTGTGAGCTCTCTTACAAGCTGGAAAAATTTTTTAGCGGGAAGCGTGATGCCTCCTTCTTCAAGAATTTTACAAGGAGCATAAACGCGCATACTAACAACTAAATCAGTAGCTGTTATGACAAGTTCATCATTTTGCGCTTCAATAAGAACGTTATTTAAGATGGGCATAGAAGGCTTTGCAGGAACAATGCCTTGGATTTTTCCAATAAGTGTGGCAAGTTCAGCACGTGAGATGATAAATTTCATAAGTATTCTCCTTTGCATGTAAAACTCAACATCGTAGCGAATCTTCCCCGATTAGTCAATAAGCTCTTGTATTTTTTACCACAGAGAAAAATTCCTCTCTTTCCCCTCCTTTTCTTCCTCTGTGGTTTCTTGTCTCTGTGGTTAAAAAAATGCAAGTCTTTTGCAAGCTTTGAGCTTAGCTAAGAGATTAACCACAGAGACAAGAAACCACAGAGGAAGAAAAGGAGGGGAAAGAGAAAAAAATCATCTCTCTTCGTTTTGGTTATGTTTACTTTTATTGTGGTTTTATTTATGATTTATATAAAAAAACGGAATAAAAATTATGGTGATTAATTCTTTTTGTAATGATTTTCAGAAGTCTTTTTATACAAATGGGTTAGATGACTGGAAAGGCTCTACTTTTTGCATTCCCTACGCAGTTGGCCGCCATACCGAAGCTGTATTGCCCTCTATTGTTGCGCACGTTGTAAATGTACCTGTTGCTATGCTTATAGGTGTTGTTAGAGTGGTTATGGGAATTGCGATTGCCTTTTTTGGAACCATTTATGCATGTTTTAATTCTTTTAAGGAAAAAGAAATCAGCCCCCATATCATGAAGTGGGCTCTTAAAGGTTTTGCTCAAGTAGTAAGAGGGGCTTTAGAAGCAAGTTATATAGGAGCTGCTCTTCTTTACGGACTACAAGGCGATCCTCTGCTAAGAGAGGCTACCGATCTTTCATAGAGCGGTCGATCTCTCGCTTTTGCTCTTTTTCTTTAAGACTAGCGCGCTTATCGTAAGATTTTTTCCCTTTTGCTGTGGCAATTTTTACTTTTACAAGTCCATTTTTTAGGTAGAGGGCAATAGGAATTAGGGTGAGGCCTCTTTCTTGCGCAACTTTTGCTAGTTTGGCAAGTTCTCTTTTATGCAAAAGAAGCTTTCTTTCCCGCTTTTCTTCGTGGTTAAAAACGCCTCCAAAGCGGTAGGGCGCAATAGAAGCATTTTTTAAATAAGCTTCTCCCTTAGGGTTGATCGTAATATAGGCATCTAGAAGGTTGCCTCCACCATCTCTAAGAGATTTAATCTCTGTTCCGACAAGAATAATGCCGGCTTCAAATGTCTCTAGGATTTCATAGTCGTGGAAGGCCTTTCTATTGACTGTTAAGTCGCCTTCTTTACTTATCTTCTTAATCATTTCTTACCTGTTACCTGCCAAAAAAGGACTGTCCAAAAGGCGTTACTAAAAAGGCGGGTTTCCCATCAATTTCTCCTTTAGCGACCATTCCGGCTTCAAAAAGCCATTCGAAGATGATTGCTTTAATAAAGGATTTTTCCTCATCTGTGTATTCGGGAAGTGTATATTTCCATGTTCTTCCCCCCTTTTTTAACATGATGGAGGAACCTTCGTTTAAAGGAGCTAGTACTCCCTTAATGAAATCGTCAAAAAGAACCCATCCTTTTGTTAGTACTCTTATAATACTTTTCTCGGCTTCTCGGATATTCTTTTCTGTAAAAAGATGAGAAGGGAAGGCATAAGAAAGGATTCTATTTAAAGGGTGGCGGTAAATGCAAAGAGCTCTATTTTCAAGAGGCATGTCAAGCCAGTCATTGGCTGCATCAAGAGCGTAAAGTCTTCCGTCTATGATATCGGCAAGTTTTAGTAGGCGAAGTTTTGCAATGAGATGTTTTATGTAATTTTCATCGATTCCAGGGCATTTTGAAAGAAGCATTTTGTAAGTTTCAGGTTCAAGCTGCACATCCGTTTTTTGAGATATAGAAACTTCTAATGGACTTTTTTTCATCAGCTGTAAAAGAGTGCTCATGTCTTGAATAAAGGAGAATGGTCTTGGAGCTTCAAGGGTATTTTTTGCGGAGGGGGTTTCTGTGTTTTTGAGGAATTGAAGATATTCTCTCCATTCATGAAAAGGCGTTACAATTTCTTTCCAGGTATTATTGACTTTTTCATACCCTAGGCAACAGACAAAATTAAATTCTAAAAGCAATAAATATTCTTCGAATTTCTCTCTAGAAAGATTGTATTTTTCAATAAGTGTAGAAGAAAATATTTTAAGCTCATCGGATTCGTAAACTTCTTTTAGGATGCTATGCAAAATGGGATCGGGGAATTGGATCTCCATGAGGTAGCGGCGAAAAATTTGAGGGGTAAGGAGATATTTTTCTACAAGGGATTCAAAGATATTATTTGATGTTCTAGGAATTGCATACCATAGAGGAAGGGCCTGGATAGGGACTTTCTTAAGTAAGCTCTGAAGCAGCTCCATTCCCGGCTCATATTCTTCATCAAATTTAAGAATTTGCGCTTCGTAGTACTTGCGCATGTCCTTATCAACCGTGATGAGGTCTTGATTGTAGCTTAGAAGCCCTGTTTTGCTAAATTTTTCTAATATAGGAAAAAGCTCATCTTCTTCAAGGTCAACACTTTTTGCAAGTTTTTTAACGGGAATGCTTAAAGAGCTATAAATAATTTCTTCCATTACTTCGAGGTCTATATCGGAAAAATGAGCCATAAGAAGGCGATTTTCGATATCCTTTTGGTAGGGATAATCTGAAAGTGTAATTTTATTTTTACGTGGAGAGTTAACGTCGAGCATCTTTTTCCTTAATTTACCCTTAGAGGATAACCTATTTTTTGATTTGTGACAAGAAAGAGTAAAGAAAAAGAGAAGAAGTAACAGAGAGGGGTTAAAATTTTTTCTTCTCTCCCTCTCCCCCTTCCTCTGTGGTTTCTTGTCTCTGTGGTAAAAAAAAATGCAAGTCTTTGCTTAGCTTAAGCTTAGCCAAAGAATTAACCACAGAGGGAAGAAACCACAGAGGAAGACCGAGAGAAGAAAAAGAGATTTTTAACCCTCTCCGTTTATCTCTTTTGAAAGCTGGTACAAAATGCGTCTTTGAGGTATTTTTCTCGTAATTAACTTCAGAAAAAGGATTTTATGAGCAAGCCTAAATACGACCATGAGCGCATTGAGAAAAAATGGCAGAAATACTGGGAAGATCATCAAACATTTAAGTCTGATGTAGATAGAAGTCGCCCTAAGTACTATGTTTTAGATATGTTCCCCTATCCCTCAGGGGCAGGGCTGCACGTAGGCCACGTGACAGGATATACAGCAACAGATATTTTAGCCCGCTATAAAAGACAAAAAGGATTTAATGTGCTTCATCCTATGGGATGGGATAGCTTTGGTCTTCCAGCTGAACAATATGCCATTCGTACAGGTACGCACCCAGCTGTTACAACCCAAAAAAATATCGATACCTATAGAAGGCAGCTAAAGTCTTTGGGTTTTAGCTACGATTGGTCAAGAGAGATTGCGACAAGTGATCCGAGCTATTATAAATGGACGCAATGGATTTTTACGAAGCTTTATGAAAAAGGGCTTGCCTATGAAGCTGATGTGCTTGTGAATTATTGCCCTGCTTTAGGAACTGTCTTAGCGAATGAAGAAGTAGATAATGGCCGCTCTAAAGAAGGGGGTTATCCTGTTGAAAGGCGCCCTCTTAAACAGTGGATGCTTAAAATTACCGCGTATGCCGATAGACTTATTGAAGATTTAGCTTTGATTGATTGGCCAGAGCACCTAAAAAAACTCCAAATTCATTGGATCGGAAAAAGCGTTGGAGCAAAAGTTTTTTTTATAGAAGAAAAATCGAAAAAGGAAATTCCTGTTTTTACAACATGTCCTCATACGCTTTTTGGGGTAACTTATTTGGTTCTAGCTCCTGAGCACCCCCTTGTTGCGCAAATTGTTACAGAAGAGCAGAAAGAGGCGATTGCTGCTTATAAAAAAGAGGTAGCTTCTAAAAGTGATTTAGAGCGCACCGATTTAAACGAAAAGAAAACAGGGGTGTTCACAGGCGCGTTTGCGATAAATCCAGTGAATAATGAGCAAGTTCCTATTTGGATTTCTGATTATGTATTAGCCGGTTACGGCACAGGCGCTGTGATGGGCGTTCCTGCGCACGATGAAAGGGATTTTGCTTTTGCTAACCTCTTTGGCCTTCCTATAAAAGCTGTCATTGACCCGGATGTTGAAAAATACCCGGATTTAATTCCTGAAGGGTTAAAAGCGCAAGATGTCAAACTAGAAGTCCTTGCAGGAAAACGCTACTGGATGGAAGAGGGAGTGCAGATTAATAGTAGCGGATCTGATTTCTCTATTAATGGTCTTAACATCTCTGATGCTAAAGAAGCTGTTATTGCCTGGCTAGAAGAGCATAAAAAAGGGGAGAAGAGCATTAATTACAAGCTTAGAGACTGGCTTTTTTCTCGTCAGCGCTATTGGGGAGAACCTTTCCCTATTCTTCATTTCGCAGATGGAACAAAAAGAGTGTTGGGATTAGATGAGCTTCCTCTTTGCCCGCCTGAGGTGAAAGATTTTAAACCCACAGGAACTGGAGAGAGCCCTCTTGCTACGCAAAAAGATTGGGTAGAAACACTTGATCCTAAAACAGGGAAACCTGCCAAAAGAGAAACCAACACAATGCCCCAGTGGGCAGGTTCTTGCTGGTATTACTTGCGTTTTTGCGACCCTTTAAATAAGGAATCGGCCTGGGATAAGGAGGCCGAAAATTACTGGATGCCGGTTGATCTTTATGTAGGGGGCATTGAACATGCGGTGCTTCATTTGCTTTATGCTAGATTTTGGCATAAGGTTCTTTACGATTGCGGCCTTGTTTCTACCCTAGAGCCTTTTGAGACGCTTCGCAACCAGGGTCTTGTGATAGCAAAATCCTTTCAACATCCAGGAGGAGGTTACGTATCTCCTGAAGAAGTAGAAGAAAAAGAAGGAAAATATTTCCAGAGAGGAACAGGAGAGCAGCTGATTTCTCAAGTAGAGAAGATGTCTAAGTCAAAACTCAATGGAGTAACACCTGATGAGATGCTCGAAGATTTTGGCGCTGATTCCTTGCGCCTTTATGAGATGTTTATGGGTCCTTTTGATAAAGAAAAGCTTTGGAATAGCGACGCTGTGAGTGGCTGCCGCAGGTTTTTAAACCGCTTTTACGACTTGATTGTCTCTGATAAGGTATGTGAAGAAGATGAAAAAGAAGCGCTAAAGCTTGGCCACCGCCTTGTGCATGCAGTAGAAAAAGATATTGAAGGGATGCAGTTTAATACAGCCATCTCGAAAATGATGGAGTTTTTAAATGCTTTTGCTCCGCTTGCCAAGTACCCTAAAAATGTGCTTAAAATGGCAACGCTTTGTCTAGCTCCCTTTGCTCCTCATATTGCTGAAGAGGCGTGGGAACATTTAGGAGGAGAGGGGAGTTTATCGACAACGCCCCTTCCTAAGGTAGATCCGGTATATCTTGAAGATGATATGGTGATGTATGTAGTTCAGGTAAATGGAAGACTGCGCGGCAAATGGCTTTTACCTAAAGATAAAACAAAAGAAGATCTTTTAGTTTTTATTAAAGATCAGCCTAATATTGCTAAGCATATTACAGGAGAGATTGAAAAAGTTGTTTACGTTCCTAATAAACTTTTAAACCTTGTGATTCCTCATGTTTAGTTTTTTTTACGATTTAGTGCTTTTTTTAGTAGGACTTTTAGCTTTGCCTAAACTTCTTCTTGATGCATGGCGGCATGGAAAATATAGAAAAAGCATTAAAGAAAGGCTCGGAATGCATCTCCCTTCTCTTTCTAAAGGAGAGCATCCGCTTATTTGGATCCATACAGTATCTGTTGGAGAGACAAGAGCTGTGATCCCTCTTTTTTATGAGATAAAAAAGGCCTATCCTTTAGCGAAAGTCATTATCTCTACGACAACAGAAACAGGGCAGTTAGAAGCGAGAAGAAGCATGAAAGAGGCCGATGCCCATTTTTTTCTTCCCCTAGATTTTTCCTTTCTAAGCAAAAAAGTGGTGAACAAATACCAGCCTGATATGCTGATTTTGGTAGAAAGCGATTTTTGGTATCACCTTCTTAAATACACAAAAAAAAGAGGGGGCAAAGTTGTTCTTGTTAATGGGAAAATCTCGGAGCGCTCTTTTAAACGCTTTAAGATCTTTTCCTTTTTAGCAAAGCGCCTTTTTTCTCTTTTCGATCTTTTCTGTGTGCAGAGCCCTCTATATGCAAACCGTTTTTTTGCATTAGGCGTCCCTAAGGAAAAAATTCATAGCACGGGGAATTTAAAATTTGATCAATCCGCAAAGGGGCTAAATCCAAACGAAATTGCCGCATGGAAAGACTCCTTGGGTATTAAAGAAGACGATCTTGTGCTTACAATAGGCTCTACGCACGATCCTGAAGAAGAAGAGCTTCTTTTAGCTTTAAAGCCTCTTTGGGAAAAAATCCCTCACTTAAAAGTGCTCATTGTGCCTCGCCATCCTGAGCGCTTTATAAAGGTTGCAAAGCTTCTTCAAGACAAAGGCATTCCGTTCATTAGCTATTCAGAGAAAGAGAAAAAAACAACCGAAGAAAAAGTCATCCTTATCGATGCTATGGGGCTTTTAAACATTTGCTACCAGCTTGCCGATGTAGCTATTGTTGCAGGAAGCTTTACAGACAAAGTAGGCGGGCATAATATTTTTGAGCCTGTAAACTTCTCCACCCCTGTTCTTTTTGGCCCGCACATGCATACCCAACAAGACCTAGTTAGCCTCGTTTTAGAGGCCAAAGCTGGCCTTCAAGTGACCTTAGAAACCTTGCCGAGCATCCTCTTGAACCTCCTTGAAAACCCCGTAGAAAGAAAAAAAATAGCTACTTTTTGTGAGGAACTAGCAGAGGGTTCTAGAGGCTCAACCTCAAGAACTTTCGAAATAATAAAAAGAAGGTTGTGAGTAAATAAGGCATTTGCTAATATCTTGCTCGATTTCGATAACAAGTCTATCGCGGGGTGGAGCAGTGGTTAGCTCGTTGGGCTCATAACCCAAAGGCCGGAGGTTCGAATCCTTCCCCCGCTATTTTTACATGATAACGCTGATTCCTTTATTATGCTCCTCCTTCTCAGCGCTTATTCCGATTCTCGATGGCGGCATAGCTCAGTTGGTTAGAGCAACGGAATCATAATCCGTGGGTCGTTGGTTCAAATCCGACTGCCGCTATTCTCTTAAATTCCATAGACAAAAAATAGAAAGTTTTCGACCCAAATAGGGTTCAATTTTTCGCCTATTTTTCTAAAATGGGGGACTGGCGGGGGAAATGGTTGCAGTAAATGCCAACTGATTACAGTTCAAAATTCTTTCATAAAAATGCTGTCCTAGTGTAAGATCTGTGTATCTGAAAAATAGACTTTGAATCTTATGCCGATAGAGACAATCACACCCGAAGAGCTGAAATCGTTAAGTGATGGAAGGTTAGTTGATGCAACCGTGTTGCATCGTGAAGGGAGATTTGATTCAGCTTATTATCTTTGTGGATATGCAGTTGAGTTGGCTTTAAAGAGAAGAATATGTCTTACATTAGGATGGAAAGATGGGTATCCTAAGAAAAAATTCGAAAATTTAGCTTCTTTTAAAACTCACAAGCTGGAAATTTTATTGCACTTATCAGGATTTGAGGAGAAAGTAAAGAAGGATTACCTTTCTTTTTGGTCTGTGGTAGTTGAATGGGATCCTGAAGTAAGGTATTCTTCTCAGGATACAGATCAACAAACGGCTGAGGTGATGTTAGCCTCTACAAAAGCTCTATTGGAAGTATTATGAAAGATATCTTGGAAAAGTTGAAAGTAGCACTTAAAGAATTAGAAAATGAGAATGGAGATGTTTTTCTCTTTGCTCTTTTTCTTAGAGAACAAACTTTTGGTAAGTGGGATCTTCTTATCTCGGCTCCATGGCTAGATTCTCGCATTCTTAGTTCTTACGATAAGGTTGCTAAGAGAGTTCAAGAAAATCTCGACAAAAGCGAAATGACCGAGCTTGCAAGGATTGCTATTTTAAATGTTGATGACCAAGCTGTCACTTTTTTGCAAAATCTTTATTCTGTGCCAAATGGCTCCTTTATTGAAGTTGCAAATTGTGAGCCTCTTACTGATAGGTTTGGTTTTACGATTAAGCGTGCTTATGTTCTAAGATGCATAGGAGGCAAACTTAAGGAAACCTCACAATCTCAGTGATCGGTTTTATTGCAAAGGGTTGGTAGATGGACATGGATTTTATCTCTATCCTGTAGAAAGCGAAAGGCCCCAAGGTTTCCTTTGGAGCCTAGCGCCGGCGGGGTAGTCCCAACCCACTTATGACCCTATTCTAACTATATTAACCATTTTCTAACAAGACTAGACTTTGCGTGGCACCCTAGTCAAAGCTTTTAACAATATAAAAGCCTTTCTTGTTTTTTGGGGTTCTAGTATAGTTTTTATTTTTATGTGCTTTATTTATCTGTATTAGTAATCTACGAACCACTTTAAATTCTTCAGATGGTAGGTTGATATGCTAAGATGGATTTTTTTAATAGCGCTTTTAGGAATTGGTACCCCTTGTTTTTCTGAACAAATTGCGCAGGGTGCGCACGAAACGAATTTACATGATGAGGGCTTGGCCTTAGTATATGTTGGATGTGGTAATGAAAACCTATTGTCTCACAACTATGTAGCTGCTTTAGAAGATTTTGGGAGAGCCTCTTCTCTTCTTAAAAAATTGGAACAGCCTTGCCCTGAGTTGGAGTTTTTAATTTTCTTTGGAAAGGCAATCGCCTATGACAATTTAGAGTTAAAAAATGAGTGTCAAAATGCTCTTGTGTCTCTATTTCTCATCCTAAATGATGGGGAAGGTATGGACGATGAGTCTGAAACTAATGGCTCAGATGTTCAAGCACGAGCAGAATATGAGGAAGCAGACCAAATTATGAAGAGATTAGCGATGCAGGCTCCTACTTTTAGTGTGCGCAGCTTGCTTTTATCTGTTGTTGATGAAATGTCTGAACATTTATTGCCTTTGTTTAAAATTGCTAGTCCTGCTCCTTTGGGGCAAAATGACTGGCAATATGATAACAATTATGCAATATCCGGTGAGTTATGCAAGTCTCATTGGCGGAAAAGAATGGAACAGATAGCTAAAAGAATTTATACTTTTGTGATTAAGGCCAAAGAGGTTTGGGATTTCATAAAAGAAATAGACGAAACTATAAGAAGAGGTTAGGGAAGTTCTATGAAAACAGTTGTAAAGTCTTTTACTATTCTTGGAATGCTCGCGAGTGTCGTTATTTATGCAGAGGGTGGGCATCATTGCTTAGAAAGAGAGAATCCAAACCATTTCTATTTTGGGCCCGAGTTTGTAGGGCTGAGTCTCAATACTCATGTGCAAGATATCAAAGTGGACGGAACGCGTTTTTTTTGGGGACTCGGTCTAGGATACGAATACCTTAAGCCGGATGCTGTTTACTTTGGTATTGATATTCTTGCTATAAGTTCAGAGGTGGACTTCAATGCTTCTAGCCACGACCATAGTTTATCATGGCATGAGGCTGATAAAGGATTTGGTAATTTAGAAGTGCGTCTTGGGTTAACCTTAGCTCCCATGGACTGGATGGTCACCCCCTTTTTAGGAACGGGCATATATGATATCTATGCACTGGATCATCACAATAAAGAGGGTTTTAAAGAGGATCTTCCCTATGTCACAGGAGGCCTGAATTCTCGGTATGCTTTTAATTGTACGTTTGAGCTGGGACTGAACTTAAAGGTTCTTCGCACATTTAGCGCAAAGCAAACTTTTAGATACTCAGCCGGCACATTTACCACCCACAACAATACATGGGGCGGAGAGATCGGCGTACCTTTTGATTGGCATATTGGGTGCAGCAAAAAATGGGACATTCAGCTTGAGCCCTATTTTCTGACTCTCAATTTCTCAGGAACCCAAAACGTCTATGGAACCCGCTTACTCTTTGGCTACCGCTTCTAAAGGGTAGCCCCTTCCTCGCCAAGTTATACCCAAACAATCTCAAAAGTCGGCCAAGGGACGGGTTCAAAGCGCCTAAAATCGACGATCGTAAATGACCCTGTATTACTATAATACAGAGTCATTTACGAAGCCTGCGGTCGTCGATTTTCGGCAGCTCCTGTTTGGGGTGCTTGCGAACAATACTTATGCTTGGGCTATGCCGATAGAGTCCAAGTTGCTGCTAATGAAGGATTTACAATAAAAACTCAGATAGGCGAACCAGGAAATGATCGCTGGACTAAAGCTAAAATAATTTCTTATATTGCTTTACCCGTACTCCCTTTTGCTGCATTGGCAATTTGTGGTTTCGCTAGGCTGATCTATTCACACGACCCTTTATACAGTTCAACTAAAAAAGCTTTAGGCTTAGAGCAAAAAATTGACGCCTTTAAGCAAGAGCATGAACAAACTATCCGTTATCATGCGGAAAAAACGACCTTTCCAAAAGTCGATGTGTCTTTAGACATTTTTCCTAATATCGACGATTATTCATGCCTTACCTGGATGCATGGGACAAAAGCACTAGTAATCAAATTAGCATGTGAGCATACCCAAGGAGAATTGCGTCCTTTGGGAGAATTGAAAAGACAAAACACTCCCCTTAGCACGGGTACATTAGATGCTGGCGCGACTTCTCAGGGAGTTAATCAACATTCTCTTTCAGGGGTGTCTCTGCAAGATGCGTATAGCAGCATCCTCTATGCATGTACATGCCCACCTGACCTGAATTGTGAAATCTCTCTTTATCGTAGTTTATTAACCCCGAATTACAAAGAAATGCCTATTGATTCAGAAAGCTTAGGGCATAGATTACGAATGATACGAGATGTACTTCCAAGACAAGTAGAAGCCTTACGTCGCGTCCAAAGAGAAAACTCAGATTTGTTCAGACAAGACCAACCACTATTTCTGGAAAAAATCAAAGAAATAGAGCTTTTCTTAAGGGCTATTTTTGAAACACAGCCTGAATGCATTTTCAATTGGCATGATCTTTATCACCCAAATAATTTCCATAATTTTTTAATTGCTTTTGAAGAGTTGAAAAATCTTGTGCACAATCCGCTTCAAGGCTGCCCGTCACCCCCTAGCGATAGACATTTAGCAACTATTCCTATCGTTATTGCCTCTTTTACCAAACAAGGTATTTCTATAGGGAGCGAAAAGCTCTATCCCGGCAATTTGCTTTTAGGAAGAGACCTTCAAGTGATTTTTACTCAAGATGAGCACATTGCAACTGTGCAGACGCTAGTTAGTCAACATCATTTGTCTATAAAAGTCGATTCTTTCACCAAATTAAAACAAGCCTCTTCAGTTTTAAATCCAAGGTGCAGCTCTTAGAAATGTATTGCAGCTAGAGGCATTGAAATTCGTTTTGTCTTCCATTTTTATGAGGTATTTGGATAGTATTCTTCTATCTAATGAGAGGGTTTTTCATGAAAATATTTGCGCTTTTGGTTTTTTTTGGTTCTAGTGTAGCAGCTTTTTCGCAAACACAGGCTTTAAGTCAGCTTGTATATGAAATTCGTGATCCTCAAACAGATGCGCTTCATTTTCGTGAAGCACTTGTTACTATTGGGGAGTATTTAGCTTTAAATGTCTTAAATGAGCTTGATACGAAGGAAGCTTCTATTTTGACCTTAACGGGATTGGAAGCTAAACACGAGCTTGTTAATGAAACACCTGTTCTCGTGACGATTTTACGTGCAGGCCTTCCTCTTAATGAGGGTGTGCTTAAGGTTTTTCCTCAGGCAGAAGTGGGGTTTCTTGCCATGTCGCGCAATGAAGAAACTTTAAAAGCTAAGCTTGATTATACAGCCCTTCCCGATTTAAGAGGACGATCTGTAATCCTCTCTGATACGATGCTAGCTACAGGCGGATCACTCATTGATGCTATTCAAATCATTGAACAGTATGGACCAAAGAGAATTTTTGTTATTGCAGCCATTGCCTCAGAACCTGGGATTGCACGCATTTTAGCGTATAATCCTCATGTTAAGATCTTTGCAGCAGCCATAGACCCTTGGTTAAATGATAAAGGATATATCCTCCCGGGCTTAGGGGATGCTGGAGACAGATGTTACGGGAAAAAGTTTTGCCTTCATGAGCCCTATTGAAAAACAGGATCTCCCTTGCCAATAAACTCAATTTTGTAGTATAAATTATTTTAATAGTGTAGATATGCGGGGAGGCATCTATGCGTAATGCTCGAAAACATTGGTTTTTTTGGTTAATTACAGGATTAATTCTTGGGGCAGCAATTGTTTTTGGGATTTTTAAAGCTCAAGAGAGAAACAATCCTAATTATGCTCAAGCTGGATTTGGTCTTGATTTAGGGCCATTAGAAATAGATTTTGGATCTCGCGATTATTACTATGCAGATCCCTATGCTAATTGTTACTACGGGAACGATGGCTATTACTATTGTGATAGTTACAATTATGGTTCACCTTACTATTACGGATATCCAAATTCTTACAACTACGGAAATCGTGGGTATTATCGTAACCATCATAACTATCATAACCGCCATAATCGCTAAGGGGACAAAATATGTATAAGATTTATTTATTAGCTGCGGCTGTAGGAGTTTTATTTTCTGCATGCTCAAATGATAATCAAAATTCAAGACAGTATTCAAATGAACCTTGCCCTCCAGGCTATAACTGTCCTCCGCCACGTTATCAGAATGCTCCTCCTAGAAGAGCTGATGCTGGGCGTTGGGAAGGCCCTGGTTGTTATAGAGCCAATTCATGGTTCGAATCAGAAGAGGAATTTAATGATTGGCAAAATCAAAACCGCGAAAGAAGTGTTAGCTTTTGGAATAAAGGAAAAAATAAACAGAATAATAATACAGAAGGGAACACGCAAAATAATGCTGCGGAATAACTTACAAAATCCGCAGTTTTGATTTGGAATGATGCTTTGATGGTCTCATCATGATCTCTTCAAGTGCTCTTGCTGCCCTAGGATGTCCTTGTCTTAGGGCTAGCTCTAAATAATGCGTAGCGTCTTCCTCAGAAGCTAGAACCCCTATTCCTTTATAGTAAGAAATTCCTAGATTGTATTGTGCTTCTGGATTGCCTTGCTCTGCAGCTATTTGGAAATAGTGTACTGCTTCTTTTTCCGATCTAAGGATCCCTTTGCCTGTTAATAAGCAGACTCCTAAATTATATTGGGCCTCAGAAATGCCTGCAGTAGCAGCTATTTGGAAATAGTCAGCTGCACGCTCATCGCAAGGTTCAACAAAGAAGCCAAAAGTGAAATAGCATCCTAGCATATAGATAGCGCGGGAATGCCCTTGCTGTGCTGCTTTTTGAAAATAATGGTAGGCTTTTTCATAGGACTGCAGAATGCCTGTTCCTTCATGTAAACAAATTCCTAGGTTATACTGCGCTTTAGGATGGCCTAAATCGGCAGCTTCCTTTAAATGGACAATCCCTTTTCCAAGAGAATATTCCGCCCTATTTCCCTCTAGATAAGAAATAGCCTTCTCATACGCGTTTTTAGCGTTGTCTTCCATTCTTTCTCTCATAAAATACCCAAGATAGCATACCCTTTCCTCTCATTTCCCACAAATTTTCTCTTCTTTTCCGAGCGGGCATCTGTTAGTGTGCTGATTTTGGAGGGATGATGAAGCTTTATTATGAGGTTGAAGGGGAAGGGGAGCCGCTTATTCTTTTAGGGGGTTATACATGCGATCTAACGCATTTTGATTGCATACGTAAGGACCTTGCTTCTAGCTTCCAGTTAATTCTTCCTGACAATCGAGGAGCGGGCCGCTCAGGTGTTCCTGAAGAGCCTTTTAGCATTGAGCAAATGGCAGATGATATTCTTGAGCTGATTCATACACTAGGCTTAAAAAAGCCTCATCTTTTAGGGCATTCGATGGGAGGCTTTACGGCGCAGTCTTTGGCTGCCCGCTTTGAAAAAGAGATGGGCAAGGTGATATTCTATCAAACATGCTTAAAGATTAGGCCGGTAAGCGGAGCTGCGATGAAGCACACTCTACATTTAAATGAAGATAAGGCGTCTATACGCGCCCAAGCGGAAAGCATCTTACCTTGGTGTTTTTCTAATGCCTTTATTTCAGATCCTAAGTTATGCGAAAGCTTTTTCGATGCAATGGAAAAGCAGCTCTACCCTATTTCTTTAGAAGGAAGAAAAAAGCAATTTAAGGCACTCATCGATTTTGATTCCCACTCTTGGTACCATAAAATCCGCACTCCTTCCCTTGTGCTTTGCGGTAGTGACGATCTGCTGTGCTCAAAAGAGGATTCTCACTTGCTTGCCAAGCATATTCCGGGTGCGAACCTTCACGTGTTTCCTCAAATGGGGCATATGGCTCATATTGAACAGCCCACATCTTTCTGCTCTCTTGTTAGGCAGTTCTTATTATCGAAGTGAGGCACGCTCATTTAGTATTTGCTCAAGTTCTTCTTTTAGGTCTTCTTTAACTTTTGAGATGAGTTTAAGAAAATGTGCAGCCCTTCTTTGTTCCTTGATTGTGCTGGTGGCTAAGCTTTTTCCGTTGCGAAGGCTGGATTTTTTTTCTTCTGTTTTTTTAAGGCTTTTTATTTTTTCTCTTGCGACTCTTCCATCTTCGATGAGGGTAAACAACAAAGGTATTTTTTCTTTGAATAATCGATCTAATTCGGTTTTGCGGTACTCTACACATTCCTTCTTTAAAGCTATTTGGCTGAGCTGTCTAGTTTCTTCTAAACAATTCTCATACTCGCTGTATTGCGACTCTTTTTTTGCAAACACCTGATGATTAATGCTTTGAGTGTTATTGGTGATTTGTGACATAAAAATCCAATATGTTAGTTTGTTTAATTATTAATTATATATTAGTCTTGTTTTTAATTCAATGTTTGATTGCTTTCTTCTGTTTAGATTATTATAATTTAGATTATTTTAAAAATTGAGGTAATTATGTGTCCTGATATTAATTCATTATCGCGTTCATCATTTTCTTCCGATACAACTAGACAGACTGAAGAATCTAGAGAGGATTCAAATACTTCTTCTATAGCCAATGATAACATACAAAATAACACAGACAATCCTAAAGGCTGGAATGAGCGTATTGTGACCCATCGGAATAAATGGGATAATGCCTTTGATGCCAAAATGCCTAATTTTATTGTTCAACAAAAGATTGATGAGCTCGCTATCTATATTCAGGGGAAATTTGCCCCTCTTACTAAATTTAATGAGTGGCTAGATTCTAATGGAGAAGGGAATTGGCATCGTCAATTAGCTACATTTTTGGTTAAGCTTCCTTTGCGCGCAGTGCGCAATATTCTCAATCTTCTTTATAACATTATTAAAGAATTATTTTTTGCGATGTCGCATCCATTAAAAGCATTAAACCATTTAGCGCATTTAATTGTTTCGCTTATTTATGAATTATCCAAACCTGAAACATGGTCGAAAATGGGTGTTGGAATGGTAGGAGCAAGTTTTGGACAAGCTCTAGTTACAGGGAATCCTCTTTCTATTATTGGTTTACTTGTAGGTTCTTCATTGTTAGTTAGCGGCTTGAGTTTTGGTGCTTTAAAAGCGGCATTTAACGCTGAAAAAAGCGAGGGTTTTAGTAAAGCTAAAGCACAGGTTCTTTCTCAATTAATGCAACTTCCAGAAAGCTTCCTTACAGGCTTTTTTATGGGACTTCTTATAGGCGGCATTCAGCGCGCTGCATATGAAAAACCTCAAACACAAGAGGCTAATTATGAAAAAGCAAAACAGTACACCCATGAAACTTTTAATGATCCAAATGTTAAAATTGAAAATATTCAGGTAGATGGAGCTGGTAATGTTGTTGTTAAAGGGGATCTCCCTACTAATTGGAATGACATTCGCTATTCTTTTCAAGTAAGATTAACTCCTTCGGGTATGAGTTGGGAATCGTATGTTCTTAAAATTGGTGATTCTACCTTTAACCAGACTATTCCCTCTGAATTGGTACCTTGGAGTAAAACGGGTATTGAAAGTAGCTTCAGAGAGCCCCTGATTGTTAAACTCCCTCAGGACGGAGCTTTGAACAATATGGGCTTTTTAACAGGAGTCTCTGCATCTAAAATATAACTAACTTTAATTTATATATAGGCGGTTTTATGGTTTTTATTGATTTTGATTCAGCTCAAGCAACTCCTTCTACCGAGATTGTGCATTTAGCTTCTGGAATTGAGGAAAGTGATCCTTCTCTTTATATGCTAGGAACTACAGTTGCGCTTCTTAATCAAGTGAACGAGAGTGCCCTTTCTCTTGTTTCAGAAAATTCTATTTATGAAAGATTAAAGAGGATTAAGAATAACGATAGGGGATTGCCTTCTATTGTTTATGCTATTGGACAAAAAGATTATGAGGTTGTAGAGCTTCTTATTAGATTAGGAGAAACAGGGCTTAAAGGCGTTTCTTTAGCTGAATTATTAGAGGACGCTGAAGCTAGAGGCGATGAAGAACTTGTAACTATCATAAGACAAAATGCGACGCCTTTTATGATTTTTGAGAGTCTTGTAGCTTGTGAAGAAACTTCATTAAAGGCTCTTGCAAAACAAATTAACACATTTTCTGCAGAAGAGTGTTCAAAAGCCTTAATGATTGCTACGTCTAAAAATCATCAGCCTCTTGTGTTGTTGCTTATGTCTATGGGAACAAAACCCTCTCTTTCACATCTAGAGATAGCAATAGATAAAGGTCATGATAAAATTGCCTTTTTATTTATTAATTGTGGGCTAATGCCTGGAGTTAATTTTAATGATCGTTGGTTGCTTCATGCTACAGAAAAGGCAAGCCTTTTTGTTATAAAAAATTTGCTAGAGAAGAATTTAGTTTCTGAAGAAGGAAAACTAAATGCGGAGAAAAAAGCTTATGAGCTTGAAGAATATGATGTTTTAGAAACTCTTCAACAAACAAAACTCTTGGTTCCTCTGGAAAAATTCACTCGTTACTTTAATAACGAACGGAAATGGCCGGCTCTTCATTATGCCATTGATCAAGGGGAATTAGAAGATGCAAAGGCTCTTTTAGAGCAATACCCCGAACAAGCTAATTTATGTACTGTTGGGGTGGAGCTGTGGTATCTGAGAGAAACAGAAAATAGAGATTATCCAACATTTGAGGGGTTAGAGGATGGATATTCTGCTCTTGAGCTAGCTGTTTGCAAAGGGGCTGATGAGGATTTGCTTTTAGCTCTTATTCAAGCCGGAGCAAACCCTAGAGCTGTTCGTAAGGAGTATTTCCATTTTAGCGAAACGATCCCAGGACATTCACAGCCTTCGCGTAAATGGAAATCATATGGTCCGAGTAGTTCTCATTATTTATTCACTCCTCTTTATTTTGCTATAACTAAGAATAATACAGTTGCGGCAAAAGTGCTTTTAGACCAATACGTTGAACTAAGTAATGTTTATTTTATTCGAGATAATTGGCAATTGGCCCCAGATTCCGATCCTCGATTGAGAGAGCCTCTTGCAGTAAGTAAATCTGCTTATGATGTTGTAATTGAATCGGGAAATCAAGAAATGATAAACCTAATTAAAGAGAAAGTTAATTAATATTTTAATTGTGTTTTTATTTTTTGTTTATTATAATTTAGATTATTTTTAAATTGAGGTAATTATGCATTCTAATATTAATTCATTATCTAATTCGTCTTCTTATTCTAACGTAAATAGGCGGAATGAGGAATGTGTCGAAGATTCAAATATTTCCTGTATAGCAAACGATAATATTCACAATAGCACAGATAATCCTAAAGGCTGGAATGAGCGTATTGTGACCCATCGGAATAAATGGGATAATGCCCTTGATGCCAAAATGCCTAATTTTATTGTTCAACAAAAGATTGATGAGCTCGCTATCTATATTCAGGGGAAATTTGCCCCTCTTACTAAATTTAATGAGTGGCTAGATTCTAATGGAGAAGGGAATTGGCATCGTCAATTAGCTACATTTTTGGTTAAGCTTCCTTTGCGCGCAGTGCGCAATATTCTCAATCTTCTTTATAACAT
>Ga0207097_1004_pt1 | contig 74080 bp, 59 predicted proteins | sample Alteio_BWMinHeat_87_FD_153541 | JGI IMG/M metagenome (GOLD analysis project Ga0207097, IMG submission 153541) | Enriched cells from forest soil in Barre Woods Harvard Forest LTER site, Petersham, Massachusetts, United States -... | ecosystem: Environmental > Terrestrial > Soil > Temperate forest >...
CGAAACTTGCTAAGAATTTTATTTTATAAAATATCTTTTAGGGCTCTTATTTAAGAGCCCTTTTTTATACCCAAGGAGCACTATCTGGAAAACGCTCTTCTAAAAATTGACGCATTTGCTCTCTTATAATAGAAGGCTTTTTTCCTTTTATTTCGTCTTGCAAGCAAAATGTATGATGATGAATATTTTTTAAATCCATCAAACTTAAAGTCTTTCTATTATAGGAAAATTTCTCATTGTAAAGAGTGATCATGATATTACTCATACTGCCAATCTCTGCCTTTTCCTTATACATCCAGAGGTATTGCAAAAAACCATTTGTGATATTGTAGTCATTCACCTCACGGAATTTATGAGAAGAGTTAGATTGAAATACAAAAGGATGTTCTTTTTCGGCCTCTTCAATAAAAGATTTTCTTAAGGCAAAAGCTGAATGACAAAGACGAGGCCGAGCTTCTTTTTTATAATAATCATCTAGCACAGCATTAGTATTGCGCCAAGCTCTTCGATAAAGAGATTCTCTGATAAGAGGAGGCCCAGAAGGGCTTAAGCCCTGTTCAAATAAGACTTTGACCTTGCCCTCTAAACTAAAAAAATCTGAGACGGCAACAGGCTGCCCTAAAAAAACATCATCGTTAAAATAAATAAAATGCTCGCTTAAGTTGGGGATCCGATAGATATTACTTTCTATCGCTTGCGAGTTAAAAGTGGGCAAGTCCTCCGGATTTTTAAATATTTCTGCATGATCGACAATCGTAATTTTAGGATGATCAAGCAACCAATGAGGTTTCTGATTCATCGTGACGATGTAAATATGATTAAAGAAAGGAGCAAATTTTAAAATGGAGCGAAGGGAATAGCGCAGCTCTTCATGATCAGCAAAACGACTTGGCGCCCATCCTTGCTTGTCTAAAGGATCTTTGGCTTTATGGTTACTCTGATGCATAGCTTTAATAGCTTTCCATTCAGGATCATTCCCATCCACCCAAAGATACACAATATCTACAGGATGAGAAAAAGCTGCTAAAGCAACCGATTTAAAACACACCATAATAAACCACAAAACACGTATCACAAAAACCTACATATAGCAATAAAGTTCAAAAAATAGTAGATCTTAAGAAAACACAAGAATTATAATCCATAACAATCTATTCCCTAATCACTTGAGAAGGCAACCTAAGCTAGGGATGAGGGAGATGGGGTTGCTTTTGATTTTTTGGTAGGCGGTGTTAAGGCAGGCATAGATGAGGAGAAATAGGGCTGGGAAGATAAGGACGCTTAAGAGGATGATTGCCCAGTTATAGGTTGTTTTGCCAAAAAGAACATCCCTTACTTTTTCTATTTCAAGAGAAGGCGTGTCAAGAGAAGCTAGTTCTTGCTCAATAACGGGAGAGAAAAAAAGAGAGAGATCTTTAGAGATTCTTGCAATAGATCCTTGGAGCTGTTTAAGCCCGTGAAATCCGTAGTTGCGCATTTTAGCTACAGAATCTCCTGCAGGATCTAAAGTAAAGAGTCCCATAGGCTCTGAATCAATAATGGTGAGCCTTCCCTCTAGGGTAAAGCCCATATTGCTTAAATTGGGGTCAATAAAACCGCAGGCTTTAGTAAGCGTGCATATTTTTCTAACCCTTTCTTCTAATTTTCCCTCTTTCTGAAGCTTTTCCCAATGCTTCACCTGATCTTCTAAAGACATCAAGGGGATTTCTTCACTAAGTACAACAAAGTGATGGGGCAAATCAGAAGACTCGCTTATGGAATCAGCCCTTTTTGTCAGAGGAACAATATATTTTTTAGGTAAAACAAGATCAATTTCTAGAAGCGCTGCTGCTCTTTTAAGTTTTTCTAAATAAAAAGGACGAAGCAAATTATCATAAGGACCAGAAGTAATGCCACTATTCCCAATCCCCTTTTCTTCCGAATTCGTTGAATCATTTGTTTTAAGAATAAATCCGGGTAAAGTAGGCACTTTAAAGGCTGTAGGAGAAAGATTTTGGCAATATTGGAGTTTAACCATGCGCCCGAGTGGAGAATAAGGAACATTCGGAATAATCTCCCCTGTAAGAAAAAAATCCCTTACCTTTTGGCTCACATCTTGATCTTGTATAGGATAAAGCCCTACTTGGGCCTTCAGATCCACTACAAAATCAAAGGTTTTGTTTCTATAAAAGCTGCAAAAGCAATTCATCATAATATTGATATTATTTAATTAATAAATAAAATTATATCAAATAAACAATTAAATAACAAGCAGAAGCAGCACGTAAAAAAGGCCGCTTATTAAGCGGCCTTTAAGATTGTTAAGAAGGGATTAACCAGCCTAGACTTGTTGAGGTTCGGGGTCATCTGTTTTGACAAGACTAATAGGAGCTGGAGGAGGAAGCTTTCTAAAGGCCTCTTCCTTGCCTTTTAGGCGTTGTCTTTTCTTCTCGGTGTCCCATGTGCCATTCATGATTTCAAGCACATCTTCTCTATCAAGCGATTCAAATTCCATAAGCATCGCTGTCATAAGCTCTACTTTTTCTTTATGCTCTAGAATGATGTCGGTTGCTTGTTTATGCGCTGCTTCTAAAAGTTTTCTCACCTCTTCATCAATAAGCTTCGCTGTAGATTCTGAGTAGCTCTTTTCATGGAAGCCTTGGGTTCCTAAATATTGACCAGCTTCGCTTTTCTCATCGTAAGCAACAAGGCCAAGAGAGTCTGTCATTCCCCACTCACACACCATGCTGCGCACTAAGCGTGTTGCTTGGGTAATATCCATCTGAGCGCCGCTTGAAATATCTTTAACAAAGATCTCCTCGGCAACTCTTCCTCCCATAAGAACAGCTAGCTGGTCAAGGATCTCTCTTCTCCAGTAGCTTAAGCGGTTTTTCCTAGGCATAAAGTGGGTTGCCCCTAAAGATAGACCTCTTGGGATAATCGTCACTTTTTCTACAGGATCGGAATGCTTTACAAAAAGAGCCACAATAGCATGGCCAGATTCGTGGTATGCTGTTGTTTTCTTTTCAATAATATCGATGTCTAAGCTTCTTCTCTCTTTTCCATAGCGCACTTTATCACAAGATTCTAAGGCATCTTCGGCGGTGACTGCAGAGCGCCCTTTTCTAGCTGCTAAAAGAGCTGCTTCATTTAAAATGTTCGCAAGATCAGCGCCTGATGCTCCAGGAGTGTTTCTTGCAATATCCATTAAATTCACGCCAGGATCGAGTTTAATTTTGCGTGCATGGACTTTTAAAATCTCATGGCGTCCTTTAACATCTGGAAGATCAATCACAACGCGTCTATCAAAGCGTCCAGGTCTTAAAAGAGCTTTATCTAGTACATCGGGTCTGTTCGTTGCTGCAATAAGAATAACGCCTTCATTGGTGTCAAAACCATCCATTTCTACAAGAAGTTGGTTAAGGGTTTGCTCTCTCTCATCATGCCCTCCTCCAATACCAGCTCCTCTATGGCGCCCTACAGCGTCAATCTCATCCATAAAAATAATGCAAGGAGCGTTCTTTTTGGCTTGCTCGAACATATCACGGATACGACTTGCGCCTACCCCTACAAACATCTCCACAAAGTCTGAGCCTGAAATCGAGAAGAAGGGTCTATCGGCTTCTCCGGCTACCGCTTTAGCAATAAGCGTTTTCCCTGTTCCTGGAGCTCCTATACAAAGCACCCCTTTAGGAATGCGCGCACCTAGCGCTGTAAATTTGGAAGGATCTTTTAAGAAATCGACAATCTCTTGAAGCTCTTCTTTAGCCTCATCACAGCCTGCGACATCTTTAAAGGTAATTTTATTTTTTTCTTTAGTAAGCAGTTTTGCGGGCGACTTCCCAAAATTCATGGCTCCGTTTCCTACTCCTTTCATTTGGCGATTGAAAATGAAGTAAAGAAGAAGCACAACAAGAAGCACCGGTAAAATGGTGAGCAAGTAGCCAAAGTAATTAGGAGCTGGAGTCTCACTCTTAAAGGTTTTTTCTAAAGCAAGGGTACGAGGCTGGTCAGGAGCTTTAAAAACAGCGCCTTTATTTTGAGCAAAGTTTTCCCACTCTTGCTTAGCTTCTGCAAACCAATGATTATAAGCTTCAGTTCCTTGTTTTTCTAAAGATCTAGTAGAAAGCTCTTGGTTGTTGAAAAACCAGATAAGTTGAGAAACAGCTTCTCTTGACTTATCTAATTGGGCTGTATTTTTTTCTAGCTGCTCTAACACGGTATTATACTGGTCAAGATCGGCTTTATAGTTACGCACACTTCTTAAAGAGGCAAGGCGAATGCCGTCTTTTTGCTGGTTTAGATCGGAAGCAATAGCGCTAAGCTCTGCTATAGCCTGCTTATAGGTGCCTACTTTTTGATTTGATGGAGCATTATTTGCTGCCATAAGCTTGTTTTCTAAGTTCTTAAGCTGAAGCTTTAAGGGCTCGTTTCCAATTCCTAAAACAGGAGAGCGAAATCCTTGAATGAGTGTTAAAACATCTTTGCCGAATGCAGAAACACTAGCCTCTGAAGCATTCTCATTAAGGCTAAGGGCTCTATCTTCTAAATCTTTAAGGCTTACGATGGGTTTATTAGAAAGAGAAGTAATCGTAACGGAGTTATCCTTATCGAGGGTATCAAAAGGTGTGTCGATTACCTTATATCCCCCTTTAGGTAAAGCAATCCCTGTAAGGCGGAGGAAAAGATCTGCTGAATCTTTTACATTTTGACGCAAGGACGCTAGCTCACTAGTAAGGTTTTGCTCATCTGTGACTAGTTCGTTATGAGTATTTAAAAGATCTAGAAACTTAAAGCGCGCTTTAGCATCTTCTGAAAGCTGGGCTCTAAACTTTCCACTAAAAGTGACAAGATTATCATTAAGGGCGATCTTTGCACTATCTTCTGGCTGTAAAAGGTCAAGATTGACAAGGTGCTCAACTTCATGGCTAAAGGAAACCTGAGCAGTCTTTTCATTGGAAAGACTTTGAAAAGTTAGAATAACCAGGATACCGGCTAATACAAACAGAAAAAAGCCGCCTGGGAAAGTCTTTTTCGGAGGAGTATTTTGTTTATTGTCTTCGCTCATAATTTTTATCTACACTTTTTGATTTTAAAAATCCAATCTAGAAATTAAACCAGAAGGGTTGCTTTTTTAGCAAACTCAACCGTGGCTTCGCATTTGCGAGCGGCGCCAAACCTTATTATATTCAGAGTCCAAATTATTATTCACTATCTAATTTTAGAAACACAGAAAACAAAGAAAATTAAACGATTAAAAATAAATAGATCGTTTATCAATAATAAACACATTACCAACTGTTTTTTTTGAACTGTTTTTTTGCAGCAATTCTTTTATTAAAAAAATATCCTCCCTTGAAAGGAAAATGTCTTCTTTAAGGCAAATCCTTTTAATAAGAGCGTCCAACTCGAGCTCTTCTATAGGGAAAAAGGGGTTCAAATCTAACGCTTTGCCGCAGCTCCCCTCTTTAATAGCTTTCATATAGATATCTGTCTTTCTATCAAAGTATTCTTTAAGCTTTTGGGCCCCCTCTCCTAGGTAATACAAGTTGTAAGATATGTCTTTTCCAAACATCTCCCTCATCTTAGGAAGCATTTCTACCCGCATGCGCGCTCTTAAATAGCGCGGATCATGATTGGTATAGTCTTCTATAGGAGTTAATCCTTTTTTACCTAGCCATTCCAAAATTTCTTTTTTTAAAAGAGGTAAAAAGGGGCGCCATACAACCATTTCTTCAAAAGTCGAAACTTTTTTTACTCCCCCCAAAGAAAAAAGGGAACTCCCCTCTAAAAGACGCTTTAATACGGTTTCAGCCTGATCATCTGCATGATGCCCAAGAAGAAGGGCTTGGGGCTTAATTTCATTATAAATTTTTGAAAAAAAGGCATATCTTTTCTCGCGGGCAAAAAGCTCTAAGTTCCCTTTAACATCTTTACAATCAAGTGTTTCTAAATGAAATGTAAGCCCTCGAGCTAAAGCCATTTCTCTTAAAAGTTCAGCCTCCTTAGAGCTCTCCTCTCTCCACCCATGGTCCACATGAGCCAGATGAATTTCCAAATCATACGCCCTTTGCCAAGCAAGGAGCGCATGCAAAAGCGCCAAAGAATCCGGCCCCCCAGAAAACCCTACAAGGAGAGGCTTCCCCCTCTTATAATGCTCCCCTAAAAATTTCTGCACTTCCTGCACCACAAGGCCCATAATCATCCTCATCTAATTGAGACTCAAAACCCTAGAATAAACCAAGAGAATTTTCTCTCTCTTCCTCTGTGGTTTCTTGTCTCTGTGGTTTATCTTAAATGCAAGCCTTTTGCACTTCCAAGGCTTGCATTTAAGATAAACCACAGAGACAAGAAACCACAGAGGAAGAGAGAGAGAAAAAATCCTCTCCGGTATAAATACCTCATTAGGGTAAAATAGGCCAAATAAACTAAAAATTTGGGACTAAAAGAAAGATGCCCGTCCTTTGGCGCTATTTACTGAGCAGTTATTTTAAGGTTTTTGGCTTATGTGTGCTAGCCTTTATTAGCACCCTGCTGGTCATGCGCTTTTCAGAAATTGCCCAATTCGCCACATCAGGGGCCCCTAAACTAACTATTATTCTTTTTATTTCTCTTCAAATTCCCTATGTTTTGCCTTTTGCTATCCCTATCTCTTGTTTAATTGCAGCGGTTCTTCTTCTTCAAAGGCTTAGCCATACCCAAGAACTTACAGCACTGCGCGCCTCAGGACTTGGATTAAAAACCATCACTTACCCCATTCTTCTTATGGGAGCTTTGCTAGCCCTTCTGAATTTTACTTTTGCCTCAGAGATTAACCCTGTCTGTAGAGGGCTTACAAAAAAACTTATCTACGAAATCACTACGCAAAACCCTTTATTTGTGCTGCAAAAAGATTCGATGATCAAAATGAAAAACATTTTCTTTGATATGAAAATGCTCCATTCGGCTAAAGGAGCTGAAGATGTTGTGATTGTCATGAAAAATAACGGGAACGGAAAACTCACCATCATGACAGCTAAAGAGCTATCTCTTACAGGCGCTCAACTTAAAGGAAAACAGGTCACCATTATCTCTAATGCAACTGCCAAAGAAGAAAATGCTTTTGATCATTTAATCATTGAAAACCAAGAAACCATGAGCACAAAAGCTGCAAACCTTAGCCTAGGAATGCAAAAAACAGACTGGATTTCTAGTTTTGATTACATGCCCTTAAAAATGGTGATCGCTAAAAAAATCATAAACAAAAAATCGTTTGGCTCTCTAGACCTTGAAATTATACGCCGCTTTTCTATTGGGCTTGCCGCTTTCACCTTCACCTTTATTGGGGTAGCTTTTGGCATGCAGCTAGGAAGGACACACTCTAAAAAAGGGTTAATGCTCGCAATTGCCCTAGCGCTTTTTTACCTTCTTGCCTTTATTGGGGCCAAATCGATGCGCCACTCCCTTGCCATACCTGCTATCCTCTATCTTATGCCCCATCCGATTATTATATTTCTTTCAATGAAGGCAATTAAACGCGTTTCTAAGGGGATCGAATGATTTTATCTAAAATTTGGGAACGCTATTTTTTTAAAGAAGTCACAAAAGTTTTTATTCTTTTCCTTTTCTTATTTTTTGTAGGCTACTCCCTTCTTGAGTATTCCATTCATATGCAAGACTTTGCTAAGGATAAAAACCTTAAAGTCTATGATGTTTTAACCTACTTCTTCTATCAGTTTATTAAACGAGCAACCCTTCTTATTCCGCTTGGCTTTCTTGTTGCTGTTATTAAAACCCTTTGCACAGCCAATGCAAGAAAAGAACTTGTAGCCCTTCAAGCTGCAGGCATTAGCATTAAACTGATCTTACGCCCCTTTTTTATTTTAGGCGCCCTATTAGTTGTCTTTATAGGCTTTTCTACAGAGTCCCTTCTTCCTAAATCGCTTACCTATTTAGATGAATTTCGCTACGCTCACTTTAAGCATTCTCAGTATGGAGAAAGAAAAGAGCCTATCCATGTCTTTTATCTCAATGACAATTCAAAACTCATCTTTCAACACTTCGATCAAAAAAACGAGCTTTTCCTCGATGTCATATGGGTTATTTCTATCGATGATATCTGGCGCATGAAAAAGCTTGAAGCAAACCCGAGCCAGCCTATAGCCCATTTTGCCGACCATATCACAAGAACAAAAAGCGGCATTTTAGAAAAAACAGAATCGTTTGAAACCCATCTTTTAAACGGCTTAACCTGGGATAAAAAGATGGCTCGAAAAGGGTTCACCCCTCTAGAAAATAGAGCTGTAAGCGCCCTTTATAAGCTCTATAGCCAAAGCAGCAACCCTCTGCAACAAGCAGAAGCTTTAAGCCAAGTCCTTATCAAATCTGTCCAGATGTTACTTCCCCTTCTAGCTGTTTTAGGAGTAGCGCCTTACTGCATTCGATATTCTAGAGGCATCCCCCTCCTCTTTATCTATGCCGTAGCCCTCTTTGGCTTCCTTGCCCTTTTCACATTCCTAAATGCTACAGTGATCCTCGCAGAAAATAACGTGATCCATCCCCTCTTAGCTATCACAGGCCCCTTTGCCTGCGTGTTGCTTGCCTGCCTCTTTCGCTTCAAAAAAATATCCTAAGGCTTTGTATAGAAAAACCACGGTTCATCCATTTCCAAGGCAGAGGTTTTTTTAAATTCTTGTTCTTCATTGTCTTTGCCTACATCATGATAAAGGCGCGTTCCTTTACCTCCTGAACAATCATGCAACTGAATTTTAGCAGCTGGATTTGCATTCAATACATCATTAATTGTGTAGTTAAGAAGAAGATAAGCTAAACCCTTACCTATGCTCACCGCCCCAGTTGCCAAATAGCCCACCTGATAAACATTTACTGGCCGATGATTAACATCAAGAGAGGGATTTTTTTCCAATCTCAAGTAACCTAAAAGAAGAGAAGATGATTTGGCAACACTCCGCCTTAATTCATAAATTGTAATATCTTCAAAAGTTTGCAATCCAATTTTGGTTTTGTATACCTCATTTCCCTCAAGATTTACCCGTTTTGCTGGACATATTGTATTGATACAACCTGGCCAAGCTATTTTGTCGTTTAATTTATCTGCCGTCTTATTTACTTCTCTTTTGATAATAAATTTACTAAGTTTTTCCTTATTTTCTTTAATAAACCTAATAGATGAGTTTTTATCTAATTCATTTAGAGGGATCTTTGTAAGGTGATACAAGAAATTTGAACAATCTTTATCTTGCATGGCAGTATATAAAGCTTTCTTGTGTTTCTGTATTTTCTGATCTGTTTTAGATTCAGAAAAATGCGATTCTCCCCAAGGGATAGCAATTGATGGCGTTGCTCGCATAGAAGATACAACTGACATAATTCCTCTAATTCACTAAAATTTTATGAACAAATAAACTTCCGCGAAGTGAGAATGCCGCTATCGTATTCGCTCGGATAGCCGATCCAGGGGCCGCCCAAGGCGTTGCCCTCAACTCCCAAATGATATCCCCCACTCACCTCTTTACAGCAAACGCTAAAGGAGGGGTATATCTTTGTTTTGAAAAATTTCATGCTACAGGCAACAACTGTGTCTAGTGCTTCAGAAATTTCCACTGTTGCATGAAAACCTCCTTTTTCATTGGACCACGCAACAAACTCCTTCCCCCTACTTTTGGGAAGAACCTGATCCATTTTGATAAGTAACAGATATCTTTCTTCCTTTATGCCTTTATCTCCATATTCTTTTCTCGCATCGCCCCTAAAGCTTTCATAACCATCTTCCCCTTCTTGCTTTTTGAAAGAGTAATCAGGTTCACCCTCGCTCGCTCCGTGAAAATGGGGGGCTATGAGCTTACCATAAGTGTTAAGGGTGTGACCTTCTTTTGCCCCATTTTGTTTGATGAATGATCGAGACATATGAATGACCATGTGAGTTTCAAAAGTATATTTACGATAGCCATCGGGCTCCAAAAGATCCGATATTAATCCATCAGGAAAAAGTGGGTCTTGACCAATATCTACCTTTAGAAACTCTTTAAAGTCTTTTTGCCCTACAAAATTCGTTTTTCTACATTCAGCCGGCCCCCATATAAAATTAAAGGCTCCCGCTAATTTCCTGTTTGCTCGTGTGTAGGTAAAAATCTCACGGGTATCTAGATAAGAAAACGCTGCTTGGATAGCAGTTATCGCATGATTAGATGACCCTATAGAGCTTGTTAAAGCCGACATAATTGACTCCAATTTGTTTTATAATTTGGTTAATTATAAAACTATATCGAATTAAACAGAAACGTTTCTTTTTTTATAAAATAGTATTTATATTAAATTAATTATAATAAAAACAAAACTATTAGATTAGAATAATTTCTTGGCGCCTTCCGGTTTCATTAAGAGAAACATGGGAAGGATGATCAACTTTTACTGTTTTTAAGTTATAATCTGTTTGTCCGTGACGCACAAAGTAAAATTCTTTTTTTGTAATCATCTTTCATCTCCCTAATTTCAGACCAAAAAACCTATCCTTTCTATAAGATTATGTAAAGGAAAACAAAAAGTGGTTTATTTTTTGTACATTAAAATGGTTTTTTGGTTTATATTTTGAACATGAACGCAGAAAAATGGTTTATTTTTAGAGCATGAAAAGATTAATTAACTGGCACTTAAAGACTTGGAAAGAAGATCCTCAAAAAAAGCCTTTGGTTCTAAGGGGAGCTAGGCAGGTGGGAAAAACCCATGCCGTTAGAGAGCTTGGAAAAGAATTTGATAATTTCGTAGAGATAAACTTCGAATTAGTACCCGAAGCCAAGACAATTTTTGAGAAAGATTTGCAACCAGAGCGCATTCTTTGGGAACTTGGTCTTCTAGCCAAACAACCTATAACACCTGGCAATACGCTTCTTTTTTTCGATGAAATTCAAGCTGCTCCTAAAGCTATTATAGCTTTGCGCTACTTCTACGAGCTAATGCCTAAATTGCATGTCATTGCAGCCGGATCCTTACTTGATTTTGCAATAGAAAAAGTGGGCATGCCTGTTGGCAGAGTGGCAATGCTTTATGTCTACCCCCTTTCCTTCATGGAATTTTTAGCAGCTATAGGAGAAGAGCAATTTATTGGAGCTATTTTAAAAAAAGACCCCTTTTCATCAATCATCCATGAAAAGCTTCTTGATTTCCTGGGGCATTATTTAGCTATTGGAGGCATGCCTGAAGTTGTTCAAGCTTGGGTAGAAACCAAAAATCCTCATGCAAGCTATGAAGCCCAAAAAAGATTGATCGAAACTTATAGGCAAGACTTTCCGAAGTATGCAAAAACGCATCAGCTTCCTTATTTAGGCATTCTTTTTAACCAAATCCCCCATTTCATTGGAGAACAATTTAAATACTCCTCAGTGCATGGGGAATACAAAAAAAGAGAGCTTGCTCCTTGTTTAGACTTGCTTTGCAGAGCAAATGTCATGCATCAAATTCTACATTCAGCAGGTAATGGAGTTCCCCTTGGAGCAGAAGTCAACCTTGAAAAATTTAAAACCATTCTTCTAGACATCGGAATTGCCCAAGCAATGCTAGGGCTTGACTTGCCTGCCTGGTTTTTAAACCCGGACAAAGACTTTGTAAATAGAGGAACCATTGTCGAAGCTTTTGTAGGACAAGAAATACTTTGTTACGCTTCATCCAAATGGAAAACAGATCTGTATTTCTGGAAAAGAGAATCTTCAGGAGCCCTAGCTGAGGTCGACTATCTTCATGCCGAGCAAAATAAGGTCATTCCTATAGAAGTAAAAAGTGGCAGCGGATCTACTCTTCGAAGCATGCATCAATTTCTTTTAGATCACCCTAAATCTCCTTACGGAATCCGTTTTTGGGCTGAGAATTATTCCAATTCAGAAAAAATTGATTCTAGACCGCTATATACGCTCGCAACCCTAGCCCCATCAGATCAGAAAGAGGCCCTTTTAAGTTTAATGCAAAAACACCCAAATTAGAGCAAAATATGCTATCTCCAGACACTGCCCGCCCTATTGAAAAAGTTTATGAAGAGTTAATCTTTTTAAAGAATTTCATCACCAATCCTAATATTCAAGTAGGAGATTACACCTACTATGACGGAAGAGAAGAAGCTGACAAGTTTGAAAAAAATAACGTCGTATTTGGAAAATTTTCGAAGCTAACTATAGGAAAATTCTGCCAAATTGCTTATGGGACAAAATTTATCTTAAACGATGCCAATCACCACATGAATGGATTTTCTACCTACCCTTTTTACGTCTTTGGGGAGTATGCAGAAGGATGCCCAGAATGGGGGAACTATGAGCCTGATTTTCCTAAAAAAGGCGATACCTTTATTGGCAACGATGTATGGTTTGGCCATGAATCAAAAATACTGCCAGGCGTTACAATTGGCGATGGCGCTATTATTGGGACGGCGGCAGTTGTTACCAAGGATGTCCCTCCTTACGCTATAGTTGCTGGCAACCCTGCTAAAATCATCCGCATGCGCTTTAGTAAGGAGATCATTGATCAGCTTTTAGAGATTCAATGGTGGAATTGGGATTACAGTAAAATTTCAGCTAACATCAAATACATCGTTGAAGCTGATATTGAAAAGCTTAAAGAAGCATAATATCAAAGCCGCGCAGAAGACTCATAGCTTCTGGTAGAGAAAATTTGGCTTTTTTGACTTTGTTAACTTGGGGATCAATGTCATAATTTGTAGCAGAAGAAAAATCCGCTTTAGATAAATCAGCATTATGAAAAACAGTTCCTGAAAGATCGGTTTCTTTAAAGTTTGCGGCTGCAAGATTGGTGTTTGTAAAATAACACTCTTTTAACTTGCTTCCTTCAAAAGAAGTGTTTTTCATGTTGAGGTCAGAGAAATTGCAGTATTGCAATAGGCTCTCTTTAAAAGATGCGGAGAAAAAAGTCTTTTCACACTTGAAAAAGTCGACCCCTACAATTTTACATTCTAAGAACTGCGCATCTTGAATGCGGCACCCCTCCATTTTCATTAAGCTCAGATTACAATTTTTAAATGTACAAGAAGAAAACTTGGCACTATGCAAAACAGACTCTGTAAAGTTACAGTTATAAAAATTGCAACTTACAAAAGATTGCTCTCCAAACGATTTTTTAGAGTAATCCTCTCCCTTAAAATCTTGTTCTTCCATATAATGTTTTCCTTATTGCCATAAAGTTACTTTAAAAACCAATAAGATAGCTACCGATTCGTTAAATAGGCCCCTCTCGGATATTAATCCTAAGACTCAAAGAGTAGGGTGGACGTTTTTCTGCCGCCCCAAAAATTAACCGGATGGGATAAACAGAAGGAGATTTAATAGGCAGATGCAATTACAACAAAAAAACTTAATTCTTGTGGGGCATAAGGGTGCAGGCAAAACCTATTTTGGGAAAATGCTTTCAGAGGAATGTGGCATACCCCTTATTGATACAGATGCTCTTATTGAAAAGCGCTTTCAGGGTTTAAGCTGCAGAGAAATTTCCCTTAAAATCGGAGAAGACAATTTTCGCTTAATAGAACAAGAGGTCATAGAATCTCTTGAGTGCGTAAATACCATTATTTCTGTTGGAGGCGGAGCTTTGTTAAAAGAGGGAAATTGTACAAAGCTTAGAAAACTTGGAAAACTCCTCTACCTGGAAGCTGATCAAGAGATCGTAAGAAAAAGGATGTTTAATACAGGAATCCCCTCCTTTTTAGATCCGCTTAATCTTGAGGCTTCTTTTGAAAAAATGTACGAGGAGCGTAAAAGCATCTATGAAAAGTGGTCCCATTTTAAAATCCAGATAACAAACAAACCACAGGAAGAAATTTTACGCGAACTACAAAACCATCTCCAACTAAACGACTTCGTTAGAAGAGAAGAATAACAAAGAGGGGTAAAAATTTCTCTTTCTCTCTCTTTCTTCCTCTGTGGTTTCTTGTCTCTGTGGTTAATTCTTTAGCTAACACTTGAGCTTACAAGGACTTGCATTTTTTTTAACCACAGAAGACTTGAAACCACAGAGGAAGAAAGAGGAAGAGAGAGAGAAAAAAAATATCTCTATGTTATTCTTCTCTTCTAATAACGTCTTTAAAAACTAGAAGACAAAGGGTTCTCTGATTTGCTACATTGATTCCTTACAAAGGAGTTTTATGAGTCATCCAGCTTTTAATCAATTACTAGAGATTTCAAAAAATGCGGCTCTTTTTTCATCGATGGGTCAGCTTTTAGAGTGGGACCAAGAAACGTATATGCCAGAAGGGGCTATTGACTATCGCTCGCTGCAAAGCGAGGCTTTAGCGAACTTCATTCATAAAGCAAAAACAGGACCCAAGTTTCAAAAAGCTCTAGCTAAGCTTATCGATATTGACACAGGGAAAATTCTTGATGACTCGTTAAATCCTATAGAGAAGGCTGCATTAAGGGAATGGAGAAAAGATTATATCCATTTAAAAAAGCTTCCAAGTAGCTTTGTAAAAATGTTTGCTAAAACAACATCGGAATCCCAGCACAAATGGGCCCTCGCAAAAAAGGATAATAACTTTAAAGCATTTGCCCCCTACCTAGAAAAAATTGTTAAACTTAGTCAAAAAAAAGCCGCTCTTTTAGGCTATGAGGAGCACCCCTACGATGCTCTTTTAGATCTTTATGAGCCTGGAATGAAAACCTCTTATTTAGTTCCTCTTTTTGCTAAATTAAAAGACTCTCTCACCGCTCTTCTTAAAGAAATCACTAAAAACTCTCTTCCTAATATGGATTTTTTAAACAAAAACTATGAGGGAGATAAGCAGCTAGAATTTAGTAAGCTCCTTTTAAAAAGTATGGGATTTGAGAGCACGACAAGCCGCTTAGATTTGGCTGTTCACCCTTTTTGCTCGGGCTTTCACCCTCTTGATACGCGTATGACAACGCATATCAATCCCAAAAATCCGCTCCCTTGCTTTTTTGGAGTGATTCATGAAGGAGGCCACGGACTTTATAATAGAGGGCTGCCTACTGAATATTTTGGCTCCCCTATTTGTGAGCATATCTCCTTAGGGATTGATGAAAGCCAATCAAGATGGTGGGAAACGCTCATTGGACATAGTCTTCCTTTTTGGCAGCATTTTTACCCTCTTTTACAAAAAGAATTCTCTGAAAATCTTGGAAACGTATCCATCGAAGATTTTTACCAGGCAGTCAATATTGTAAAGCCTTCTTTGATTAGAATTTATGCCGATGAAGTGACGTATAATCTTCATATCATCATCCGCTTTGAAATAGAAAAAGCTCTTATTGAAGGCTCTTTAAAGGTGAAAGATGTACCAGGTGTTTGGAATGCCAAAATGCAAGAATATTTAGGCATTACCCCTACAGGATACGCAGATGGATGCATCCAGGATATTCACTGGTCTATGGGCGGCTTTGGATATTTTCCTACCTATACCCTCGGCAATTTATATGCGGCGCAATTTTTTGAAACCTTTGAAAAACAGCACCCTAACTGGAGAGAAAAAGTTGCTAAGGGAGACCTTATTTTCATTAAAGAATGGCTTAATGAAAACATCCACAAGTTTGGTAAGCAATTCAGCTCAGAAGAAATCGCCAAAAAAGTGACTGGCCGCGCCCTAACCCAAGAACCCTACGTCGCATACCTCAGAAAAAAGTATGAAGTATGAAAGATGAAGTATGAAAAAAGAACATTTGAGTCAGTCATTGAGAAGTCGAGCGACAAAAAGAACGATATAAATGATATAATGATATGAATGATGAAGAAAGAAAAAGATGATGATTTTCTTTGTCCCATTAGGGACTATGGCACGTAGCCAGGGTGTGACGAAGGAACCCCTGGATGATATAGACCAAAAATCGCGCTCCATAGGAGCGCAGGAATCATTACCTTAGAAATACATTTTTGCAGCTTTCTTCTTGCCCCTGCACTCCTAACGGAGTGCGATTTTGGGTTCTATGCCTTCCAGGGGTTCCTTCGTCACACCCTGGCTACGTGCCATAGTCCCTAATGGGACAAAGAAACTCCTTATCTTTTTTCTTTCTTCATCCTGTATATCCTGCCCTATCTTGTCCATCTTGTTAATTCTCTCTCTCTCTTTCTTCCTCTGTGGTTTCTTCCCTCTGTGGTTTATCTTTTGCTAAGTCGTTTGCCTACTGGGGTTAGCAAAAGATAAACCACAGAGGGAAGAAACCACAGAGGAAGAAAGAGAGAATAAAAAAACTCTCTTTGTTTAAAATAAAAAGGCCTTTGGGAAATGCATCCCAAAGGCCCATATCAACAAGGAGGAAAAAAAATTGTAACGATTAACGTTTAGAGAACTGGAAGCGCTTACGAGCACCAGCAAGACCGTATTTCTTACGCTCGCGTTTACGAGGGTCTCTTGTTAAGTAACCAACAGCTTTAAGATTTGGTCTTCTTGTCTCGTCTTCGCCACAAAGAGCTCTGGAAATGCCCAAACGTGTAGCAATCACTTGACCTTGAATACCGCCCCCTTTAACACGCACGATGAGGTCGTAACCTTCTAACGAGGCGCATTTTTCGATAGGGGATAAAATCGCTTTACGCTGAATTTCTAAAGGAAAGTACTCTTCAAATTTACGTCCATTGACATCAATTTTACCTGTACCTGGTCTCATACGTACGGAAGCTACAGCAGTTTTTCTTCTTCCTGTACCAAGATGTTCTTTTTGCATAGATCCTACTTAAATAAGAGGTTAAATATTAGCTGAAACTGGTTGTTGTGCAATCATATCATGTTTGTCACCAGCAAAGATACGCAATTTTTTCATTTGCGCTTCTGTAAGTCTTGTTTTTGGCATCATTCCTTTTACAGCATGACGAATGATATAGTCAGGCTTTTTAGCTTGCATTACGCGATAAGGAATTTCACGCATACCGCTCATAGCGCCTGTGTGATAACGATAAATTTTTTGCGCTTCTTTAGCACCTGTAACTTGAATTTTCTCTGCGTTAATGATAATTACGCCATCGCCGGTATCAACGTGAGGAGTAAATTCTGTTTTGTGCTTGCCTCTTAAGATTTTCGCAACTTCAGATGCAAAACGGCCAAGCGTTTTACCGCTAGCGTCTAGCAAAATCCACTTACGTGCATTAAGAGCTTGTTCTTTTGTGAGAAGCGTTGTTGTATTTTTCTTTGGGTTCATAAACCAGTCCAGTCCTAAAATTTAAAGATAAGCGATAGCATATTCTAACACCTCTTTTTTTGCGAGCCTTATTTTCATTTCAGTTTCAAAATTCTCAGCTTGATAAAAGATAGGGTGTAGAGTAAAATTTCGCCCAAAGAATAACTTAAAGAAACTTTACCATGCAAGAACCAAAAAATTTTTTTATACGCACCTATGGCTGCCAGATGAATGAGCTCGATACCGAGATCATGGTGGGACAGCTAGAAAAAAGAGGATTAAAACGCACTCAAGACGAAGAGCTTGCCGATCTTTTAATCTTTAACACATGCTCAATTAGAGACTTAGCGGAAAGAAAAGTCATGGGAAAGTTGGGGCAATTAGGCAGGCCTAAAAGCAGAAAATCCATTATTGGTGTTACAGGCTGCATGGCCATGGCTAAAAAAGAAACTTTATTCCGCAAGCTGCCCCATGTCAATTTTGTCCTAGGAACAAATAATATTAGCGATTTGAATAACGTCCTAGATGAAGTGCTAGAGACGGGCAGGCAAACCATTAAAACAGATGATCAGTTTGAAGAAAATCTAGACTATCTGATTGCTAAAAGGGATGACACCGTAAAAGCCTATGTTTCCATTATCCGAGGCTGCGATAAGTTTTGTACCTACTGCGTAGTTCCCTATACAAGAGGACAAGAAGTTTCAAGGCCCCCTCTTAGCATTGAAGAGGAATGCAGAAGGCTAGCTTCTGAGGGGTATAAAGAGATCACGCTTCTTGGGCAAAATGTAAATAGCTACGGTAAAGATAAGCCGGAGTGGAACTGTCTTTTCCATGATCTTCTTTATAGACTAGACAAGATCCCTGGAATCGAAAGGATTCGCTTCATGACAAGTCATCCTGTAGATATCACTCTCGATCTTATGCAAGCCATCCGCGATTTACCTTCTGTCTGCGAATTTGTGCACTTCCCCATTCAAGCTGGATCAAACCGGATTTTAAAAAAGATGCACCGCCTTTATACGGTAGAAAAATATCTCGAAAAGGTTTCCCTTTTAAAAGAAACAGTACCAAATGTTTCTCTTGGAACAGATATTATTGTGGGCTTCCCTACAGAAACAGAAGAAGAGTTTCAGCAAACCTACGATATCTTTAAGCAGATCCGCTATTCTGTAGGCTTTATCTTTTCTTATAGCGCGCGAAAAGGGACTCCAGCGTTTCGCTGGGTAGATGATATTCCTGAAGAGGTTAAGCAAGAAAGACTCCAAAGACTTCTTAGTTTACAGCAAGAGATTTGTGTAGAAGAGCGCCAAGACATGCTAGGAAGTGTTGTAGAAGTGCTTGTAGAGAAAAGAAAAACGCAAGAAATTCACCTCAAAGGGCGCTCAAGATGCTGGAAAAACGTAGCATTTGGAGGAGATGAGAGCCTTATAGGAACTCTACAAAAAGTAAAAGTCCATAGCTACAGCAACCAAACCCTCATCGGAGACCTCGTTACTACCACCGAGACAAGTCCCCTAATCCTCCTCTAACAAAGAGAAATTTTTTCTTTTCTCTTTCTTCCTCTGTGGTTTCTTGTCTCCCTCCCGTGCCCGTGTGCGTGCCCGTGCCCGTGCCCGAGTTGATGTTATTGATAGGCAAGCGCAAGAAAACAAACAACGTCAAATCGGGCACGGGCACGGGCACGCACACGGGCACGGGAGGGAGACAAGAAACCACAGAGGAAGAAAGAGAGAGGATAAAAGATTTTCCTCTCTGTTAATATTATTTTTTGAGGAGTTTGCCCATTGCAAGGCCAGCTAAGAACCAAGCGATTACTAGGTCTAGCATCATGAGGAGCGTTGCGACTGCTGGATAGCCCATCCAATTCCAAGCTGGGAGCTCGCCTACGATGGCTGCAAATAATCCCATGACTGTAATAAAGGTCACTTTCTTTCTGTAGTTGAATCCTTTTGTCTGAGAGACGAGCCAAGCTATGATGTAAGCTGCTATTAGCTGAATTACTAAAGAGATTGCAAGAGGCTTAAACGAGTTGTAGTCCATGCCCTCAGGTCTTACAACAGTAAAAATATAAGGCTTTACTTCTGAATTATTTGATTGTGCAGGAAGAAAATAAAGTCCTCCATCTCGTGTATTTTCTGTAATGACTTTAGCTACTTGGTTAGGATTTGAGAAAAACTGCATGCCTGATTTATGCCAGGGAAGCACTGTCCAAGAAATGACCATCCAAATAAAAACAATCACTCCGCCTGCAATTGCAGACTTAACTAATGATTTATTCATACTACCTCTCCTTTTTGGTTTAGGGGTAAAATTTTATTTATATAAAATTTCCCTCTTTCAAAGCAATTTTTTTATTTTGAAAAACAAACAAAATCTCTTTAAACTCTTCCCAAGAGAAAGGAAATTTCAACATGACAGAGACAACATCGATACTCAGCCACACACCTGATTTATATACACAAGCTCTTGATTCTTACTATACAGAAAGCCGCCTCAATAAAGTGCGTTACCAGAACTATCAAAAGGAAAGGGCTCTCGCTTTTGCCTGCACAGATTTAGATGCACCTTGCGAATCAAAAACTTGGCTAACAGGATGTGCTTCTCTTATTTTCTGCCTCCCTTACTGGGCCGTCCACTCTTGTTTCATGTGGGAAACCAAAAGGAGGATTAAACCTGAAATAGAAAGAACACCTTCACCTATTCAAATAGATCAAAAAAGAGTGCTTAGATCGCTAGAAAGTTTTCCTGACTTTATTAAAGAGCCATTGAATGTTTATCAACAAGTTGCTGACCTTGCAAAGCAGGGCGTTGGATATTATAAAAAGGCATTTAATAAACACCTTGATCATACAATTGAAATCACAAAAAACGGGCACATTTTTTTACATTCAAAAAAACTTCTAGGTACGGGCACTTTTGGAGTAGTGAAACTTAGCATTGAACTCTATCGAGGAGGCCTTTTTGCGCGCAAAACCTCTAAAGAAATAAACCAAAATCACCTTAAAAAGGAAATTTCCATCTATGACAAACTTAAAGGATTAGAAGGAATTCCCCTTTGCGTGCATAAAGCAGAGTTTGTCTCACAAAAGGGGTTTAAGAAACTAGAGTTTCTCATTCCTTATTTTCCAAAAAAAATAGAGGATTTAAAAGATCTTCCTGAAGCTACAAAAGAATGTATTTTGCAAAAGCTTGAGGAAATTATCAGGAGCGTGCATAAAAAAGGGGTTGCACATAACGATATTTCCTTAAGAAATACGCTTCTTTCAGAAGATAACAAACCTTATATCATTGACTTTGGTCAGGCTGTTTTAAAACAGCATCTCCCTGATTTAGAATGGGAATTACATAAAAACATCGACATCGCCTACATTAGCACAATGGCAGTGTCTTTCTCTTCTTTAACTCGAGTTTAAAGTAAGTCCTTAAATTCTTTTTCAGAGAGGATGGCAACTTTAAGTTCTTTTGCTTTATCAAGTTTTGAGCCGGCTTCTTCTCCTGCAAGAAGGTAGTCGGTGTTTTTGCTTACAGAGCCTATGACTTTGCCTCCCCTTTCTTTAATGAGGGCTGTAGCAACCGACCGGGGGAATTCAGAAAGAGTGCCAGTAAGGACAAAGCTTTTTCCATAGAACGGATGGTCTTTATTTATCTTAATCTTCACCGCATGGGGTTTGACGCCCTCAGCATAGAGTTTTTCTATCTCTTTTAAGTGAGAGGGCTCTTGAAAATAGGCAATAATAGAATCGGCCATTTTTTCTCCTATCCCCTCAATCTCTAAAAGCTCATCTTTTGTCATCTTAGCTAAATGCTCAATACTTCCTGATCTATCTGCAAGAAGCTCAGCTGTTCCCTCGCCTATATGCTTAATCCCTAAAGCTAAAATAAAGCGGGAAAGGGAAACCTCTTTAGCTTTTTCAATGCTCTCTAATAGGTTTTTAATAGATTTTTCTTTAAAGCCCTCGAGCTGAACCAAATCCGTTTCAGTGAGAGCAAAAATATCGGAAACATTTGTCACAAGGCCTTTAAGAACAAGCTGCTCTACAACTTTTTCTCCTAAGTGCGCAATATCAAGGGCATCTTTACTTACAAAGTAAGCCACTCTTCTAAGCCTTTGCTCTATACAATCTTTATTTATACAGCGGTAAGCAACCTCTCCTTCTTCATGCACAATGTGGCTTCCACAAGCAGGGCACGTTTTGGGCATTTTCCAGGGATGTGTTCCATGAGGTCTTTTCTTATGATCTACCTCTACAACCTTAGGAATAACATCCCCTCCCTTCTCAATAATGACGTGGTCTCCAATACGGATATCTTTTCTTTCCACCTCTTCTTGATTATGCAACGTAGCTCTTGAAATGGTGCTTCCAGCCAAAAGAACGGGCTCTAGCTCTGCTACAGGTGTTAGAACACCTGTGCGTCCTACTTGAACAGTAATGTCTTTAATGCGCGTTTCTGCTTGCTCAGGAGCAAATTTGTAGGCAACAGCAAAGCGAGGAGATTTTCCTGTAGTTCCTAGCATGGGATGATAGCGCAGTTCATTGACTTTAATCACCACTCCATCAATATCGAAGGGTAGCATTTTACGCGCAGCTTCAATTTTTTCAGCAAAGGTTAGAATATCTTCTGCCGTATGGCAAAGAGCGATATGCTCTTTAAGAAAAGAAGGAAGTTCACAAGCTTTTAAAAAGGCATGCACTTCAAACTGGGTTTCTATAGAAGCTGTAGACTCTTCTGCAAGGCCATAAAAAACACAAGATAGCTTTCTTGTGCCAACTTCCTTGGGATCTAAAAGTTTTAAAGCGCCAGCTGTCGCATTACGCGGATTTGCATAGGGCTCTTCTCCTGCTTCTTCTTTTTTAAGGTTAAGAGATTGAAACACTTTATGCGTCATAAATACTTCCCCGCGTATTTCAAGAACATCCGGAATAGGAGAGATATCAAGCTCTAAAGGAAGAGTAAGAATTGTTTTCATATTTGCTGTGACATCATCACCCTTTTTCCCATCACCTCTAGTGAGCGCGCGCACATACTTCCCTTTTTCATAGCGCACAGAAACAGCTACCCCATCCATTTTTAATTCGGCGCAAAAAGGAATATCTTTTTTCTCTAAAAGCTTATGAACTCTTTTAATAAAATCTTCGAGTTCTTCTTTGGAATAGGTATTTGCAAGGGAAAGCATGGGATTTGTATGCGAGACTTGGGAAAACCCGGATCTTAAAGGATCGCCCACTCTTTGAGTGGGTGAGCTAGAGGATACCCATTCAGGATGGGCTTTTTCCATAGCTTCTAATTTTTTATAAAGCTGATCATAGGCGTAGTCGGTAATCTCTGGGGTAGCCTCTAAATAATAGAGCTTATCGTGCCTTTTAATCTCTTCTATGAGTTCTTCATATTCATGCTTAGTATACAAACTCCACCTCAAAAATCATCGTTGCTAAAGGAGCTAGGGTAATTTTGCACCCAACAGAGCTTCCTTTATGATCATAGATAATATGAGTTTCCGTATTTACTTTTCCAGAGCCACCAAACATTTCGTGGTCGGTATTAAAAACTTCCCTGATTTTACATACATTTTGAAGACGCACAAAATAATCATAAAAAAAGCTCGGAGTAAAGTTATGCACACAAAAAAGAAGAGAAGAGGAGCTTTTTCTTAAGTAGCTAATAACTGAGTTCTTATAATCAGAAAAGTCCACCCATTCAAAACCGCTGGAATCAAAATCTCTTTCCCAAAGAGCGCTATTTTTTAAATAAAAGTGATTCATTTCTTTAATGCATGTTTGTAAATTTTTATGGGGGAAAAAGCGGAGTAAATCCCACTCAACTTCGCGAGCAGAGTTCCACTCGTTCCACTGCCCGAGCTCCCCTCCCATAAAAAGAAGTTTTTTTCCTGGTTGGCACATCATGTAACTATATAAAAGACGCACATTGGCAAATTGCTGCCATGCATCGCCTGGCATTTTAGAAATTAAACTTTTTTTCTCATGAACTACTTCATCATGAGAAAGAACTAAAATAAATTTTTCTGAAAAGGCATAAACAAGACCAAATGTCAGTTCATTATGATGATGCAGCCTAAATAAAGGATCGGTATGAAAATACTTTAACGTATCATTCATCCATCCCATATTCCATTTAAGATCAAATCCAAGCCCTCCATTTTGTAGAGGATGAGAAACGCCTGTAAAGGAAGTAGATTCTTCAGCGCACATGATAACGCCTTTGACTCTCTCATGCACAACAGAGTTTAAATGCTTAATAAATTCAATAGCCTCTAAATTTTCATTTCTGCCGTAGATATTAGGAAGCCACTCCCCTTCTTTTCTTCCATAATCGAGGTAAAGCATCGATGCTACAGCATCTACCCTAAACCCATCGATGTGCATCCTTTCTAACCAAAAAAGAGCGCTTGCAATAAGAAAATTAGAAACCTCATATCTGCTATAATTAAAGATGTAGGTATTCCAATGAGGATGAAACCCTTTTCTTGGATCGGCATGTTCATACAAATACGACCCATCAAAACGCGCAAGAGAAAAATTATCCACAGGGAAATGGGCAGGAACCCAATCTAAAAGAATGCCAATATTATTTTGATGTAAGTAGTTGACGAAATACTGAAAATCGGCCGGTGTTCCATAGCGGCTTGTAGAAGCAAAAAAACCTGTTACCTGATATCCCCACGATTCATCTAAAGGATGCTCCATTACAGGCATGAGCTCAACATGCGTAAAATGCATCTCCGTGCAGTAAGAGGTAAGCATATGCGCAATTTCTCTATAGTTTAAAAAGCCACTCGGGCCTCTTTTCCAAGAACCTAAGTGAAGTTCATAGACATTCATGGGAGTATTGAGATTTTTCACCTTGCGCTTTTCCATCCATTCCTGATCGGTCCATGTATAAACACTTGTATCAAATACAATGGAAGCCGTATCTGGTCTCATTTGACTATAAAATGCAAAAGGATCGGATTTTAAAAGAACGTGCCCCTCAGGTGTGCGGATTTCAAACTTATATTTTTCTCCGCTTCCTATTCCCGGAATAAAAAGCTCCCAAACACCTGAGCCAAAAGCGCGCATAGGATTTATACGTCCGTCCCAAAAATTAAAATCTCCTACAAGGGAAACAGCTACTGCATTAGGCGCCCATACAGCAAATTTTGTCCCATTGCACCCTTGATGCACAGCCACTTTCGCACCCAGCATATTATAAAGCTCATAATGCACTCCTCTTGCAAAAAGATGCAGGTCAAGCTCTCCCATTGTGGGATAAAAGGCGTAAGGATCATTCGCTATTAGACCGCTCGCATGAAAGATGCGGTAATCGTGAAGCGTTGTAGATAAAGGAGCCTCGCACTCAAAAAGTCCTTCTTCATTAACTTTTTTAGCTTCAACAATCTTGCCAAAGAGCTCAAGATGCAGCGTTTTAGCCCCTGGCTGCCAAAGCCTTATCACTTTTGATGTATCATTAAGAGAGTGAAGTCCGAGTAGCGTATGAGGATCATGCGTCTCTCTAAGAGAAGCCTTGTAAGGCTTAAGTTTTGTATCTGCAAACATAGATCTTCCTCTTTTCCTCCCTTATGACATTTTCCACAAAAATGAGGAAGCAAGAAAGAAAAACAAAGAAGATAGCAAAAGCTAATGTGGCTTTTATTCAACGCAAAGGCGCTAAGGGGGAGAAGACGCAAAGGTAAGAAGAGAAGGGATAAATACAGTGCGAAAAAGTAGCACTGTATTTATCCCTTCTCTTCTTACCTACGATTTAAAGTAAAAGAAAAAGATGAAGTTACAAACCATTTACTACACGGCAAATGCCATCTTTGAGCTGTGTTCTGCCAAAATTAAGAAGAAGCCCCAACTTTTTGCGACTCAAACGTAAATAAGTTAGCAATTGGGCTTGGTATATAGGATTATCTAGTTCTGTTGCTTTGATTTCAATAATCACCTTATTCTCAACTAAAACATCCAAAAAGAGAGAACCGGTAATTAATACACCTTTGTATTTGACAGGAACAATTAATTGCCTTTCGCATTGTAATCCCTGCAATGACAATTCATGACAAAGCGCCTCTTCATAAATACTCTCAAGTAAGCCTGGGCCACCTAAAACGCGGTGAGTTTCAATAGCTGCCCCAATGATTTTTTTAGAAATTTCATCTTCCATAGTCCGAAAATGATATAACAAATAATATTTTTTGCATAGAACTGTTAGATTTTTTCTTTGAATTTAACTTTAAAAATGTAGACGAAGAGAGAAGAGATAAATACAGCTCGACTTTGTCGAGCTGTATTTATCTCTTCTCTCTTCGTCTTTGCGTCTTCTCTCCCTCATAGCGTCTTTGCGTTGAATAAAAGCCAAGTTAGCTTTAGGCGCAGGCTATTCTTCGAAGTGGTCGAGGTAGAGGGTTTTGCTTGGGTGGAGATGGAGGGTGGCAGGGGTTTCCAGGGTAAGGCCTTTGTCTTTCATGCTTTTTCTTATACGGAAGCGCTTGATGGATTTTTGTAGGATGAGGGTTTTTGTGGAGGCTTCAGAGGAGCGGATAATCACTTTTTGTAAAAGCTTTTTGGACCACTCCATATCTATAAGATCGTTTGTTTTTGTCTTCAGGTTAATGAAGCGACCAGCATGGAATTCGGGAGGTAAAACCGGTAAAAGGAAAATCTTTTGCTCTTCTTCTTTAAAAAATAGGGACTTAATGAGTCTTGCTCCTTCTTTAAGTAAAATAAGAGGAGAAAGATCTTGAGGTACATCAGAAATTGGACAAAGACCTAAATGACTCAAGTCACTTAGGCGAGGTGTTAAAATGCCTTGGAAGCCCGCATGGAAAAGATTTGTAAAGGCTGGAACAAGGGCGTTTTTTTCCTTTTCGTTTATAAGGCTCTCGCATAGGTAAAGGAGGGTTAAGGTACCTACTGGCTTATGCTCAATTTTAACTTCTGGAAGAAAAGCGCTTATTTTAAGCCATACGGGGAAAATTTCTTTTAGATCTGCTCTTCTTTTTACCAAGTCCCAATCTTGCGATTTATGCATTCCTAAAGACAGGCGTTCCACTGTAGGAGAAGATTCTTTGGAATCCCAAGGGATAAAGAAGTTTTCGCCTGCAGTAAAGGTAAAGGATTTGTCTTGAAATGTAAGAGTAATGCCATTTTCTGGGCACTTTTTAAAGAAAAGCTCTATCCCCTTGTCTATTTTTCGAATGAAGTAGCGGAAGTATCCTTGCTTTGCATGGGCAAAAACAGAAACTTCTCCTCTTTCTAAATCTTGTTCTACAGTAAAGCCTGTTAGAGGACCTAGCAGGTTAAAGTCTAGAGCTTGGGATTCTATTTTAAGACGGGTTGGGAATACTTGGAGCTCGAGTACGCTTTGAGGAAGAAGGAGGCTTATCCCTGGAGTGTGAGAAAAAGGGTGTAAACGCGAAGCGATGTTAATCTGCATGGACTCCTATTAGGGCATCTGGTTCATTTGTTAATAATTTTACCTGAATCAAGTCATTAGACTTTAGATTTCCTAAGGGAATGTAGACGGGAAGAAAATTTTCTGTATGGCCAAAAATATAACCTGGGCGGGAGGCGTCTTCACTTTCTAAAAGAACTTTCATGGTTCTTCCAAGATACGCATTTCTTAATTCAAAGCCCACCTCTTCTGTAAGGCGCAAAACCTCTTGCTTACGTCTTGCAATCACATCTTTAGGAACTTGGTTAGGATAAAGGGCAGCTCTTGTTCTCTCTCTTGGGCTATAGGGGAACATATGGACTTTAGCAAAACGAATTTCTCTAACAAGAGAAAGAGTGTCTTGAAAATCTTCTTCTGTTTCTCCAGGAAAGCCTACAATGATATCTGTTGTAAAGGTAAAATCTGGGCTTGCTTTTTTTAGGCGCTCTATCGTTTCTAAAAAGATCTGGCGCGTATATTTTCTGTTCATTCTTTTAAGAATCACATTTGAGCCCGATTGCAGTACAATATGCATCGATTGGCAAGTTTTTTTGCCCTCAAGAATGGCTCCTGCTAAATCTTCATCTACTTCATCAGCGTCTATAGAAGAAACGCGCAGCCTTTCAAGGCCAGGTATCAGATCTACTTGTCTTACTAAATCTGCTAAGCGTTGCTCTCCATCTTCAAAATCCCCAATATTAATCCCTGTAAGAACAACTTCTTTTTTGCCCGATGCGATAAGGCCTTCAATTTCTTTTAAAATATCGGGCGTTGTCCTAGAGCGCGATCTGCCTCTTACATAAGGAATAATGCAGTAGGTGCAAAAAGAGTTGCAGCCGTCTTGGACTTTAACAAAAGAGCGTGTGTGTGCAGAGAAATTTTCAATAGCAAATTCAGGAATTTCAACTTCTGGGAATACAAAAGATAAAAGATTTTCTTTATCTTTATTAGAAATTACATGGGAGACATTAGGTAAATTGACAAGCTCAGCAGGCGTTCTTTCAGCAAGACAGCCTGTGACAACAATTTTTGATCCGGGATTATCTCTTGCCAAATGCCTAATTTGGTAGCGGCTTGAGCTATCGGCCGACTCTGTGACTGTGCAGGTATTTACAATGCAAAGCTCAGCTTCCTCGTCCTCTTTAGCCTCAACATAGCCCATTTTCTTAAGCTGGTCAGTGTAAGCCTGCGATTCATACTGGTTTGTTCTGCAGCCTAAGGTCACCACCTTAAATTTTTTACTACTCTCCACAAAATCCCTATATTTTGAGAAGAATTATGCAAGAAACGTTGAAGCTTTGCAAGAAAACTCTCTCCCCTAAATCATTCTTTGAAAGTATTCTCAAAAACCTCAAAAAAGCATGTTCATTTTTTAATAAAAACATTTTGTAAAAAATCACAATAAAATGATAAAATGTTTTATTAATTAAAACTAATATTGAGGAAAATCATGAGTTCAATATCAATTAACAATGAATCACGCAGGCATGTTCACAAAACACCCCATCAGACTTTGATTTTGTCAAGACAACAAATCGAACAGTCTAGCACGATCCCTTCAGTTAATAAGCTACAAAACACTTTAAACGCAGAGGGATCTTCTGATTCCACAAGATATTTTCCAAGTATGCTGCTAACTTCTTTTGAGATAGTCTCATGCGTATATGTAGAATAACAAAATGCTTCTGCTAAATCCTTAATAATTAAATCCCTAAACCAAAAACCCGCAAAATAAGGACGTAGAAATGAAGCACAAATGCGAAATTCCAAATAATCTTCCAGGCCTTCAGCGATCTCCGTCTTGTGGCGAAACGCATATCCAACGGGCCAGGGAGATGGGGATGAGGCAGTAGAAAAAACACACAGTCCATTTACTTTAGAAGTAAAGGAACCATGTCCTAAAAAAGTTTTATGAGACAACCCCCATAACGGCTTAAAAATAAAAGAGGCGCCCCCATTTTTCCCCACTTCGTTTCCTATGCGGGAAATAGATTTTTGCGCAAACGCCAAATTAGAAGAAGAAAAAGATTCGACTTTGCCCCAAGAAGATAAAGATCCAACTGCAAACCTAACAGAACTTATTGCCATATAAACTCCTCAAAAAGAGAAAGCTTAAACCGACTAAATCATTCATTGCAAATAATTTCCACTCCCCAATAAAATACCAATATTTTTAACAAAAAAAATACATGATAGAAGCAATTAAATCAGCTTATCAAGCACCTCATTTGACGGGGTCGCCCTTTACACTTCCTTCTCGAACATGTTATTCCTTTTTTTCTTCTAAAGCTCTTGAATCTTCAAATGGATGGGAAAAAGTGGCTTGGCAAGTAGCTCATATTATCACCGGCATTTTTATTTATCCTCTTGCTTCCCTTCCTAGCCTTATAGGGACAGTGATTAATCTTTTATATAAAAGTAAGCCGGTTAACCCTTCAAATCATTTACGCAATGCACCCTACACCTTCTGGCAAAAAATCTGGGGAGCTAATAAAACTTTAGCAATCCTTGAAAATCCAATCTCGAAGCACTTAGAAACTCTTAGAATTTTAGCAACCTTAAAAACTAGAATATATGTAGGAGGCTGCAGTTACTCGAGTAATGATAGAAGTTATAAAAAACAGCAAGCACTCAGTTTTATTATTTACAAAAATTTTTCCAAAGAAAACGAAAATCTTATGTTTAATACTATTGATTTATTTTGTAGACAATACTGCATTAAACTCGATTGCTATGACTTCAACGCTATTGTAATAAGCGAACCTGCCAAGCTGAACGGTAACATGTCAGAGGCCATATGTCGATTAGACATCTTCATCCCCGATTCACTCCAACTAAAAAATGATCCTGAAAGCCCCTTTTGCATCACCTCCGCCGCCCAGCCTCTACTCACTTAAGCAAAACCGTTCTAAAATGTTTTATCTTATGTGGAGATACTACAATAAAGAAAAATACAAGCAATCCCTCATTTCATCTATATTAGCCTTCATTGGTTTAATCACCCTTATAATAATAATACTTAAGGCTGTTTCAGCCTTTAAATAAATGATTACTGCTATCAAAGAACGCTATGGTGTTTTTTGTTTTAAGGCCTCATTTTTCACAATTTTTAAAGCCTCTTCATAAGGCTCTTCAAATAAATCTTCAAGATTCTCTGTCTTAGGGTCTTCATGACAATAAACAAGCAGATTTCGAGCCTGGAAAGCCAAAGCAACGCTACCATCCGAGTATCTTGTATTATCTTTTTTTCTAAAAGCGACCGATATATAGGCTCGATCAGCTTTAACCGGGTATTCCCTTAAGTAGGGTCTAAGCTTCTCATGTTCATTGATTTTTTTTACCAGTTTTTCAGTTCCCTTTACTTCGATTTCCCTAGCCTCTTTGATCGTTCCTTTTCTATAGGCTATAAAATTTAATTCTATTTCTTCTACATCATTGGGCATTCTGCCTCCACCTCCTATGTACACTAAGTCGAACTCTTTTTGCATTTCAGCCCCCGTAGACTTGGTGATTTCGCTTACATATTTGAGATAAGGAGCGGGTACATAAACTGCATTGATTGGCTTCATTCCAAGCAATAGGAATAAAACAGAAAAAATAATTTTAAATCGTACAATTCTCATAAAATCCTATCTCTGTTCTTAAATCTTTAATTCATCACCTGCTGATATTTTAATGCTCGTTTTTCACAATTTTTAAGGCCTCCTCATAAGATTCTTGAAATAAAGGTTCCAGATTTTCTGTATTAGGATTTTCTTGCCGATAAAAAAGAGAATTCCGCGCCTGGAAAGCCAAAGCAACGCTACCATCTGAGTATCTTGTATTATCTTTTTTTCTAAAAGCAACTGATATATAAGCTCGATCAGCTTTAACCGGGTATTCCCTTAAGTAGGGTCTAAGATTCTCATGTTCATTGATTTTTTTTACCAGTTTTTCAGTTCCCGTTACTTCGATTTCCCTAGCCTCTTTGATCGTTCCTTTTCTATAGGCTATAAATTTTAAATCTATTTCCTCTACATCATTGGGCATTCTGCCCCCGCCTCCTATATATACCAAATCAAACTCTTTTTCCATTTCAGCCCCTGTAGACTTAGTGATTTCGCTTACATATTTGAGATAGGGTGCTGGTACATAAACTGCGTTCATTGGCTTCATTCCAACCAACAAGAATAAAACAAAAAAAATCATTTTAACGCATATAATTCTCATGAAATCCTACTTTTGTTCTTAAATCATCAATTTGATCACTTACAGCTTTTTGAAGGGTTGCTTTCATAAAGCCATGATCGCGTACCCAAAAAGTCCAATCTTTCTTGTTAGTTATACATTGAAGTATTTGTATATCATAATTTGGATTATCAAGAAAGGGCATGCCATGTCTTCTTGTTGCATCATCTTGTGATGAATAAACATTTACTGCATAGTTAGCAAAGTCTATAGGAATAGGATGAGCTGGAGCTGCCGCAAATGAATACAAATGCTTCTTCATTAATTGTTGTTCTTCAGGAGTCATTCCTTCAATAGCTCGATATTCAATAAGGCCTCCCTCACTGTGGGCTATATGTAACCAAAGAAGATTGGGGTTAATTTTATCCAAAGTGGAAGCTATGGCTACCATAAACTGACGTGTTTGGATAATAACCGGAGTTTCTACCCCCATCATTTCTTGTTGAACTCTAACAGAATCGAAACCAACTCCAAGACATTTATTATGTAAACAAACAAGTAATGTCCCTTCTGGAATTTTATCAAAAATGGATTTACCCATGTCCGATAACTCTCTAAGACTTGTAAAAATTCCATTTTGAAGGGTGATGAGACCAAATGTTTTCCCCTCTTGAGGCATAACCTCGATAAAATGATTAGACATATTAACTTTGCCAACCCGAAGCTCTTCCGGCGTAAAAAGGAGTTTAAGGCATGTTTTACTAAAGAGAATAGCGTCAGGATTCGGATGAGGGCCTCTTTGATTAATTTGACAACGGAGACCTCCATTAGCATCAAGCATTCGTGTGATGGGAGGCAAATATATTTCAAGATCTAAGGGGAAATTTAAATCAGCATTTAGACCAAATAAATCAAGGCGGTTTGTGGGACTATTGTGTGCATAAGCATAAAGATTGGGCCCATCTGCAAAACCCATAGGATCGGGAGTAAGCCAACGACCCAAAGAAGGGTCATAAAACCATTTACCAAAAAAAATGAGGCCTTCATCTAATCTTTTGGAACAAAATCTCCATGGAGATAGAGGAGATAGGGTTAACTCTTTTCCAAAAGCAGTAAATGTATTTATTTCAGCAATAGAACCATCTGGATTGATAAGAGATGTGATATTGCCAAAAAAATCGTGCAAAGGTGCATAAGTCACACCGTTAAGCTCTAGAGCAATAGCTGCTCCAATATCTCCTTTTAACCCGAGACCTAGGACTTTTAGCTGAAGAATTTGCTTTTGCTCGTTAACAACCCCTATTTCATAATCTCTATCATAAAGATAGAGGACATTGTCTAGTTTTTGCCAATCATTTTGAGTATAGATATATATTTCTTTCGCAAGAAGGCGGGAAAAAGGATCATAAATATAGCGAACTTTCCTTCCTTCTTGAGTAATAGATGTTAGGCGACCCAGAGGATCATATGTGTAGTTAGTCTTTTCTACTTCAGATATTTTTTGTAAAGGATTACCATTTAAATCATAGATTAGTTGAAATTCAGAGGTAGAAAGAAGTTCATTCTTATTATTTGTTTCTCCATCTAAAGGATTGCCAAGCGAATCAAAATGATATTTTAGAGTCCCCTCCTCAGTAAGTTGGTTTAATGGATCATGTGCATACCGTTTATTTCCCAAAAGAGAGCTTTGTACTTCTAAAACAAGACCTGAAGGGCCGTAGGCTATTTTGTTAGTCATGTAAGAACATTCTTGATAGATCGGGCGTTCTAGAAGGTCATGCGCTGTTTGAGTAGTGGCTATATTATAAATAAGATTTTCTTTTACCACATGTCCATTTGGATCAAATGCGCTATATTCATGAGTATAAAAAAAATCATCTTGAGAAGAATACCTAGAAACAGAAGTAAGATGAGCACCGGTATAGCTATAACGAATGGAAGACATATCAGGCAAAGCAAAGAGGGTACATCTCCCCAAAAGATCGTACTCCCATCTATACGTAAAACCTAAGGGATTTGTCTCTTCTATCAGTTCTCCAAAAGAATTATAAGTTCTTAAAAGCTTCGTTTTTTGAATAAGATCATGTATTTCTATAGGATTTCTATTTTCCCCATAGAAATATTGATAATGAATTTCCTCATTAGAGCTTTTGAGCTCTAAAAGACGATCTAATCCATCATAGGAATAAAAAAGGGATATCCCACTTGGTAAAGTGCGTTTCACTAAACGACCCTTTGTGTCATAGAAAAAATGAGTTATTTTCCCCTCCGCTTCTATTTCCTTTATTACACGGCCAAGCAGGTCATATTCCCAGGCTACGGTAATAGCTTTTATCGGGGTATCCCGTTCATAAACAGTTGAAATTCGCTTTGATTTATTGCCTGACTTATCGTAAAAAACCTCTTCTTTAGAACAAGTTCTTCCCTCAGGATTTTTCTGTTCTGTCAAAACAATCCGGTTACAAGCATCATACGTATCTAGGGAACGATTTCCAAGAGGATCAATGGTTGTTTTCTGCAGAATTTTTTGATTTAAATCATTTCGCACATTTTCGCTGTAAAGAAATTGGGTAAGGTTATTTAAAGGGTCCTTATGTGTAATTAATCGACCTTCTTCATCATAAGTGAAATGGTCAATTGACTCTCCTTGTGAAGTTTTTCTAAGGGCTTTTATTTTTCTTCCTTCATTATCATAGAAAAAGAGGGTGTAATTTTCGATATTGTGATTTGTCCCCTCTTCCCACTTTTCAAGGACTTTCCCTTCAATATCGTATTTTTCTATGTAAGAAATATCCCCTCTTGTTGTTTTTTCTAAAAAGCCTAAAGAATCGTAAGTAAATATAATTTTTCGTCCCATTGCCTCTTCTGCAGTTTTTCTTCCAGCCCCATCATAATTAAAAGTTGTTGTAAGTCCTTCAGAATTGGTATAGGAAAGGAGGCGAAAAGAATTATAACTCCAGATTTCCTTGCTTAAGATTTGTTTTTGTTTAGAGTAGGTAATTTGAGATGTAATTCTTTGAAATGGGTCGTAAGTATAATGGGTTTCTGTCCCTTCGGAGTAAATTGTTTGGGCTAGGGTTCCATTTTTGTTATAACGATGATGAATTTCTGAGTCATCCGGATGAATAATTCTAATCGGCTTTCCAAGAGTATTATAAGAAGTTTTTGTGGTTTCCCCTTTAGGTGCTTTTGAAAAAACAAGATTTCCTTGGAGATCGTAACCAAATTGTATAGAAGGAGAAAAAGCATGACTTTGCTCATCTTTAACATTTGGCATCCTTGTTTCCAAACATCTTCCAAAACAATCATAAGTTTGCTTTGTTATATTACCCTTATGATCTGTTTGGGTAAGAACACGTCCTTTTGAGTCATAAGTATTATGTGTTGCTTTTTGGTTTTCTTCAGACATTTTAAGACGTGATGCTGCATCGTAAACAAATCGTTTTTTTGAAGCGCCGACTTCCTTTGCCTCCAAAACGTTTCCAAGAATATCATAGCTATAAAGGTTTTCTTGACCCAGAGGAGTCGTTTTTCTTGTAATACGTCCTTGAGAATCGTAATTAATATGAATTGTATAACGATGCTTTTCATGAGCATCGTGTACAGCTTCACTCGAGGGAAGATTATTAGAACCGTAAGTATAAAAAGTTTTTGTTATCAGAATTTCTTTTTGAGAATTCAAATCCAGGTAGAGTTCTTTTTTTGATACCGGAAGTCCTCTAGATGAATCAACCTCATAGCGCACAATATGTCTTTCTGTAACGCCTGTTAAGTCAGCCAAATTTTCAGAAAAACCGTCATCAACCATTTGATTTGTTAAGATATTATCTTCATCGTAAAAACGAAACTCGCGTGTAAGAATTTTTCCTTGATGACTCACAAGTTTTGAGGTAAGAAGATCGGTATCTTCTTTATAAGTATACTTAGAAGTTACTCCTCCTTCTTCTTCCTCTGTAAGCGGTAAATTTAGCTTAGATGAATAACTATAACGTTTTCGATAAGTTTCAGCATTGCTAAGCGTTCCATTATTATTTAAAGTAAAGGCCCCTTCTGCCGCTCCTGTAAGATTGCCCGAAAGCACCTCTTCTATAATATTACCCGTATCATCATAGTAAAATGTTTTGGCAAATAAGGCTTGGTTATGTTCATTTAACATAGCCTTACAGCGTAGACGATTATTATCCCAAAGGAGTTTTAATACCGAAGAAAGGTTATCATTTTCATTAAAATACTCAGCAGAAACAAGACGCCCCTCTTTATGGTGATAACGAATAAGAAGGTTTTCTGTATCGCGAACCTCTGTGCGATTTAGGGTATAAGAAAACCTAGCAACAGGCCGTTTTTCTCCGTTTGGGCCTATAGGGGCTTCTAAGACCCTAATTTTGTCTGCGGAAAAATCTTTTTTATGAGGCTTATCTCGCCATAAATTTTCAATTTTTGCATTAGGTGGAGAAAAATAAGCGCATGTAAATTGCTCAATACCACCTAATATCAATCCCTGCACGCGTGTCCCTATCCCCTTTCTTCCCGGACCATAGCCAAAACTCTCTTGAGGACGGCAATTACTCTCCACGTTGCATATATAGTCCGTTTCTTTAAATTCTAAAGATCGATAGTTTAAGGTTTTCCCATCAGAAGTATTCGCTTGAAAATGCAAAGGAGGCTTGTGATTAAGATAATCAAAATGAACCCATGAATAAGTTTTTGTTGCTCCGGGATTTGTAGAGGCAATATGTATTAAACGAGCTTTATCATCATAGGAGTAGATAAGTTCATGTTTACTTGGCAATATTTCTTTTACCAACTTGTAAGACGTTCTTCCTGCCCGATATTTTTGCTTATAAAAAACCTGTCCCTTATAAGTTCTTAACCCTCCATTAGGAAGATAGAGTGTTGCGTTCCCTGATTTTAAATTGAGGCAAAGATAATTATTATAAGGGTTATTTCTAGCACTTGTTATGGATATCGTTTTAGAAAGATTTTGATTAGGTTTTAAATAAATAAGATCATCATTTTCCTTATGGCTAAAATTATAAGGAATAACGTTTCCATTAGGTTCTGCAAGAAAAGCTTTAAAACCTTCTTTTTTGTAATAAGGTTCAATAAGCAAATTTATGTAAGGTAAATAATCCCATCCTCCTCGCATGTGCATTGAATCGAAACCGGAGTTATCTAAAGCACCTGTACTAGAATACATACGCATCAAAGAAATAGGAACAGCTCCATTAACAACTACATCTTGCATACAAAGAACAAGATTTCCTGATATGACATTGACATGGTGAAAAAGAGAAGGGTCATCACCATCAGAAAACAGATTATCCCAATCCGCTTTTAATAAAAGAGGAATGAGTAAAAACAAAGAAAATAAACGCTTCATCTTTTTCACCAATTTAAAAAACAAGAGCGGATACTAGAAAATGTATCTATTTCAGATCAAGCAGAAGATTTTAAATTCTTTTTAGACTTAGATGGAAATTGCACTGGCAAACAAACAATGCCTCGTTAAACCTTTGTAGAGTCGCTTAGAGCTCAGGTCATGGGATTGTCTAGCGGGGTTTTTTGAATTTTTTGACGAGGTCGTGGCAGTAATGGTCGATGGGTCTTGCCCATTTATTAGCTATATGCCTTACGCAAAACACTACTACTATGGCTGTAAAGATATCCATGGTGTAGTGGAAGCGAAGGCAGATTAAGACAGAAATGGTATAGGCGAACATCACAAAGCCCAAAGTGGTAAGCCATCTCTTATGGTAGAACATAAGTTCTAAGGCACAGAGCAAGGTAACGCCTGTATGACCTGAAAAATAAAAATCATTAGAAACACTATAATCTACAAAAAGGGAAGGGACTCCAGGATCTCTCCAAACAATATTTTCAGGAAGGGAAAAAGAAACTAGAAATTGAAGACTTTGTCTAATAAGAATTAAAAGAAAAAGCCCTAAGTAAGGACGAATAGTACCGCCAAATATAGAACGCAGCATAAGGAAAAGCACACTAAAATCAAACCAAAGAGAGGTTGTAATTAACGCAGCATTTGCAGCGTCTCTATGAGTAACAAAGTAATGATTAATAGGACTTGTAAAGAGATGTAGCCTATCGGTAATTCCCTCTTTAGGAACATTTAGATGCGCTATGAGATTTTGGGTGATATGCCCTAAGAAAACGCCTAGAATAACGAGGGCCAAAGTCAAGTGCCAGGGCATTGGCTTAGAAAAAAGTTTTTTTTCAATTCTTTTTATAAAACCCATAACAGCCTACTTTGAAATTTCTATCTTTCAAAGTAGGTCAAGGATTTAATATATACAAGAAAATTATACCCAAGTGAACTCAAAATTCGTCGCTAGGCGGGATTGAAAGCTGTCGAAAATCGACGATCGCAAATGCCCCTGTATGTATCCATACAGGGGCATTTGCGAAGCCTGCGGTCGTCGATTTTCGGCGCTTTGAACCCGCCTATCGACCGAATTTTGAGTTCACTTGGGTATAAGCAGCGCGCTTTCTTTTATGAGTCGTTGTCTTTTTAGCTACTTTAGAAACAAGTTTTTTGATTTTAGGCTTATGCGCTGTCTTTTTAATGGCCTCTACAACTTTATCAAAATCAAGATGTTTTAAGATTTCCGCTTGAATTTTCTTGCCTTGTTTTGTTTTTAAAAGCGATGCGCACATAGCTCCTACAACACTGCCTATTACAGCACCTGTAACAAATCCTTTGGATTTCATAAAATTACCCTCTTTTTAATTTATTCCATAAATGTAAGCCTGCTGAGGCAATCTCTACAACAGTGACAATTAAGTCTTCTTCTTTATTGATTTTCTTTTCGACATCTTCTGCAAAGCATTCCCCTTTTTTTCTTCCCTTTTCCACAATATCGCCCACATGGCGGAGTGCCTTACCAACAGAGCCAAAAGAAGAAGAACTACGCGTTGCAGCGTAAAGAGCTGCGGCTCCTATCCCTACAATTCCGCCTATTACGGCGCCTAAAACGATTTTTTTTGTGCTATCATCGTGCATACTACTTCCCCTCTTTATGATTTTTTAATATTTTGATCCCGGTTGTGAGCCAATCAATTGTCTCAAAAACAGGCTCTAAGTGATCAGACTTCTTCTTGAGATCCACAAGTAAATCGTTCGTATTATCCATTACCTTAAATAAACGAAGAGCTGCAATTAGCAAGATAATAGCAATAATAAGAAACGATCCCGCAATAATCCCTAAAAATATCTCAATAAGCATAATTAACCTTTTTATTTTTATTATATAATATAATTAATTTTAATCAATAATAAAAACAAAGAGTAATTTTCTCTCTTTCTCTTAAATAAAGCCGTGTTCGCGAAGGGAGATATAGCTAGAAGAGCCAACGATGATATGATCGTCAATGGGTATCCCCATGACTGAAGAGGACTTAAGAAGGAGTTTTGTAAGCTCAAGATCGGCTTTAGAGGGGGTGGGATCGCCGCTTGGGTGGTTATGAGCCAGAATAAAGCTATGGGCTTTATGGCGCACTGCCGGATAGAAGACCTCTCTGGGGTGAACAAGCACCTCAGAGAGAGTCCCTATAGAGATTTTCTCTAGGTGAAGGAACTTTTTTTTCACATCTTTAAGGATCACCATCATCATCTCTTGCTTTTGAGAAGAAAGGGCATCTTTGACTAAATGGTAGGCGTCCTCTGCATTTTGAATGGTTTGCTTAAAAGGGCTATGGAGCTTTGAGGAGCGAAGAGCAATCTCAAAACAAGCTTTTAGCTGAATGGCTTTGGCTCTTCCTATTCCCTTAAGCGTTGTAAGCTCTGAAATAGAGGCCTCTAAAAGGCCTTGAAGCCCTCCAAAATGCTCTAGCATTTCTTGAGCAAGAAGGAGGACTGATTTACCTTTTGTTCCCGTGCTAAGCAAAATAGCTAAAAGCTCTTGAAGAGAAAGGGCATCGCTTCCTGTTTGCAAAAGCCTCTCTCTTGGACGATCCTGCAACGGCACGTTTTCAAGCAAACTCATAATTCCACGATAAAGGGTTTTACTCTGCCTTCCAAAGATCTAGGGATTTCAGCGACTAAAGCTACATCATCTTCCTCGTATTCAAGGCTAATGACTCGTCCATCGCGCATAATTTCAGTGACTAAGGAATACTGGCTTTGAGGAATGCGCAAGGTAAGGGTTTTACGCATAAGCGAAACCTCATACATCATCGCTTCCATCAGCTGATCAAACCCCGTTTGATGAAGAGCTGAAATCTGAATGGTTTTAGGGTATTTGACCCGCAGTTTCATGAGGATTAGCGAATTTTGACACTGATCGATTTTATTAAGCACGGTAATGATGGGGCGATTAAGCGCATTTAGCTCTTTAAGAACATTCATCGTTTCTTCTGCTTGCTGCTCAGCCATTGGAGAGCTTGCATCAATTAAGTGGATTAAAACATCGGTATGGATCACCTCTTCAAGGGTGCTTTTAAAAGCAGCTACTAGCATATGAGGAATTTTGCGGATGAATCCTACAGTATCTACAAGCAAAATCTCTTGCTTGCTTGGCATCGCGTATTTTCTTGTCGTCGTATCAAGCGTTGCAAAAAGTTTATCTTCAACAAGAACATCGGCATGAGTAAGCGCCTTTAAAAGGGTAGATTTACCAGCATTCGTGTAGCCAACAATTGCAAAAGTCGGGATTTCAGAGCGAAGCCTTGCACTTCTTTGGGTTTCTCTTTTTGAGGTAACATCCTCAATCTCTTTTTTAAGCTGATCGATCCTTTTTTTGAGTAAGCGTCTATCAATCTCAATTTGCTTCTCCCCTTCGCCTTTAAGGTGCGCGCCGCCCCCTGCGCTTTGACGAGAAAGGTGCGTCCAAAGTCTTTTAAGGCGAGGAAGCTGGTATCTGACCTTAGCAAGCTCAATCTGGAGTTTAGCTTCTCTTGTTTGGGCCCTTTGCGCAAAAACCTCTATAATAAGCTCTGTTCTATCAATCACAGGCTTTTTAAAAAATTCTTCGAGATTTCTTTGTTGATGAGGACTTATTTCATCATCAAAAATAATTAGCTCAGGTTTTAAATCGTGTGTCATCTGCAAAAGTTCATCAAGCTTACCGCTGCCAAGGAACATTCCCACGTCAATCTTTTTAAGAGGGCAAGGCACCTTCGCCACAACCTCAAGGCCATAAGTGTCACAGAGGCGCCCAAGCTCCTTTAAATACTCTTCGCAAAAAGGTTTATCTTTACCCGATTCATAGGCGGCAATTAAAAGAGCTGTTTTTAAGTTTTTAATATCTGTGTATTCGATGTATTTCTGGATCTGTTTTTCTTTCATATTTTTATAGGAATTTGAAGCCCGTCAAAGCTAAGTTTTATATCGCTTGGCAATAAAGCATTTGTTTTTTCATAATCAAGTTCGTGAGCAATATGGGTAAAGTACGTTTTTTTTGCACCTAGTTTTCTTGAAAAAGTAGTCGCTTCTTCTATCCCAAAATGCACATGGGTAGGATCTGTTCGCACAGCAGAAATCACTAAGGTATTTACTCCCATTAAAGGAGCCATCACCTCTTCTTCAGTGTAATCTCTAATGTCTGAAATGTAAGCCAAGTCACCTATTTTATAACCGTTGACTTTCATCCCGGCTTGGAAATAGCTAACATAGGCAACTTCAATCCCTTCAAAGACAGTTTTGCCAAAATCATTTTCAAGCACCTGAAATTCAAAGATGTGCATTAAGTAATGATAGCGAAAAGAGAGTTCTTCAAAGGATTCTTTAGAAACAAGACACGGAATTTTCTTTTTCTTCTGAAGAAAATAGAGAGCTCTTAAATCATCGAGTCCTCCAATATGATCAACATGGCAATGCGTAAGAAGAACGCCTCTTAAATTCTCTATCTTAAATTTAAGTGCCTGTTGCCTAAAGTCTGGACCTGCATCAATTAAGTAAGAGCCCAGGCTCGCTCTGATTAACCCTGAAGGGCGCAGTCTTTTATTAAAAGAAGAGACAGAGGTGCAAACACTGCAGGTGCACCCAATTACAGGTACCCCCATTGATCCGCCGCTACCTAAAAAAAGAAAATTTGCTTCCATATCCTTATTTTAACGCATTAGAAATAAAAAGTTCAGCAAAAAGGGCATGATACAAAAGTCCGCGCGAGCCAAATGCTGTAATAGCCCACGTTTTATCGTCCATTTTTTCCATTAAAGGAAAATAATCTTTAGGATGGGTCACTCTAAAAGCGGCCGTGCATTCTAGAACTTCTGGGAAAGCTTCACCTGGAAGAAGCTGGGCAAATTTGCCTTTCAAGTCCTTAAGAGCCGCCTCTACATCAGGGGTTTCATCAAGAAGAGGCCCTCTTTCATAGGTCGCGCCTAGAAAGAATTCCCCCTCTTTTTCTCCTTTTGCCACATATCCCTTGCCCACAATATTTTTTCCGGGAAGCTTGCCTTTGCAAACGAGTGCCTGCCCCTTAACCTTTTTTAAAGGAAGCTCTTTAGAAAGAGCTAAAGAACCTGCTCCTGCAGCAATTAACACAAGATCAAATCCTTGAGGCAGCTCCTGAATATCTTCTATAAGAAGCTTCACCCCTAAATCTTGACAAGCAAGATAAAGCCCTTCTAAATAACGCTTTGAAAAAACAGAAACGCCCGATTTAATAAAAAACCTTCCCGCTCCTAAAAGCTCTACATCAGAATAGCTAGAAAGATTTTGAGCCGCCTCTTCATCGAACGCAACTCTTATAAGACCATCAGCATTAAAGGTAGGTGCGCCTAGCCTTTCTTCTGCAACCTTTAAAAGCCTGAGGGTTGCTTGCATCCCCTCTTCAGCCATCTTGCTCTTCCGAGACTGTTCTCCAGGATAGGGATGCATAAGACCAATCGCAATTCCAGACGCCCCGCCACCTACCCCTTTCTTATCAAAAAGAGTCACATCAAATTGTCCCGTTTTTAAAAGCTGATAAGCCAGGGCAAGCCCCACAAACCCAGCTCCAATAATCGCCACCTTTTTCATCCCAGTAGCTTAACACATCCCCCCATAAATAACGTTGCAAAAAAAAGAATACACAAGAGGGTTTTCTCTCTCTCTTTTTCTTCCTCTGTGGTTTCTTGTCTCTGTGGTTAATCTTTAGCTAACACTTGAGCGCACAAAGACTTGCATTTTTTAAACCACAGAGGGAAGAAACCACAGAGGAAGAAAAGAGAGAGAGAGAGAATAAAAAAAATTCTCCCTGTTTTTAGCGGGGTTTGTAGAGGTATTTGGGACGGATAATGGGGGTGCCTTTGCCTTCTCTGGCTTCTGTTCTTTCGTAAACGATTTGGATGGAGATGCCTACACACCGGGCAAGGCCAAAAAGCACAGTAAAATACTGCGGATAGTCAAAGCCAGCAGCTGCCAAAACAGTGCCTGAAACTGCATCAATATTGGGGTGGGGGTCTGCCACTTTCAAATTTTCTGCAAGCACTTTAGAGCCAGCAGAACGTAAAAGAGAGGCCATTTTTACAAGAGGGTGATGCGGAAAGTGTTTTTGGGCATATCCATAAAAAACAGTTGCCCGCGGATCTTCTACTCTTAACACCGCATGACCAAAGCCAAAAACAAGCTCTTTAGAGGCTAGCTTATGCCGAATAAGCGCTTCCATCTCTTCTTCCGAAGCATCGGGCCCAAGCTGAGAGAGCACTTTTCTTACAAATTCTAAGCAATCTTGATTAGCCTTTCCATGGCGAGGCCCTGCAAGGGCGCACATCGCAGAACAGATCGAGCCGTACATATCTTCTAGTCCAGAGGCTACCGTTTTGCCAACAAACGTAGAGAGATTTCCTCCTCCATGATCGTAGTGTAAAATATTAAAAAGCTTAAAGACAGGGGTGAGCTCTTGTTTATTCTTATGGGGAACATTAAGCATCTCTACAAAGCTTTCCATGTAACCTAAATCTAAGTTAGGTTCTTTGGTTTCTCCCCAGCCCGCATGATAGTTAATCACAGCAGCAACCAAGTGAGGAATCTTTGCAATTAAGTTAATGCAATCCTTTTTATAATCCCCTTGTCCATCAAGCATTCCCAAAATAAGAAGCGCTGCAGAAAACAGCTTCATCGGATGCCCCTTTTTAGGAAGAGAGTAAATATGCTCAATGACAGAAGGAGGGCAGACAGACTTTTCTTTTAACTCTTTATAAAAAGAAGCCACTTCACTAGGAGTTCCCTCTTTTCCGAAGTAGAGCAAATAGATCACTTCTTGAGGTTCTTTAACAGATAGCTCTGCTACTGGTCTTCCTACATAAAAAAGCCCTTTTTCAGGATCGACATAAGAGGTTGTGCAATATCCTACAGGGACGCCTCTTAAGCCCGTTTCTAACTGATCTTTGGTAATTTGGAATAATATGTCTGGCTGTGTCATGAGATAATCCCTAATTGTTTAACCAATTCGCGCTCCTCTTGAAGCTCTTTTTCTGTAATAGCTATTTTTTCTTTCATAAAAGGAGTTATCTCTAAATCTTTTACAATTTCAATGACCCCATTGCCTTTAGATCTGCAGGGGAAAGAAAAAATTAAATCTTCATCAATTCCATAAGGGTTGCCTTTTCCATAAAGAGCAACTGAAAATGATTCGTTATCTTCAGTGGGCTGTATGAGAGCTTTCATCGCATCAATAGCAGCTGATGCTGCAGAGGCCGCAGAGGACTTTCCTCTTAACGCAATCACCTCAGCCCCTCTTTTTTGGACTTTAGAAATAAACTCTGTCTCTAGCCACGTTTTATCAGGAATAACGCTCAAGGCTTTTTTATCTTGAATGCTTGCATGAGTGAAATCAGGAAATTGGGTAGAGGAGTGGTTTCCCCAGATAGTGACATTTTTTACAGAAGAAACAGGCACTTTTGCTTTTTGCGCTAAAAAAGATGTGGCGCGGTTTTGATCAAGGCGCGTCATGGCAAAAAATTGCTTTTGAGGAATATCTTTAGCGTGATGCATGGCTATATAGCAGTTCGTATTACAGGGATTACCCACAACAAGGGTGATCACATCTTTAGCAGCCTTTGTATTTAAGGCTTTACCCTGCTCAATGAAAATCTTGCCATTTTCTGCTAGCAAATCTTTGCGCTCCATTCCGGGGCCTCTTGGCTTTGCCCCAATAAAAAAAGCAAGATTTACCCCTTCAAAGACCACGTAAGGATCGCTGCCCATTTTAATTTCCTCTAATAGAGGAAAAGCGCAATCCTGAAGCTCCATTACAACCCCTTCAAGACCTTTCATCGCTTCAGGAATTTCTAAAATATGTAAAGCGATAGGCTGATCATTTCCTAGTAATTCCCCCGCTGCAATACGAAACAAAATGCTATAAGCAATTTGTCCAGCGCCGCCTGTTACAGCTATTCTTTTTATTGGTTTTGTCATAGATATCCCTCAAGGGCTCTTAAAAGCCCTAAATCAGGATACTAATCGGCGTCCAAGTTAATGGCAATACTTTGTAAAAAAAAAATTAAGAGAAGAATTAAACAAAGAGGAATAAATCTCCCTTTCTTTCTCTTCCTCTGTGGTTTCTTCCCTCCCTCACGTGCCCGTGTGCGTGCCCGTGCCCGTGCCCGATTTGACGTTGTTTGTTTTCTTGCGCTTGCCTATCAATAACATCAACTCGGGCACGGGCACGGGCACGCACACGGGCACGTGAGGGAGGGAAGAAACCAAGAGGAAGAGGGAGAGAGAGAGAGATTTATTCCTCTTTGTTTAATTCTTCTCTTTGTAAAAAAATCTAGAAGAGCTTCACACCCGCCATGCCAACTTGTTTAAAGGGGTTGCCTGTATAGGTTTCGAAGACATTCAAACCCTCTTTGCTTAAGCACCCAACAGTTGCAGCATATATGCCTTCATATTCGCTACAACGCGTAAGAGTCGACGAACCCGTATAAGAGGAACCGCTACGACGATGGATTTGAAAAAAAATACCAGTGACAGCCTGGAGCGCACTTGGTGGTTCATAACCTAGCGAGTTTACAACCTTTTTTTGGTTCCAATGAGACGCATTTCTAGTTCCTGGAAGAACATCATTAGTCATTGCTATCCAGTCGAATGCTTCTTCAGAGATCTCATCCATTTTAGATCGTAAAGCTTCTGAGCACATAAAGTGACAATTAAGACCGTGAAAGTGCTTGTTAAGGCGATCGAAATTAGTCAAATTAGCGGCTTGTATTAATGGAGCGTCATCAACAATAGCTCTAATCTTTCTAATCGCTCGGAACACTGTATGCGTCTCTGCTGCTGTTTTCCCCTCATTAATAGGGCAAGGAGCGTTAAGAAAATCGAGAAGCTTTTGCGGCTTAGAAGGAAGTCTTGCTTCATAGGCTTTTACATCAATCCAATCCACTGAAGAAAGCTCATCAGAAGTCGCATTAGAAAAAAAGTTTACAAGATTATGCGCCTCGTCACAAGATGTAGCCACCTCGTTAACGCGCTCTTCTTTGGAAGATGGGTCTGTAGAGTTTTCTTCAGAAGATGAGTTTGTAGAGTTTATGCATGAAGACAGCATTTGCATTGCCATTAACATTGAAACGTTTGGAGATGGTGATGAAACAGATGATGACATAAATTACCTTTGGTTTTTTTTAGAAAAGCAATTGTAATCAATCAAAACAAATAAACAAAGTAAAAGAAAAAAAACATACCCAAGAAACTTCAAAAGTTGTCATGATTTTGGCTAAGGTTTTAAGGGGTTGGTGGCAAGGGAATGATATAAATGATACAATGATAATAATGATATTTTTTGTTTTTTCTTCATCATTCATATCATTATATCATTTATATCGTTCTTTTTGTTTCTCAGCTTCCTGGTTAGACCTTTGTAATTCTTCTCTTCTCTTTTTGATGTATTATGCTATATGTGAAGCATGAATAGAAAAGAAAAAGTCTTATCTTTTTGGGATAAACTAAAGCCTACGCTTGAGTCGATGATCCTTAAGCCCGATGCGGATGTGATGGATAGGCTTGAGAAAAAAGAGCTTCTTACCTATTTGCCAAGCGTTAAAGGCAAAGATGTGCTTGAGCTCGGAGCTGGTATTGGGCGCTACACTAGCCACTTTGCTCTTAAGGCTAATCATGTGACAACAAGCGATATCGTCCCTAAGTTTATTGAAAAAAGCAAAGAACACAATGCGGCATTCTCAAATATTTCCTATATCGCAGAAGATGCAATGAAATTAGAATTTTCCAAAGAAAAATTTGACTTCATCTTTATTAATTGGCTATTCATGTTTTTAGAAGATGACGAAGTAGAACACTTAACAAATAAATTTTTAGACTGGCTAAAACCTGATGGCATTATTTTCTTTAGAGAATCGTGTAATGTGCCAGAAAGACGAAGAACCGATCATTATTATGCCAATTACCGCAACTTTCACTTCTACACACGCACTTTTTCTAAAAAATTTACCCTACTTAAACATGACAACATCAAAAATTCAGAAATCCACTTCTCCGACCCCTTTCAGTGCTTTTGGCTTTTTCAAAAGGCAGCTTCTGTGATACAATAGAACCTAAACAAAAAAAAATTTGAAGGGTTATGAACGTATTATTTGTCGTATTAATGTATGCAGTCTGGTCTAGCATCTTTTCTCTTGGGAAAATGACTCTCGCTTACGCCCCCCCTGTTTTCTTAACTGCGTTCAGAATGACCCTTGCAGGTGTTATTCTTTGCTTATTCTACGCATTTCTTAAGCGCTCTTCCTTTAAATTCGAAAAAAAGCATTGGATTTCCCTCGCTCTTCTTGGGTTCCTAAGCATTTACCTAACAAATATTTTAGAGTTTTGGGGCCTGCAATACCTATCGGCTGCAAAAACTTGCTTTATTTATAGCCTCTCCCCTTTCTTTGCCGCCCTTTTTTCTTACCTCCACTTTAAAGAAAAAATGAATACGCGCAAATGGATTGGCCTCTCTATTGGTTTTGTAGGCGTTGTTCCTGTGCTTCTTAACCAAACGGGCTCAGAAGAGCTTTTTCAAGTCACAAGTTTTCTTTCGCTTCCCACCCTTGCCATTATGGGAGCTGCCCTATGCTCTATCTACGGATGGATTCTTTTACGCGTTGTTGTAAAAGATAGCTTTGTTCCGCCGGCTCTTGCTAATGGCTTAAGTATGCTCATTGGGGGAATTCTTGCTTTTATTCATTCCTTCTTCGTCGATTCCTGGACACCTGTTCCTATCGCAGAAGGGCATGTAAGCAGTTTCATGCAAGGCACCCTTCTAATGACACTTATCTCTAATATTCTCTGCTATAACCTCTACGGGATGTTCTTAAAGCGCTTTACAGCTACGTTTCTTTCCTTTGTAGGCCTCTTAAGCCCTATATTTGCTTCCATCACCAGCTGGATCATTTTAGGAGAATCTCCTTCTTGGGTCATCTTTGCCTCTACAGGAATTGTCTCTATCGGTCTTTTCATTGTTTACCAAGCCGAACTAAAGCTTGGCTATATCTTGAAAAAACAAAAGCCTGAAGAAATTAAAACCTCATAATAACTCTTGTCAGAAGAGCTTTATGATCTGAGCGCGCAGAGCGGACAAATTTACTTCCATCATAGGTTGAAGGCTGCACTTTTGTAGTAATGCTATGCGCTGATCCCTTATACAAAAGAGCATAATCAAGAGTAAGAGGCTTAGAAGCTCTTTTATCCATAAAGCGTGTACACCAAGAGTCGCCACCCCATGTTTTTTCTAGGAGATTTGTCACATTTCTTATAAAACGATTGCTCCAAGAAGCATTTTCAAATTCGTTATTTTGTCTAACTACTTTTTTATCTTTCTCTACATCTAAAGGTTCATCGCTCAAATTTAGATCGCCCAAAAAAAGAACAGCTTTATCTTTTACAGCATTTATTTTTGTCATAATAAACTGCATCTGAGCTTCCCTTGCAGCAACTTCCTCTTCCTGAGGAAAGGCCGATTCTTCTGAATGTTGCAGATGGGTTGAAAAAACACGCATAAAGGCTTTATCTTGTCCTTGGCTTTTTAAATCAAAAGAAAGAACGCCCTTCTCTGATTTACTTGCGCGCCCCGACATACACTCTTTAGGGAACGGAGCAAATTCAATGCTCTCTTTAACAATTTCATATTTGCTTGCGATATAGAGCATCGAAGAAGGGCCAATGCCTCTTACTCCTGCAATAGGAATAATAAAGGGATATTTATGCCTAATTTTCTTACTTAAATAATCGGCGTCCACAATATCGGGCACCTCTGATAAACACACAACATCCTGATCTTCTTCTAGAATATCTTTAATAATGGGGTCTATTCTTTCAGAAGAAGAAGAAACTTGCCCATCGGTGATATTATAGCCCCCTTTCATCAAACAGACATTTTGTTGATAAGCTGTGCATTCCAGGCTTAAAGGTAATTGTTTCCCTTTTTGAGGATCTGCTTCCAAATAAATAAAAGGCTTATCTTGAACCAAACGAACAAGCGAGCGAAGCGCTACTCCTAAAGGAGCTGTGAAAGGAGCTAAAGGAGCATATAGAGCAATTCCTAAAATAAGAAAAAATTTCTTCGCCCAAATAACTATTTTAGCATCGCCTTGAAAAAGATCCTCTGCTTTATAAAATGTATATGCATAGTCTCTGACATTGCAGATAGGATCGGTTAAATAAGAGGCCAATTTTAGCGTAGCTATTTTACAATAAGTCCCAAAGTCTTTGGTACTTACTGATGGCAAACAACTTGGGAAGGCTAAATTTAAAGAAAGACTGCTCATAAAAAACTCCTTTGATGGAGAAAGAATTATAAGCCATAGAGCGCATTATTTCCTAAAGCTAAAATTAGGAGTTTGGAGTGGCCTTGTTGCATAATCTTAGCGCAAGAATAACATAGAGAGATAAATTTTCTCTCTCTCTTCCTCTGTGGTTTCAAGTCTTCTGTGGTTTTTCTTTTTGGCTATGCTTAGCCATCCAAAAGACTTGCATTTAAGATAAACCACAGAAGACTTGAAACCACAGAGGAAGAGAAGAGAGAGAAAAAAATTATTCCTCTTTGTTTCACGGGGAGTTTTGGGGTAAAAAAGCTTGGCGACATTCTACTCTTCCGTACTCTTGAGTGTAGTGCTATCGGCAATGAGAGGCTTGAATTTTTTTACTGGGGGTTCTTCGCTCCCTTCTGGAGAAGCTTCATCAGCAGGTCTTTTATGTGCCTTTATTTCAGCATCTGAGCGGATAGGAGCGCTATATCTTTGTTTGTCTAGAGTCCCTCCATCCATATGCTTAAGAATTAAACGATCAACCTCAGCACTAACCGATTTAGGATCACAAAAACCAGATTGTAAAACATCCGATAAAACATAAGAATCTTCAGATTTCATCTCTCTTATTGCCTTAGAAAATTCTTTTAAATTATTGCCTGAAAATTTAAATCCTACCAAACTCCCATTTTCAGGCTGATGATCATACGGCAAGTGAAGCTCTTCCAAATTTTTTCCAAGCATGAGAATATGAAAAAGTTCTGAATTCTCCATCTTTACTAATTTCCTTAAATCTAAAATGCGAATATTACAAAAAGCTCCCTTGAATAATTCTGAAAAAAAGGTTTCAGTTGAATAAAAATCTTCAATTTTTAGAGATTTTAGTGAAGAAGGCAATTGATAAATTAAACGAGAATCCAAGTCTATAGTTTGATTACAAGAATGAAATTCTATTTCTTCAATTAAAGAAGACTCCAACAGATTGATTCTTTCCGATTCTTGATTATCAGCAACTAATATAACAAGCTTTCGACAGGAAAAATCTTTAAGAAAATCCATCGGTTTATAAAAAGCAGACAAAGCCAATCCTAAAGTATGAATCTTGCTTAAATGTTTCCAAAACTCAAGCTTAGTATCAAGATAAGGAGCCAGAGTAAAATTACGCCCTTCATCATCAAAAAGATTGTTGAGCACATTGATAAAACGCAGCTCTTGAAGATTAGAATTTTTTTCCAAATGTTTAAATCCGGAGCCTTCAATAAAAAAGCTTCTTATATCTAAACTTGTTAGGTTTGGAATATGTTCCAGTAAAGATAAATCACGATCTTTCACACGCGTGTACCAAAGTTTTAAACTTTGCAACTTTGAAAAAGCACCACTTTTCGATAGATTATAAATAGACGGATCGAAGAAGAATCTGCAAGCTCCTTGGTCTATATGTAATCGCTTAAAATGATCGTATTTCTTTATCCTGTTAACCAAAGTATCATTTGTACAAAGAGGATCAATAAGATTTTCAGTAAAAAAAACAAGGCCCAGTATATAAATCGACTTGCAAGTTCTATCTAGGCAAGCAACTTCTGATATCCTTTTCATAACATCATCGCAATGTTGCGTAAAGTCAGAAAGATAAGGCATAATTGTTCTTTTTATTATATCAGCTGGTAAACGCACTAAGGGAGAAGGCTGCAGACTAGATGAGCTTGAAGCGAAGACTTGCTGTTGAAGTGAGGCTCTTGAAAAAATTACTTGCGACATACTTCACCATTAATTAAAACACAAAAACTATAAGTAATTCATCTTTTAATTAACAGATCATTAAGAAAAAAAATAATAACTAACACAGGATCGCTAACGCGGCGGGATATGTAGGGTGAAGAAAAATAAGAGGGGCAGGTTTTCTTAGGGCCAAAGGCCCGTTATATTATAGCCCAGGTCGAAGCGTTAGCGAGAGGCCTGGGTTGACAGTAAAATTAAAATTTAGCCCTGCAAGGGCGACATAAACCTGAAATTTTATGCCGCCCCTTCAGGGCTTAAATATTTTTTTATTTCTACCCAGGCCTCTCGCTAACGCTTCGACCTGGGCTATAATATAACGGGCCTTTGGCCCTAAGAAAACCGCCCCTAAATCAAGGGGTTTTTGGGTAAAAAAAAGCCCTATTAATTAAAAAGAAACAAAGAGAGCTAATTTTTTTCTCTCTCTCCCTCTTCTCTTCTTCTCTTCCTCTGTGGTTTCTTCCCTCTGTGGTTTATCTTTAGCTAAGTTTTTGCAGGCTTCAGCTTAGCCAAAGATTAAACCACAGAGGGAAGAAAACCACAGAGGAAGAGAGAGAAAAAAAATTTAGCCCTCTTTGTTTCAGGGGTAGTTCTGGATAAAAAAGCTTCGCGACATTCTACTCTTCCGTGCTCTTGAGTGTAGTGCTAGCGGCAATGAGAGGCTTGAATTTTTTTACTGGGGGTTCGATCCCTTCAGGGGCAGCTTCACCAGCCTGTCTTTTATGTGCTTTTATTTCAGCATCTGAGCGGATAAGAGCGCTATGTCTTTGTTTTTCTAGTATCCCTCCATCCATATGTGCCATGATGAGCCTATCTGCTTCGCGGGGGGAGGTGAAAAAAGAGGGGTCAGGGCGAAAACCCGATAAAATTTCACTTTCCCAAATACTTTCTCTTAAGGACATGTTTCCAAATGCCGTAGCAAATTCTTTTAAATTATTTCGTGAAAATTCAACCCCAAACAAATAAATTTTTTCTAAATGCTTTGAAGATTTAGTTGATTCATGTGGGAGAATCTGACATAAATTTCTATTTGTCATTAATTCTACAGCACTTAAATCCAAGATGCGAATATTGAGGTTATCAAAAAAACCAAATACAGTTTGTAATGCGCTGATTTTTAAAGAAACTAAGTTATAGGGTAATTTGTATGCTACATCATAGCCTAGAACAGGATACTCCGAGTATCCAGAACCGCCATGAAAAGAAATTTCCATGTCTGAAATGGGGGTTTCTTTCAAAGTTCCCCAATAATTGGTTTCGATTGTGGAATATTTAATCTCTAAATCCTTTTCTGAGATAGTTATAACAAGTTTGCGACATGCAAATTTTTCAAGAAAGGCCAAGTCTTTTTCTAAAGCAAAAGAAGCCAAACCTAAAGTGTGAATCTTGCTTAAATGTTCCCAAAACCCAAGCTCTCCATCAAGATAAACATCTGTAATAAATTCCCTGCTTCCCTGAACATAAGTAACCTGATGGAAATGTACTTCACTAAGATGAGGGCAATCGCTAAAAACACTAAATCCGGATCCTGTAATAAACTGACTTTTTATATCCAAAAACAATAAATTTGAAATAAACCTTAGCGCACTTAAATCAACATCGAGAACAGGAGTACCCCAAAGGGTTAATTTTTGAAGAGAAGGAAATAGACAAGACTTGCTCAAAAGAAACTCGATAGCAGATCCAATATTATAAGGCATTACTATATACCGATCATCAACTCTTAATCTTTGAAGATGGGTATATTTTTCTAATTTCTCTTGTAAAAGCATGTTATTTGGCGCATTGAGATTTTCTGTAAAAAGAACAAGGCCCAATATATAAATCGACTTGCAAGTTCTATTCAAACAAGCAACTTCTGATACCCTGTTCATCAACCCATTTCTCGAATAGTCAGAAAGATAAGCAATAATTACCCTTTTTATTATATCGACTGGTAAACGAACTAAGAGTGACGGATCCTGACTAGATGAGCTTGAATGAAAGACTTGCTGAATTGAGGCTCTTAAAGAAGTTACTTGCGACATAATTCACCATTAATTAAATAAGATAGCAAAACTATAAAGATTTGATCATTTAATTAACAGACAATTAAATAAAAAAAAATAATAACTAACACAGGAGGGGCAGGTTTTCTTAGGGCCAAAGGCCCGTTATATTCCTAGGTCGAGAGTAAAATTAAAATTTAACCTGCAAGGACGGCATAAACCCAAAAAGAAAAAACAAAGAGAGCTTTCTCTCTCTTCCTCTTCTCTTCCTCTGTGGTTTCAAGTCTTCTGTGGTTTAAAAAAATGCAAGTCTTTGCGCGCTCAAGCGTTAGCCAAAGATAAACCACAGAGACAAGAAACCACAGAGGAAGAGAAGAGGGAGAGAGAAAGAAAAAAATTATTCCTCTTTGTTTCACGGGAAGTTTTGGGGTAAAAAAAAAGCCCTGTTAACCTTTCGGCTAACAGGGCGGGTAAAAAAAGCTTGGCGACATCCTACTCTTCCATACTCTTGAGTATAGTACCATCGGCAATGAGAGGCTTGACTTCTGAGTTCGGGATGGGATCAGGTATTTCCCTCTCTTTATCGTCACCAAGAGAAAATTTGTTAATGTAATTTCAGGTCTCTTATAAGCTCATATTCACTGAATTAAAATGACGCTTGAGAATACTTTACTCCACTTTAGATGGAAGTAATGCGCGTATTCATATCACTTTTATAACAGCTTTTCATCATCATTGACTCGTATCTCATTATAAGATACATGCCGACGATGAAAAGAAAAAGTGATCAAGCCAGTGGACCAATTAGTATTGGTTAGCTCAACACATTACTGTGCTTACACACCCAACCTATCAACCCAGTAGTCTTCTGGGGGTCTCATAGGGATATTTTATCTTGAAGGAGGCTTGGCGTTTAGATGCTTTCAACGCTTATCCTTTCCGAACATAGCTACCCGGCTATGCACTTGGCAGTACAACCGGCACACCATTGGTTCGTCCACTTCGGTCCTCTCGTACTAGAAGTAGCTCTTCTCAAATATCCTGCGCCCACAACAGATAGGGACCAAACTGTCTCACGACGTTTTGAACCCAACTCGCGTACCGCTTTAATTGGCGAACAGCCAAACCCTTGGGACCTTCTCCAGCCCCAGGATGCGATGAGTCGACATCGAGGTGCCAAACCGCCACGTCGATATGAACTCTTGGTGGCGATAAGCCTGTTATCCCCGGAGTACCTTTTATCCGTTAAGCGACGGCGATTCCACTTTCTACCGCCGGATCACTAAGCCCTACTTTCGTATCTGCTTGACTTGTTGGTCTCGCAGTTAACCTGCCTTATACCTTTACGCTCTTCTCGTGATTGCCAACCACGATGAGGCAAGCTTTGGACTCCTCCGTTACTCTTTGGGAGGATACCGCCCCAGTCAAACTACCCGTCTGACACTGTCCGACGCCCGGATTCACGAGCTATCGTTAGATTTCCGACTTTCCAAGACTGGTATTTCAAGGTTGACTCCAGCTGCCCTGACGAGCAGCCTTCAAAGTCTCCCAGCTATCCTACACATGGAAAGTCAGAAGCCCATATCAGAGTATAGTAAAGGTTCACGGGGTCTTTCCGTCTTGTTGCGGGTAAACGGCATCTTCACCGCTACTACAATTTCACCGAGTCTCTCGTCGAGACAGTGCCCAGATCGTTAGGCCATTCGTGCAGGTCGGAACTTACCCGACAAGGAATTTCGCTACCTTAGGACCGTTATAGTTACGGCCGCCATTCACCAGGGCTTAAATTCAATGCTTCGTCCTTGCGAACTGACATCTCCTTTTGACCTTTTGGCATTGGGCAGGCTTCACACCATATACTTCGTCTTAGACGACTTTGCATAGTGCTGTGTTTTTGTTAAACAGTCGCCTGGGCCATTTCTCTTCGGCCACGGTTCGCTCTCAATGTTCTTAATCACGACCCATGGCTCCCCTTCTCCCGAAGTTACGGGGATAATTTGCAGAGTTCCTTAACGAGAGTTATCTCGCGCGCCTGAGAATATTCTTCACACCCACCTGTGTCGGTTTTGGTACGGACGACATCAACGACTAGTGGTTATTTCTTGGAACCATCATGCCACACCATCAGTTCCTCCGTAGATTCCCTTTGACTATTACCTGATTTTTCGCTAGCGGATTTGCCTACTAGCCCATCTCATAACAGTACGGACATATCCAATCGTCCGCGTGCTTAACTTAATTCGTCACCACGTTGTCATAGTTTTAGTCGGCGCAGGAATATTTAACCTGCTTTCCATCACCTACGCATTTCTGCCTCGGCTTAGGGTCCGGCTAACCCAGGGAAGACGAGCTTTACCCTGGAAACCTTAGGTTTTCGGCGAGGAAGATTTTCACTTCCTTTATCGTTTACTCATGCCATGCATCCTCACTAGTATGCGCTCCAACACTCCTTACGGTATATCTTCGCTGCACATACTACGCTCTCCTACCGCGTATACTTTACAGTATACACCCGTGATTTCGGCTCTATGCTTTAGTCCCGTCTATTATCGGCGCAAAGTCTCTCGATTGGTGAGCTGTTACGCACTCTTTAAATGATGGCTGCCTCTAAGCCAACATCCCAACTGTCTTTGAAACTTCACTTCCTTACTCACTTAGCATAGAATTTGGGGCCTTAATCGACGATCTGGGCTGTTCCCCTTTTGACTACGAAGCTTATCCCCCGCAGTCTATCTCCTGGCTACCTTCCTATTATTCGGAGTTTGGTTCCCTTCGGTAAGACGGTAAGTCTCCCTTGTGGATCCAGTGCTCTACCCATAAGAATTTTACACCAAGGCTAACCCTAAAGTTATTTCGAAGAGAACAAGATATCTCCAAGTTTGATTGGCCTTTCACCCCTATCCACAACTCATCCAAGGCTTTTTCAACAGACACTAGTTCGGACCTCCACAAAGTGTTACCTTTGCTTCATCCTGGTCATGGATAGATCACTTGGTTTCGTGTCTAAACTATATGACTAAACGCGCTATTCACACTCGCTTTCGCTCCGGCTCCAGAATTCTTCATTCTTTAACCTCGCCATATAGCTTAACTTGCTGGCTCATCATGCAAAAGGCACGCCGTCAGCCATTTCCCTAAAAGGGACATAGGCCTCCGACCGTTTGTAAGCTGCTGGTTTCAGGTTCTATTTCACTCCCCTAACAGGGGTTCTTTTCGCCTTTCCCTCGCGGTACTGGTTCACTATCGGTTATCGATGAGTATTTAGCCTTGGAGGGTGGTCCCCCCAGATTCAGACCGGGTTTCACGTGTCCGGCCCTACTCAGGTACTAGTCTTTCCAACTCTTCTTTTCGTCTACGGGGCTATCACCCTATACTGCTCAACTTTCCAGATGATTTGACTAAGTTTTGTTGGCATTTCTGACTAGCCCTACAACCCCAAGAATAAATTCTTGGTTTGGGCTCTTCCCACTTCGCTCGCCGCTACTATGGGAATCTCTTCTAGATTTCTTTTCCTCTGCCTACTGAGATGTGTCACTTCGGCAGGTCTCGCCTCATTAACCTATGTATTCAGTTAACGATGATAGAATTTTACTTCTACCGGATTTCTCCATTCGGACATCTTCGGATCAATGCTTTTTTCCAGCTCCCCGAAGCTTTTCGCAGGTTTTCACGTCCTTCTTCGCCTATCGATACCAAGGCATCCACCAGCAGCCCTTAACAGCTTGATCACAAAACTTTTTGTAATCGTTTTTTACGCTGTTATAAACTGATATTATACGCCATTTCTTACACCTATTTTCCTAATTAACTCTGTCTTACGACAAAATTTCTTGTGTGTGAAGTATTTCTCCTCAAGCGCCATTTTATTTCAGTGAAATTATGTAATCCATTTCTGGACTTACCTCAAATTTACATACTTTTTATGCGCTTAATTTCAAACCAACTTATCGTTTGGTTTGATTTTTTTGAGATTTACTTAATTACATTATCAAATTTTCAAGATAGCTTGCTAGATTGCTCTAGCTGTTACTTCAAAGGCTTTAACACCTTGACCATGTAACATTAATTTCAAATGTGCGGTTACCTAGACTTGAACTAGGGACCTCGACATTATCAGTGTCGCGCTCTAACCAACTGAGCTATAACCGCATTCAAATGGAGACTAGGAGATTCGAACTCCTGACCCTCTGAATGCAAATCAGATGCTCTACCAACTGAGCTAAGTCCCCTTGCCTAAATAACTCACAATGCTTGACAGCAGAAAGGAAGTGATGAAAAAGAATAGTAAAGCTTGCTCAACCTAAAAGACAGATAGCTATGCTATCTTCTTTCTATCCTTAAAAGGAGGTGATCCAGCCCCACCTTCCGGTAGGGCTACCTTGTTACGACTTCATCCCAGTCATCGGCCTTACCTTAGGCGCCTCTCTCCTTGCGGTTGAGTGAGCGACTTCGGGTAAAACCAACTCCCATGATGTGACGGGCGGTGTGTACAAGGCCCGGGAACGTATTCACGACATCGTAGCTGATATGTCATTACTAGCAATTCCAGCTTCATGTGGTCGAGTTGCAGACCACAATCCGAACTGAGACCGGTTTTACGGATTTGCTCCACCTTGCGGCTTTGCTACCTTCTGTACCGGCCATTGTAGCACGTGTGTAGCCCCAGACATAAAGGCCATGCGGACTTGACGTCATCCTCACCTTCCTCCCGGTTAACCCGGGCAGTCTCATTAGAGTTCCCACCTCGCGTGTTGGCAACTAATGATAAGGGTTGCGCTCGTTGCGGGACTTAACCCAACACCTCACGGCACGAGCTGACGACAGCCATGCAGCACCTACTTAGCAGCCCTTACGGGAAATACTATCTCTAGTACTGTCTCCTAAATTTCAAACCTGGGTAAGGTTCTTCGCGTTGCATCGAATTAAACCACATGCTCCACTGCTTGTGCGGGCCCCCGTCAATTCTTTTGAGTTTCACCCTTGCGAGCGTACTCCTCAGGCGGTATACTTATCGCGTTAGCTTCGACACAGTCGGGGTTGAGCCCAACTACATCAAGTATACATCGTTTACGGCAAGGACTACCAGGGTATCTAATCCTGTTTGCTCCCCTTGCTCTCGCGCCTCAGCGTCAGGTAACAGCTAGAAAACCGCTTTCGCCACAGGTGTTCTTCCACATATCTACGCATTTCACCGCTACACGTGGAATTCCGTTTTCTCCGCCATCCCTCAAGTCTTGTAGTTTCAAATGCAGCACCAGAGTTGAGCTCTGGTATTTCACATCTGACTTACAAGTCCGCCTACGCGCCCTTTACGCCCAATAACTCCGATTAATGCTTGCACCCTCCGTATTACCGCAGCTGCTGGCACGGAGTTAGCCGGTGCTTCTTTACCTGGTACCCTCAAATTAGCTAGTTATTCACTAGCCTCTCTTGTTCCCAAGCGAAAGAACTTTACAACCCGAAGGCCTTCATCATTCACACAGCGTCGCATCGTCAGGCTTTCGCCCATTGCGAATGATCCTCGACTGCAGCCTCCCGTAGGAGTCTGGGCAGTATCTCAGTCCCAATGTTGGCGGTCAATCTCTCAATCCGCCTAGACGTCTTAGCCTTGGTGAGCTCTTACCTCACCAACTAGCTGATATCCCATGAACCTCTCTTCAACCGCAAGGCCGTTTTCACGGTCCCCCACTTTGATAGTTTAAAGTTATCTCTAACTACCTCATTCGGTATTAGCGGCCGTTTCCAGCCGTTATCCCCAGGTTGAAGGCAAGTTATTCATGTATTACTAACCCTTCCGCCACTAGATGGCAAGTTACCCTACCATCTCGTTCGACTTGCATGCCTCATCCACGCTGTCAGCATTCAATCTGAACCAAGATCAAATTCTCAAAAAATAAATTTTGATATATTTGTCTTTGTATTGACTCTAAAAAGCAAATAAAACATTTTTCAATATTCTATTCGCACAAGCTTTACTATTTGATTCTAAATTATTTGTTACAACAATCTAGTTTCAGTTCTAATTCATCACTTTTTTCCTGCTGTCAAGTATCGAACTAATTGCCTTTCGCAAGGTCTTTACTTCGACTGACTTACCGGCTTTACACCGGCTATTCTTTAGCACGTCGTTTTAACGTTTAAGATGTGCAATAACATACATAATCACCTTCTTTTTCTGCAATGTCTTTCCTAAAACTTTTCTCCCTTTCTTCACTTTTCCATAGAGAAATTTTCTTTTTTTATTTTTTTCAAACCTCGCAAAAAAACAAACAAAATATCGTGCCTTTCTTCTCTTCGTGCCCGTGTGCGTGCCCGTGCCGGTGCCCGATCTTTCTTTTCTTCTTCAACGACGGGAGAAAAGAAAGAAAGAAAGAAAGAAAAAAGAAGAGAATCGGGCACCGGCACGGGCACGCACACGGGCACGAAAAGAAAGAAACTCCTTTTCTTATCCTTCATACATGGGCTCATAGGCTAAGGCCGTATATAAAAGGCATTTTTTAGGAGAAAAAAATGAATTTACATAGTAGAGTAGTGTTTTTTCACTTAAGTTTATTAAAGGTAACATATGAAAAGTAAAAACCTGACTGAATCTCCGCTCTTTACCAACTTGTATGGTTGGTTAATCTGGGTGCTTAGTGCACTTTTTATGTTCTATAAGTATGCAATCGAAGTGTCTCCTAGCGTCATGACACATGACCTCATGAAAGACTTTTCTATTTCAGGCGCTCAATTAGGCAACCTGGCAGCTTGCTACTTCTACTCTTATCTTATTATGCAAATCCCTGCAGGCATTTTAGTAGACCGCTTCGGGCCTAGAAAAGTTACAACCATTGCCATCTTCTTATGTGCTGCCGGATCTTTTCTTTTTGGTAGAGCATCAAACCTATGGGAAGCTGAAGTAGGAAGATTTTTAACAGGCGCAGGCGCTAGCTTTGCAGCGATTAACTGTTTAAAGCTCATTGCTAACTGGTTTTCTAAAAAACGCTTTGCTTTTATGGCCGGGCTCATGATGACTATAGGAATGCTTGGCGCAGTTGGGGGGCAAAGACCTCTTTCTCGCTTTATCGAACTTCTTGGCTGGCGCCCTGCGATGGAATGGATTGGCGTTGGAGGCCTTGTTCTAGCTGTTCTATTTTATCTTGTTATCAGAGACAAATCTCCTACACATAAAGAAGAAGTGCATTTTGCACCTACAACAAAACTCTCTTCTCGCCTTAAAGAGATTATTAAAAACAAACAAGCATGGTGGCTCTCTCTTTATAGCGGCCTTGCCTTTGCTCCTGTTTCTGTTTTTGGCGGATTATGGGGCGTTTCATTCTTATCAGAAGCGTTTAACTTATCAGCTGCTAGTTCTGCGCACCAAGTGTCTTTAATTTTTATTGGCTTTGCTGTGGGAGCTCCTTGCTTCGGCTGGATTTCCGATGCTTTAGGACACCGCAAACACGTGATGTTTTGGGGAACGCTTGTGGCACTCATTTGTATGAGCGCTGTGCTTTATTCTCCAGCCCTTTCCTCTTTTGCTTTAGGAACACTTCTTTTTGTGTTTGGACTTGCCCTCAGCAGCTTCTTGCTTTGCTTCACCATGATCTGCGAAATTTCTCGCCCTATCATGGCCGCAACAGCTATTGGCTTTATGAACAGCTTCGATGCGATCATCGGTGCTCTTTCTGACCCTCTAACAGGAAAATTCCTCGATTTAAAATGGCAAGGCAAAATTGTCGATGGTGTACGCATCTTCTCTGTAGACGCCTACAAGCTCGCTTTAACCACCTTGCCCATTTACCTCGCCATTTCCCTTCTTTGCCTATGGGCAATTAGAGAAACCTTTTGCAAGCCAGTTTACCCCTCTACCTTGCCTTAATCCCTTACTATTTTCGCCAGAAAATCCAATAAAATTGGAGTTTCTGGCTGAAAAATCAAAAATATTCACTTTTAACTCCAATAAAATTGGAGTTTCTGGTAAAATAACGGATAAGGAGGGAAAATTCCATGAATCCTGTATTGCGCTTTGCTAAAACAGCTTATATAGAAACCCAGAACCTTATTCCTCTTTTAAGCGATTACACAAATCCTCACGATCTTATTGCTCGCATGGTAAAAAAGGGAGAATTAATCCGCTTAAAAAACGGATTTTTTGTCATTGCTGAAAAAATCGCAGATTCTCCCGTTCCCTATGAACAAATTGCCAATCTTCTCTACGGCCCATCCTACCTTAGCTTTGAATGGGCTCTTTCTTATTATGGGTTCATTCCCGAAGGAGTGTATGTTATAACAAGTACTGCTGCTACAAAATCAAAAAGTTTTAAAACCCCTCTTGGAACATTTGATTACATGTATCTAAGTCACAATCGTTATGCCATAGGGATTGACCAAAAAGAAAACGCTGCAGGCAAATTTCTCATTGCAACCCCTGAAAAAGCATTAGCAGATCTTGTCCACCTAAAAAGCAAAAAATTAACAGGTAAAGAATTGATCATCGATTTAGTTGAGGCTAGAAGAATTGATGAGCATCACTTAAGAAATTTAAACAAGAACCACCTTCTCGAAATTGCTACCAATTACCGTTCTCTTGCAGTTAGCACTCTTTCAAATGCCCTAGGACTCTTATGAATCATTCAAATATAAAAAGCATGCTGTCTCAATATCCCAATTCAAAAATCAATGAGCAAACAAAAATTCGAGAAGTTTTGCAACAAGCAGCACTTTTAGGCCTTGAAAGGCATGGTTTTTTTGAAAAAGCAGCATTTTATGGAGGAACAGCTCTTCGCATTTTGCATGGGCTTGATCGCTTTAGCGAGGATTTAGATTTTACTCTCTTAAAAGCTGATCCTCACTTTAATTTTACTCCCTTTTTAGAAGGGGTCCGCAAAGAATTAGCCTCTTTTGGCTTCGAAATGGAAGTTTCAATAAAAAGCAAAAATATAGAAACAAGTGTAGTTTCTGCTTTTATGAAAACAAACACGCTTTTACTTTATCTAGCAATCGGAGAGGAAAAAAAATCTAAATCCACTATTCACAATGAAAAAATCCAAATTAAACTGGAGGTAGATACAGACCCCCCTCCTTACTTCAGAACAGAAAATAAGTTAGTTCTAAATCCCTTATCTTTCTATATCCTCACTCTACATAAAAGCGATCTTTTTGCAGGAAAAATGCACGCCATCTTATATCGAGCATGGAAAGGAAGAGTAAAAGGAAGAGACTGGTACGATCTTATATGGTATATCCAAAATAAAATCCCTTTAGGCCTAAAGTGTTTAGAAGGCTATATGAAACAAACAGGAAATCTCTCTCATCATGAAATATTAGGCAAAGAACACATCCTCAACATGCTTAAAACAAAAATCCAAACAATAGACTGGGAAAGCGCAAAAAACGACATGCGTCCCTTTATTTCAGATCCCTCGAGGTTAGACATCTGGTCTCCTCAGTTTTTCGAAGCACTGCTCAAGCACCTTTTAGTCGAATAAAAGCCGGGATTTCTTCTTCACTGCAAATTCACATACTCCTAAGAATAGGGGATTTGCAGTGAAGGAAAAATTGGAGAAAGAAAACGAAAGGCGACCCGATGCTATTTCCTGGCAGCCTCGAAAGGGAGGACTTTCTTGAGGTAAGAGATAAAGTCTACCTTTTCAAGGCCCATGAGAGCAACGCCTGCTGCTGAACCGATGATGAGGATGCTTCCTCCTGTTCTAGCTGTGTAACCTTATAGCAGGAAAATTCCTAAGATCTAAATGGCAAAGGCAAAATTGTAGACGGTGTACCCATCTTCTCTGTAGATGCCTACAAACTTGCTTTAACAACCCCACCTATTTACCTCGCCATTTCCCTTCTTTGCCTATGGGCAATTAAAGAAACCTTCTGCAAGCCAGTTTACCCCTCCACCTTGCCTTAACCCCCCCATCATTTTCGCCAGAAAATCCAATAAAGTTGGATTGTCTGGCGAAAATCACCCTCCCCTCTTCCTTGAGCGACCTGCTAATGGCATTTTTACCTACATTCTGCCATTTGCAATGGCACTTTGCCGAAAAAACATAAACAACTGATAGCTAGATATATAAAACAGAAGATTCGCCCACTTCGCTCGCTACCAGACTTTTTTGTGTATAAGTACCTGAAAATTAGATAATTATCTGATTTTTCGAAAATTAAAACTAAGTTTATTAAATATTAATAATTTTATTATATAATATTGCTTAATTTAAAAAATAAAACTATTAAAGGAGAAAAACCATGAGTATTTCAGCATCAAGCGCAGCCGTAGCAAAAGCTAGAGATTTAGAATTCGCGACTAGTTCTCAGGCCACTCCCTCAAATGGGGGCACTGAGTTAAAAGAGATGAAGTATCAGAATAAATCCTTTGCAGAATCAATTTATTCCCTCGCCTTTGCCGAATCAAGTTATTCCCTAAGCGTTGAAGTCCGCGCGCTTACTGATATAGAAATCATAAAAGAAGAAAGTCATATAGCTCTTTGCACACACTTAAATATCATACTTCATGAAATACACAAAGCGCGGGAAGAATCCTCAGAAAAGGACAAGTATAAAAGAGGAGAGGAGTTCATCCAAAATATAATTAACACCAAACAGTTTAGATCCTCAATTGAAAAACGCTATAGCGTTATCTGCTTATTAGAGGCCAATAATTTAGGTGAAATTGACAGAGCCAATTTCTACATTCGCTGTCTATTAACCTCTGGACTTTCAGGCACAGTATGGGGCCTGAAGGAAATACAAGAAAGAATCGAAAATGCTTTGGACAGAGGGGAAAGATATTTTCCTCGCGTTGACCAAACGGGCCATATAGGGTTCGCTTCGCATGCAGCAGCTCTATCGCTTTTGCAAAAATACTCGCCTTGAAAGATTTCTTCTTGAGGCTCAAAAAGCCGGGATTTCTTCCCGGCTTTTTCATTTTACGATGATTAGAGGAGCAGATAAACGCCCATGCCGGCAAGGTAGCCGATGAGGGTGGGAAGGGATGCTTTTTTGAGGTAGGAGATGAAGTCTACCTTTTCAAGGCCCATCAGGGCAACGCCTGCGGCTGAACCGATGATGAGGATGCTTCCTCCTGTTCCGGCTGCGTAGGCAATCATGTGCCAGAAGCTGTGGTCTGTAGGGAAGATTGCCAAGGGGTACATGCCCATAGTGGCAGCTACTAGGGGAACGTTATCGATTAGGGCTGATACAAGGCCAATAAAGGTGGCTATAAGGGGCAAGCTTTGCACTGTGCTATTTAGCCATGAGGCAATAGCCTGCAAGACTCCGACTGTTTCTAGGGTGTTTACAGCAAGTAATATGCCTAGAAAGAATAAAACGCCTGAGGTGTCGATCTTCGAGAAGATATGAGGAACGCGCAGGAAATGGCGCTCTTCGTGTTTATGATGCATCAAATCTGTGACAACCCAAAGAACAGCTAACCCAATTAAAATCCCCATAAAAGGAGGAAGGCCCGTAATGGCTTTAAAGACAGGAACAAAAACTAAAGAGAGCACACCTAAACAAAAGACGAGTTTTCCCCCAGGCTGTCTAGGATTCTCAAGCTTTTCTGCTTTCGGGTATTTTCCTTTAAGCTGGAAGGTATAAATCACAAGAGGCACAAGAAGGGAAACTAAGCTTGGAAGGAAAAGGGATTTCATTACGGCAAGAGAAGTCAGCTGCCCGTTAATCCAGAGCATTGTTGTTGTGACATCTCCAATAGGTGTCCAGGCGCCGCCTGCGTTTGCTGCTACTACAACAATAAAGCAAAGGAAGTAGCGGTCTTCTTTTTCGCGCACAAGCTTACGGAGTAAAGAGACCATCAAAATGGTTGTTGTGAGGTTATCGAGAACTGAAGAAAGAAAAAAAGCGATAAGAGCAATGATCCAAAGAGTTTTGCGTTTGGATGTGGTACGGATAAGATCGGTGATAAGGGAAAAGCCTCCATGAGAATCGACTAGCTCAACAATTGCCATAGCGCCCATGAGGAAGAAAAGAATTTGTGCGACATCAGAAACATGAGAGCTAAACCCTAGCATTTTGTCTGCTAAAGACGCATCTGAAGAAACAAAATAAATAGCCCAGCAAAGGGTTGCTGTTAAAAGAGCGATTGCCGATTTATTGATTTTTAGAGGGTGCTCTAAAATGATTCCAACATACCCTAAAATAAAAAGGGCAATGATAACAAAAATAAAGAGTTCGAACATGTAGCCAGCCTTGGGTTTTAGTAAATAAGCCTAGGCGAGTTTTGATAAGGGCTTATACCAAAAGCGAAAGAGGACTTCATACGCATTAAGCTAAGGCTTTTCTTTGGCCTGAAAGGCCTATATGATACAGCCCAGGTCGCAGCGTAGCGGAGGCCTGGGTTTAGGGCACCCTCAAAAAAGGAGTCCTGAAAGGACGGTATAAGCTTACAATTTTATGCCGTCCTTTCAGGACTCCAATAATTATTTATCCTTAACCCAGGCCTCCGCTACGCTGCGACCTGGGCTGTATCATATAGGCCTTTCAGGCCAAAGAAAAACCTTAGCTTAATGCGTATGAAGAGGACTTTCGCTTTTGGTATAAGCCCTTATCCAAAACTCGCGTTAAATAAACAATAGAATAGCTTGCTGGGGAAAAAAAGGTGAGAGTTTTTTTAAGCAAGGCCGGTTTGGATGATGTCGTGCATTCTAAGGAGGCCGACAACTTTTTTGTCTTGATCGAGTACTGGAAGGATCATGATCCATTTTTTGGGATCTTGCTGCATAAGTTTTAGCGCTTCCCAAGCAAGCTTGCCTGGGTTAATAGAGGTGAAAGAGGAAGTCATAAGGCTTCCCATTGTCTCTTCTAAAACTTCTGGGCCTTTTGACTGGATGGCTCTTCGTAAATCGCCATCGGTAAAAATTCCAAGCATTCTTTGCTGGTCGTCTATAATAAGTTTACAGCCGCAGCCTTTAGATGTCAGTTTTGGCAGAATATCTTTCAACCTATCTTCTACCTTGCAAAGAGGAAGAGCCTCTTCTTTAAGCATGATTTCTTCTACAGTGATTGTCACTTTTCTTCCTAAAGTCCCCGAAGGATGGGTAAGCGCGTAATCGCTTAAAGAAAAATTCTTTGCGCGCATAAGGCCAATAGCTAATACATCGCCAAAAAGAAGTTGAACAGCAGTTGAGGTTGTAGGAGCTAAATCAAAGGGACAAAGCTCTTTTACAACAGGTAAAAAGAGGCTTAAATCGGATGCTTTAGCAAGGCGGCTTTCTTGTTTTGAAACAATAGAAATAAGAGTAACACCTCTTTTTCTCATATAAGGGATAAGATCTAAAAGCTCTTCTGTTTCGCCACTTTTGCTAAGAAAAATCACTAAGTCTTCAGAAGTGAGAATCCCTATGTCTCCGTGCAAAAAACTCACTGAAGAAAGAAAAAGTGCGCGCGTGCCCGTTGAGGTGAGCGTCATCGCAATTTTTTCGCCAATAATGCCGCTTTTGCCAACACCTGTAAATACAATGAGACCCTTGCACTTAAGACAAGCTTCAAAAACTTTAGTGACCTGAGGTGTATCGACATGATCGAAAAAATGCTCTATCTGCGCTCTTTGTTCTTTAAAAAGACTCGTTAACATAAGGGACCTTTAACTTTTCTCCCATTTTAGCCTTATTTTTCCTTGAAGTCTTCAAAAAAATGAACTAGAAGAAAGGGAAACACAGTAAAAATTATTAGGTTTATAATGTCTGGTAAGAAAATCCCTATAGCAGTTGCCCATGGAGATGGAATTGGCCCTGAGATCATGGACGCCACTTTACATATTTTAGACAAAGCCGGCGCGAATCTTGAGATTCATCCGGTAGAAATTGGAGAAAAAGTTTATTTGAAAGGGTTTCCTACAGGAATAGAGCCCAAAACCTGGGATGTGATCCGCCATACAAAAGCTTTTCTTAAAAGCCCTATTACCACTCCTCAAGGAGGAGGGTTTAAAAGTTTAAATGTCACTATCCGCACCTCTCTTGGGCTTTATGCCAATGTCCGCCCCTGCATTTCTTACTCCCCTTTTATTGCGACAAAGCACCCTCATATGGATCTTGTGATTGTAAGGGAAAATGAGGAAGATTTATATGCAGGCATTGAATACAAACAAACACCTGGAGTTTGCTCTTCTTTAAAAATTATTTCTAGACAAGGGACAGAAAAAATTGTCCGCTACGCCTTTGATTATGCGCGCCATCACGGAAGAAAAAAGGTTACCTGCTTTACTAAAGATAATATTATGAAGTTTTCCGATGGGCTTTTTCATAAAGTATTTGATGAAGTTGCAGCAGAATATCCCGACATTCAAAATGAGCATTGGATTGTAGATATTGGAGCTGCAAAACTTGCAGATACGCCAGAAATATTTGATGTGATTGTATTGCCTAACCTCTATGGAGATATTCTCTCTGATGTAGCTGCTCAAATTTCTGGATCGGTAGGAATTGGAGGCTCTGCCAATATTGGAAGCCATGGAGCCATGTTTGAGGCCATTCACGGCTCTGCTCCCAAAAGAGCGGGGCAAAATGCGGCTAATCCTTCCGGACTTCTTCTTGGAGCTGTAATGATGCTTTCTCACTTAGGAGAAATTGAAACAGCTGCGCGCATTCATAATGCATGGATTGCAACCATTGAAGCGGGCATTCACACCTACGATATTTTTAAAGAAGGAAAAAGCAAAGCTCTTGTTGGAACTAAAGAATTTGCAGAAGCTGTGTGTAAATTCCTTGGGGAAAAACCAAAAAAATTAAAACCTATTGAATACACTTCCCCCTCTAAAATTGAAACACTGCCTCAATTGCATGTATCAAATGAAAAAAGAACCCTTGTAGGCGTCGACGTATTTATTTACGAAAAAGAAGATGCGGAGAAATTTATTCAAAGAATGACAAGCTTAAAAAATACGCCCCTTCACCTTTCGATGATCAGTAATAGAGGGGTGCGCATATGGCCAGAGGGAATTCCTGAAACATCTTGCATTAACCAATTCCGCTGCAGATTCATGCACGAGAAAAAACATGACCCCGTCACGCAGCACGAAGTCCTGCTCATGCTTCAAGAACTCACAAATCTAGGCTGTGACATCATCAAAACCGAAAACCTCTACATGTTCGATGGCCACGCCGGCTTCTCCTCCGCCCAAGGATAAAACAGAGAGAAGATTTTTTTTATCTCCTCTCTCTTTCCCCTCTCTGTGGTTTCTTCCCTCTGTGGTTTAATCTTTGGCTAAGTCGTTGGCCCACTCAGCTTAGCCAAAGATTAAACCACAGAGGGAAGAAACCACAGAGAGGGGAAAGAGAGGAAATGTTACTCGGTGGTGGAGGATTCCTCGAGGTGTTTTTTGAGGGAGGCTAAAAAGCCACAGCCGTACATCCCATCAAGGACTCTGTGGTCAAAAGTTAGGCATACGTGCATGATAGAGCGGATGGCCATAGAATCGTCTTCTAGTACAACCACTTTTTTATCGATCGCTCCAATGCCAACAATCGCCACTTCTGGGAAGCGAATAATAGGAATCCCAATTTGGACGCCGCTCATGCCGAAGTTGGTCATGGTAATTGTCCCATCTGCCACATCTTCAGGAGCAAGTTTTCCTGTACGCGCTTTAAGAGAAAGCTCACCAATGGTTTGAGCAATTGTAGAAAGCGGCATCTTTTGGCAGTTTTTAATAACAGGAACAAGAAGTCCTTGATCAACACTTACGGCAATGCCTAAATTCACATAACGTTTTACAACAATTGTGTCTTGCTCAAGAGAAGAGTTAATTAAAGGATATTCTTGCAAAGCTTTAGCGATTGCTCTTGCAACAAAGCTTGTAATCGTGAGCTTTGCGCCGTGTTTTTGGGCAAACGCGTCTTTTTCTTTTTGAATGACTTTAAGAGGAGCTGTTACATCGACTTCAGCAACAAGAGTTGCGTGAGGGGCCTGGTAAAAAGAGCGTACCATGTTATCGGCAATGGCTTTACGCATGCCTGTCATTTTTACGCGTTCAATATCTTGGCCATAGCTTTCAAGCGTGGCTTTAGGAAGACTTAAAGGGCAAGGAGCTTTATTACCTTTTTTTGTCTCCACGTAATCTTCCAAATCTTTTTTCGTAAGACGTCCGCCTTGACCTGTACGGGGCATTTTTTCTAATTCAGAAAGAGCAACGCCCATTTCCTTAGCTTGCCTTAAGATGGCCGGAGAATAAAAATCTGCCATTTCTGAGGATGTTCCAGATTGAATTTCTTGTTTAGGTATCTCTTTAGCTTGTTCTTGGGGCAAAGCTTTGCCTGTTAAGGAAATAACTGCTAAAGGAGCTCCTACATCAAGTTCCTGATCTGACTCTGCTAAAATAGATTGAAGAATTCCTGCAACGGGAGAAGGGATTTCACTATTCACTTTATCTGTAGAAACTTCTAAAAGAGGTTCATCGAGCTTTACTGTATCGCCAACTTTTTTAAACCACTGCACAACAGTTGCACTTAAAATGCTCTCTCCTAATTTCGGCAATACCACTTTAAATTCTTCGCTCATAATTTCCTCAACGTTCTAATTTTATTTTTTAAAGCCTCTAGGTGCGCTTCTCCTGCCACAATTTCTAAAGAAACTTCTATGGCTTTAACAGGCAGGGATAGTTTTAAGTTTTTAGGATATTTAATAAAGTCTTTTTCAGTGCACACCAAAAACTCTGCGCCGGCATTTTTACATTTTATCGCAAATCCTTCTAAAGCTTCCAGAGTAAAACTTAAATGATCAGAAGCTACAAGGGTATCAACTAGGGTAGCGCCTAGTTCATTAACTGTATTAAAAAAATGATTAGGCTTACCAATCGCGCAAAAAGCCCCTACTTTTTTATTTAAAAGCAAAGGATTCCCCTTCATATGCATCCCTACAAAAGGAGCTTTGGTATACTTTACAAGCCTCCTTTTTACGCGCTCAAAATCTTCCCTATTTTTGACATGATTGATCACAATAAGGTCTGCTGTCTGAAGATTTTCTGGATGATCTCTTAAATAGCCGCGAGGAAGAAAAAATCCCTTGCCTAAAGGATCTTGTCCATCGATAACAATGATTTCTATATCTCTTGCAAGCTCTAAAGATTGGAGTCCATCATCTAAAAATAAAAGATCTGCGCCATGATGAATGGCAGCTTTGGCTGACTCCAGCCGATTTTTCCCAATCCATAGATGCATTTTAGGATTTTTTAATGACAGAAGATAAGGCTCATCTCCACAAATATCAGGAGAGAAAAGAGGGCCTTGTCCCTTAGCAATACAAACGGGCTGCTTAGATGCTTCCAAGCCCGATCTGTATCCTCTAGATAAAATAGCAAGAATGCCTTCTTCTGAAAATTCTTTAGCAAAAAGATCGATTAAAGGCGTTTTACCAGTGCCGCCAGCTGTGATATTTCCTATACTAATTACAGGAGCCGAGACTTTTTTTTGTTTAAGAAAATGGATCTTATATAAAAACCGTCTAAGACAAACAACGCCTCTAAAGCATAAGCTAAAAATATAGAGAAGAGCGCTAATAAAAGAAGCTTTTCTTCTTCCTTCAATAATATCTGTTACATACGTTTCAAGAGGCATAAAAAAGCTGCTTTTCAACCATTTCTATGATGATATGGATAGCTGTCATATGCGCTTCTTGGACTCTATCTGAATAGGTAAAGCCCCCTACTATCCACTCTAAATCGCTTAAGCCTTTAAGTTTTCCTCCCTCTTTTCCTAAAAAGGAGATGGTAGAAAGACCCATGGATTTCGCCATAGGCACAGCTTCTAAGATATTTGGTGAATTACCACTTGTTGTAAGGGAAATAAAAATATCGCCAGGTTTTCCATAAGCTTCAACAGCTCTAGAAAATACGCCTTCATACCCTAAGTCATTTGCAGTGCAAGTAAGATGTCCCGGGTCTGATAAAGCAATCGCTGGAAGCGCTTTTCTTTTATGGCGAAACTGCCCTGTAAGCTCTTCTGCAAAATGCATCGCATCGCAAAGGCTTCCCCCGTTTCCTGCAATAAGAAGCTTGCCCCCTTCTTTAAAACAAGCAGCAATTTTATGTGCTGCACTCTCAATAAAGGTAATACTCTCTGGTCTTTTCAAAAATTCAATAGCGCGCACACCATCTTCTACTGCCTGTAAAATATGTCCTTGCATCGTTCCTCATTCGTATTTGAAAAGTGATGATAGTACATAAGCAATTTTTCCTCTAAGAAAACTTAAGAAGCCCATTCAGATTTTTAAAATTTCTTTAAAATAAACAACTTAAATATTAATATTTTTCCAAAATCAACCTCAAAGGAGAAACACATGTCGAATGCAGCTTCTTTAGCATTTAATGCCTGCCGCGGAGAGTGCAGAAACCATTTCAATAAACTACATGAAGGCAGAAAACCTTCTATTGCTGCTGGCGCCACGCTTGTTAACATTGTAGCCCTTGCTATCTTTACAATTCTTTTTGCAACAGGGGTAATTCCTACATGGGCGCCCATGGTTGCTTTTGGCAGCTTAGTTGTGATTGCAGCAGCTATTTACGGTCCACGCCTTCTATGGGATGACATTCCTAAGCTAGTTAAAATTGTAGGGGGATATCTAATAGGAAAGCCTCAAACTAGCATAGATGGATCTTATGTAGGAATAAAGGGGAAATACGGACAATACTTCGATAAAGGCCTTTGCGATGCTGTTGCTACACTTTGTGAAGGACACAAGTTCGCCTCACTTCTTGATGCCGGCTGTGGAGATGGAAAATATGTCCATCAACTAAATAATGACCTTAAGGGTACACTCGTTCAAGGTTATGATGGCAATCCTTCTACCATTGAATTAACAAACAATGAATGCAAAGTACAATCTTTAACAACTCCATTTACGGAATTCTTCGATTGTATCATGAGTATAGAAGTAGGAGAAAAAATCCCTAAAAACCTAGAACAAAACTTCATAAATAACATCTCTAATAACGCAAGCCATATGATCATCATGAGCTGGGGACATCCCGGACAAGGGGGCCATGCCCACCAAAATGAGCGTTCTCAAGAGGAAGTAGCACAAGAATTTACACGTAGAGGATGGACTCTTGACGGCCAAGCAAGCCAACGCTTAAGAGATTCGTGCCACAGACAACATTATTGGCTTAAACAAAATATCCAAGTTTTTGTAAAATCGCTTTCATGAGCTATCACCTTGCAATTGTTGGTGCCACAGGAGCTGTTGGCAAAGAGATGTTAACCCTCCTTGAAAAAAGAGGGTTTCCTCTTAAAGAGTTAACCCTTTTTGCCTCGCCTAAATCAGCTGGGAAAACACTCTCCTTTAAAGGAGCAGACATTTCTATAAAGGCATTACATGAGGGGTGCTTTAAAGGGATTGATATCGCTCTTTTTAGCGCCGGGAAAAAAGCATCTCTTGAATATGTCCCGCAAGCAGTAAAAGAAGGGGCGATTGTTATTGACAATGGCTCTGCCTTTAGATTAATGGAAAATGTCCCTCTTATTATTCCCGAAATTAACGCCCACGCCCTAAAAAATCACCAAGGCATTATTGCATCGCCTAATTGCACAACAACGGTGATGCTTATAGCTCTTGCCCCTTTGCATAAGCCCTACACCATCAAAAGAATTGTAGCCTCTACCTATCAGGCAGCAAGCGGAGCTGGCGCGCTCGCCATGAAAGAGCTAGAAGAAGAAACAGCTGCTGTTCTAAATAACAAACCCTATGAAAGAACTGTTTTTACACACCCTTACGCGTTTAACTTATTTACACACAACTCCACGCTTACCGAAAACGGATATGTGGAAGAAGAGCTTAAAATGGTATTTGAAACGCATAAAATTTTAGAAGATCCTTCCATTAAAGTAACAGCCACATGCGTAAGGGTGCCAGTGCTGCGCGCGCACTCTATTTCCTTAAACGTAGAGTTTGAAAAACCAATCACTAAAGAAAACGCTTATTCCCTACTTAAAAATGCAGCGGGCTTAAAAATTCTAGAAGACCCCTCAATGAACAGATTCCCCATGCCTCTTGATGCCACAGGACAAGACGACATCCTTGTAGGAAGAATACGCCAAGATATCTCTCAAGCCAACACCCTTGAATTCTGGGCCGTCGGCGACCAGCTCCTAAAAGGAGCCGCCCTAAACACCATCCAAATCGCAGAACTCCTCTGTGCTCAGCGCGTAACCTAAAAAAACCACGAGAGCAAATTTCTCTCTCCCTCTCTCTTCCTCTGTGGTTTCTTGTCTCTGTGGTTAAAAAAATGCGAGTTCTTGTACTTCAAGTGTTAGCCAAAGATTTAACCACAGAGACAAGAAACCACAGAGGAAGAAAGAGAAAGAGAGAAAAAAATCTCTTTGTTTTTCCTTTAGTATAGGAATCCAAAGAGCCAAAGAGGAATCTTTGCCCCCGCTCCTTGCTCAATTTCATCACACGCAAGAAAAGCATTTTTTTGTGATTTTATTTGCTCAAAGCTCTTGTTTTTGCCGCCCACTTCAAAAACATAGTCTCCTTCCACCCAAAAATCTCCATTCCCCGGTACTTTTACGCTATGTTTTTGTGCTAGCATATTTAAAAAAAATGTCTCCCTCACCGTTCCCTTTTCAGGCAAAGAAGAGGAAATCGCGTATAATTGATTAGGATTTTCGAGATATACTTTAGAAGGAGATTCTAAAGCTGCAAATTTTTTTGTTGCCTTCGAAACAGATCGAATTAACCCCGCATCTTCTAAATGAGAAAAATAAGCCTTTAAAGTACGTAAATCCCCTACCTCTATGACATTTTTCATATGATTCCAATTCGGCATAAAAGGAACTGAATTAGCAATAAAAACAAGAAGCTTTTTCATTTTATGAATACTTGCGCCTGTGAGATGAGGATAAATCGCAGCTAAATCTGCTTCAATTGTTGTATGGGCATTTTGCTCTAAGGTCATTTTATAAATGGCTTCATTATTCATTTCAAAAAAATAAGGGTAGTACCCCACTTTAAGATATTTATGAAATTGAGGAATGACGCGAAGCTCTTTCTGATTTAATTTCTTAAGCAACTTATCTGCAATTTTTTCATGATTAAGACAGATTTCTTTTAACTCATACGCAGGCAACTCTATCTGATGCACTAACTCTAAATATTCTCTATAAGACATCCCTTGCATATGAAAAAGAGCTGCACGCCTTGTAAGGTCATGGCTTCCTTTATAGATCTCTAAGGCCGAGCTTCCGGAGGCAAAAATTTTTAAATCTTTAAAGGTGTCGTAAATACTTTTTAACTCTTTTGACCAATCGGGATACTTATGAATCTCATCAAATACAATCCATTTTCCCCCTAAAACATGAAACTGCTCTGCTATTTCATACAACGAAGTGGACCCCATTAAAAAGTGATCCGCTTGAATATAAAGAATGCGCGGATCAAACCTATCTCCTTTAACGAAATCGAGCAGCGTTTGAACTAAGGTTGTTGTCTTGCCCACCCCTCTTTGACCTACAAGGACAGTCATCCGATGGCTAAAATTTACATTTCGGATGAAATATCTCCTATAAGAAGAGTTTTTAATCTCTAAAAATTTGTGACTTAGCTTCTGCAATTCCTCAAACATACTCTACCTATGTATTACAATCCCATTGTATCACAAAAAACAATGTATTGCAATACATACATCCAAAAACCTTATTATAAACAACTTAAGAAACATCCACATCTTCCTCTTATGCTGAAAAGTTCTGATATAGGCTGATTAGCGATCGAAAATTCTCTTTAATAAATACGGGTCAATCCTTCTGGACCTTCTTCGACGTTGTGGTTGGAAAAGCGTAACAATCTGATAATAAGCATAATATAGCACCCTCATAATGGTGCGGATTACTTATTTGAGTATTTAAGTATCATGTGCTACAATTTAGGAAACAAGAAAAGGAGAAAAAATGAGTGCGAGAACCACAAGAATGTCAATCGATGTACCGTTAAAAGATCATAAACGCATAAAGGTGTTGG